>ERZ764778.121-NODE-121-length-97768-cov-9.885102_pt1 | contig 97768 bp, 70 predicted proteins | sample MGYA00374951_ERZ764778 | MGnify/ENA primary metagenome ERZ764778 (study PRJEB28918, sample SAMN05720193) | bioreactor metagenome | isolation source: Anaerobic biogas reactor | place: USA:Washington, USA | collected 2015-08-08 ...
AGGACACTGCCGAACACCCGTTCCGGAGAGGGGACCCACTGTGTGGGTCCCCTCTTCGTGTTTCCATGAAAGGATTCCCCTGTGTCCGACAACAACGGCGAGCGTAGGTCCTTCCGGGGTGGAGGATCCACTCCGCGGTCGGACCGGGATGACAACGCGAATCGCCATGAAGACCGACCGCGCGAGCGCCGCGAGAGCGGAACCGGTCGGGACGGTGGCCGTTCGTCCGACCGGTATTCGCGGGGAGACAGGCCCGGAGGCGGTGGTCGCCACGGCGGACGGCAGGACCGGTCCGATTACAACCGATCCGATTACAACCGATCCGGGGGCCGCGACGATCGTGCGGGCACTCGGGATTCCCGCGATCGTACCGAACGCGGCAACGCCGAGCGTCGGGAATACCGTGGTGGCCGCACCGACGACCGGCGCTCCCGCGACCACGACCGTCCTGCCCGCAGCGGTGGAGATCGCAGCGGTGGAGATCGTTCTGCCCGGGGGCCCGAACGCCGCGAGGGCGCGCCCCGCCGGCGTGGCGGTGAAGGCGGATTCGATCCTGCCCGCGGTGGTGAAGGAACACGACCGCAGCGGAAGTCGCGGCCGGAGGAGCCGGACCTGCCGGAGGACGTCGAAGCCACCGAACTCGACCCCACCATCCGCCGTGACCTGCTCAGTCTCGACAAGGCGAATGCGAACGCCGTCGCCCGACACCTGGTGATGGCCGGACGGCTGCTCGACGACGACCCGCGGTCCGCGCTGGCGCATGCCCGTGCCGCGCGGCAGCGTGCCGGGCGGATCGCGGTGGTCCGGGAAGCCGCCGGCGTCGCCGCCTACCATGCCGGTGAATGGGCCGAGGCCCTGTCCGAGTTGCGGGCGGCCCGCCGGATGTCGGGCGGAACCGGTCTTCTCGCGGTGATGGCAGACTGCGAGCGGGGACTGGGGCGCCCGGAGAAGGCCATCGAACTGGGTCGGAGCGACGAGGCGCGTGCGTTGTCCGGTGACGAGGCCGCGGAACTGCGCATGGTCGTCGCGGGGGCCCGCATGGACCTCGGGCAGATCGACCAGGCAGTCGTGACGCTGCAGACCGCCGACCTCGATCCGTCCCGTACCGGGACTCCGGCGGCACGTCTCTTCTACGCGTACGCAGACGCACTGGTAGCGGCGGGCCGGACCGATGAGGGTCTGCAGTGGTTCCTGCACGCCGCCGATGCGGACCTCGACGGTGTGACCGACGCGGAGGACCGTGTCGACGAACTGACCGGCGGGGACCTGTGACCGCTGCCGGAACCCCCGGCGGCTCGGTTGGTGCCGCGACCGGCGGTACGCTGCGCAGCCGATACGACGTGCTGTTGCTGGACCTCGACGGAACCGTGTACCGCGGCGCCCACGCGGTACCGGGAGCGAAGGAAGCCCTCGACCTGGACGGCAGCCGACTGCTGTATGTGACGAACAACGCCAGTCGACGACCCGACGATGTGGCTGCCCACCTGCGGGAACTCGGATTCCGCGCCGACCGGGAATCGGTCGTCACGAGTTCGCAGGCGGCGGCGCGGTTGCTCGCCGACCGGCTACCGGCGGGCTCCCGGGTGCTGGTCGTGGGCACCGACGCCCTCGCCGAGGAAATCGAGAGCGTGGCACTGGTACCGGTCCGTTCGGCCGATGCGGGACCGGTCGCCGTCGTCCAAGGGCATTCCCCGGATACGGGCTGGCGGATCCTCGCCGAGGCCACGCTGGCCGTTCGCGGCGGCGCATTGTGGGTGGCGACCAACGTCGATTCGACGTTGCCGACGGAACGGGGACTCGTCCTCGGCAACGGTGCGATGGTGTCGGCGGTGGGCGCCGCAACCGGAACCGACCCCGTCGTCGCCGGCAAACCGGCGGCACCGCTGTTGGAGGATGCGATCCGCCGCGGAGGTGCGCGTCGTCCCCTGGTGGTCGGGGACCGACTCGACACCGACATCGAGGGGGCCCACGCAGTGGGTGCCGACTCGCTTCTGGTCCTGACCGGGGTCAGCACCGTCGACGATCTGCTACGCGCCCGGCCCGAGCATCGCCCCACCTACGTCGCGTCGTCGCTCGCGTCGCTCGACGAGGACGCGGACGGGTTGCGTCCCGGAGCGGACGCGGACTGGGTCGTCGACGTCGTCGCAGGAGAGCCGGTGCTGTCGTGCACGGCGTCCGACATGGACATCGCGACACGTCGCGTGGACGCAGCGATGGCTGCCTTGCGGACGGTGCTGCCGTACGCGTGGGACAACCCGGGTTTCGGATCCGTCACCGGTGCCGACACCGCCGCCCGCACGGTCATCGCGAGCTGGAGCGCTGCACGCCGAGACGTCGCGGCAGGTGCGAATGTCGAACCCCGCGATACGTGAGGTGCGCGGGTGGTTCGGGTGACCATGCACTAGCGTGGTGTCCGATGAGCACGTCGATTCCACGTCCAGGTGAACACCTTCCCGGCGCCCGCCCGGGTATCGATCCGACCCACATCCACGGGGAGATCGACCGATTGCTCGGGCACGTCCGTGACGCGCACGGAACCGGTGACGCCGCCGAGGCGATCAGCCGGCAGTCCGCGCTGCTCGAGCAGGCCCACGACGTCCTCGTCGAGGCGTTGTCGACCGTCGACAGGACCTGACGTGGCTCGCCGGGCGCGGGTCGACGCGGAACTGGTACGGCGGGGTCTGGCGCGTTCGCGTGAGCAGGCGAGCGACCTGATCGCCGCGGGGCGGGTCCTCATCGCCGGCACGGTCGCCACCAAACCGGCGACGGCCGTCGAGACGGGCACCCCGCTCATCGTCACGGACGTGCCGGACGAGGTGTCCTGGGCATCCCGCGGTGCGCACAAGCTCCTGGGCGCGCTCGGGGCGTTCGCGCCGCAGGTGCGCGGTAGGCGCTGCCTCGATGCGGGGGCGTCCACCGGCGGATTCACCGATGTGCTGCTGCACGAGGGTGCCGCCGAAGTGGTGGCCGTCGACGTCGGCTACGGCCAGTTGGTCTGGAAACTGCAGTCCGACGACCGGGTGCACGTCCTGGATCGAACGAATGTGCGCACCATCGATGCGGATGCGATCGGCGGACCGGTCGATCTCGTCGTGGCCGACCTGTCGTTCATCTCGCTGCGCCTCGTGCTGCCGGCGTTCGTGCGATGCGTGAAACCCGGCGCCGACCTGTTCCCCATGGTCAAACCGCAGTTCGAGGTCGGGAAGGATCGGGTGGGCAGCGGCGGTGTCGTCCGCGACCCGGCGTTGCGCACCGAGGCGGTGCTCGACGTGGCGCGGGAGGCCCGGGCGCTGGGCCTGCGTACGCTCGGGGCGGTCGCGAGCCCGCTGCCGGGACCGTCGGGAAACGTCGAGTACTTCCTGTGGTTGCGGGCCGGCGAGCCCGCCACCGGTGATCTCGCTCCCGACATCGTCGACCTCGTCGAACGAGCAGTGCAGGAAGGACCCCAGTGACCACAGCATCGGACGCTCGTCCGTCCGGGCCCTCCACCCGCGAGATCCTGCTCGTCTCGCATTCCGGTCGACAGGAGATCGCCGCGACCGCTCAGCGTGTCGCCGGTCTGTTCGGGGAGGCGGGTATCGTCCTGCGGGTCCTCGACGACGAAGCCGCCAGTGCCGGCCTGGGGCATCCCGGGGGCCCGGGCGAGGTGCGGGTGGTGGCTCCCGGCCCGGATGCCGCGGCCGGCTGCGAGATGGTGGTCGTTCTCGGCGGGGACGGCAGCTTCCTGCGGGCCGCCGAACTCGCCCACGATGCGGCGGTGCCGGTGCTCGGTATCAACCTGGGGCGCATCGGCTTCCTCGCCGAAGCGGAAGCCGAACACCTCGCCGATGCCCTGCGTCAGGTGGTGCGCCGCGAGTACTCGGTCGAGGACCGCATGACCCTGGACGTGATGATCCGCGTCGACGATGCGATCGTCGATCGGGGGTGGGCGTTGAACGAAGCGAGTCTGGAGAACTCCTCGCGTCTGGGTGTGCTCGAAGTGGTCCTCGAAGTCGACGGCCGACCCGTCTCGTCGTTCGGCTGCGACGGTGTGCTCGTCGCGACACCCACGGGGTCGACCGCGTACGCCTTCTCCGCGGGTGGCCCGATCGTGTGGCCGGAACTCGAGGCCCTGCTGGTGATCCCCAGCAACGCGCATGCGCTGTTCGCCCGTCCGCTGGTGACGAGTCCCGAATCGATCGTGGCGGTGGAGACACTCGCGGGCAGCCACGACGGAGTGGTGTTCTGCGACGGACGCCGGACCCTGCACCTGCCCGCGGGTGGTCGCCTCGAGGTGGTCCGGGGCCGCAACCCCGTGCGGTGGGTGCGGCTCGATTCGGCGCCGTTCGCGGACCGGATGGTGCGCAAGTTCGATCTTCCGGTGAAGGGTTGGCGAGGAAGGAAACTCTAGGTGCTGGCAGAGATCCGGATCGACAACCTCGGGGTCATCTCCGAGGCCAGTGCACGGTTCCACGGGGGACTGACGGTACTCACCGGTGAGACCGGTGCGGGCAAGACCATGATCGTCACGAGCCTGCACCTGCTGTCCGGGATACGGGCGGATTCGGCGCGGGTGCGGGTCGGTGCGGCCAAGGCCGTCGTCGAGGGTCGATTCAGCGTCGACCCGGGCAGCAGCCACATCGAACGGGAGATCACCCGGCTGCTCGAATCCGCCGGTGCCGACCGCGACGAGGACGGCAGCATCATCGCGGTGCGCACCGTCAACCGTGACGGAGGATCCCGCGCCCATCTGGGCGGGCGCAGCGTTCCGGTCGGGGTGCTGTCGGACTTCACCGACCCGCTGCTGACCGTGCACGGACAGAACGATCAACTCCGGTTGTTGCGGCCCGATCAGCAGCGCGCCGCCCTCGATCGATTCGCCGGACGGTCCGTTGCGGCGCCGCTGGAGAAGTACCGCACCCACCGTCGCCGTTGGCTCGACGCCCGCGCCGAACTGCTCGACCGGTCCCGCCGATCCCGTGAACTCGCGCAGGAAGCCGACCGGCTGCAGTTCGGTCTCGACGAGATCGACGCGGTCGCACCCGAACCCGGTGAGGACATCCGCATCGTCGCCGACGTGCGGCGCCTGTCGGATCTCGATTCGCTGAGGGACGCTGCCGTCGCCGCCCACACCGCGTTGGCCGGCGACGACGAGAACGTCGACACCGCGGGGGCGCTGGATCTGCTGGGGGAGGCCCGCGCCCGCATCGCCGGCTCCGACGATCCGGCTCTGCGTGATCTCGGGCCGCGCCTCGACGAGGCCGTCGCCGTGGTCACCGATGTCGTCGCGGAACTCTCCGGCTATCTGGGAGATCTGCCGTCGGATCCCGACGCGCTCGACACACTTCTGACGCGGCAGGCCGAGCTGAAGACGCTCACCCGCAAATACGCCGCGGACGTCGACGGTGTGCTCACCTGGGCCCGCGAGGCCCGCGACCGGCTCTCGGGCCTGGACGTGTCCGCGGAGGCGATCGACGCGCTCACCGCGCAGGTCGCCACCGAAGCCGCGGCGACCGCCGACGCCGCCGCTGCGCTGTCGGCGGCCCGCCGCAGGGCCGCCGCGAAACTCGCCAAGGCGGTCAGCGCGGAACTCGCCGGGCTGGCGATGGGTCGGGCGGTGCTCGACGTGCGGGTCGCCGAGCGTGAGGCCACCGAACACGACACGGCGCCGCTTCCGGTGGGGGACCGAACACTCCACGCCGGGGAATCCGGGATCGACGACGTCGAGTTCCGGCTCGCCGCGCACACCGGCGCGGCCCCGCTGCCGTTGGCTCGCAGTGCATCCGGTGGTGAACTGTCGAGGGTGATGCTCGCACTCGAAGTCGTGCTCGCGGCGTCCGAACGCGGTGCCACCATGGTGTTCGACGAGGTCGACGCCGGTGTCGGTGGCCGCGCCGCCGTCGAGATCGGGCGTCGTCTGGCCCGGCTGGCACGCACCCATCAGGTCATCGTGGTCACCCACCTGCCGCAGGTCGCCGCGTTCGCCGACACCCACCTCGTGGTCGACAAGGTCGACGACACCGCCGGGGTGGTCAGCAGCGGTGTGCGGGAACTCGGCGACTCCGAACGTGTCGCGGAACTCGCCCGGATGCTCGCGGGCCTCGACGACACCGAAACGGGCCGGGCACACGCCGAGGAGCTGCTCGCCATGGCCTCCGCCGAGCGCTGCTCCTGACCGCCGGGACACGATCCCCGACCTGGGCGGGGCGGGATCGTTCCGGCGCGCCTCCGCGACCCACTCGCGTCCCGGTAGCATCATCTTTCCCATGAAGATGCCGGCGCTGCTGTCCCGCACCACCGAAACGCTGCCCGGAGTGAGCGGAATCGCCCGGGTCGACCGGAACACCGACAAACTGGTCCGCAGGGTCGGTCCCGGCGACATCGTCGTCCTCGACGTCGTAGACCTCGACCGGCCCACCGCGGACCGGCTCGTCGACGCCGGCGTCACCGCCGTCGTCAACGCGTCGATGTCCATCTCGGGCCGCTACCCGAACCTCGGCCCCGAGGTCCTGGTCGCAGGGGGTGTCCTCCTCGTCGACGGCGTCGGCCCGGACGTGTTCAAGAAGGTCAAGGACGGCTCGAAGATCCGCCTGCACGACGGCGGTGTGTACGCCGGTGAACGGCTGCTCGTCGACGGTGACGAACAGACCGAAGCGGAGATCTCCGACCGGATGATCGAGGCGAAGACCGGACTGGTCGATCACCTCGAGGCGTTCTCCGGGAACACCATCGAGTTCATCCGCTCCGAGAGCCCGCTGCTCATCGACGGGGTCGGCATCCCCGAGATCGATCTGGACCTACGCGACCGGCACGTCGTGGTGGTCACCGACGGACCCGACCACACACAGGACCTGAAGAACCTCAAACCGTTCATCAAGGAGTACGCCCCGATCCTCGTCGGGGTGTCCGGCGGCGCCGACGCCCTCACCAAGGCCGGATACCGGCCCGACCTGATCGTCGGTGACCCCGACGGGATCGGGACCGCCACCCTCAAATCGGGTGCCGAGGTGGTACTCCCGGCCGACCCCGACGGACACGCCCCCGGACTCGAACGCATCCAGGACCTCGGGATCGGAGCGATGACCTTCCCGGCCGCCGGAACCCCCACCGATCTGGCGTTGCTGCTCGTCGACCATCACGGCGCGGCTCTCGTCGTCACCGTCGGCAGCACCGTCTCCCTCGACGAGTTCTTCGACCAGGGACGTCGTGACACCAATCCGTCCGCCGTGATGACCCGGTTGAAGGTCGGGCCGAAACTCGTCGACGCCAAGGCCGTCGCCACCCTGTATCGCAGCCGCGTCTCCGGCGGGATCATCGCCCTGCTCGTGTTCGCCGCGTTGATCGCCGTGATCGCCGCGCTCGTCGTGTCGAACCTCGGCGGTGACGTCGCGACGCTCGTGGGCCAGTGGTGGGACGACCTGGTCGAGTGGGTGCGGGGCCTGCGCGCGTGATCTCGCTGCGCCAGCACGCCGTCTCCCTCGTCGCGGTGTTCCTCGCCCTTGCCGTCGGGGTGATCCTGGGATCGGGGTTGCTCTCGGACACCCTGGTGTCGGGTCTGCGCGACGACAAGGACGATCTGAACGCTCAGCTGCAGGAGCAGTACGAGCGCGCGAACCGCCTCGACGCGCGATTGTCCGCCGCCGACGAATTCGAGGCGACCATCGCCCCCCGCGTCGTCCGGGACGAACTACGCGACCGCACCGTCCTCGTGGTGACCACCCCGGACACCGATCCCGGCGACCTCGACGCGACGGTGCGGACGGTGGAGGCGGCCGGTGGCCGCATCACCGCCCGCCTGGCCCTGACCGACACCTTCCTCGACGTGTCCGCCGGTGACCTGCTGCGCAGCACCGTCGCCCAGGTCGTCCCGGCCGGTGTGCAACTGAACACCGGCGCGGTCGACCCGGGGAGTCTCGCCGGTGACCTGCTCGGCGCGGTACTGCTCGTCGACCCCGCCACCGGCGACACCCGCGGCACCCCGGAGGAACGCGTTCTGACGTTGAACACCCTGCGCAGCGGCGGATTCGTCACGTACGAGGACGGTGCGGTCGAACCCGCACAGGCGACCGTCGTGGTCACGGGCGAGCGCGCCGCCACCGACGAGCAATCCGCGGCCGGCGGTAACCGCGGCGCACTGCTCGCCCGGTTCGCCGCGGCCGTCGACACCCGCGGTGCGGGCACCGTCCTCGCGGGACGTCCCGGCGCCGCCACCGGCAGCGGCCCCATCGCCGTCGTCCGAGCGGACGCTGCCCTGTCGTCCGCGGTGTCCACCGTCGACGATCTGGACCGGGAATCCGGTCGCATCACCACCGTCCTCGCGTTGCGTGAGCAACTCGACGGGGGATCGGGGCGTTACGGAACGGGACCTGCCGCCGCTGCCGTCACCGTCGGATCCGCCGCCCGGTGACCCGCTTCCGGGCGTGCCGGCCGGCCCACCGTGTGACGTGCGCAGCAGCCTCCACCGAAAACGCGAGTCCGGGTACGCGGGCGAGACGGCAGGTGTTACCGTGGAGTTCCGTGGGTCGGCAGGCCCCAGCTGTATCGTCTGAAGTCCAAAAGTCCTGCACCTGACGTCACGGGAGCTTCTTTGCCACAGTCACGCCACTCGCGTACCGCTACCAAGCACATCTTCGTCAGCGGGGGCGTCGCATCCTCGCTCGGCAAGGGGCTGACCGCATCGAGCCTCGGTACTCTGCTGACCGCGCGGGGCATGCGCGTGACGATGCAGAAGCTCGATCCGTACCTCAACGTGGATCCGGGCACCATGAACCCGTTCCAGCACGGTGAGGTCTTCGTCACCGAGGACGGCGCCGAAACCGACCTCGACGTCGGGCACTACGAGCGGTTCCTCGATCGCGACCTCAACGCCGACGCCAACGTCACCACCGGTCAGGTGTACTCGACCGTCATCGCCAAGGAACGCCGCGGCGAGTACCTCGGCGACACCGTTCAGGTGATCCCGCACATCACGGACGAGATCAAACGCCGCATCCTGGCGATGTCCGCCCAAGACGCCCACGGACACACCCCCGACGTGGTGATCACCGAGATCGGCGGCACCGTCGGCGACATCGAATCCCAGCCGTTCCTCGAGGCCGCCCGTCAGGTGCGCCACGAAGTGGGCCGCGACAACTGCTTCTTCCTGCACGTGTCGCTGGTGCCCTATCTCGGACCGTCCGGCGAACTGAAGACCAAACCGACCCAGCATTCGGTCGCCGCGCTCCGCAACATCGGTATCCAACCCGACGCGTTGGTGCTGCGTTGTGATCGTGACGTCCCCGACTCGCTCAAGGCCAAGATCTCCCTGATGTGCGACGTCGACCTCGCCGGCTGCATCTCCTGCCCCGACGCCCCCAGCATCTACGACATCCCGAAGGTGCTGCACAGCGAAGGGCTCGACGCCTACGTGGTGCGCCAGCTCGGACTGCCGTTCCGTGACGTCGACTGGACCGTGTGGGGCGACCTGCTCGAACGCGTCCACAACCCCCGCGAAACCGTGGAGGTCGCGCTCGTCGGCAAGTACATCGACCTCCCCGACGCCTACCTGTCGGTCACCGAAGCGTTGCGCGCCGGCGGATTCGCGCATCGCGCCAAGGTGAAGATCCGTTGGGTCGCGTCCGACGAATGCGAAACCGAGGCCGGTGCGCAGGCCCACCTCGGTGACGTCGACGCCGTCCTGATCCCCGGCGGATTCGGCATCCGCGGTATCGAAGGCAAACTCGGTGCGATCCGCTACGCCCGTACCCGCGGCATCCCGCTGCTCGGGCTGTGCCTGGGTCTGCAGTGCGTCGTCATCGAAGCCGCCCGGTCCGTCGGCATCGACGATGCCTCCTCCACCGAATTCGATCCCGACACCACCGCACCGGTGATCTCCACGATGGCCGATCAGCAACAGGCCGTCGCCGGTGAAGCCGACCTCGGCGGAACCATGCGGCTCGGTGCCTACCCCGCCGTCCTGGCGAAGGGCTCGGTCGTGGCGAAGGCGTACGGCGCCGAACAGGTCTCCGAACGGCACCGGCACCGCTTCGAGGTCAACAACGCCTACCGCGAGCGCATCGCCGCATCGGGACTGCAGTTCTCGGGCACGTCCCCCGACGGGCGGCTCGTCGAATTCGTCGAGTACCCCGCCGACGTCCACCCGTTCTTCGTCGCGACGCAGGCCCACCCCGAACTCAAGAGCCGCCCCACCCGCCCCCACCCGCTGTTCGCGGGCCTGATCGCCGCGGCGATCAGGTACAAGGCCGCGGAGCGGCTGCCCGTGGACGTCCACGGCGACGAGGACGCCCCGGTGGACGCCGACGCCGTCGTGTCCACCGCCGGCAGCGGCGACACCGAGTAGAACCGTGGCGCAGCGACACGAGTTCCGCACCCTGTCCACACGACGCATCCACACCGGTGCGATCGTGTCGCTGCGCGTCGACGACGTGGAGATGCCCGACGGTCACCTCGCCGAACGTGAGGTCGTCGAACATCACGGTGCCGTCGCCGTGGCCGCCGTCGACACCGACGACCGGATCGTGCTGATCCATCAGTACCGGCACCCGCTCGGCCGGCACCTGTGGGAACTCCCCGCCGGGCTCCTCGACGTCCCCGGCGAGGACCCCGTCGACGCGGCCCGCCGTGAACTGGCCGAGGAGACCGGTCTGGCCGCCGACACCTGGAACGTTCTCGTCGACGTCGCGCTGTCGCCCGGATTCACCGACGAGGCGGTGCGCGTGTTCGTCGCCCGCCACCTCCGCGAGGTACCCCGCCCCACACCCGAACACGAGGAAGCGGACCTCGAGGTGCACCGCGTACCCGTCGACGACGCCGTCGCCATGGTGCTGCGCGGCGACATCGTCAACGCGACCGCCGCCGCCGGCATCCTCGCCCTCGCCGTCTCCCGCGCCCCGGAGACACCGCTGCGTGCCCCGGCGGCGCCGCTGCGCGCGGCGGACGCACCGTGGCCGGATCGCCCCACCGCGTTCACCCGCACCCGCGCCGAGCATCGGGCGTGACCGCGTGCCCGGACCGCTCGGTGCACAACTCGACGCGTATCTGAACCACCTGACCGTCGAACGAGGCGCCGCCGTCAATACGATCTCGTCCTACCGCCGGGACCTGACCCGGTATCTCGAGCACCTCGCCGACGCCGACATCACCGACCTCGCCGACGTCCTCGAACACCACATCACCGACTTCGCAGCCGCGTTACGGCGCGGCGACCCCGACCGGCAACGCCCCCCGTTGGCCGCGGGATCGGTGGCGCGGGCGCTGATCGCGGTGCGGGGACTGCACCGGTTCGCCGCGGCCGAGGGCCGGATCGGTGCGGACGTCGCGCGGGCCGTCAAACCTCCCGCGGCGGGACGACGGCTACCGAAGGCCCTGACCGTCGACCAGGTCGCCTCCATCCTCGAGGCGGTCGGTACGGACGCCGAAGGGCCGAGGGGCCTGCGCGACCGGGCCCTGCTCGAACTGCTGTATTCGACGGGTGCCCGCATCTCCGAAGCGATCGGACTCGACGTCGACGACGTCGACACCGGATCCGCCGCGGTTCTGCTGCGCGGGAAGGGCGGTCGGGAACGGCTCGTCCCGGTCGGCCGACCCGCCCTCGCCGCTCTCGACGCCTACCTGGTACGCGGCCGTCCCGCCCTCGCAGCGGGACACGGTGCCGCCCTGTTCCTCAACGCGCGCGGCGGACGGCTGTCCCGGCAGAGCGCCTGGCAGGTGCTGCAACGCGCCTCCGAACGCGCCGGGATCGACGCCGCGGTGTCCCCGCACACACTGCGGCACTCGTTCGCGACCCACCTGCTCGACGGCGGCGCCGACGTCCGGGTCGTGCAGGAACTGCTCGGGCACGCATCCGTGACGACCACCCAGATCTACACGCTGGTCACGGTCGGTGTGCTGCGCGAAGTCTGGGCCGGCGCCCACCCCCGTGCCCGCTGATCGTGCGTGTCCGGCGGCGCAACCCCCGCCGGAAGCGGTAGCGTTCCGATCACGGACAGGACAGGTAACGACGCGGCACCCGACCGGGTGCGCACGACAGTGACCAGAGTTGCGGCACAGCACCGATTGTGAACAGCAGGGTTGCAGAACAGGGGGAGTACCGAACGTGGGCACACCTCGGCCACCCGTCACCGACGATTCGTATCCGCCCGTGCCCGGATGGGCATCGGCATCCGGCGCGCCGCCGATCGCCGACACCGAACTCGGACCCACCGGCCGGCCCCGCCGGCACGTGCCCGAACCGGGCCCCGTCACCGCGCACGGCCCCGCGAAGATCGTCGCGATGTGCAACCAGAAGGGTGGTGTCGGCAAGACGACGTCCACCATCAACCTGGGGGCCGCACTCGCCGAATGCGGTCGACGGGTGCTGCTCGTCGACCTCGACCCGCAGGGGGCCCTGTCGGCGGGACTGGGCGTCGCCCACCACGAACTGGACCTGACCGTCCACAACCTGCTGGTCGAACCGCGCGTGTCCACGGACGAGGTGTTGCTGCGCACCCACGTGGAGAACCTCGATCTGCTGCCCAGCAACATCGACCTGTCCGCCGCCGAGATCCAACTCGTCTCCGAGGTCGGCCGCGAACAGGCACTCGGTCGTGCCCTGTACCCGGTGCTGGACCGCTACGACTACGTGCTCGTCGACTGCCAACCGTCGCTCGGTCTGCTCACCGTCAACGCCCTCGCCTGCGCCGACTCGGTGCTCATCCCCATGGAATGCGAGTTCTTCAGCCTCCGTGGACTGGCGTTGCTCAACGACACCGTCGCGAAGGTCCGCGACCGCCTCAACCCGAGGCTGGTCGTCGCCGGGATCCTGGTGACCATGTTCGATTCCCGCACCCTGCACGGGCGCGAGGTCATGTCGCGGGTCGTGGAGGTGTTCGGCGACCTCGTCTACGACAACGTCATCAACCGCACCGTCAAGTTCCCCGAGACCAGCGTCGCGGGTGAACCGATCATCACCTGGGCCCCCAACTCCGCGGGCGCCGAATCGTATCGCGGGCTCGCCCGTGAGGTGATCCACCGGACCGGCCGCTGACCTGTGCCCACGATCGTTCCCCCCACCGACACGGTGACACCGTCGCCCTCGGGCACCGCCGACGACACCGGCTTCCGGGTCCGGCTGCGCAACTTCGAGGGTCCCTTCGATCTGTTACTGACCCTGATCTCGCAACGCCGACTCGACGTCACCGAGGTCGCACTGCACGAGGTCACCGACGAGTTCATCGCCTACACCCGCGCACTCGGACCCGAACTGGGCCTCGACCGGACCACCGAATTCCTCGTTGTCGCCGCGACCCTGCTCGACCTCAAGGCCGCCAGACTCCTGCCCTCCGGCGACGTCGACGACCCCGAGGACCTCGCCCTGCTCGAGGCCCGCGATCTGCTGTTCGCACGGCTGCTGCAGTACCGTGCCTACAAGCAGGTCGCCGAGCGGTTCGCCGAACTCGAGCGGGCCGCGCTGCGCCGGTATCCGCGCGCGGTGTCACTCGAGGACTGCTTCGAGAACCTCGTCCCCGAGGTGGTCCTCGGTGTCGACCCGCATCGGTTCGCGGAGATCGCGGCCGCAGCGTTCCGGCCGAAGCCACCCCCGACGGTGGGTCTCGATCACCTGCACACACCGAAGGTGTCGGTACCCGAACAGGCCGGCCACATCCTCGCGCTGCTCGAGCAGCGCGGCCCGGGAGTCTGGGTGGGATTCGACGAACTCGTCGCCGACTGCGACCACGGGCTGCTGGTCGTCGCCCGGTTCCTCGCGTTGCTCGAACTCTACCGGCAACGCGCGGTGACCTTCGACCAACCCGATCCCCTCGGTCCGCTGCAGGTGGCGTGGACCGGGGAGGACGACGACAGCGCCACCGACTTCGAGGAGGACTACGGGTGAGTCAGGACGCGTCGGAGCGACACGACACGGACCCGGAGGGCTCCGCCACCCGCGCGTGGGACGGCGAGCTGCTCGACATCGCCGACGACGAACTCGCCGCCGCCCTCGAAGCGGTCCTGCTGGTCGTCGACACCCCCGCCGCCACGGAGCAGCTCGCCGCAGCCATCGGTGTCACCGTCGACCGGGCCGACACCGCACTGCGGCGTCTCGCCGCCGACCTCACGGCGCGCGGCTCCGGTATCGACCTGCGACACGCCGGCGACGGCTGGCGGTTCTACACCAGACGCGACTACGCCCCGTACGTCGAGAAGCTGCTCCAGGGCGGTGCCCGCACCAAGCTGACCCGGGCAGCGCTGGAAACCCTCGCGGTGATCGCCTACCGGCAACCCGTGACCCGCAGCCGCGTCGGTGCGGTTCGCGGGGTCAATGTCGACGCGGTGATCCGCACCCTGCACGCGCGCGGCCTCATCGCCGAATCGGGCACCGACCCGGACACCGGCGGCACCCTCTACACCACCACGGACCTGTTCCTGGAACGACTCGGTCTCGGTTCCCTGGCGGACCTGCCGCCCGTCGCGCCGCTGCTCCCGGACGTCGATGTGATCGACGACATCAGCGACAGCCTCGAGTCCGACCCACGATTTGAGAGAATGGGCAGGAACGCGCGCGCCGAGGCACCCCCGGCCGCGGAGTTCGACCCGGAGAACTGACAGGACACACGTGAACAACCCCGCTCGCCGTGATGGCACACCGGACAGAAAACGACACACCCGCACCGGCTCCGCCGGCAAGGGCACCGGCTCCGCCGGTAAGGGCGCAGGCCGCTCCCGATCCGGGGGCCGAGCCGACGCCCCCGCGACCCGCGGTGGCCGGAACCGGACCGAGGGAACACCCTCGGGGAAGAAGCCGCACCGCGGCGCCACCGCCGGTACCGGACGCGCCGGGTCGACGAACCCGAGATCGACGAACCCGAAATCGACAGGCCTGAACAAGCGCGGCAAGCCCGCCGCACCGAAACCGCAGGCGCGCCGAGCCCCGGCGACCCCGACGGTCAGCAACGCCAAACCCGCCCGGCACCAGCACGCGGACATCACCCCCGTCCAGCTTCCCGCCGGTGAAGGGGTCCGGTTGCAGAAGGTGCTCGCGCAGGCCGGGGTCGCTTCCCGCCGCGCCGCCGAGGACCTCATCGCCGCCGGCCGCGTCGAAGTGGACGGCGCGATCGTCCGCGAACAGGGACTGCGCGTGCACCCGGAGAACGCGGTGATCCGTGTCGACGGCGTCCGCGTCGTCATCAAGAAGGATCTGGTGCACCTGGTCCTCAACAAGCCCCGCGGGTGGCAGTCCACCATGTCCGACGACCTGGGGCGACCCTGCGTCGGTGACATCGTCTCCGAACGCGTCGCTGCCGGGCAGCGCCTCTTCCACGTCGGCCGGCTCGACGCCGACACCGAAGGACTGCTGCTGCTCACCAACGACGGGGAACTGGCCCACCGCCTCATGCACCCGTCGTTCGAAGTCCCCAAGACCTACCTCGCGACGGTCAAGGGCGTCGTCGAACGGGGCGTCGGCAAGCAACTGCGCGACGGCGTCGAACTCGAGGACGGTCCCGCCTCCGTCGACCACTTCGCCCTGCTCGAGGTCCACGAGGGCCAGTCCCTCGTCAAGATCGTGTTGCACGAGGGCCGCAAGCACATCGTGCGTCGACTCCTCGACGAGGTCGGCTACCCGGTACTCCGATTGCTGCGCACCCACATCGGTCCCGTGGCGCTCGGCGATCAGCGGCCCGGCACCCTGCGGGTGCTCGGCCGCACGGAGGTCGGCGGTCTCTACCAGGCGGTGGGTCTGTGACCGGCACCCCGGATCTGATCGTCGCGATGGACGGGCCGTCCGGCACCGGAAAGTCCACCGTCGCCAAGCTCCTCGCGCGGCACCTCGATGCCGCCTATCTGGACACCGGTGCGATGTACCGGGTCGCGACCCTGCACGTGCTGCGCCGCGGCGTCGACCTGACCGATCCCGCGGCGATCGCGGCGGCCGCGGCCGACCTACCGTGGTTCATCGGCACCGACCCCGCCGTCGAGGACATCCGTCTCGACGGTGAGGACGTTCGCGCCGAGATCCGCGGCGGCGAGGTCACCTCCGCGGTGTCCGCGGTGTCCGCGGTCCCGCAGGTGCGGACGCTGCTGGTCGCCGCGCAACAGCAACTCGGGCGCGCGTCCGGTCGCGCCGTCGTGGAGGGACGCGACATCGGCACCGCCGTGTTCCCCGACGCGGACGTGAAGGTCTTCCTGACCGCGTCGGCGCAGGCCCGGGCGCGGCGCCGCAACACCCAGAACATCGCCGAGGGCCGCGGCGACGACTACGACGCGGTGCTCGCGGCCGTGCAGCGCCGCGACCACCTCGATTCCACACGCGCCGTGTCGCCGCTGCGCGCCGCCGACGACGCCGTCGTCGTGGACACCAGCGACATGGACATCGACCAGGTGATCGCCGCGCTCGTCGCGGTCGTCGCCGAGCAGACGGGAGCGCCGCTGTGAGCGACGACGCCACCTACGAACACCTCGACGGACCGTCCCCCGCGGACGGCACGTGGTCCGACGAATCGGATTGGGACGTCGAATTCCTCGACGGTGCCGACCTCGAGGACTTCGTCGCCGTGCCCACCGTCGCGGTGGTCGGGCGTCCCAACGTCGGGAAGTCCACCCTCGTCAACCGCATCATCGGCCGTCGCGAAGCGGTCGTCGAGGACATCCCCGGGGTCACCCGTGACCGGGTGTCCTACGAGGCGACGTGGAACGGACGCCGGTTCATGGTGCAGGACACCGGCGGCTGGGAACCCGACGCGAAGGGAATGCAGCAGTCCGTGGCCCGGCAGGCCGAGGTCGCCATGCGCACCGCCGACGCGATCCTCGTCGTCGTCGACGCCACGGTCGGGGCGACCAGCGTCGACGAGGCCGTCGCGCGGGTGCTGCGCCGGTCGAAGACCCCGGTGCTGCTCGTCGCGAACAAGGTCGACGACGACCGGGTCGAATCGGAAGCGGCCGCGTTGTGGTCCCTCGGATTGGGCCAGCCGTACTCGGTGTCCGCCACCCACGGTCGCGGTACCGGTGACCTGCTCGACGTGCTGCTCGAGAAGCTGCCGGCCACTCCGCGGGAGGGCACCGGCGGGGGAGGACCACGTCGTGTCGCTCTGGTCGGGAAGCCGAACGTAGGCAAGTCGAGCCTGCTCAACAAGCTGTCCGGCGACGAGCGGTCCGTGGTGCACGATGTGGCCGGAACCACCGTCGACCCCGTCGACTCGCTCGTCGAACTCGGCGGGAAGCCGTGGCGGTTCGTCGACACCGCCGGTCTGCGCAAGCGGGTCACGCACGCGTCCGGAGCCGAGTTCTACGCCTCACTGCGCACCCGCGGGGCGATCGAGGCCGCAGAGGTCGCTGTCCTGCTCATCGATGCCTCGCAGCCCATCACCGAACAGGACCAGCGGGTCATCGGGATGGTCGTGGACTCCGGCCGTGCACTGGTGATCGCGTTCAACAAGTGGGATCTCGTCGACGAGGACCGTCGTTACGAGTTGGGTCGCGAGATCGAACGTGACCTGTCGCGGGTGCCGTGGGCGGCCCGGGTGAACATCTCGGCGAAGACCGGCCGGGCCGTGCAGAGACTCGTCCCGGCGATGGAGACCGCACTCGAATCGTGGGACAAGCGCATCTCGACGGGGCGGCTCAACACCTGGCTCAAGGAGGTGGTGGCGGCGACACCACCGCCGATGCGTGGCGGCCGGCTACCGCGCGTGTTGTTCGCCACCCAGGCCGCGACACGTCCGCCGACGTTCGTGCTGTTCACCACGGGATTCCTCGAGGCCGGGTATCGCCGCTTCCTCGAACGGAAACTCCGGGAGGAGTTCAACTTCGACGGCAGCCCCGTCCGGGTCAACGTGCGAGTCCGCGAGAAGCGCGACCGCCGCAAGTAGGCGCGAACCGGAAAATGGTGCTGACCAGGCGATTAGTGTTTCCGTCCCGTCCTGTTGTAATCTCAACGAGCACTCGATGAGAGTGCGGGCGGGCTGTGGCGCAGCTTGGTAGCGCACTTGACTGGGGGTCAAGTGGTCGCAGGTTCAAATCCTGTCAGCCCGACCGAAAACCCCGGAGAATCAATGATTCTCCGGGGTTTTTCGTTGTCCGGAGCCGGTCGGACCGCGCCTCGTGCGCTCGTCGCGACCCACCACCTCGGCCCCGTGGGTTAGATTAGCCTAATCTTATCGCGTTGAAGGGATGCGGTTCAGAGATCCGGTGGTGCCATGACGACGATCGATGCTCCTGCGGTGGGTGTGCCCGAGAAGGACACCGCTACCGATGCGCGAGCCCAACAGAAGGCCGATGCGCGGGCGCTCGACGACCTGTTGCGCCCGGTTGCCCCGAGCCTGGCCGTCGGCCGGGTCCTGGCGGTGGTCTCGGCAATCCTGGCCGTCGTGCCGTACATCGCGCTGGTGCACATCGGCGAGATCCTGCTCGACGCCGGCCACTCCGACGGCGCAGTCGACGCGGACGCAGTATTCCGATGGCTGCGGATCCTGCTGGCCGCGTTCACCCTGCGACTCGCCGTGTACTTCGTCGCGTTGCTCATCACGCACCTGGCGGACATCAGGCTCGGTCACCTCCTCCGCCGCCGGATGATCCACCGGTTCGCCGAGGTGCCCCTCAACTGGTTCACCGCCACCAACTCCGGTCGCGTACGCAAGGCCCTGCAGGACGACATCGGAACCATCCACCACCTGATCGCGCACCGGCCCGTCGACGGCACCGTCGCGATCGTCATGCCGCTGACCCTGACGGTCTACGCGTTCGTCATCGACTGGCGTCTCGGGCTGCTCGCCGTGGCCACCGTGCCGCTGTACGGCGCGGCGATGGCATTGAGCATTCGCGGGATGGGCGAGAAGACCGTCCTGATGGACACGAAGCTGGCCGTCGTGTCGGCACGCATGGTGGAGTTCGTCACCGGCATCACGGTGGTCAAGGAATTCGGTCGGGTGGGTCACGCCCACCGCGCCTACCGCGAATCCGCCGAGGAGTTCCAGGTCTTCTACCACGACTGGGTACGTCCCCTCGTGCGGGTGAGCTCGCTGGGAACATCACTGCTGGCCGTGCCGCTGATCCTGCTCGTCAACATCGGCGGTGGCGCGTGGCTCGTCCACCACGGCGCAGTCACGGTCGCCGACGTCCTCGCCACCTCCCTGATCGCGCTCCTGATCCCGTACGGCATCGAGGTGCTGATGAACGCGATGTGGTCCGCGCAGATCGCCGGTGCCGCCGCCCGACGACTCACCGATCTCCTCGAGACCCCGGTCCTGGCCGACGACGGAGTGCGCGCCGAACCGCGCGGCCACGACGTCGTCTTCGATCACGTCGGATACACCTACGGAACGGGCGAGAGCGCCGAACTCGCGCTCGACGACGTCTCGTTCACGCTGCGGGAAGGCACCGTGACCGCCCTCGTCGGACCGTCCGGATCCGGCAAGTCGACGATCGCCGCACTCCTGGCACGGTTCGACGACCCGCAGTCCGGCGAGATCCGGCTCGGTGGGGTACCCGTCTCGGAGATCGACCACCTCTACCGGCACGTCGGCTTCGTCCTGCAGGACCCCCAACTGCCCGCGATCTCCCTCCGCGACAACATCGCGCTCGGCCGTCCGGATGCCACCGAGGAACAGATCCGGGAAGCGGCCCGGGCCGCCCGGATCCTCGACGAGATCGAGGCGTTACCGAACGGCTTCGACACGGTCTACGGTGCCGACAGCGGACTGTCCGGCGGCCAGGCCCAGCGCATCGCGACCGCCCGCGCCATCCTGGTCGACACCCCGTCCTGATCCTCGACGAGGCGACCGCACTGACCGACCCCGAGTCGCAGTTCCGGATCCAGCAGGCACTGTCGGATCTGGTACGCGACAAGACGGTGCTGCTCGTCGCGCACCGACCCGAAGTGATCACCGGCGTCGACCGGATCGTCCTCGTGCGCAACGGCCGCGTCGTCGCGGTGGGAACCCACGACGACCTCGCGTCCGAACCGGGTTACACCCAGCTCTGGAAATCGACCACCGCCACGTTCGGACGTGAGAACCGATGACCCTTCCACTGATCGACATCGTGCCGCGCATGAAACGCATGGTGTCCGAGCCCGACGCACTACGCCCGGTCATGGTGATCGCCGCGCTGTGCGGTGTCGTCGAAGGTCTTGCCCTCGCCGCGATGCTGCCGGCGATCACCTCCCTGGCCTCCGGGGAACCGGAATGGGGTCTGGGAATCGGTGCCTGGCTCGCCGTCTTCGCCGCACTGGCCGCCGTCGGCTTCGCCCTCAACTACCGGCAGAACCAGCGTGCCTACGCCGTCGCCCTCGACTTCCTCCACAGCATCCACCGTCTGGTCGGCGACCGGGTCTCCCGACAACCACTGGGCTGGTTCGCGAAGCCGGTCGCCGGTCGACTGTCGCGGATGGTCTCCACCGAACTGATGCAGGCCGGAGAGATCTACGCCCACATGTTCGGTCCGATGATCGCGCGGATGTCCTCCGCGACCGTGGTCGTGATCGCGGCCTGGTTCTGGGACCCCCTGCTCGGTCTGATCCTGACGATCGCCGCGCCCGTGTTCGTGGCGATCACGCTGCTGTCCACGGCGCTCACGCGCCGCGGCCGTGACCTCCACGAACCACACGAGGTGGAACTCGCGAACCGTATCGTCGAGTACGCACGGTGCCAGGGTGCCGTGCGCTCGTGCGGGCGCAGCACAGACTTCGCCCCGTTGCGCGACGCACTCGACCACACCTACCGGGCGAAGACCCGGGCACAGTGGATCGAGACGGTCGGCCTGCTGCTCAGCGGAATGGTGACCCAGGGGGTGGTCGTCGCGCTGATCGCCGTCACCGGATCACTCGCGGTATCCGGCTCGTTGGAGCCCGTTCCGGCGTTGGCGTTCGCCGGCCTCGCGCTGCGCTTCACCTCGACCCTGTCCGCCATCACCGAGACCGCCATGGCCCTGGAGTCACGCCGACCGCTGCTCGACACGATCGACGAGGTCCTCACCGCAGCGCCGCTCCCCGAGCCGTCGGCGGCCGCGATACTGTCGCGCCCCGGCACCATCGAACTCGACGACGTCACCTTCGCGTACACGCCCGGCGCCGAGCCCGTCCTCGACGGCGTGTCGCTGACCGTCCCGGCCGGCTCGATGGTCGCGCTCGTCGGGCCGTCGGGCAGCGGCAAGACCACGATCGCACGACTGATCAGCCGCTTCTACGACGCCGACTCCGGCACCGTGCGCGTCGGCGGCGTGCCGGTCACCGAGCAACCCACCGAGCAGCTGATGGCGCAACTGTCGATGGTCTTCCAGGACGCCTACCTGTTCGACGACACCCTGGAGGCCAACGTCGCGGTCGGACGCGCCGACGCGAGCCGGGAAGAGATCCGGGAGGCGGCCGACCTCGCCGGTGTCACCGAGATCGTCGAGCGTCTACCCGGCGGGTGGCAGGCGCGGGTCGGCGAGGGTGGCCGCGCACTCTCCGGCGGTGAACGTCAACGCGTCGCGATCGCCCGGGCCCTGCTGAAACGATCACCGATCGTGCTGTTCGACGAGGCCACCTCCGCGCTCGACGTGGAGAACGAAGCGAATATCGTCGCGGCGGTCGAGGCGCTGCGCACCCGGGCCACGATCCTGATCATCGCGCACCGTCTGGACACCATCGCCGCCGCCGACCGGATCATCGCGCTCGACGACGCCGGAGGAGTGGAAGCGCAGGGCACCCACGAGCAACTGCTCGCCGCCGGAGGAACCTACGCCCGGTTCTGGGACCGGTTGCACAGAGCGCAAGGCTGGACGCTCACCCGATCGTGACGCGCCGACCCACCGGACCCCGGCCGTTCAGTGCCGGGGACCGGGTCTGGGAGACCGACCACCGACGCCTCTCCGCGTTGACGCGGCTCGCCGCAAAGCCGGCCGCGCCCGACCGCTCACTCGCCGCGGCGTCGGGCGGGGGAGGAGTCGAGCGCACGCACCAGTCCCGCCGGCGCCGTCACCCGGAACGACATGTCGAGCAGTTCCGCGATCTCCACCCAATCCACCGCCTCCTCGCTCCCGCCGGAAGCCACGTTCCCGGACACGGTCAGATCGACCCCCACCCACCCCGCCGGTCCCAGATAGGCCGGAACGAAACAACGCGGCTCGGACAACAGCGCGCGGCGTTCCTCGGCATCGGGCTTGACCAGAAGCGACCGCGGGTACGCCACCCGGGTGTCCTTCTCGGCTCCGCCGTACACGGCGAACGCGGTCTTCGTGTGGAAGAAGGGCCGGCCGTGCGAGACCTTCTCGGCGGCGCCGGGGAAGGCGAGCGCGAGCGTGCGGACCCGGGCGAGCAGGGGATCGGCCTCATCGAACATGACCGGATGCGGCATGCCGCGAGCCTACTCCGGACGAGTGCGACCACGCGGAAGGCCGGACGGGTCGAACAACACTCACCGGAGCATCCCCCGCGCACCATTCCGAATTTCGGATTATACGGAAATCAAGAATAAGCCGAACGCTCCAGTGAAGCCCGCGAACCGCCCCCGCGCGCTCTACTGTCGGAACCATGCCCGCCGCCCCCACACCGGACGCTCTCGCATCGGACTCCCTCACAAGCGCCCTCTCCGCCTTCGATTCGACGCGCATCCCACTCGACGGCCGACGCCACGCCGCCGTCGTCATCGCCATCCTCGACGACGATGCCGGAAACCCGGTCATGCCACTGACCCGCCGACCCTCCCGGCTCCGCGCACATCCCGGACAATTCGCGCTCCCCGGTGGCGGTATCGACCCGGGGGAGACCCCCGAGGAGGCTGCGCTGCGCGAACTCCACGAAGAACTCGGACTCCGCGAGACCTCCGACAGCATCGTCGGACGGCTCGACGACTACGTCACCCGATCCGGATACGTCATGTCTCCCTTCGTCGTCAGATCGACCGCGACCATCGACACCCTGCGTCCCAGCCCCGACGAAGTGGACGTCCTGTTCGCCGTCACCGAGAACGAACTCGACGCCGAACCCCGATTCGTCGACATCCCCGAATCGGACAAGCCCGTGATCCAATGGCCCTTCCGCGGTCATCTCATCCACGCCCCGACCGCCGCCGTCGTCTACCAATTCCGTGAGGTGGCCCTCCACCACCGCCACACTCGCATCGACGGACTCGAACAACCCGTCTTCGCCTGGCGTTGACGCGATCCCCCCGACGATATGGAAGGCTGGACCGGCCGACGTCCGGTACCGGCCGCATCCGGAAGGACGACACGCACCGCAGACGAACGGATGACAGGACGATGACCGACGTGACGGACCAGGACGCCACCGACACCGGTGCCGACCGCATCGTCACCGTCCCCAACGCACTCAGCATCCTGCGTCTGCTCGGCGTCCCACTGTTCCTCTACCTACTCCTCGGCCCCCACGCCGACGTCTGGGCCCTCCTCGTCCTCGTCGCCAGCGGCGTCACCGACTGGGCCGACGGCAAACTCGCCCGCCTCCTCGACCAGAGCTCACGACTCGGCGCCCTGCTCGACCCCTTCGTCGACCGCCTCTCCATCGTCGCCACCCTGATCGGCCTCGTCGCCCGCGGCATCCTCCCGTGGTGGATCGCCGCCGTCCTGATCGGCCGCGAACTGGTCCTCGCACCCACCCTCGTCGTCTACCGCCGTCGCGGACTACCCCCACCACAAGTCCTCTACCTCGGAAAAGGCGCCACATTCCTCCTCATGTGCGCCCTCCCGTTGCTGCTACTCGACCTCGCCGTCCCCGCCACCTCCGTCGTCGCCCACCCCCTCGGCTGGGCCGCACTGATCTGGGGCACGACCCTGTACGTGTGGACCGCCCTGCTCTACCTCCTGCAGTGTTACCGCACCGCCCGCGCCGTACCACCACACCCGGGCACACCCGGCCACGGCAAGGCCACCGGATGAGTCGACGCTGGGAACGCACACCCCGCAACCCCGTCCCGTCCCTGCTCAAATCCCTCCTCGAGGACCACCTCGACCCCGGCTATGCCGCCGCCGCGGCCGAGCACACCACCGACCGACCGGCCACCGCCCGAGCCTGGCTCACCGCCGGCCTGGTCGTCACCGGCGTCGTCCTCGGAGTCGCCTTCGCGCACAACCGCGCCGACGACCCCGGAACCGACGGCGCCCGCGCCGAGATCCTCGCGTCCCTCGACGCCACCGACACCCGCGTCGACACCGTCGCCGCACAACGCGATCGACTCACCGACGCCGTCGCCGCACAACGCGCCGAACTCGTCGACGACGATGCCCGCGGCGCAGCCGCACTCGACGCGTTGACCGCGGCCGAGGACGCCGCCGCGACGAGTCCCGTGCACGGCCCCGGCGTGACCGTCACACTCACCGACCCCGCGGCCCGCCCCAACCTCTCCGACTCCTCCCAGCGACCGAGTACCCGTTCGGCCACGATCCTCGACCGCGACCTGCAATCCGTCGTCAACGCCCTGTGGGCGGGCGGTGCCGAAGCCGTCGCCGTCGGCGGAGTCCGCATCGGACCCGGTGTGACCATCCGCCAGGCCGGCGGCGCCATGCTCGTCGACAACCAGCCGGTCTTCTCCCCGTACACCGTCGACGCCATCGGGCCCACCACGCGGATGCACACCGACTTCGTCGTCAGCGACGCCTACCTGAGGCTCGCAGGCATCCACCAGCTCTACGGGGTAGGTTTCACCATCACCGAGGACGCCGAACTCGAGCTACCGGCAGCCCCGGCCCGCACCGTCGAATCAGCTCGGGAAAAGGAGACCCGGTGAGACAACTCCGACACGGACACGCCCTCTACGCGGTGGCTGCTCTCGCGCTCGGCATCGTCATCGGGATCGTGTTCTCTCCCCAGGTACCCGCCGCCGTCCAGCCCTACCTGCCGATCGCCGTCGTCGCGGCCCTCGACACCGTCTTCGGCGGCCTACGCGCCTACCTCGACGACATCTTCGACGCGAAGGTCTTCGTCGTCTCCTTCATGTTCAACGTCCTCGTCGCCGCACTGATCGTCTGGCTCGGCGACCAGCTCGGTGTCGGTACCCAGCTGTCCACCGCCGTCATCGTCGTCCTCGGCATCCGCATCTTCGGCAACGCCGCCGCACTGCGCAGGCGACTGTTCGGAGCGTGACCCTCCGTGAGTGACGACACACCCACCGGCCGCCCGACCGGCAGCGAGCCGCCGAGCGAGGCGCGAACCACCCCACCGGGCACAGCACGGAACCGGTTGCTGTTCCCGGTGCTGGCCGGGGTGCTCATCGTGCTGCTCGGCATCGCCATCGCCACCCAGGTCCGCAGCACGGGAACCGGCGATGCCCTCGACTCCGCGCGACCCGCCGACCTCCTCGTGCTCCTCGACAACCTCAACCGCCGCGAAGCCGCGCTGCGCCAGGAGGTCAACACACTCGAACGCACCCTCGACAGCCTCCGCACGAACGGTTCCGATGCGGCGCTCGCCGAAGCGAACAGCAGGCTGCAGAACCTGTCCATCCAGCTGGGCACGGTCGCGGCCACCGGCCCGGGCGTCGTCCTCACCCTCGCCGACCCGCACCACGGCATCGGCGCGGAGATCGTCCTCGACACCATCCAGGAACTGCGCGCGGCGGGCGCCGACACCATGCAGATCGCCGGGGCGGACGGGACCGCGGTGCGGATCGGAGTCGATTCGTGGGTCACCGGCGTCGGCGGGAACATCACCGTCGACGATCGGGAACTGACGGCCCCGTACACCGTGACGGCGATCGGTGACGGTCCCACTCTCGCGGCGGCGCTGAACATTCCCGGTGGTGTTGTCGACACGGTGTCCCGGGTCGGTGGGACACTGACCATCGAGCAGTTCGCCCAGGTCGATGTACCCGCCTTGCGGGAGATCGAACCGCGCCAATACTCTCAGCCCGGAAATTGACACAGACGTTCGTACCGAATCGTCGTTGCCCCGAAAGGATCTTCGAGTGAGCGAGTTCGACACTCCCGCCGACCTGCGTTACACGGCGGAACACGAATGGGTGCTGCGAACCGGCGTGACCACCGCGCGGATCGGAATCACCGACTACGCGCAGAAGCAGCTCGGCGACGTCGTGTTCGTCCAGCTTCCCGACACCGGTGCCGGAATCACCGCCGGTGACTCGTTCGGTGAGGTCGAGTCGACGAAGAGCGTGTCCGACGTGTACGCGCCGCTGACCGCAACGGTCGTCGCTGTCAACGGCGATCTCGAGGCGAGCCCCGAACTCGTCAACAGTGCCCCGTATGCGGGTGGCTGGCTGATCGACATCGAAGTGGCCGCGCAGGCAGATCTCGATGCGGCGTTGGAACAGGCTCTCGACGCAGCCGGATATCGCGCGATCACCGAGGGCTGACGCAGCGACCGGTAACGTACGACAACCTGCACCGGGAGCTGCACACAGGGTACCGTCGAAGTGAACGTGTGCCGTGTCGGCGCGTGGCCCCCGGCGAACGAGATCGACGATCCCCCGGGCCGCCCGGGGGATCGAACGGAGAAGGAGAAACGGTGAGCGAGAACGGCAACGCGGGCTACGAAGAGACTCCGGCGGAGACCACATCGGTGTTCCGCGCGGACTTCCTCAGCGAACTGGAGAATGCGGGATCCGCGTCGACGACCGACGCACCGGTGTCGGGTGTGGAGGGGCTTCCCGCCGGATCCGCGTTGCTCGTCGTGAAGCGTGGCCCCAACGCCGGATCGCGGTTCCTGCTCGACCAGCCGACGACGTCGGCGGGTCGCCACCCGGACAGCGACATCTTCCTCGACGACGTGACGGTCAGCCGTCGTCACGCCGAGTTCCGCCAGGACGAGGGCGATTTCCAGGTCGTCGACGTGGGCAGCCTCAACGGAACCTACGTCAATCGCGAACCCGTCGACTCCGCGGTCCTGGCGAACGGCGACGAGGTGCAGATCGGAAAGTTCCGCCTGGTGTTCCTCACCGGTCCGCGGAGCACTCAGGGCGCGGGTAGCTGATGACGGCTGCCCACCAGCCGGCACCGGCAGGCATGTCGATCGGGTCCGTGCTCGATCGGCTGCGCCCCGAGTTCCCGGACGTGACGATCTCGAAGATCAGATTTCTGGAATCGGAAGGACTGATCAGCCCGGAACGGACACCGTCGGGGTATCGTCGCTTCTCCGTTGCGGACTGCGAGCGGTTGCGCTATGTGCTGACCGCGCAGCGCGACCAGTACCTTCCGTTGAAGGTGATCAAGGAGCAACTCGAGGCGATCGATCGCGGTGCGGCCACGGTGGGTTCCGTCGACACTCGCCCGCGGCGACCGCGTCCCCTCGCGGTGGCCCCCGGGGAGGTCTCACCCGAGGACCTGCGCTCGGATCATCAGGTCCGCGTCGCTCGTGACGATCTGTGTGCACGCGCAGGAATCGACGTCGCGTTTCTCAACGAATTGGTCGGATCCGGACTGCTCGTACCCGGTCCCGCAGGGTATTTCGACGATGATGCGGTGCTGATGGCCCGCACGGCCAAGTCGATGTCGGAGTTCGGTCTGGAGGTTCGCCACCTGCGTGCCTTCAAGCTTGCTGCCGATCGGGAGGCGGGGCTGGTCGCGCAGATTGCGGGGCCGGTCGCGAAGGGACGCGATGCGGGGGCACGTGAACGGGCCGAGGAGATGGTGCGTGAACTCGCGGCACTGTCGTTGACCCTCCACACCTGCCTGGTGAAGGCCGCGGTTCGGGGCGCACTCGATCGGTGAGGGCCGATCCGCCGGTCCCTTCCGGGACCGGCCGATCGGCACCTGACGGACCCTGCGCGAGCACACTAGACTTCAGGCAGAACGTGTCAGGGTGGTTCGCCACTGACGGTCAGCGGACGGAGGCACCGCGATGAGCGAGATGCGGATAGTGGGAATTCGGGTCGAGCAGCCACAGAATCAGCCCGTCCTGCTGTTGCGGGAGGTCGACGGCGAACGCTACCTGCCGATCTGGATCGGCCAGATGGAGGCCACGGCGATCGCCCTCGAACAGCAGGGGGTGGAACCTGTCCGGCCGCTGACCCACGACCTGATCAAGAACCTGCTCGACACTTTCGGCCACGCGCTACGCGAGGTGCGGATCGTCGATCTGCAGGAAGGCACGTTCTACGCCGACCTGGTGTTCGACGGCAACGTGCGTGTGTCCTGCCGGCCGTCCGATGCAGTCGCCGTGGCGCTGCGCAGCGGCGCGACCGTGTACGCGGAGGAACCCGTGTTGGCAGAGGCCGGTCTGGTCATGCCCGACGAACGCGAGGACGAGGTCGAGAAGTTCAAGGAATTCCTCGAATCCGTTTCGCCGGACGACTTCAAGGCAACCGACGGCTGACCGTTGCCTCGCTCTCCGTCGTCGACCGGGACTCGAGGGTGGTCGGCGGGGTGTAGAGTCGATCGTCGGCTTCGCGCCCGGCGTGTTGCGGCTCATTGTGCGCTGGGGGGCGTACGCTGGGTGAATCCGTGAGGGATCACTCGGTGAAGCCGGCGGTGCTCGGTGATCGGAACCCGTGGGGAGTCCGCTCACCGGTCGCGACGAGGCACATCGGGGCGCGCGAGAGGGAGTCACTACAGTGCGAGATCGGCCGCAAGGACAGCAGTTCGGTGCCGACGCCGGGCACCGCTCCGAGCAGTCGGTGGATCCGACCGTCACCGACGACGCACAGCCGGGCTTGTTCCCCGATGATTCGGTGCCCGACGAACTCGTCGGCTATCGCGTACCCATCGCCTGTCAGATCGCCGGCATCAGCTACCGCCAGCTCGACTACTGGGCCAGGACCAACCTGGTCGTGCCGTCGATCCGTGGCGCAGCAGGGTCCGGCAGCCAGCGCCTGTACTCCTTCAAGGACATCCTCGTTCTCAAGATCGTCAAACGGCTCCTCGACACCGGGGTGTCGCTGCAGAACATTCGTGTCGCCGTCGACCACCTCCGGAGCAGAGGCGTCCGGGATCTCGCGAAGATCACACTCTTCTCCGACGGCACCACCGTGTACGAATGCACCTCACCGGAGGAGGTCGTCGACCTGTTGCAGGGCGGCCAGGGCGTGTTCGGTATCGCAGTGAGCGGCGCGATGCGCGAACTGACCGGCAGCATCGCCGATTTCCCCGCAGAACGCGCCGACGGATACGAAGTCGAGGAACGTCCCGAGGACGAACTCGCATCCCGCCGCCGCAATCGGATCCACCGCCGCATCGGCTGAGTACACCGCACCGGAACCATCGCCCTCCGGTGTTCTAGAATCGACACTGCGTCGCCGTCACGCGGGAGAGCCCCGGAAATGCTGTATCCCCGGGCGCCGAAGGAGCAGCACCTCCCCGTCAATCTCTCAGGCACAAGGACCGCGTGGGCTCCGACGTCTCTGGAAAGTGGTGGGAGCACCCACCCGCCCACGGGGAAAGGTTCCGCGCCGGAACCGAATCTCTCAGGCGCTCGCAGTGGAGCATCCGACAGAGGGGGAGGAACCCACCGTGCACCCGCACGGAGCTGGGCCTCGCCGATCAGCCGGGAGCTGCGATGACAGACGCCGTCACCTCGACCTTCACCGACCGACATCTCGGTCCGGACCCCACCGCGCTCCGTCGCATCCTCGACGTGGTCGGCGTCGGTTCGCTCGACGAACTCGCGGCGAAGGCACTCCCCGCCGGAATTCTCGACGCGCGCCTCGAGGGCGTCGCCGAAGGACTCGACGTGCTCGATGCACCTCGCGAAGAACACGAGGTTCTCGACCGACTCCGCGAGATCGCCGCCGGTAACGCCGTGCTCACGTCGATGATCGGTCAGGGATACTACGACACGTTCACCCCGCCGGTGCTGCAGCGCGGCATCGTCGAGAACCCCGCCTGGTACACCGCGTACACCCCCTACCAGCCCGAGATCAGCCAGGGCCGGCTCGAAGCGCTGCTGAACTTCCAGACCATGGTCGCCGACCTCACCGGAATGGAGGTCGCCAATTCGTCGATGCTGGACGAGGCCACCGCGGCCGCCGAGGCGATGACCCTGCTGCGGCGCGCCAACCGCCGATCGAAGAGCCCCCGCATCGCCGTCGATCGCGACCTGTTCACACAGTCGGCCGCCGTCCTGACGACCCGCGCCGAACCGCTCGGTATCGAGATCGTCACCGCGAATCTCGTCGACGACGGACTTCCCGAGGGGGACTTCTTCGGTGTGATCGTGCAGATTCCGGGTGCATCGGGCCGGGTCTTCGACGTCGCGCCACTGATCGCCGCGGCCCACGAGCGGGGTGCGCTGGTGGCTGTCGGTGCGGATCTGCTCGCACTCACCCTGCTCACCCCGCCGGGTGAACAGGGTGCCGATGCGTGCTTCGGCACCACCCAGCGTTTCGGTGTCCCGATGGGATTCGGCGGTCCGCACGCCGGCTACCTCGCCGTGAACTCGGTGCACACCCGCAACCTGCCCGGCAGGCTCGTCGGGCTGTCCGTCGACGCCGACGGTGCTCCCGCCTATCGTCTCGCTCTGCAGACTCGGGAACAGCACATCCGCAGGGAGAAGGCCACCAGCAACATCTGCACCGCGCAGGTGCTCCTGGCGGTGCTCGCCGCGATGTACGCGTCCTATCACGGTGCGGAAGGCCTGATCCGAATCGCCCGGCGCGTCGCCGGGCACGCCACCGCCCTCGCTGCGGGTCTGCGTGCGGGTGGCATCGAGGTCGTGCACCGGCACTTCTTCGACACCGTGCTCGTGCGGGTTCCGGGTCGCGCCGACGACATCGTCGCGGCGGCACTGGACCGGTCGATCAACCTGTACCGGGTGGACGGAGACCACGTCGTGGTCGCCTGCGACGAGGCCACCACCGATGCCCACGTGAGTGCGGTACTCGCTGCGTTCGCTGTCGACGGCAGCCCCGTCGATGAAGTCCCCGCGGACGCGGAGTCCGCGATCCCCGACGGCCTGGTCCGCACGAGCGGTTTCCTCGAGCACGAGGTATTCGCGCGCTACCGCACCGAGACGTCGATGATGCGCTACCTGCGGCGGCTGTCGGACAAGGATCTCGCTCTCGACCGCACGATGATTCCGCTCGGTTCCTGCACGATGAAACTGAACGCGGCCGTGGAGATGGAAGCCATCACGTGGCCGGAATTCGCCCGATTGCATCCGTTCGCTCCGGCCGATCAGACCGCGGGGATCCGCCGTTTGATCGCGGACCTCGAACGGTGGCTCGCCGCCGTCACCGGGTACGACACGGTGAGCCTGCAACCGAATGCCGGGAGCCAGGGCGAGTACGCGGGCCTGCTGGCGATCCGCCGTTATCATCTCGATCGGGGTGACGAGCACCGTGACACGTGCCTGATCCCGTCGAGCGCGCACGGAACGAACGCCGCGTCCGCGGTGATGGCCGGCATGCGCGTCGAAGTCGTGGCGTGCCGCCCGAACGGTGACGTCGACCTCGGTGATCTGCGTGCGAAGATCGCCGACCACGCGGAGCGTCTCGCCGCGATCATGATCACGTACCCGTCCACGCACGGCGTGTACGAGCACGAGATCGAAGACATCTGTGCGGCCGTCCACGACGCGGGCGGCCAGGTGTACATCGACGGCGCGAACCTCAACGCCCTCGTCGGACTGGCCCGGCCGGGTCGGTTCGGTGGCGATGTGAGCCACCTGAATCTGCACAAGACGTTCTGCATTCCCCACGGTGGTGGTGGGCCCGGTGTCGGACCCGTGGCGGTACGCGCGCACCTGGCCGAGTACCTGCCGGGGCATCCCTTCGAACCCGGACTCGGTGCCGGAGGCCCGGTGTCGGCGGCGCCCTACGGTTCCGCCTCGATCCTGCCGATCACGTGGGCGTACATCGAGTTGATGGGGGCGGAGGGACTGCGGCGGGCCACGCTCACGGCCATCGCGTCGGCGAACTACCTCGCGCGCCGACTCGACGAGTACTTCCCCGTCCTGTACACGGGCGCAGACGGGATGGTGGCGCACGAGTGCATCCTGGATCTGCGCGGGTTGACGAAGGACACGGGCGTGACCGTCGACGACGTGGCGAAGCGTCTCGCCGACTTCGGGTTCCACGCTCCGACGATGAGCTTCCCGGTGGCCGGCACGCTGATGGTCGAACCGACGGAGAGCGAGGATCTCGCGGAGCTCGACACGTTCGTGGATGCGATGGTCGCGATCCGCGGTGAGATCGACCGTGTCGGGGCAGGGGAGTGGCCTGTCGACGACAATCCGCTCCGGAATGCGCCGCACACCGCGGAGTGCCTGGTGGAGGAGTGGGACCACCCGTATTCACGGGAGACCGCGGTGTATCCGCTGGGGAAGGGGAGGCGCGCGAAGGTGTGGCCGCCGGTGCGCCGGATCGACGGTGCCCACGGTGATCGGAACCTCGTGTGCTCGTGCCCGCCGCTCGAGGCGTACGGAGACTGATCGGTCGCTTCGGGGTCGTGGTCCGGGAACCACGACCCCGAACGTTTACCCGCCACTCTTCTGCATGAGACGGAATGCATAGAAAAACCGAATAACCCTCCGGCCACACCGTCTCTCACCCATCCCGAACGGGAGGGCTCAGCCGCCGGTCGAGGTGAGTTCCAGCACGGAGATCTCGGGGGGAGCTGCGATCCGCACCGGTGGCCCCCAGGCGCCGGCGCCGAACGAGGTGTAGATCGTGGTGTCGCCGAACCTGTCGAGTCCGGTCACGGTCGGATTCGCCAATGAGACGAGGTATCCGAGCGGCCACATCTGACCGCCGTGGGTGTGGCCGGAGACCTGCAGGTCGACACCGAGTTCGCGGGCTTCGAGGACATGCTTCGGTTGGTGGGCGGCGAGCAGCACGAAGCTGTCGTGGGGGATTCCGTCGAGCGCGGCGGGGACGTCGGCGGCATCGGGCTCGGGCGCGGTGTAGTCGTGGACGCCGGCGAGCGCTATCCGGTCGTCGCCACGGGTCAGGACGACGTGTTCATTGCGCAGGGTGCGGACGCCGAGGGACTCCCAGTGGTCGAGCCAGTTCGCGGCATCGTCGGAGTAGTACTCGTGGTTTCCGCTGACGCCGTACACGCCGAGTGGGGCCTCCAGATCGGTGAGGGGAGCGAGATCCTCCCCGACGAACGCGACGGTGCCGTCTGCCAGGTCGCCGCCGAGCACGATCAGGTCGGGTTTCGTGGCGTTGACGGCATCGACGACCTCGCGCACGAACGCAGCGCCGCGGGCGGGGCCGACGTGCAGGTCGGTCACGAGTGCGACTCGGAGTCCGTCGAATCCGGTGGGCAGGGCGGCGAGGGGCACGGTGGTCCGGACGATGCGGGGGTGGGCGGCTGCGACTGCGCCGTATGCGACCGCCGAGACCGCGGCGACGACCACTGCTGCGGTGGCGACCCGGAGTGCTCGCCGCGATACCGGGGCGTCGGACGGGATGTCCGCTCGCGCACGTACCCGCCGGGTCACCCACCCGATTCCACGTCCGATCGCGACGACGGCGAGTCCGAGGATCAGGTAGAGGCCGACGGCGATCCACGACCATCCGAGGTAACCGAGTGGACGGGCCCAGGCGGGATCGAGGACCGTGCCGGTGACCGACGCGGCCAGGGCGAGTACCGCGAGGGTGCCGAGCGCGATGTCCGCGGCGCGCGCCGGTGTCCGGCCCAGGCCGGTGGCTCGGACGAGCCTGCGGTGGAACCAGTAGGTGATGAGGGCGAGGACGGCGCCCACGACGACGAGACGGAGCGCTGTCAGGACGGGCACGATCACGAAAGGAGCCTTCGGAGTGTGTCGGCGAGATCGGACCCGCCGGTGGTGACGGTGCGGAACGAGCCACCGGTCAGTTCGGTGATTTCTTCGAGGACGGTCGTGTCGTCGAGGTCGTCGGTGACGGCCAGGACGTCGATTCGTACGGGTGTGGCGGGGTCTGTCAGGGCGGTGACCTGTCGCAGGAGCCCGGCCGGGCCGAGGGCGCCGCTGTCGTTGCCTCCGACGATGACGAGCAGCGAGTTCGGTCGAGTCGGATCGTAGTTCTCCACGGCGTCGGTGTACGCCGCGAGAATCGCGGGGTGCACGGGTGCGGTGGAGGTCGGTGCGATGTCGTCGAGTGCGGTGGACAGGGCGGTGCGTTGGTTGGCGGTCAGTCCGTCGCGGGCCACGAGTGTACGCAGCGGTGAGCCGGAGTCCGCCGGGGTGTAGAGGCCCAGGACCGATGTGCTGCGCGAGCGCGCGACCGTGTCGGCGAGCGCGGACGACAGGCCGTCCCCGGTCGTGGTGGTCGTCGTCGATGTGTCGACGAGGATCGTCGCCTTGCGCGGGGACATCGGGGCGAGGCGGATGTCGCGGAGGAGTGCGGCGACGTCCGCCGTGACCGGCGCCAGGATCTCGTCGCCCGCGGCCTGATCCGGTGTGCGGAAGCCTGCGGCGAGCAGGACTTCGGAGTGATCGGGTTGCCGGATGTAGTCGACGATCTCGTCGGCGGCGCGCGCGAGGGTCTCGTTCGTCCAGGGAGCGTCGACGACGACGGCAGGGAAGTCCGCGACCGGGGTGGCGCCGGCCGGCTGTACTGCAGACAGTGCCGGTTCGTGACCGTCGGAGGCGATGTCGTGGAGTTGCTTCTCGATGACGGGGACGGAGTGGACCGGGGCGGCCGGGTCGGGGGCGGCGGCGAGGGCTGTGAGCACGTCGGAGGTGGTGGGGCCTGCGCTGGATGCGAGCGCATTCGCGCCGAGCGCGAGTTCGGAGACGGCGTCGACCGCGGCGGGGGAACCGGCATGGCTCACGGTGAGGGGGTCGGTGCCCACTCCGGATGCGGCTGCGGCCACGGCGGCGAGAGCGAGTGTGCTGGCGTCGGTGCGGGCGCCGGTCGGCAGTGCCGCGCGCAGGGTGCCCCAGCGGGGCAGGCCGAGGGCGGCGAGTTCGGCCGGGTCGGTTTGGAGGGCGGGGAGGTCCGACCAGGTGATCCGTGCGGCGGTGAGTGTGTTCGCGAGTTCGGTCGGGGCGGCGAGGACGATCGGGGACCGGGCGAGGGAGCGCGGGGTGGCGCCGGTTCCGGTGTCGGCGCGCAGTGCGGCGGCGGTGTCGAGGGGAATCCACAGTGACGGTTGGGGGCCGAGGTCGGTGTTCCATCCCGCTTCGCTGGTGAGTGCGGTGATGGCGGCGGTGGTGTCGACGCTGGTGATCTCGGCGGTGATGCAGTGGTCGCGGACGATGCGGGGGCCGTCTGCGGTCCAGTCCTGTGCGAGTTCGGTGAGGGCGGGGGCGATGAGGGGATCGGCGGCGATGTGGAGGACGAGGTCGCCTTCGACGCATGTTCCGGCGGCGGCGGTGGCTTGTTCGTCGATGCGGTCGCGGAGTTGGAACCAGCCGAGCACGGCCAGGACGAGCAGTGCGACGGTGGCGACGGCGATGATCGGTCCCTTGCTGATGCCTCGTGTGCCGCTGGCACCGCGATGTCGGCCGCTCACGTCGTTGTTCGCCTCGCTTCTGTCGGTGTCGTCCGGTTTTCGAGTCTAGTGGTGTGGCAGGAGTGGGGCGTGTGCGCTGGGAGTTGTGTGTGGTGGAGGGGGTGTGGACGGGGTGGGGCCCCGATCCGGTCGGATCGGGGCCCCACTGTCGGTCCGGTGTCGAGGGTCAGGCGTTGGCGGCCTTGTACTCGCGGCGGGCGCGGTGCAGGATCGGCTCGGTGTAGCCGCTGGGCTGCGTGGTGCCTTCGAGGATGAGTTCCTTGGCGGCCTGGAAGGCGATGTTGGTGTCGAAGTTCGGTGCCATCGGCTTGTACGCGGCGTCGCCTTCGTTCTGGCGGTCGACGACCGGTGCCATGCGTTCGAGGGAGGCGACGACGTCGGCTTCGGTGACGACGCCGTGGCGGATCCAGTTCGCGAGGAGCTGGCTCGAGATGCGCAGGGTGGCGCGGTCTTCCATGAGTGCGACGTCGTGGATGTCGGGGACCTTGGAGCATCCGACGCCCTGGTCGATCCAGCGGACGACGTAGCCGAGGATCGACTGGCAGTTGTTGTCGAGTTCCTCGCGCTTCTCGGCGTCGGACCAGTCGGTGTTCTCGGCGAGCGGGATCGTGAGGATGTCGTCGACGGTGGCGCGGCGACCACCCTTCTTCAGTTCGTCCTGGACGGCGAAGACGTCGACCTCGTGGTAGTGGGTGGCGTGCAGGGTGGCGCCGGTGGGGGACGGGACCCACGCGGTGTTGGCGCCGGCCTTCGGCTGGCCGATCTTCTGGACGAGCATGTCGTGCATGAGGTCGGTCATGGCCCACATGCCCTTGCCGATCTGTGCCTTGCCCTGCAGTCCGGCGGCGAGGCCGGTGTCGACGTTCCAGTCCTCGTAGGCGGCGATCCAACGCTGCTTCTTCATGTCGGCCTTGCGGACGACGGCGCCGGCTTCCATGGAGGTGTGGATCTCGTCGCCGGTGCGGTCGAGGAAGCCGGTGTTGATGAACGCGACACGTGCGGATGCGGCTTCGATGGATGCGGCGAGGTTGACGGTCGTGCGACGCTCCTCGTCCATGATGCCGACCTTGAGGGTGTTGCGGGGCAGGCCGAGGACGTCTTCGACGCGGCCGAACAGCTCGGTGGTGAAGGCGGATTCCTCGGGGCCGTGCTGCTTGGGCTTGACGATGTAGATGGAGCCTGTGCGGCTGTTGGCGAGGGGGCCGTGGGCTTCGTCGGTGTGCAGGCCGTGGGTGGCGCACAGGCTGGTGACGAGGGCGTCGAGGATGCCTTCGGGGACTTCGTTGCCGTCGCTGTCGAGGATGGCGGGGTTGGTCATGAGGTGACCGACGTTGCGGACGAACAGCAGGGAACGGCCGTGGAGTTCGAGGTCGGTGCCGTCGATGCCGGTGTAGACGCGGTTGGGGTTGAGGGTGCGGGTGAGGGTCTTGCCGCCCTTGTCGAAGGATTCGGCGAGGTCGCCGCGGTTGAGGCCGAGCCAGTTGCGGTAGCCGACGACCTTGTCGTCGGCGTCGACGGCGGCGACGGAGTCCTCGAAGTCCATGATGGTGGTGACGGCGGATTCGAGGACGAGGTCCTTGATGCCGGCGGTGTCGGTGCTGCCGATCGGGGAGGCGGCGTCGATCTGGATGTCGATGTGCAGGCCGTTGTTGCGCAGCAGCACGGAGGTGGGGGCGGCGGGGTCGCCGAGGTAGCCGACGAGCTTCTCGGGCTGGGCGAGGGCGGTGACGGTGCCGTCGGCGAGGGTGACCTTCAGTGCACCGTCCTCGATGACGTAGGCGGTGGTGCCGGTGTGGGAGCCGGTGGCCAGCGGGGCGGCCTTGTCGAGGAAGTCGCGGGCCCAGGCGATGACCTTGTCGCCGCGGACCTTGTTGTAGCCGGAGGTCTTCTCGGCTCCGCCTTCTTCGGAGATGGCGTCGGTGCCGTAGAGGGCGTCGTACAGCGAACCCCAGCGGGCGTTGGCGGCGTTGAGCGCGAAGCGGGCGTTGAGCACCGGCACGACGAGTTGGGGTCCGGCGGTGGTGGCGATTTCCGCGTCGATGTCGGCGGTGGTGACCTCGAACGGTGCGGGAACCGGCACGAGGTAGCCGATCTCCTGGAGGAATGCCTTGTATTCGGCGGGGTCGATGGTCTTGCCTGCGCGGTCGCGGTGCCAGGTGTCGATCTGTGCCTGGAGGTCGTCCCGCTTGGCGAGAAGTGCGCGGTTCTTGGGGGCGAGATCGTGGATGATGCTGTCGGCGCCGGCCCAGAACGCGTTCGCGTCCACACCGGTGCCGGGGATGGCTTCGTCGTTGACGAAGTCGTAGAGCACCTTCGCGACCTGGAGTCCGCCGACCTGCACGCGTTCAGTCATAACCTCACTCTTTCCGGTTCGTCGTACGTCCGGGCCGCGAGGCCCGGTTGCACAGAAAACACCACAAATGTTACCCGCCGGTAGCCAGCGGTGCGTCGGATCGGCACGCACCCAGGGCGGTGCATCGATTCAGCAGCTCCTGCCTGAGCGCTGCGGCGCGGGTGGTGAGCGCCGACTGCTCGCGGACGTAGTGTGCGCGTCCCGCGGCGGTCTCGATCGTGATGGGCGAGTAGCCGTAGTCGCTCAGATCATACGGGCTGGCCCTCATGTCGAGTTCACGAGCCGTCCAGGCGTGCCGGAAACACTGCAGGATCAGGTCGGAGTCGACCAGCGGCGCGAGCTTGTGACTCCACTTGTACAGGTCCATGCCGGCGTGCAGGCAGCCCGGCTGCTCGTGTGCCGTCCGGTCGGTGCGGGTGAGTTCGAGCATGTTGCGTGGCGCGGCATCCGGGGTGAAGAACCGGAACGCATCGTAATGACTGCATCGCAACTGCATTGATTCCACCACCGCGTCGGTCCGTGCGTGACCGAGACGCAGCGGGACCTGGGAGTGGCGCAGGTCATCGTCGTCCGTGCGATACACCATCGCCCATTCGTGCAACCCGAAGCACCCGAACTGCGGCGGCCGCGCCGCCGTCGCCGCGAGCAACCGGGCCACGAAGTCGATGGTGTCGCGGCGCTGATCGAGCACGTCGACGCGGACCCGGATTCCACGCCGACCGTCGACGTCCACCCGTTCGTACGCCGGGTGGTCCCGGAACTCGCGGGTCGCGTCACCGAGCAGTACCGTGCCGTATCCGGGATGCCAGCGTCGCAACTGTCCCGGCCGGTAGCTGTAGTAGGTGAACAGGAAGTCGTGCACCGGGTGCTTCTCCCGCGCCGCGCGCCGGTGCAGGTGTCCGGCGAGCAGGTCGTCGACGGCTCGGTGGTGGCGGTCGCGTCGGGCTGTCCATTGCGCTTCGGCCAGGATCGTGCTGCCCGGCGTCGTGCCGGGAGCGGCGGCGGTGCGTGCGTGCGCAGGGGGTGGTTCGGCTGTGCTCAAGATCAGACGGTTCCTCGGTCGACGCCCACACGCCGAGGATAGCCACCGTCTCCCGGGTGGAGAAACCGTGGCGATCCTCGGCGGGGGTGCGTGCCCTGGGGGTGTCGCCGCCGATCAGCCGTGGGCGAAGCTGATCTTCGGCAGGGCCCGGCGCAGCCAGGTCGGTGACCACCAGGCGGCATGGCCGGTCAGCCGCAACGCGACGGGGAGCAGCACGAGCCGGACCAGGACCGCGTCGAGGAGCACGGCGACGCCCAGGATGATGCCCATCTCCTTCGGTGGCAGCGGCTCGGCGAGGGCGAAGGTGAAGAACACCGCGACCATCACCGCGGCGGCGGCGAGGATGATCCGGCCGGAGTGTGCGAGCCCCATCACGTGTGCGACCTTCGGGTCGCCGGACTTCTCGTAGTGTTCCTTCGCGGTCGAGAGCAGGAACACGGTGTAGTCCATGGCGATGGCGAAGATCATGGCGAAGAAGAACACCGGTCCCCACCCGTCGAGGAAGCCCTGCGGTGTGAATCCGAGCAGGCCTGCTCCGTGTCCGTCCTGGAAGATCAGTGTGGCCACACCGAAGGCGGCGGCGGTGGAGAGCAGACTGACGATGGTGCCGATCAGGGCGATCAGTGGTGCCTGCAGCGCGACCAGCAGGAGCAGGAAGCCGAGCGCCAGGATGACGCCGATGATGATCGGGAGGTAGTCGTCGAGGGCCTGTTGCAGGTCGAGGTTCTCTGCGGGTGCGCCGCCGACGAGCGCGTCGACCGGTAGGTCGGTGCGCAGACTGTCGAGGATGGTGCTCATCTCGGGGTCGGACGGGTCGACCGTCGGGATCGCCTGCAGCATCACGTGGTCGGTTCCGTCGGTGGTGGGCATCGGTGCGGTGACCATTGCGATGCCGTCGGTGGCCGCTGCGGTGGCCGCTGCCGTGTCGGCGGAGTGGGTGGGTGCGATGATCTGGAGCATGCCGGGGGCGCCTTCACCCATCTGTTGCTGGACGAGTTCGTAGCCCTGTCGCACGGGGGCGTCGGCCGGGACGACTTGGATGGATGGCATCGCGACGTCGAGGCGGAACACCGGGACCGACAGCGCGACGAGCACGGCGACGGCACCGACGGCGAAGGGCCAGGGGTGCTTGTGCAGCAGGGTGGCCCAGGCGGTGAACCGGGGGGATTCGTGTGTCTGACGCTTGGCGTAGGGCAGCGATCCCGCGTTGACCTTCGTGCCGAGTCTGCCGAGCACGGCGGGGAGCAGGGTGAGCGTCGCGGCGAGGACGAACGTGACCGCGAGCATGATTCCGACGGCCATGGTGCGCACGGCGGGTGCGGGGACGAGCAGTACGGCGGACAGGCTCACGAGGACGGTCAGGCCGGAGAGTACGACCGCCTTGCCTGCGGTGTCCATGGTTTCGGCGACGGCGGCGCGGGGGTCGCCGGTCTTGCGGAGTGCGTCGCGGAACCGGGCGACGATGAACAGGGCGTAGTCGATTCCGAGGGCGAGTGCGAACATCATGGCGAAGTTCATGGCCCACACGGAGATCGGTGTGACGCTGTTGAGGAGTACCAGTCCTCCGGCGGAGGCGACGAGGCCGGCGAGGGTGAGGAGCAGCGGAAGTCCGGCGGCGACCAGTGATCCGAATGCGAGCACCATGATCGCGAGGGTGACGGGCCAGGACATCATCTCGGCCTGGATCATCGCGTCGTGGTTGGCTTTGTTGAAGTCGCTCCACAGTGCGGACGCGCCGGTGGGGTAGACCTCGATGTCGTCGGTGCCGAGTGCGGTCAGGTCGCCTTTGAGGTCGTCGACGGCGGCGACCATGTCGTCGGTGTCGGCGTCGGCGCCGGCGATGAGGATGCCGGTGTGCCCGTCCGGGCTGATCGTCATGCCGGGTCGGGGCGCGATCACGTCCCCGAATCGGGGGTCGGCGCGGAAGAGGGCGGTGGCGTCGTCGAGGACGCGTTGGACGGCGGGGTCGGAGATCGGGGTGGTGTCCGAGTGGACGACGACCTGCACTGCGGCGGAGGAGTTCCCGCCGAAGTGTTCCTGTGCCAGTTCGCGGACCTGTACGGATTCGGAGCCGTTGGCCTGCCAGCCGGCGCCGGCCAGTGAGGTGAACACGCTCGGTGCGGCGGCGCCGAGCGCGATCAGGGTGAGGAGCCAGATCCCGAAGACCCAGCGTGCCTGTCCCACCATCGTTGCGCCGAGTCGGCCGAGTGTTCCGGCCCGGGGGGTCGGCGTGTCTGGCGGAGTGTCGGCGTGCACGGTGTCCGCGCGGGTCATGTCTGTTCTCCTGGGGCGTGTCCGGGTGCCGGGTCGCCGAGTGGCGGGCCCGGGTGTGGTGGTTCGGTGCGGTGGTTGTCGGTCAGCGGCCGAACAGGGATCGGAGGAATCCGGTTTTCGGGGCGGTGTCGGTTCGGGTGCAGTTGCAGCGGTCGGCGGCGGGGACGGATCGCATGACGGTGTCGGCGTGTTGTCCGCATCCGCCCCAGGTGGTCTTGCGGCAGGTGTTGCAGGTGGTGGGGTAGCACATGGGGTGTTCTCCTCGGGTTGGTTCGGTGGTGGGCGGGTCAGGTGTGGTGGCGGTCGGTGGTCCAGGCGTCGTAGCCGCCGATCAGGTCGCTGACGTGGTCGAGTCCTTCGGCGCGGAGCAGTGATGCGGCCACGCTCGAGCGCCAGCCGCCTGCGCAGTGCACGACGAGGGGGCGGTCGCGTGGGATCCGGTCGAGGTGGTCGCGCAGGTGCGGGAGGGGGATGTGGACGGCTCCGGGGATGACACCGAATTCGCGTTCGCCGGGATTGCGGATGTCGAGGACGGTGATCTCGTCCGCCGCGCGTAGTCGGTTCAGTTCGGTGACGGTGGTGCGGGGTGCGGTGGTGACGAGGTCGGTGAGGTCGGTGGGGAATGTTCCGGTGGTGTCGACGGTGAGGTAGCCGGCGGCGCCGTCGGATCCGATGCGGGCCAGGCGCAGGGCGGCGGCTTGTTCGTCGCCGGGGTAGGTGATGAGCAGGATGCGGTCTCCGATGTCGGCGACCATGCCGCCGGTTTCGGCGAATCGTCCGTCGAATCCGACGTTGACGGAGCCGCGGAGGTGGCCGGCGGCGAAGTCGTCGGGGGTGCGGGTGTCGAGGACGCGGACGCCGGCGGTCAGTTCGGTGCGCAGTCGGTCGGTGGTGATCTCGGGGATGCGGTGGTGCGGGTCGAATCGTGCCCGGTCGGTTTTGTTCAGTGCGACGTCGGCGGAGAAGTACGTGGGGGCTGCGGGTTGTCCGTCGGTGATCATCGCCACGAAGTCGTCTTCGCTCATGGGTTGCGCGGCCGGGTTGGTGCGGCGTTGTTCTCCGATGGTGGAGGTGAGTTCGCTGGAGAGGTTTTTTCCGCAGGACGAGCCGGCGCCGTGGGCGGGCATGACGGTGACGGTGTCGGGCAGCGTGAGCAGTGTGTCGTGCAGTGTGCGGTACATGGCGCGGGCGAGGTCGGTGGTGGAGCTGTCGCCGAGGTTGGCGAGGTCGGGTCGGCCGACGTCGCCGATGAACAGGGAGTCGCCGGTGAGGACGGCGGTGGGGGTGGCGTCGGGGTGTGTGCGGACGAGCACGCTGATGGATTCCCAGGTGTGGCCGGGGGTGGCGAGGATTTCGAGGTCGACGTCGCCGAGGCTGAGGTGTTGGCCGTGTCGGAGGCGGCGGATGGGGTAGTCGGTGTGGGCGGATTCGCCGAAGCCGATCCAGGCTCCGGTGGCGTCGAGTAGTTCGAGGTGTCCGGAGACGAAGTCGGCGTGGAAGTGGGTGTTGATGACCCCTTCGATCGTGAGTCCGTGGCGGTCGGCGTCGGTGAGGTACTCGTCGATGTCGCGGCGGGGGTCGACGACGACGGCGCGGCCGGTGGTGCGGTCACCGATGAGGTAGGAGGCGTGGGAGAGGCACTCGATGTAGTACTGCTCGAGAAGCATGGGTGTCCTCCGATCGGACGGGTGGTGGGGTGACCCCAGTATGGCATATACCCCGGGGGGTATCAAGGTGAGGCGACTCGACATCGGGTGGATCACGTTCCGGCGCGTGCCGATCGGCGATGTCACCCCTGGTCAATATACCCTATGGGGTATTGTCGCGGGAGGGGGGCGCCGACCGACGGCCACAAGGGTCCACGAAACGGCGGGACTCGAACGGGGCACCGGCACGAACATCTCGTCGACACGACTGCAAGGACGATGCGACATGACACTGACGATCACGCTGAGCCTGGGGGTCGCCATCGGCGTCCTCCTGGGCCTCCTCGGTGGTGGCGGCTCGATCCTGGCCGTACCCGCGTTGGTGTACGCGATCGGACTGGACATCGAACAGGCGATCCCCGTCTCGCTGCTGGTCGTCGGGACGGCGTCGGCAGTCGCCCTGATACCGAGGATTCGTGCCCGCCGGATCCAATGGCGCCTCGCCGCCGTCTTCGCCGCCGCGGGCATCCCCGCAACGTTCGTGGGCAGCGCGGTGGGCCGCCTGCTCCCGCAGTCCGCGGTGCTGCTCGGTTTCGCCGGGGTGATGATCATCTCCGGGCTGCGGATGCTCTCGGACAACGACGGAGTCGGCACGTCCTGCAGGACGACGGAATCCGGAATCGACTGGCGCCGGTGCACGATGCGCTCGATACCGGCCGGGTTCGCGGTCGGAGTGATGACCGGGCTGTTCGGTGTCGGCGGAGGATTCCTCATCGTCCCGGCACTGGTTCTGCTGCTCGGCGTCGAGATGCGGATCGCCGTCGGCACGTCGCTGGCCGTCATCGTCGTCAACTCCGCCGCCGGGCTCGTGGCCCATCTGAACACCGCCGACGTCGACTGGGCCGTCACGGCCGCGTTCGCCGGCGCCGCCATCGCGGGATCCGTCGTCGCCGGCCACTTCGGGGCCCGCATCGACACCGAACGGCTGCAACGGTGGTTCGCCTACCTGGTGTTCGCGGTCGCGGCATACGTGCTGGTCGACACGGTGTTACTCGGGTGATGTCGTGGGCACCGGGGCCGGCGTCCGGTGCCGACGGCGGAAGCGGCCCCCGCCGACCGGTCGCGTCCCGCCGGGAATCGTGCGGTGCGCGGCGGCGCGTGCGGCAACGCCTAGGGTGGGCGTGACGGTGAGATCGGTCCGCGCCGGCGGATCACCGGGACGAGGAGGTTGGTGACCATGGGCGAACGCATCCGCAGCCAATGGGAGGAGATCACGGCGGCCGATCCGGAGCATTCGACGTGGTACGTGCAACGGTTCCGGGCGATGGCGGAGCAGGGCGACGACATCGTCGGCGAGGCCCGACTGATCGATGCGATGCTCGACCGGGAATCACGGGTGCTCGACGCCGGGTGCGGTCCGGGTCGGGTCGGGGCCCATCTGCACGAGGCCGGGCACACCGTCGTCGGGGTGGACGTCGATCCGGTGCTGATCGCCGCCGCCGAACAGGACCATCCCGGCCCGACGTGGCTGATCGGAGACCTCGCCGAACTGGATCTGCCGGCCCGCGGGGTGCCCGCCGACTTCGACGCGATCGTGTGCGCCGGCAACGTGGTCACGTTCCTCGCTCCGCAGACGCGCCGGGCGGTGCTCACCGGGTTCGCCCGGCACCTGGCACCCGACGGTCGCGCAGTCGTGGGATTCGGTGCCGAGCGCGGGTACGACTTCGACGAGTTCTTCGCGGACGCGGAGGCCTCGGGGTTGACGGTGGATCTGCGGTTGTCGACGTGGGATCTGCGTCCGTTCACTCCGGCGTCGGGTTTCCTGGTGGCGGTGCTGTCCCGGGCGTGACCGCGGCGTCGTCGGCGGCGGACCGCCGGGACAGCGCGACCGTCGTGGCCAGGAGCACACCGACGGCGGCGAGGACCAGGATCAGGTGCGGTCCGTCCGTGTCGAGATGCTCGCCGAGCGCGGTGATGCCGAGCGCGACGGCGGTGAGGGGTTCGGCGACGGTCAGCGCGGGCAGTGACGCGGTGAGCGGCCCGGCGTGGAAGGCACGTTGCTGCAGGTAGTAGCCGGCGAGCCCGGTGGTGCACAGCATCCAGGTCTGCCAGGAGCCGAGGACGGTGGGGACACCGCGGGTGATCAGGTCGGCGACGTGGGCGGTCAGGGCGGCGGCGACACCGAAGAGGGTGCCGCCGGCCGCGCCGAGGGCGAGGGCACGCGCACCGGGGGTGCGGGCGACGGCGCCGATGGCAGCGGTGGCGGCGGTGACGGTCAGGGCCCCGGCCAGTGGCCACGACCACCGGGCGTCGTCGGGGTTGCCGCTGCCGGCGGTGGGATTGCCGACGATCAGGAACACCGCGAGTGCGGTGCACAGTCCGGCGGCGAGCAGCCAGGTGGTGCGGGTGGGCCACCGGCCGGTGAGGTACGCGGACATCGGCAGGGCGAACAGCAGGGACGTGACGAGCAGGGGTTGCACGACGAGGATCGCGCCGAGCGCGAGAGCGGCGACCTGCAGGGCGTAGCCGCCGCCGTCGCCGAGGAGCCCGGCCCACCAGCGGGGGCTGCGGATCAAGCTGGTCAGCAGCGGCCCGGTGGTGGTGGCGTGGTGTTGTGCGACGCTGCCGGCCGCGAACAGCACCGCGGCGGCGAGGGCGCACGCCACGGACGCTGCCGCGGTGCCGGTCACGGTCGGGGCCGGTCAGACCTCGATCTCGGTGCGGTCGCCGCTCCAGAGGGTGTGGAACTTGCCGGGCCTGTCGGTGCGCTCGTAGGTGTGCGCACCGAAGAAGTCGCGTTGCCCCTGGGTGAGGGCGGCGGGGAGCCGGTCGGCGCGCAGACCGTCGTAGTACGACAGTGACGACGCGAACGCGGGCACGGGGATGCCGAGGGTGGTGGCGGTGACGACGACGCGCCGCCAGCTGTCGATGCCGGCTTCGATGGCCTCGCGGAAGTAGGGGGCGAGGATCAGGCTGGGCAGTGCGGGATCGGCGTCGTAGGCCTCTTTGATGCGGTTGAGGAACTGGGCGCGGATGATGCAGCCGCCACGCCAGATGGTGGCCATGGCGGCACGGTCGATGTCCCAGCCGTAATCGGTGCTGCCCGCGGCGATCTGGTCGAAGCCCTGCGCGTAGGCGACGATCTTGGAGGCGTAGAGGGCGGCACGGATGTCCTCGGTGAACTGTGCGGCGTCGGTGGGGGCGGTGCCGAGCGTGCCGGCGGCGAGTCCGTGGGCGGCGGCGCGTTGGTCGCGGGATCCGGAGAGGGCACGCGCGAACACGGCTTCGGCGATGCCGGTGACGGGGACACCGAGATCGAGGGCGGATTTGACGGTCCAGCGGCCGGTGCCCTTCTGCTCGGCGGAGTCGACGATGACGTCGACGAGGGGTTTGCCGGTGGCGGCGTCGGTCTGGCGCAGGACGTCGGCGGTGATCTCGATCAGGTACGACTCGAGGGTGCCGGTGTTCCAGTCGGCGAAGACGTCGGCGATGGCGGCGGCGTCGTAGCCGAGGGCGTTGCGCAGCAGAGCGTAGGCCTCGCCGATGAGTTGCATGTCGGCGTATTCGATGCCGTTGTGCACCATCTTGACGAAGTGGCCGGCGCCGTCGGGGCCGACGTGGGTGCAGCAGGGGGTGCCGTCGACGTGCGCGGAGATGGCTTCGAGGAGGGGGCCGAGCGCTGCGTAGGATTCGGCGGGGCCGCCGGGCATGATGGACGGCCCGTGCAGGGCGCCTTCCTCACCGCCGGAGATGCCGGCGCCGACGAAGTGCAGGCCGCGGGCGCGCAGGGCGGCTTCGCGGCGGATGGTGTCGGTGTAGAGGGCGTTGCCGCCGTCGATGATGATGTCGCCGGGGTCCAGGGCGGCGGCGAGCTCGTCGATGACGGCGTCGGTGGCGTCACCGGCCTTGACCATGATCAGGACGCGGCGGGGTTTCTCGAGGGCGGCGACGAACTCGTCGATGGTTTCGGTGCGCACGAAGTCGCCGTCGTCGCCGTGCTCGGCGAGCAGCGCGTCGGTCTTGGCGATGCTGCGGTTGTGCAGGGCGACGGTGTAGCCGTGGCGGGCGAAGTTGCGGGCGATGTTCGATCCCATGACGGCCAGTCCGGTGACGCCGATCTGGGCGCGGGATGTGGCGGTGTGTTCGACGGTCATGGGTACAGCTTCCCCCGAATCGGTGCGTGATCGAAATCGAACGGGCGGACGATCAGTGGGAGAACAGGAGGGTCAGTTCGGTGAGCCAGGGCACGGCGACGGCGACGGTGGGGACGACGAGGATGGCGGCGGCGGCGATGTAGGCGCAGGCGGAGACGGTCAGGTCGGGGCCGGGGCCGGAGAGGCGGCGGACACGCAGGAGGGTGGAGGGGCCGCCGACGGCGAGGGCGCCGGTGGGGGTGGGGGAGCCGGCGCAGGTGACGAGGGCGCGGGCCAGGTGGGTGGGTCCGGTGGCGCGGACGGCGGAGTCGTCGGCGAGCATCTCGACGAGCAGTTGCACGGAGCCGAGCGCGGAGCGGGAGCGGACCCAGCGGGGGAAGGCTTCGTACACGGCGGTGAACGCCTCGAGGATGAGGTCGTGGCGGGCCCGCAGGTGGGAGTGTTCGTGGCGGAGGACCGCGCGGAGTTCGTCGTCGGTCAGGGAGCCGATGGTGCCTTCGGACAGGACGACGCGGTGCCGGATGCCGGGCAGGCAGTAGGCGATGGGGTCGGCGTTGTCGAGGATCCGCACGTGGGGTAGGTGCCGGACGGCGCCGTGGATGTCGCGGCGGTCGAGGAGGTCGACGAGCATGCGGTGGCGGGAGCGGCGGCGGCGGGTGCGGATGCCCACACGGATGGTGGAGAAGATCAGGCGGGCCCCGACGAACAGGGTCAGGGCGAACACGATGATGTAGATCAGCCACAGGGGTAACCCGAGGGCGTCGATCTCGTCGAGGGGGCCGGTGGTGGGGCGGCCGTCGGGGCCGGGCACGAGGAGTCGGGCGGCGATGGCCAGTCCGCAGCTGAAGGCGGAGAGGACCGCGGCGAGCGCGATGGCCTGCCACAGGACGAGGGCGGCCCGCGGATTCCGGTGCGGCCAGGTGGCGCGGGCGAGCAGCCGGGGCATCGGGCCCGCGAGGAGAAGCGCGAGTATCCCGAATACCAGCGCCGTGGTCGCGTTCATGGAGTCGAGTGTGTCAGCTTGCTCGGCCGGTGCCGCGGTCGGCCGTGTCGTCGGTGGCGTGGCGGGCCTCGAGATCGGCGAGTGCCGCGCGCAGGGCGGCGGCTTCGTCGGCGCCGACACGGCCGACGAAGTGGACGAGGGCGGCGGCGCGCCCGGCGGTTTCGTCGGCCTGGTCGAGGGCGTCGACCATCAGTCCGGCGACGAGTTCGTCGCGGCCGTGGACGGGCAGGTAGCGGTGGGCGCGGTCGTCGCGTTGCTGGATGACGAGGTTCTTTTTCGCGAGGCGTTGGAGAACGGTCATGACGGTGGTGTATGCGAGGGCGCGTCGCGCGGACAGGGCTTCGTGGACCTGCCGTACGGTCTGGGGTTCGGTGGACGCCCAGAGGTGGTCCATCACTGCTCGTTCGAGATCGCCGAGTGCTGCCATAGGGCGATTCTACGGAGTCTCCGACCTTTGTGCGTACTACCCTCGGTCGTAGGTGTGGTGCACGGTGGTGACCTGCATCATCCGGCGTCGACCGTGGGTGCGGGGGCATGCCCGGGGACCGCGGTGTGGTCGACGGGTGGGGCGTCCCCACCGATCGTGCCGTACACGTGGCGGGTGCCGATGGGCACGATCAGCGGCCGGCTGGAGACGGGATCGGCGATGACGGAGGCGTCGAGCCCGAACACGTCGTGGAGCAGGTCGACGGAGATGATCTCGGAGGGGGCGCCGGTCGCGACGATGCGTCCCTGTTTCATCACGACGAGGTGGTCGCTGTAGCGCACGGCCAGGTTCAGGTCGTGCAGCACCATCACGACGGTGCGACCGAGTTCGCTGTGCAACTGGTCGACGAGGTCGAGGACCTCCACGGAGTGGGCGAGGTCGAGGTAGGTGGTGGGTTCGTCGAGCAGCAGGATGTCGGTGCCCTGCGCGAGGGCCATGGAGATCCAGGCACGTTGACGTTGCCCACCGGACAGTTCGTCGACGGGCCGGTCGGCGAGGTCGGCGATGCCGGTGCGGGTGAGGGCGAGGGACACCTCGCCCTCGTCGTCGGAGGACCATTGCCGGATCCACGACTGGTGCGGGTGCCGGCCGCGGGCGACGAGGTCGGCGACGGTGAGCCCCTCCGGTGCGGTGGGCGCCTGGGGAAGCAGTCCGAGGACACGGGCGACGTCGCGGGTGCGCATGGAGGTGACGTCGCGGCCGTCGAGGACGACGCTGCCGGTGCGGGGTTTGAGGAGTCGGCTCAGCGCGCGCAGCAGGGTGGATTTGCCGCAGCCGTTGGGGCCGATGATGGTGGTGACGACCCCGGTGGGGATGTCGAGGTCGAGGTCCTCGACGATGACGCGGTCGCCGTAGCCGAGCGCGACGTTGCGGGCGGTCAGGCGTGGTTGCGCCTGCCCGGGAACGGTGGTGTCGGCGGTGTGGGGCTGGATGTCGGTCATGCCGATACCTTCCGATTCGAACGCACGAGCAGATACAGCAGGAACGGGCCGCCGAGCGCGGAGGTGACGAGCCCCACGGGCAGGGACACCGGCAGGATGGTGCGGGCGATGATGTCGGCGCCGACGACGAGGGCGGCGCCGGTGAGGGCGGACGCGAAGATCGGTGGCCCGGCGGAACGGACCAGGCGCATCGCGACCTGCGGGGCGGCGAGCGCGACGAATCCGATCGGGCCGGCGGCGGCGACGGCGATACCGGCGAGTCCGCACGCGGCGACGAGCAGCAGGGCCTGTTGGGTCTGCAGCTTCACCCCGAGGGACCGGGCGGTGTCGTCGCCGAGCCGCAACGCGCCGATGGTGAAGGTGGCGATCAGGGTCCAGATGCCGATGACGGCGAGTGCGATGCCGGCGGGCACGATCTGACTCCAGTTGATGGAGTTCAGGGAACCGGTGAGCCACACCTGGGCGCGGGAGACGTCGTTGATGTCGGCGCTGACCAGCATCCAGTTGGTGACGGCGACGAGCATCGCGTTGACACCGATACCGATGAGCACGAGCCGGAAGCCGTCGACGCCGCGTTTCCAGGCGAGCAGATAGATCACGGCGGCGGTGAGTATGCCGCCGGTGAGCGCGGCGAGGGGCAGCCCGAGGGATGCGAGGACCCCGACGACGGTGCCGCCGCCGGTGACGACGAGCAGTGCGACCGCGGCGGCGCTGGCACCGGCGGTGATGCCGAGGATGTCCGGGCTGGCCAGGGCGTTGCGGGACAGCGACTGGGTGATGGCGCCGGACACCGCGAGTGCGGCGCCGACGACCAGTCCGCCGATGCCGCGGGGCAGTCGCAGGTCGAGGACGATGAACCGTTCGATGCGTTCCCCGCCGCCGAGCAGCACCTCGATGACCTGGGGGACGGACATCGGGTAGTCGCCGCGACCGAGTCCGATGCACAGCAGCAGGAACGCCGCGGCCGCCAGCAGCGCGCACACGAGCACCATGCGGCCGCGCCACACCAGCGAGAACGCGCCGATGCGGAACGCGGGACGGCTGGGCACGGCGGTGGAGACGTGGACGGGGGAGCGGCGCCACGCAACGCCGGCGCGGTGGTCGGTGCCGGTCGGGGGGGTCGTCGGGACGGTGGTCTTCGTCGAGTCGGTCACAGTGACACCAGCTTCCGGCGACGCACGAGTGCGATGAAGAACGGGGCGCCGACGAGCGCGAGGACGATGCCGACCTGCAGTTCCCCGGGGCGCACCACGATGCGGCCGATGACGTCGGCGAGTACCAGCAGGACCCCGCCGAGCAGCCCGGCGTAGGGCACGAGCCACCGGTAGTCGGGGCCGGTGATGGCGCGGGCGATGTGCGGCACGATCAGGCCGACGAACGCGATGGGGCCGCAGGCGGCGGTGGCGGCGCCGGTGAGGATCGTGATGACGGTGATGCCGATCACCCGGGTCAGGGCGATGTTGGTGCCCAGGGAGCGGGCGACGTCGTCGCCGAGGCTCAGTACGTTCAGGCCGGGGGTGGAGGCCAGCGCGATGACGAGCCCGGCGACGATGAACGGCAGGACCTGCCAGAACACGTCGAATCCGCGTCCCGCGACGGAACCGACCACCCAGAAGCGGAAGCCGTCGAGGCTGGTCTGGTCGAGCAGCACGATGGTCTGCACCATCGCCTGGAGGAAGAAGGCGACGGCGGCGCCGGCGAGGGCGAGGCTCAGTGGGCTCGACCCGCCGTTGCCGATGGAGGCGAAACCGAACACGACGACGCTGGCCAGAAGGGAACCGGCGAAGGAGAACCAGAGGTATTCGATGGGGGTGCTGGTGCCGAACAGGTAGATGGACAGGACCACGAGCAGCGCGGCGCCGCCGTTGATGCCGAGGAGCCCGGCGTCGGCGAGGGGGTTGCGGGTGTGTCCCTGGATGAGGGCGCCGGCGACGCCGAGGGCGATGCCGACGACGAGGCCGAGCAGGGTGCGGGGGACGCGGAGCGACTGCACGATGACATCGGTTTCGGCGCCGTCGTTGACCACGAGCGCGTGGTAGACCTCCGCGAACGTCATCGGTCGGGCGCCGATGGCGACGGACGCGAGCAGCACCAGGACCAGCAGGATCAGCAGGACGGCGAGGCCGCCGAGGCGCCGCCGGCGGATCGCGGCGACCGACGTGTCCGGGGGACGCGGAGCGAAACCGTCGAGCGCCGCCTCGCGCGCGGTGACCACCTGGGTGCGGACGCGGAACAGGGCCCGGAGGGTGCCGACGGGGCCGTCGGTGTCGGGGTCGCGGGTGAGTACACCGGTCCACTGCTTGCCGAGGGAGGTCCCGGTGCGGCCCTCGCGGATCCCCCGGTTCCACAGCAGGAATCCGGCGGCGACCAGGGCGGCGGCGCCACCGAAGACGAGCCGATCGGTCTGTCCGCCGCCGTTGGCCTCGCCGAGGGTGTCGACGAGGAGCACTCCGATGAGCACGGGGACGGCGAGCAGCAGCAGGTCGAAGAGTTCGGCGCCGGCCCGGCGGACCGGCAGGGACGGCCCGGGCGGCGCGGTGACGGCGGCGGGGATCTCGGGTGGTCGGGTGGTGGTCACGTGCGTGGGGTGCTCCTCGTGGCGGAGACCGCGGTCGAAGTCGGCCCGGTCTGGGGTTAGGTTACGGAATCCTATTTCCCGCTGTCACGGGGGTGGGCGGGGTCACGGGGGAGCCGGGGTTGCGCCGACCCCCACCCGGATGAAATGGTTAGGCTTACCTAAGCCACATTGTTTCGATCACGTCGAACAGGAGGTGTCGGATGACGACGCTGCTGCTGCCGCCGACCACGGTCGCGCCCCCGCCCGCTTCCGCGGACCCCGCCCGGGCCCACCCCGTCGGCCCCTTCGAGGAGACCAGCACACGGCTGCGGACCCTCGCCGCGGGCGCCCCCCGCGTGTACGCGGTGGCCTGCATCGACGAAGAACCCAAACGGCGCTGGTGGTACCTCGGCGGCAGCGAACGCGCCCAGCGCATCGACCTGCTCTACCGCCGTGCACTCGAAGACACCGACGACCCGCGTATCGCCGCCGAGCAGGTCGCCGCGACCCTCATCCACGCGATCGTCGGGCGGGTCCTGGCGCCCTTCGCCCTCGACGGGCGCGTGTGGGATCCGGGCCTGGACAATCTGTGGCTGCACCAGGACAGCGACGGCTGTGTGGACTGGGCGGGTGTGGCCGACGACACCCTGCGGGTACTGCCCGGCGACCGGGCCGCCGGCGGCCCGGGCACGGTCGTGCTGCCCTGCGAAGCCGCCATGGCGGTGTGGACCGCGCACCGCGCCGTGACCGCGCTGACGGCCGTCCACACGGCGGTGGACCGGTGTGCCCCACTCGGCGGCGCCCGGTTCTGGTCGATGGTCGGACGCGCGGTGGTCACCGGCTCCGCGCAACTACCGATCCTCGCGGGCGCGTCCCACCGGGACGCCGCGCGACGCGGCCAGCGACTCCTCGACGCGTTCGTCGCCGCGGGTTTCCCTGTCCGGGGACTTGCCGGATTAGGGCAGCCTTCCCTATAGTGGTGGGCGGAACAACCACCGGACCGCGCCGGAGTCCTGAGGGCTGCAGAGACTCCCGGTCCATCCCGACGGCGGGCCCCGCATCATGCGGGGCCCGCCGGTTCCGTTCCACCCCATCGGCACCGCTCGCCGCCGCCGCGTATCCCGATGCCCTAGCATCGGTCCACGGACACCGGTACCGACCGGCACGACCCACCGACACGGAGACCCCATGAGCGAGCAGACCACCCGGACCCCCGCGCCGGCCCTCGACCCCGCGGACGTCACCACGCTCAACCGCACCGGGTTCGGTGCCGCCCTCGGGCTCGAGTTCGTGGAGCTGACCGGCGACGTCGTCCGGGCCCGTTGGACCGTGACCCCGGAACACCACCAGCCCTACGGCATCGTGCACGGCGGGGTGTACTGCGCGGTCATCGAAACCCTGGCGAGCATGGGTGCCGCAGTGTGGCTCGGCGACCGCGGCAACGTCGTCGGTGTCAACAACAACACCGACTTCCTGCGCGCCGCCCGCGACGGTGTCCTCACCGCCACCGCGGTTCCGGTACACCGCGGACGCACCCAGCAGCTGTGGCGCGTGCAGATCGTCGACGACCGCGACCGCACCATCGCGCAGGGGCAGGTCCGCCTCGCCAACGTCGACGACAGCGACCGGCTCGGCCACTGACCCGAACCGACACGCCTGGGACCGGCCCGGCCGCTGCACACCGCAACGGCCGGGCCGGTCCCGTCACGGGCCGCGTCAGCCGGTCGCCTCCCGCCCGGCCGAGGCCTCCGAGGACGCTGTGGCGGAAGACTCCGAGGCCTCCGGTGCGTCCTCGAGTTCCCGCATCCGTTCGATCGCGATCCGCGCGAACACCTGTTGCTCGGTCGCCGCCATCTCGTTGCGGCCCGCCGAGAAGAACGCCTGAGCCCACGACACCAGCGTCGACAACTTCGACGAGAACCCCACCAGATACAGCAGGTGGATGAACAGCCACGCGATCCACCCGAGGAACCCGCTGATCTCGAGCCTGCCGACCTTCGCGACCGCACTGAACCGCGAGATCGTCGCCATGCTGCCCTTGTCGAAATACTTGAACGGGGCCCGCCGCGCCGGATCCGCGCCATCGAGCGACGCCACGATCTGCTGCGCCGCGTACCGACCGCCCTGCATCGCGACCTGCGCGAGCCCCGGCAACTTGTCGAGCGACATCATGTCCCCGACGACGAACACGTTCGGGTGCCCCGGCAGCGACAGGTCCGGCAACACCTCCACCCGACCGGCCCGATCGATCCCCGCGCCGCTCTGCTCCGCCAGCTGCCGGCCGAGCGGACTGGCCGCCACCCCCGCCGACCACACCTTGCACTGCGACTCGATCCGGCGTTCGCCGCCGTCCTTGTCCTTGACGGTCAACCCGTGCGCGTCGACGTCGGTGACCATCGCCCCCAACTGGATCTCCACCCCCAGCCCCTCCAGGGTCCGGCGGGCCTTCCTCGACAGCTTGCCGCCGTACACCGGCAGCACATCGGCCGCGCCGTCGAGCAGCACCACCCGCGCCTGCGTCGAATCGATGTTGTGGAACGCACCCCGCAACGTGCGCCGCGACAACTCCGCGATCTGCCCCGCCAACTCCACCCCGGTGGGGCCGGCACCGACCACCACGAACGTCAGCAACCGGGCCTGTTCCTCCGGGTCCGACGACAACTCCGCCTGCTCGAACGCCCCCAGGATCCGGCCCCGCAACTCCAGGGCGTCGTCGATGCTCTTCATTCCCGGCGCGAACTCGGCGAAATGGTCGTTGCCGAAATACGACTGGCCCGCACCGGCGGCGACGATCAGACTGTCGAACCCGGTGACCGTGACCCGGTCCAGGAACCGGGACGTGACCGTGTTGTTCGCCAGGTCGATCGTCTCCACCTCCCCGAGCAACACCTGCGCATTGTCCTGCTTACGCAACACCATGCGGGTCGCCGGAGCGATGTCACCGACCGACAGGATCCCCGTCGCCACCTGATACAGCAGCGGCTGGAACAGGTGATAGGTCGTCCGTGCGACCAGGGTGACGTCGACGTCGGCGCGGGCGAGCGCCTGGGTGCCGAACAACCCACCGAACCCGGATCCGATGACGACGACACGATGACGAGGAGACGGGACCGGCTGCACGCTCATGCAAGCTCCTTCACAGTCCGCGGCGCGACCCCACCGGTGGGGCCCACCGCGTTCGGACGGTTCGGCACCCAGTCTTGCAGCTGACACCGGACCTCACAGGGTGATCGGGTCGAGCACCCCGCACCCCCGGATCACCGCGCGTCGTCGGAACGCTCGCCGAGCAGCCCGTACACCGGATTGTGCCGCGCCGCGTGCCGCACCGCCTCGTTCGTCGCCGACGTGTAGATCTGCACCGTCTGCAACGACCGGTGACCCAGCAGCTGCTGCAACTCGATCATCGTCGCGCCGCTGTCCGCCAGACTCGTCGCGAACGTGTGCCGCAACGCGTGCGCCAACGCCCCACGTTTGCGTTCGGACTCGATACCGGCCCGCCGGTACACCCGCCGCACCCGGTACTGCAGCGTGCCCCGCGTGATCCGCGTGCCGTCCGCCCCCACGAACAACGGATCGTCGCCGGGATGCCGCTCCCACACCGGCAGATCCGTCCGCGCCGCCAGGACCGTGCGACGCAGGGGAGGGAAGCGGGTGTACCGCTCCTCCAGATACGCCGACACGATCGCCGTCCAACTGTCCTCGAGCGGGATCTCCCGCTCCACCGCGCCCTTGCCGTGCACCCGCAACACCGGAGCGGCGGTCCCGCCGAGAATGCTCGACAGATTCAACGAGATCAGCTCCTCCGAGCGGATCCCCGTCAACAGCAGCGTCGCGATCAACGCGAGATCGCGGCCCGGCCAGTCCCGTGCCGACTCCGCCGGATGCGCGGCGTCACGGGTGACGGTGTCGACGAGTTGGTCGACCGCGGCCGGGGTGAACGATTTCGGGGTGTGCTCGGGGCGTTTGGGCTGGGTGATCGACGCCATCGGATTGCCCTCCGACACCCCCTCGGTGACCAGGAAATTACAGAAGTTGTTCCACACCGACCAGGCGCGCCGCACCGACGCGGGTCGGCGCTCGCGGGCGAACTCCGCGAACGCCGACCGCAACGCCCGGATCGTCAGATCCTCGACGAGCAACGCCGCCACCTCGCTGCCGCGCGCGGCAGCGAGCGCGGTGCACACTCCGAGGAGGTCGAGCCGGTACGCCTTGACGGTGTGCGCGGACCGTTTCGCGGTCTGCAGGGTCTCCAGGTACGACGTCACCCAGTCCCACAGGCCCGGTTCGTCCCGGCTCGTCATGGCGTGGCCTCCCGGTCTCGGCGTTGTCGGTTCCGCTGTTGTGAACGGTACTCGCACACATGTTCCCCTCGGTACCCGCCGGGACGCCTGCCGGCCCCGACCGCCGAATCGGTCGTATCCACCGAGAGGGGCCCACCGAGATGCGGTCACCGGAAATGTGACGGCGGCGGGACGTCGGCGGGAAGGCGGGTGCACCGGTTGCCGCGCGCCGCCCCGATCTGCGGCGAGGTCACGTACAGGGCGCGGGACAGATCAGCGTCGTCGATGCGGGCGTCGCGCAGGTCCGCGCCGAGCAGATCGGCGTCGGTGAGGTCGCAGCCGCGCAGGTCGGCGCCGATGAGGCAGGCGCCGCGCAGATCCGCGGCGTACACGCGGCGGTGGCGCAGGTCGGCGCCGGCGAGGTCGACGCCGGCCGCGAGCCGGGGCCGGTCCTCGTCGATCGGGGGGTAGGATCCGCGGATCTCGTCGCTGACACCGCGGAGCAGCGCCCGCACGCGGGCATGCAGATCCGGGATGTCGGGTTCGGTGCGGTCGGGTGTCGTCCCCGTGGTGACGGCGGTGACGGCGGTGACGGCGGTGTGGATCTCCTCGGTGAGGGCGCGGGCGTCCGCGGCGGTGTCGGGGTCGTAGGTGCGGTGGGCGGCGTCGTGCAGATGCCACAGCATCTCGTGTAGGTGCTGCACCCGCGGGAAGGCGGTACGGGCCCATCCGGGGTGTCGGTCTGCGGTGGCGGCGGACACGATCTGTCCGGCGCCGAAGCAGTCGTACACGGTGCAGCCGCGGTAGCCGCGGGCACGCAGGGCGTCGTGGATGGTGCAGCGGTGGTCGGTGGCGAGTTGCGGGCACGGTGTGCCGGCCGGTTTGTCGACGGCGAAATCGGCCGAGCGCTCGAAACCGAGTGCGGTGCAACACAATGCGTGGCATCGGAGGCAGTCGCCGTGCAGTGCCGAACGGTCGTCGTCGGCGGTGGGGCGGGTGCCGAAGGGCAGGGGAGTGGTGTTCACGTGATCTCCGTGGAGGTGGGGTCGATGCGGGCGCGGGGGTCGGGAGGGTGGTCCCGACCCGGGCATGCGGCATCGCCACCGCCTGCGAGGGGCGCCGCGGGGGACGCTGCGGTGCGGACGTGGTCACGCGGTACGGATGTCGATCACTGCCCGCAGCGTAGCAGCGTGCGCGCGCCGCGAGATCGTAGCGTCACGTGACGAAATGATGGATAACGGTGATTATCCATCAAGATCATTTTTGGGTGGGTGGGGACGGCGCCGAACGGGGGTGTGCCGCGGAACGGGCCGAGGCCGCGGTGGTGCGTCCCGTGCACCCGTGATCCGCGGGCCGTGGCATGCCGTCGTGTGCGTGGGCGCTGCCACGTCGCCGATCGTCTGCGGCGCCGATCGTCGGTGACCGTCCCGGGCTGTGGGGCGCGAAACCCGCCGGTGGCGGATTCGGCCTCCGGGTCGGGACGGCGGCGCCGGATCGCGGGCGTGCGGCCGCGGGGTCCCGCACGGCCCAACGTGTGCGCGTAGATGCGCGCCGCGGAGGCTCCGACCCCGGTCGGGCAGGGCCGATTCCGCGTAAGTTGACATAATGTAGATTATCGGCACATTTGGGACCGGGGGTTCTTCGGGTAGTCGCCGGGATTCGTCGGACCCGTCCGGTGGATGGCCGCGTCCCCGCATCGTGATCCACGACGAGATTCGCGTCGGTCCGGGGCGCGCCCGCACGTCGTGGTGCCCCGGGTGATCGTCGGGTGCGCATCGGGCGCCGGTGTGCGATGTATCGACGTGCGGTTGTGTCGACGCGGCGGTTGTGTCGACGCGGCAGCCGACGACCGTTCCGGTCTCGACCACTCCCCACGGCCGGCACCCCGACCCCCATTACGTCACTGTGACGAAACTGGGGTCGGGGTGGCCGGTGGCATCCGTGCACGCGATCTCCGTTCTCCGAGGGTGTGCCTGCGGCCTGCCCGTGTCGGTGTGCCGCCGCGGCAGGGACGTCCGACTCTCGGCGCGCGCACCCGAACGGCGCTACGCTGAGCGCACTTTCGACGAAGGAGGATGTCACGTGAGTGGCCACGAAGTGAAGATGATCGTGCTGTCGACCGACGATCTGGACGAGTCGATCAGGTTCTACACCGAGACGTTGGGGATGCCGCTGAAGTTCCGCGACGGCGCGCACTTCGCGGCGATCGACGGTGGCCCGGTCACCATCGCGCTGGCGACGGCCGTCGATCATCCCATCCACGGCCAGGTCGTCGTCGGTGTCAAGACCGACGACGTGGATGCCGCGGCGAAGGCCGTCGAGGAGTCCGGTGGTGGAATCGTCAAGGGTCCCTACGATGATGCGCACGAACGCCGCGCGGTGGTGTACGACAACAAGGGCAACGGACTCGTCTTCTACCGTCCCCTGTCGCGCTGATCCGCGGTCCGGGGTCCACCTCTCCCCCGGTGTCCCGCGGTGCGGGGCGTCGGGGAACGCGTCACGGTCGTGCTTCGAGGACGAGGTTGAAGGGTGTCTCGGCGGCACGCCGGAAGGTGCCGAGACCTGCTTCGGCGGCGACCTGCGCGAGTCGGTGCTCGCCGGCCTGGGCGCCGAGCCCGAGGGCGACGGGTTGGCTCAGTGACGAGGGGGTGCACAGCATCGTCGAGGCCGCGTAGTACATCCGGGAAACCGGGTTGAGGTTGTCGGTGAGGGTGTCGTGCGCGTTCGGTTCGACGAGCATGACGGTGCCCCCGTCGGACAGGGCGGCGCGGGCATGCCGGAGCGCCCCGACGGGATCGCCCATGTCGTGGAGGGCGTCGAAGAAGCAGATCAGGTCGTATCCGTGTCCCGGGTAGTCGGTGGCGGAGGCGACGGTGAACTCGGTGTTGCCGACGTGTTGTTCGGCGGCGAGTTCGCGTGCCCGGGCGATGGACGCGTCGTGGTAGTCGAATCCGTGCACGGTCGAGTGTGGGAAGGCCTGTGCGATCAGGGTGCTGGAGACGCCGTGCCCGCAACCGACGTCGGCGACCTGCCCGCCGCGGGTGAGTCGGTCGACGACCCCGTCGAGGGTGGGTAGCCACGCGTCGACGAGGTTCGCGCGGTAGCCGGGGCGGAAGAACTGTTCGGTGCCGGTGAACAGTTCCGGGTCGTGTTCGTGCCAGCCGAATCCGTCGCCGGCGCGGATGCGTTCGGTGACGCGTTCGCGGTCCTTGAACACGGAACTGATCAGGTGGTAGCCGCCGGCGAGGTAGACGGGGCTGTCGGCGCGGGCGAAGGCCATGGCCTGTTCCGGGGACAGGGTGAACGTGTCGGTGTCGGCGTCGTAGCGCAGGTAGCCGCTCGCGGCCTGCGCGGAGCACCATTCGCGCAGGTAGCGTTCGCGGATGCCGGTCCGGTCGGCGAGGGCGTGGACGGTCAGGGGCCCGGCGCCGTCGAGTGCGCGCCACAGCCCGAGATCCATGCCGGTCAGGACGAGTGCGCCGTTGACGGCGGCTCCCATGTCGGTGACGAGTTGTCCGAGGACTCGTTCGAGTTCGGTGGTGTCGAGGGCGGGTGTCTCCGGGGTGCTCATCAGCCACCTCCTGTGATTGTGGTGTACATCACAGTCTAGGCGTGTTCGTGGACGGTGACGCGCCCCGGTTTCGTCGCGGACGACGAGGGTGGTATCACTGAGCTACGATCGGTAGCAGATTGCAACACGAGGAGGTCGTGATGGCTCCGTCCACCGACAAGGTCACCCGTTTCGACGCCGAACTCGTCGACAGTGCCATCGCCGAGGGTGGCCGGCAGAACCGCACCGGCCGCCAGCAACTCGAGTACTGGGCGCGGATCGGGCGCGCGATGACCGCCCACGAGACGGCGTCCCTGCGTCGCGTCCACGACGCGCTCGCCGGCACCCGCCCGACCGGCGACCTCACCGACGCCGAGGGTCGATTGTTCAACGCCGAGATCGACGCCCGCCTCACCGACCGGCTCGCCGACACCGACTATCCGGCGGTGCTCGCCGCGCGCGGTGTCACCACGGTGGTGCTCGACGAGCAGGGCCGATTGGTCGAGCGCCGGCCGGACGGCACGACGGTGGTGCTCGAGGAGGCATGAGGCGGCTGGATCTGATCGTCGGGCCGAACGGTGCGGGGAAGTCGACGTTCGTGGAGTTGTCGCTCGCTCCCCTGCTGCCGGGCAGTGTGTTCGTCAACGCCGATGTGATCGCGCGGCAGCGGTGGCGGGAGCGGGCCGAGGAGATGTCGTACGAGGCGGCGCAGGTCGCGGCGGCGGTGCGGGACCGGTTCGTCGCCGAGGGACGCTCGTTCATCGCCGAGACGGTGTTCTCGCATCCGTCGAAGCTCGATCTGATCGATCGGGCGCGGGCTGCGGGGTTCACGGTGGTGTTGCACGTGATGCTGGTGCCGGAGGCGATGTCGGTGCGGCGGGTGGCGCACCGTGTCGTGTCCGGGGGGCATTCGGTGCCGGAGGACAAGATCCGGTCGCGGTACCGACGGTTGTGGCCGCTGGTGGTCGAGGCGATCGGTCGTGCGGATCAGGCGACGGTGTACGACACGGCGTCGGGGACGCCGGATCCGGTGGCGCGGTTCGCGGCGGGTGAGCCGGTCGGTGTGATCCGGTGGCCGGTGTGGGCGCCGGCGGTGCTCACGGAAGTGGGGTGAGGGCCGACGGCGCCCGGGTCACCCGTCGAGTGTGATGTCGACCGCGCCGGTCACACCCACTGGACGAGTTGCCATACCAGCCCGTTGGGGTCGGTGAACTGGCAGTACCGCTCTCCCCACGGTTCGGTTTCCGGTGCGGTGACCACGTCGGCGCCCGCGGCGGCGATGCGGGCGTATTCGGTGTCGAGGTCGTCGACGACGAACGCGATGAGCAGTCCTTGGCCGGCGTCGCCGGCGATGGTGGCGGGTGTGAAGGTGGGTAGGCCGGTGCGGAGGAACACGAGGTTCACCCCGGCGGTGGGGTGTGTCAGGGAGATGAACCCGTCGGCGGACATGGCTTCGGTGAATCCGAAGTGGGTGGCGGCGAAGTCGGCGGACGCGGTGGGGTCGGGGACGTTCAGGGACAGGGCGGTGCCGGTGATCTCGATGACGACCTCCAGGGAAAGAATCTTGTACGACGTATACGGTATTCAGTGTAGAGAGTTTGTGTCGGATGTGCACCTCGGAGGAATCCATGGCCCGTGACCTGCTCGACCTGCTCTGGCGCGACCACCCCGACGCGCCACGCCGCGGCACCCGCGGCCCACAGGCGAAGATCACCACCTCCCGGGCCGTCGACGCGGCCATCACCCTCGCCGACACCGACGGACTCGACGCCGTGACCGTCCGACGGCTCGCCGCGCACCTGGGGGTGACCGCCATGGCCCTGTACCCCCACATCGGCTCCCGCGACGATCTGCTCGTGCTCATGGCCGACGCGGTGCACGGTCGTCACGCCGGCCCGGCCGCCGACGCCGACGACGGATGGCGGGACCGGGTCCGGCGGGTCGCCGCCGCGGATCTCGCGCTGTACACCGCGCACCCGTGGCTGCTCGAGGTCACCGACCCGCGACTGGCGCTGGGGCCGGGCACCATCGCCAAGTACGACCGTGACCTGCACGCCTTCGACGGCACCGGCCTGAGCGACGTCGACCGGGATGCGGCGGGCACGTTCGTCGCCGACTTCGTGCGGGCGTCCGCGCGTGCCCGCCGATCCGCCGCGGCGGCCGTGGACATGGCCGACCTCTGGGGAGCCTGGCAGGATCGGCTCGCCGCGTACGTCGGTGAGACGTATCCGCTCGCGCGGCGTGTCGGTGCCGCCGCCGGGGAGGCGATGAACACCTCCTACAGTCCCGACGCCGCCTGGGCGTTCGGTCTCGACCGCGTCCTCGACGCGCTGGCCACCCGCATGGACGCCGCTCCCCCACCCCGGTGACCCCGCCCCCACCCCGGTGGCACCGGCCGCGGCGGTATCAATGTGACGTCGATCCGATCCCGCGCGTGTGCTGCCGCAGCACCGCGTCGCTGTCGCGCAACCGCGCCGTGAGCACCGCGGTGATCGTCGCCACCGCGCCGGGCGACACCATCTCGTGGTGTTCGCACGGGATGCGGTACTGGTGGATGGTGCCGTCGACGGCGTCGTGCCACGCCGCGACCGCCGGCACCGACACCGTGGAACGCGTCGCGGTGAAGAACAACACGTCCCCGTGGAAGGTGGCCGGGGTGTGCAGGCGCGCGGCGCGGGCCGCCGCCGCGGACCCCGCGTGCAGCCGTTCGAGGTGCTGGGCGGTCAACCCGGTGCCGTCACCGAGGGTCTCCTCGAGCAGCGCCAGCGCGTCCTCGTAGCTGGGGTCGGGTCCACCGTTGGTGCCCACCCCCAGGTCACGGAGCATGTCCTTGACCGCGGGCGTGGTGGTGCCCGGCACCGTCAGGTGCGTGTCGAGCAGCGCCAGGGTGTCCACCGTGGCACCGTCGCGTTGTAGTTCCACGGCGACGGCATGCGCGACGATGCCCCCGAGGGACCAGCCCAGCAGATGGTAGGGGCCCCGGGGCCGGACGCGGCGGATCTCGTCGGCGTAACGGCGGGCCAGCGCCCCGATGCTCGCGGCGGTGTCGCCGCCGGAGAGGGTGGGCAGTTGCAGCCCGTACACCGGACGGTCCCCGAGATGCTGGGCGAGACCGGTGTACGCCCAGGCCAGGCCCGCGGCCGGATGCACGCAGAACACCGCCGGTGCGGGCGAGGTGGTCTCGCGCAGCGGCACCAGCACCCGCAGGGCGTCGTCCACACCGGCCCGGTGCCCCGCGGCCAGGTGCGCGGCGAGGTCCGCGACCGTCGGGTGGGTGAACAACTCCGGCAGCGTCACCCGGCGGCCGAGGCGCCGCGCGAGGTCGGGGACGAGGCGGGTGGCGAGCAGTGAGGTGCCGCCGAGGTCGAAGAAGTTGTCGTCGGCGCCGAGTCCGGGCACCCCGAGGTGGGCGGTGAACACGTCGGCGACGAGGCGTTCGAGGTCGCCGTCGGGGGTGCGTCCGGTGCCGGCGCGGGCCGTCAGGTCCGGGGTGGGCAGGGCACCGCGGTCGAGTTTCCCGGCGGGGGTCAGCGGGATCTGGTCGAGGACCGTCACGGCGGTGGGCACCATGTGTGCGGGCAGGGTGTCGCCGACGTGTCGGCGCAGCGTCGCCGGGTCCACGGTCGCGCCGGTGGTGGGGTGTACGTAGGACACCAGCACGGTTTCCCCGGACGGTGCGGTGTGCCCGAGGGTGTGGGCGAATCCGACCGTCGGGTGCGCGGTGAGCACCGCATCGATCTCGCCGAGCTCGACACGGAACCCGCGGATCTTGACCTGGAAATCGGAGCGACCCACGTACTCGAGCTGCACCCCACGATCCGGGTCCCCGATCCACCGCACCACGTCCCCGGTGCGGTACATGCGGGTTCCGGGCGGGCCGTACGGGTCGGGCACGAACCGTCCGGCGGTCAGATCGGGGCGGCGATGGTAGCCGCGGGCGAGGCCACCGCCGGCGACGTACAGTTCCCCCGCGACGCCCGTGGGGACGGGCCGCAGCCGGGTGTCGAGGACCACGGCGGTGAATCCGCGGGAGGGACGGCCGATGGTCACCGCGGTGTCGACGGTCAGCGGGTCGGTCAGCGACGTCATGATGGTCGCCTCGGTGGGCCCGTACGCGTCGATCATGCGGTGGTCGTCGGCCCAACGTGCGACCAGTTCCGGGGGGCACGCCTCCCCCGCCACGAGCAGCACCCGCAGTTCGGGCACCCGGTCGGGGTCGAGGGAGGCGAGTGCGGTCGGGGTGATGAACGCGTGGGTGACGGCGCGGGTGTGCAGGACGTCGGCGAGGTCGTCGCCGCCGTAGATGCCGGGCGGCACGATCACCAGGGTCGCGGCGGCGGACACCGCCATCATCTGCTCGAAGATCGAGGCGTCGAAGCTCGGGGACGCCAGGTGCGAGACGCGGTCACCGGGCTGCACCTGCAGACGGTCGCGTTCTTCGGCGGCGAGGTCGGCGAGGCCACGGTGGGTGACGGTCACGCCCTTGGGGCGGCCGGTGGACCCGGAGGTGTAGATCAGGTAGGCGGGATGATCGGGGTGCAGTTGCTGCGGGCGGTCGGCGTCGGTGATCGCGGAGGTGTCGGCGGCGGCGAGTTCGGCGGCGGTGTCGTCGCTGTCGACGACGAGCCAGGCGACGGTGTCCGGCAGGGCGGCGCGGTGCGCGGTGACGGTCACCCCGATGCGGGCGCCGGAGTCGCGGAGCATGTGGTCGATGCGGTCGGGTGGGTAGGTGGGGTCGACGGGTACGAACGCGGCGCCGCTGCGGGTCACCGCCCACACCGCGGTGACGGAGTCGAGGGAGCGGGGCAATGCGAGCGCGACGACGCTGTCGGGTCCGGCGCCGCGTGCGAGCAGGAGCCGTGCCAGTGCCGTGGCGTCGGTGTCGAGATCGCGGTAGGTGCGGGTGCGGTCGGTGTCGAGGACCGCGACGGCGTCCGGGTCGACGGCCACGGCGTCGTCGAGCAGGGCGGGCCAGGTGCGGGCTCCGGCACTGTGGGGGCCGGTGGCCGGTACGAGTGTGTGGTGTTCGTCGGGGGTGAGCAGGTCGAGGTCGCCGACGCGGTGGTGTGGGTCGGCGGTGACGGCGGTGAGCAGCCGTACCAGTCGGTCGGCGAGCCCGGTGACGGTACCGGGGTCGAACAGGTCCGTCGCGTACACGAAGGCGGCGGCGAGTCCGGTGGTGGGGTCGGTGGGGTTCCCGGGTGCGACGAGCAGTTCGAGGTCGAAGTTGCACACCGTCGGGTCGAGTGCCACGCCGTGCACGCTCAGGTGCGGCAGTTCCAGTGCGGTGTGGTCCCCGCCGGTCGCGGTGGTGCCGATCGGGGCGTCCTGGAATTCGAGGGATACCTGGAACAACGGGGACTGTGCCGTGGAGCGGGCCGGGTCGACGGCTTCGACGACCCGGTCGAACGGGATGTCGCTGTGGTCGAGGGCGTCGAGGTCGCGGCGGGTGACGTCGTCGAGCAGATCGGCGAACGCTGCGGCGGCGTCGATGGGGGTGCGCAGCACGATCGTGTTGACGAACATGCCGACGAGCGGTTCGAGGGTGCGGTGTCCGCGCCCGGCGACGGGGGTGCCCACGGCGATGTCGTCGCTGCCGGACAGGCGTGCCAGCAGCACCGCCAGCGCGGTGTGCAGCACCATGAATTCGGTGGTGTCGTGCGCGGCGGCCAGGGCTCGGATCCGGGTGTGCAGTCCGGTGTCGACGGTGAATCGGACGATGTCGCCGCGGAAGGACTGTTGGGCGGGGCGGGGCCGGTCGGTGGGCAACGTCAGCACGTCCGGCAGGCCGGTGAGTGTCTCGCGCCAGAACTGCAGTTGGGTGGCGGCCGGGGACGTGTCGTCGGTGGGGTCGCCGAGCCGGTCGAGTTGCCACAGGGTGTAGTCGGCGTACTGCACGGGCAGCGGCGGGTGGACCGGGGTGTCCCCGCGGGTGCGGGCCCGGTAGGCGGTCATCAGGTCGGTGGCCAGTGGTGGCAGGGATGCGCCGTCGGCGGCGATGTGGTGTACGACGAGGACGGCGAGGTGTTCGTCGCGGCCGAGCGCGAACACCCGGGCCCGCATCGGTACGTCGATGGTCACGTCGAATCCGGCGGTGACGAAGTCGGTGACGGCGGCGGTGATCGTGTCGTCGGTGGCGGGCACCACGTCGAGGGTCAGGGGCACGTCGGCGGGGTCGAGGATGCGTTGCCGTGGGCCCTGCGCGTCGGCGGGGTACACGGTGCGGAGCGCCTCGTGGCGGGCGAGGACGTCGTGCAGGGCCGCGGACAGGGCCGCCGGGGACAGGTGCCCGCTCAGCCGGATCGCCAACGGAATGTTGTAGGCGGCCGATGCGGTGTCGAACTGGTTGAGGAACCACAGTCGGGCCTGCGCCGGGGAGAGTGGGATGCGGTCGGGGCGCGGCGTGGCGACCGGCCCGCCGGGGGCGGGCACCGTGCCGGTGTGGGTGAGGTGCGCGGCCAGTTCGATCGCGGTGGGGTGTTCGAACACGGCGCGCACCGGCACGTCGCGGTCGAGGTGTTCGCTCAGCCGCGCGGCGGCGCGGGTCGCGGCGAGCGAGTTGCCGCCGCGGTCGAAGAATCCGTCGTCGGCGGAGATCGTGTCGAGGCCGAGGACGTCGGCGAGGGTGTCGGCGACGACGGTTTCCAGGCCCGGGGCGGGTGCCCGGTGGGGGTGGTCGCTGCCGGTCAGGTCGATCTCGGGAAGGGCGCGGCGGTCGAGTTTCCCGACGGGGGTCAGCGGGATCTGCTCGAGCGCGACGATCGTCGACGGCACCATGTGCGACGGCAGGTGCTGTGTCGCATGGTCTTTCAATGCTTCCGGGTCGATGGTCGCGTCGGGTGCGGGATGGCAGTAGGCGACGAGAACGCTGTCGCCGGACGGTGCGGTGCGGGCCACGGTCACCGCGAACCCGACCGTCGGGTGCGCGGTGAGCACCGCATCGATCTCGCCGAGCTCGACACGGAACCCGCGGATCTTGACCTGGAAATCGGAGCGACCCACGTACTCGAGCTGCACCCCACGATCCGGGTCCCCGATCCACCGCACCACGTCCCCGGTGCGGTACATGCGGGTTCCGGGCGGGCCGTACGGGTCGGGCACGAACCGTCCGGCGGTCAGATCGGGGCGGCGATGGTAGCCGCGGGCCAGACCGACTCCCGCAACGTACAGGTCCCCGGCCACCCCGATCGGGACGGGCCGTAGCCGGGTGTCGAGGACCACGGCGCGGGCGCCGCGCAGTGGTGGACCGAGGATCGGGTCGTCACCGGGGTGCAGTGGGGTGCTGATCGCCACCATGATCGTGGTTTCCGTCGGCCCGTACGCGTTGACGAGCCGCCGGTCGGGTGCCCACGTGTCGAGCAGTTCCGCGGGCCACGCCTCACCACCGACCGCGAGGTCGGTCAGTGCCGGCACGTCCGTGGGGTCCAGGGATGCCAGCGCCGCGGGGGTGATGAATCCGTGGGTGACGGCGGTGTCGGCGAGGAACCGGCCCAACTCCCGCCCCCCGTACAGATCCGGGGGCACCACCACCAGGGTCGCGCCGGACCCGAACGCCAGCAGGTACTCGAAGATCGAGGCGTCGAAGCTCGGGGACGAGACGTGCATGACCCGCGCGCCGGGGCCGGCACCGAACCGGTCGCGTTGGTCGAGCGCGAAGTTGTGCAGGCTGCGGTGGGTGGTGAGCACTCCCTTGGGGCGGCCGGTGGACCCGGACGTGTAGATCAGGTACGCCGCCTGATCGAGGTGCGGCGCCGCGGTGGTGGTCGCGGTGGTGGTCGCGGTGGTGGTCGCGGTGGTGGTCGCGGTGGCGGTGTGCGCGTCGGGGTGCACGTCGAGCCACCGCACCGTGTCGGGCAGCTGCGCGCGGTGCGCGGGCACCGTCACCCCGAGGGTGGCCCCGCAGTCGTCGAGCATGAACGCCACCCGGTCGGCCGGATACCGCGGATCCACCGGCACGAACGCCGCGCCGGTGCGGGTGATCGCGCACATCGCGGTGACCGATTCGAGGGACCGTGCGATGCCGAGCGCCACGAACGTTTCCGGTCGGGCCCCTGCCGCGCGCAGGGCCGCGGCGAGGGTGCCGGCGGCGGAGTCGAGTTGCCGGTAGGTCAGGGACCGGTGTCCGTCGGTGACGGCGATGGTGTGCGGGTGCGCGGCGACGGTCGCGGCCAGCAGTTCCGGCAGGGTCAGGGTGGAGCCGCCGTCGGGTCCGCGGACCGGGAGCAGCGCGCGGCGTTCGGGGTCGGAGAGCACGTCGATGTGGGTCGGGGGCACGGCCGGGTCGCCGGTGAGCGCGGTCAGGGCCCGCACGATCCGGTCGGCGATCGTCGCGACCTGGTCGCGGTCGAACACCTCGGGCAGGTATTTCATGCGGAGGTGTGCGGTGGTGTCGGTGTGCGCGACGATGCTCAGCGGGTAGTGCGCGGCGTCGTGTCCGGTCACGCCGGTGACGCGGATGCCGCCGAGGTCGGTGTCGGCGTACCCGGTGGTGTCCATCGGGTACGACTCGAACACGGTGAGGGTGTCGAAGCGGGCGGCGGCGCCGAGTCGGGCGTCGAGGGTGGTCAGGTTCACGTGGTGGTGGTCGAGCAGCGCGGCCTGTTCGGCCTGCACCCGGTCGAGGAGGGAGCCGACGGTGTCGTCGTCGCGGATGGTGATGCGTACCGGCACGGTGTTGATGAACAGCCCGATCATCGTCTCGATACCGTCGATCTGTGGTGGCCGACCGGACACGGTGGCGCCGAACACCACGTCGCGGCGGCCGGTGAGTGCGCCGAGCACGAGCGCCCACGCGGTCTGTATCAGTGTGTTGACGGTCACCGAGCGGTCCGCGGCGACCCGGTCGAGTCGGGTCGACAGCGCGGCGGTCAGGTGCACGTCCAGATCCCGGGAGGTTCCGGAGAGGGTGGTGTCGTGGTGTGGGGCCAGCAGGGTGGGTTGGTCGAGGCCGGTCAGGGCCCGCCGGTATGCGTCGACCGAGGCGTCGGCGTCGCGGTCGGCGAGCCACGCCAGGAACGTCCCGAAGCTGTGGGGGCGGTCCAGCGCGGTGGTGTCGTTGCCGGTGGCGTACAGGGTGAGCAGTTCGCGCAGCAGCACCGGTGTGGACCAGCCGTCGAGCAGCAGGTGGTGGTTGGTGAGCGCCACCCGGTGGCGGGTGCCGCCGGTGCGTACGACGGTCACCCGCAGCAGCGGTGGCCGGGTGGTGTCGAAGGGGGTGCGCCGGTCGGTGTCGAGGAGGTGCGCGGCGGCCTCGTCGGGGTCGGGGTCGTCGGTGGTGTCGGCGACGGTGAACGGGACGTCAACGTGGCTGGGCACGATCTGCACGGGGCCGTCGGTGGTGTCGGTGGTGAACGCGGCCCGCAGGTTGGGGTGGCGGGTGAGCAGGTGCGCGGTGGCGCGGCGCAGCCGGTCGGTGTCGAGGTCCCCGTCGATGTCGAGGACCAGTTGCACCACGTAGGCGTCGGGGGCGTCGCCGGCGAGCAGCGCGTGGAACAGTAGGCCGGTTTGCAGGGGCGCGGCGGGCCAGATCGTGTCGAGGGGCCCGTAGCGGTGTTCGTGGGCGTCGATGGTGTCCTGGTGCAGCCGCACCAACGGCAGGTCCGAGGGGGTCAGGCCGCCGGCGTGGGGGGTGCGGGCGTGCCGTGCGACGGCGGTCGCGGCGGCGGTGAACCGGTCGGTGAGGTCGGTGAGGTCGGTGTGGTCGAGCAGTCCGGCCGGGTAGGACCAGTGCAGCCGCAGCACCGGACCGGTGTCGGTGTCGACGGTGACGGCGTTGATGTCGATGACGGCGGCGGCGGGCATGTCGGGGTTCTGGGTGCCGCCGCGGTCGAAGCCGTCGACCGGCATCCACGGCGCGGCGGTGCCGGCGGTGCCGGCGGTGGGGCGGCCGAGGTAGTTGAAGCTGATCTGCGGGGTGGGTAGCGCCGCGAGGTGCGCGGCGGTGTCCGCGCGCAGGTAGCGCAGCAACCCGTATCCGGTGCCGTGATCGGGTACCGCGGCGAGGTGTTCCTTGACGGTCTTGACGGCGCGGCCGGTGGCGGGGCCGGCCGCGAACGCGGCGTCGATGTCGACGCCGGTCAGGTCGAGCAGCAGCGGGTGGATGGTGGTGAACCAGCCGACGGTGCCGGACAGGTCGGCGCCGGTCGCGGCGGTACTGTCGCGGCCGTGGCCCTCGACGGTCAGCAGTAGTCGGGTGGTGTCGGTGCCGCGGTCGCGGCGCCACGCGGTGACCGCCAACGCCAGGGCGGTCAGCAGCCCGTGGTCGACGGAGCCGTGGAAGCGGTCCGGGACGGTGGTCAGCAGGGTGTCGGTGACGGTGGTGGGCAGGTCGGTGGCGATGGTGACGACGGTGGCGGTGGTGTCGCGGGCCGGGTCGGCGGGCCGGTGTCCGAGCGGGGGGTCGGTGACGTCGAGGGTGCGGGTCCAGAAGTCGAGTTCGCGGTGCCGGTCGTCGGTGGCGGCGGCGTCGTGCAGGGCGTGCGCCCAGCGGCGCACGGAGGTGCCGGTGAACGCCGGGAGCAGTGTCGCGGGTGGATCGGCGGGTGCGGCGGTGCGGGCCGCCCACGCCGCGGCGAGGTCGGGCACCAGGATCCGCCAGGACACGCCGTCGACGGCCAGGTGGTGGATCACCAGCAGCAGCCGGCCGGCGCCGCTGGCGGCGTCGAACCACACCGCCTGCAGCACGGTGCCGGTGGCGGGGTCGAGGCGGTCGGCGGCGGCGTCGAGTTCGGTGGCGGCCAACGCGAAGAAGTCGTCGCTGTCGGCGGCGCTGGTCACCGGCACGCGATGGATCGCGGTGGCGGCGTCGACGGCGCCGGGTGCGTCGACGGTCAGGCGGGTGCCGTGCGCGGCGGTGGGGTCGTGGTGCAGGCGGGCGCGGAGCATGTCGTGCCGGTCGAGTACGGCCTGCACCACCGCGGTCAGGTCCGCGGCGGGCAGCGCCGCGGGCAGCCGCAGCAGCACCGCCTGCGCGTAACGGTGGTGGCTGCCGCCGCGGGTGAGCATCCACTGCACGATCGGGGGCAGCGGGATGTCGCCGAGGCCGCCGCCGGGCAGTTCGTCGAGGACGGTGGGAGCCTCGGCGGTGGTGGTGACGGTGGCCAGGGCGGCGGGGGTCTTGTGTTCGAACACGTCGCGGGGGGTCAGGGTCAACCCGAGGTCCTTGGCGCGGGAAACGAGCTGGATGGACATGATCGAGTCGCCGCCGAGCGCGAAGAAGGAGTCGTCGACGCCGACGGTGTCGAGGCCGAGGACCTGCGCGAACAGGGTCACCAGGCGGGTTTCGGTGTCGCCGGCCGGGGCGCGGGTGGTGCGGCTGCGGGCCGCGAAGTCCGGTGCGGGCAGGGCCCGCCGGTCGAGTTTGCCGTGGGCGGTCACCGGCAGGGTGTCGAGCACGGTCAGGGCGGCGGGCACCATGTAGGCGGCGAGGTCGGTGGCGGCGTCGGCGAGGACGGTGTCGACGTCGAGGTCGGTGCCGGGTTCGGGCACCACGTACCCGACGAGCCGGTCGGTGTCGGTGCGGTCGTCGTGGTGGACGACGACGACGGCGCGGGACACCCCGATGCTGCGGGTCAGGGCCGCCTCGATCTCGCCGAGTTCGACGCGGAAGCCGCGCAGCTGCACCTGGAAGTCGGTGCGGCCGAGGTATTCGATGTCGCCGTGGCGGGTGCGGCGCGCCCGGTCCCCGGTGCGGTAGAGCCGGTGCCCGGTGCCGCCGAACGGGTCGGCGACGAAGCGGGCGGCGGTCAGGTCGGGTCGCCGGTGGTAGCCGTCGGTGAGTTGCCCACCGGAGACGTACAGTTCGCCGGTCACGCCGGGGGGCACGGGATGCAGCCGGTCGTCGAGGATGTGCAGGTGCAGCGCGGGGAGGGAGGTGCCGATGAGGCTGGCGGTGGCGGTGGCCGCCGAGTCGCGGGTCAGTGGCAGCGCGGTGACGTGCACGGTGGTTTCGGTGATGCCGTACATGTTCACCAGGGTGGGGGCGGTGTCGTCGTGCCGCCGGTACCAGCGGTCGAGCAACTGCAGGTCGAGGGCTTCCCCACCGAAGATGATCCACCGCAGGTCGAGGGGGTGGGTGCCGCCGGCGGCGGTGTCGGCGTCGACGAGTTGGGTGAAGGCGGTGGGTGTCTGGTTGAGCACGGTGACGTGTTCGTCGCGGAGCAACGTCAGGAACCGGTCGGGGGTGCGGGCGGTGTGGTAGTCGACGACGACGAGGCGACCGCCGTGCGCGAGCGCCCCCCACAGTTCCCACACGGAGAAGTCGAAGGCGTACGAGTGGAACAGTGTCCACACGTCGGTGTGGTCGAAACCGAACAGGCCGCGGGTGTCGCGCAGGAGGGTCACGACGGTGCGGTGCGGCACCGTCACGCCCTTGGGTCGGCCGGTGGACCCGGACGTGTAGATGACGTACGCGGTGGATCCGGGGTGCGGTGTGGCGTGGCGTTCGGTGTCGTCGATCGGGTCGGTGGGCAGGGCCGCGAGGCGGGCGGTGACCTGCGGGTCGTCGAGCAGGATCGGGTCGGGGGCGGCGTCGGGCAGGGTCGCCGCGTCCGCGGTGGTGGTGAGCACGGTCACGGGGTCGGCGTCGGTGAACATGAAGGCGAGACGGTCCGGGGGGTACGACACGTCCACGGGCAGGTACCCGGCTCCGCTGTGCAGGACCGCGAGCAACGCCACGACCACGTCGGTGGTGCGGGGCAACGCGACCGCGACGAGGGTGCCGGGGGCGGCGCCACGGTCGATGAGCAACCGGGCCAGCCGGTGCACCCGCGCGGACAGGTCCGCGTAGGTGACGGTGGTGTCCGCGTCGGTCACCGCGACGGCCGCGGGGTCGTGTGCGGCGCCGCGCGCGTAGAGGTCGAGCAGGGTGTCCCCGGTGCCGGTGGGTGCGGTGGGTGCGGGGGGTGCGGGGTGTTCGCCCGGCAGCAGCAGGTCGAGGTCGCCGACGGGGCGGTGCGGGTCGCCGGTGGCGGCGTCGAGGAGACGCAGGAACCGGTCGGCGGTGGCGGTGGCGGTGGCGGCGTCGAACAGGTCGGTGGCGTAGGTCAGGGCGGCGTCGAGGTGCCCGGCGGGGTGCTCGGCGATGTTCAGTTGCAGGTCGAACTTCGCGACGTGGGTGTCGGCGTCGAGTGCGGTGACGGTCAGGTCGGGGAGCTGCAGGTGGGCGCGTTCGGTGTTGCCGTATTCGAGCATCACCTGGAACAGCGGGGCGTGCGCGGTGGAGCGGGCCGGGGCGAGTTCGTCGACGAGTTGTTCGAACGGCAGGTCGGTGTGGGTGAACGCGGCGAGGTCGGTGTCGCGGACACCGCGGAGCAGGTCCGCGAAGCCGCTGCCGGTGTCGACGTCGGTGCGCAGCACCACGGTGCCGACGAACATGCCGACGAGGTCGTCGAGGTGCCGGTGGCCGCGCCCGGCGACGGGGGTGCCCACGGCGATGTCGCGGCTCGACGACAGGCGCGCCAGCAGCACCGCCAGCGCGGTGTGCACGACCATGAACACGGTGGCGTCGTGCGCGGCGGCGAGGGTCCGCAGCCGGGTGTGCAGGGCCGGATCGACGGTGAACCGGACGGTGTCGCCGCGGAAGGACTGCCGGGTGGGGCGGGGCCGGTCGGTGGGCAGGTCGAGGAGGTCGGGGAGGTCGGCGAGCCGGTCCCGCCAGTAGCCGAGTTGGCGCCCACCGACGGAGGTGGGGTCGTCGAGGTCGCCGAGCAGGTGCCGGTGCCACAGCGCGTAGTCGGCGTACTGCACGGGCAGCGGCGTCCGGTCGGGGGCGGTGCCGGCGGCGCGGGCGGTGTACGCGGCGACCAGGTCGCGGGCCAGCGGTGCCATGGACGCGCCGTCGGCGGCGATGTGGTGCACGACGACCACGAGGATGTGGTCGGTGGTGGTGCGGCGCAGCAGCCGGATGCGCACGGGAACGGCGGTGGCGACGTCGAAGCCGGTGCCGATCAGGTCGGTGATGCGGGTGGTGGCGTCGATGTCGGTGACGTCGTCGACGGGCACGGTGGCGACGACCCGGTCGGCGGTGGTGACCAGTTGGCGGGGCCCGTGGTCGTCGCCGGGATACCAGGTGCGGAGGGCTTCGTGCCGGTCGAGGACGTCGTGGACGGCGGCGTCGAGGGCGTCGGTGTCGAGGGGTCCGGTCAGCTGCAGGGCGAGGGGGATGTTGTAGGCGGCGGAGGTGGTGTCGAACTGGTTGACGAACCACATGCGTTGCTGGGCGGGGGCGAGGGGGACGCGGTCGGGGCGGGGCCCGGCGGTCAGCGGGATGCCGTCGTGGCCGCCGTGGTCGTCGAGGATGCGGTCGGCGAGCGCGGCGACGGTGGGGGCTTCGAACAGGGCGCGGACCCCGGCGTCGGTGCCGAGCGTCTCGTTGATGCGGGCGACGGCGCGGGTGGCGATCAGGGAGTTGCCGCCGAGGTCGAAGAAGTTGTCGTCGGCGGAGATCCGCTCGTGGCCGAGGACGTCGGCGATGATGTCGGCGAGGGCGACTTCGAGATCGGTGCCGGGTGCCCGGTAGTCGCCGCCGGTGGTGGACAGGTCGGGCACCGGCAGGGCACGGCGGTCGAGTTTGCCGACGGGGGTCAGGGGGATCTCGTCGAGGACGACGACGGCGGCGGGCACCATGTGCGCGGGCAGGTGGGATGCGGCGTGGGTGCGCAACGCGGCGGGGGTGACGGTGCGTCCGGTGGCGGGCAGCACATACGACACCAGGACGGTGTCGCCGGACGGGGCGGTGTGCCCGAGGGTGTGCGCGAAGACGATGTCGTCGTGGCCGGTCAGGGCCGCGTCGATCTCGCCGGGTTCGATGCGGAATCCGCGGACCTTGACCTGGAAGTCGGAGCGGCCGAGGTATTCGACGGTGCCGTCGCCGCGCCACCGCACGATGTCGCCGGTGCGGTACATGCGTTCGCCGGTGGTGCCGTAGGGGTCGGCGACGAACCGGGCGGCGGACAGGTCGGGGCGCCGATGGTAGCCGCGGGCCACGCCGGGACCGGCGATGTACAGTTCCCCGGCGACCCCGACGGGGACGGGGTGCAGTCGGTCGTCGAGGACCACCTGGTGGAAGCCGACGGCGGGTCCACCGACGGTGACGGTGTGCCCGGGGTGCAGGGCGGGGCTGACGCTGGTTTCGATGGTGGCTTCGGAGGGGCCGTAGCCGTTGAACATGCGGCGGCCGGGTGCCCACCGCGCCACGAGTTCCGGGGGGCACGCCTCCCCCGCGACGACGAGGACCTTCAGGGTGTCGAGGCCGGTGGGGTCGAGGGAGGCCAGCGCGGTGGGGGTGATGAACGCGTGGGTGACCCGTTGGTCGCGGAGGTAGCGGGCCAGTTCGTCGCCGCCGTAGATGTCCGGCGGTACGATCACCAGGGTCGCGCCGGCGCAGAACGCCTTGGTGTATTCGAAGATCGACGCGTCGAAGCTCGGGGACGCCAAGTGGGAGATGCGGGCGTGGTGGGTGATGTCGAAGTGGTCGCGGACCTCGGCGTTGAGGTTGGTCAGGCCGCGGTGGGTGACGACCACCCCCTTGGGGCGGCCGGTGGAGCCGGAGGTGTAGATCAGGTAGGCGGGATGGTCGAAGCGCAGCGCGGTGGTGCGGTCGGCGTCGGTGATCGCGGTGGTCTCGGTGGCGGCGAGCCGCGCGTGGGTCTGCGGGTCGTCGAGGACGAGCCACGGCACGGTCGCGGGCAGTGACGGCCGGTGGGCCGCGGTGGTCACGCCGAGCGCCGCGGAGCAGTCGGTGAGCATGTAGTCGACGCGGTCGGGTGGGTAGGTGGGGTCGACGGGCACGAACGCCGCGCCGGTCTTGGTGACCGCCCACACCGCGGTGACCGAGTCGAGGGATCGGGGGATGCCCAGGGCCACCACGGTTTCCGGTCCGATGCCGTGCCCGATGAGGAGGCGGGCGAGGCGGGTGGAGCGGTCGTCGAGGTCCCGGTAGGTCAGGTCGTGGCCGCGGTAGGTCAACGCGACCGAGTCGGGCAGGATCGCGGCGACGGAGGTGAGCATCTCCGGCCACTGCCGGGGCGCGACCGGGGGGAGCCCGCGGGCGGGGGCGAGCGCGGCGAGTTCCCGCCCGGTGACGATGCCGATGTCGCCGACGACGACGGTGTCGTCGGTGGTGATCGCGTCGAGGATGCGGCGCAGCCGGTCGGCGAACGAGGCGACGGTGTCGGCGTCGAACAGGTCGGTGGCGTAGGTGAACGACGCGGTGATCCCGGCGGGGCCGTGCTCGTCGACGGTTTCGGCGACGGTCAGTTGCAGGTCGAACAGGGACAGGGTGGGGGCGCGGTCGACGACGGTGACGGTCAGGTCGGGCAGGGTCACCGTGGGGCGTTCGATGTCCTGGAATTCGAACAGCACCTGGAACAGCGGGGTGTACGCGGTGGAGCGGGGTGGGTCGAGGACCTCGACGAGACGTTCGAACGGGATGTCGGCGTGGTCGAACGCGGCGAGGTCGGTGTCGCGGACACCGCGGAGCAGGTCGGCGAACGGGGCGGTGTCGTCGATGTCGGTGCGCAGCACCACGGTGCCGACGAACATGCCGACGAGGTCGTCGAGGTGCCGGTGGCCGCGCCCGGCGACGGGGGTGCCCACGGCGATGTCGCGGCTCGACGACAGGCGCGCCAGCAGCACCGCCAGCGCGGTGTGCAGCACCATGAACAGGGACGTGTCGTGGCGGCGCGCCAGCTCGGTCAACGCCCGGTGGGTGGCGGCGTCGACGGTGAACGGGACGTGCGCGCCGCGGCGGGACTGCTGCACCGGGCGGGGCCGGTCCAGGGGCAGTTCGAGCAGATCCGGCATGCCGGCGAGCCGGTCGGTCCAGTACGCCAGTTGCCGCGCGGCGGTGGACTGCGGGTCGGTTTCGGGGCCGAGCACCCGGTGTTGCCACAGGGTGTAGTCGGCGTACTGCACGGGCAGCGGCGCCCAGTCGGGGTGGTGCCCGCCGCGGCGGGCGGTGTACGCGGTGAGCACGTCCCGCGCGAGCGGGCCGAGGGAGAAGCCGTCGGCGGAGATGTGGTGCACGACCAGCACCAGCACGTGGTCGTCGTCGGTGGGGCGCAGCAACCGTACCCGCACGGGGATCTCGGTGGCGACGTCGAACCCGGTGGCGATGATCCGGTCGACGGTGTCGGTGACGGTGTCGGCGGGCACGACGTCGACGGTGAGGTCGCCGGTGGTGGACGCGGAGGCCGGCAGCACGACCTGCACGGGTCCGCCGTCGGTGAGCGGGTAGCGGGTGCGCAGGCTCTCGTGGCGGGCGACGACGTCGCCGAGGGCGGCGCGCAGCGCCGGGAGATCCAGGTGCCCGCGCAGCCGCAACGCCACCGCGATGTTGTAGGCCGGGGAGGTGGTGTCGAACTGGTTGACGAACCACATGCGTTGCTGGGCCGGGGACAGCGGTACCGGGTCGGGGCGGGGCCCGGCGACCGGGTCGGGGCGGTGGCCGGTGCCGGCGCCGCGGTGGACGTGGTCGGTGAGGTCCGCGACGGTGGGATGGTCGAACACGTCGCGGATGCCGAGGTCGGTGCCGAGCGTCGCGGACAGGCGCGCCGCCAGCCGCATCGCCAGCAGCGAGGTGCCGCCCAGGTCGAGGAAGTTGTCGTGCACCCCGACGCGCGGCACCTCGAGCAGTTCGGCGAAGGTGTCGGCGACGGTGTGTTCGACGGGAGTGCGGGGCGGCAGGTATCCGGTGGCGGTCGCGGTCGGGTCCGGTGCGGGCAGCGCCGCGCGGTCCAGTTTGCCGTTCGCGCCGACGGGTAGGGCGTCGAGGACGATCAACGAGGTGGGCACCATGTAGTCGGGGAGGCGGCTGCGCAGGTGCGCGGTGAGCGCGGCGACGTCGACGGTGCGGTCGCCGTCGGGGACCAGGTAGGCGGTGAGCACGCTGTCGGCGTGGTGGTGCACGAGCACGGCGGCCTGCGCGACGTCGCGGTGGCCGCGCAGGACGTGTTCGATCTCGCCGAGTTCGATGCGTAGTCCGCGGATCTTGACCTGGAAGTCGGTGCGGCCGATGTAGTCGAGGGCGCCGTCGGGGCGGCGCACCCCGAGGTCACCGGTGCGGTAGAGGCGGGATCCGGGGGGCCCGAACGGGTCGGCGACGAACCGGTCGGCGGTCAGGGCGGGCCGGTCGTGGTAGCCGCGGGCCAGTTGCACCCCGGCCAGGTACAGTTCGCCGACGGCGCCGGGGGGCAGCGGGTGCAGTCGCCGGTCGAGGACGTGCACGCGGGTGTTCCACACGGCGGTGCCGATCGGGACGGTGCCGGTGTCGGTGTCGGAGGTGGGCCACGCGGTGACGTCGACGGCGGCCTCGGTGGGGCCGTACAGGTTGTGCAGGGCGGCGCCGGGGAGTGCGGCGCGGGTCGCGGCCGCGGTCTCGGGGGGCAGGGCCTCCCCCGACGCGAACAGCAGTCGCAGGCAGGTGGCGTGCCCGCCTCCGGCGGCGGCGGTGAACACCGCGAGCATCGACGGTACGAAATGCGCGACGGTGACGGTCTCGGTGTCGATGGTGCGCAGCAGGTAGGCGGGGTCGCGGTGCCCGTCGGGTGCGGCGAGCACGAGCCGGGCTCCGGTCTGCAACGGCCAGAACAATTCCCACACCGACACGTCGAAGGTGAGGGGGGTTTTCTGCAGCACCGTGTCGGTGTGGGTGAGCCGGTAGGTGTCCTGCATCCAGTGGAGCCGGTTGACGATCGCCCGGTGGGTGACGGCCACGCCCTTGGGGCGGCCGGTGGAGCCGGAGGTGTAGATCACGTAGGCGACGGTGTCGCCGTGGACGGGTACGTCCAGTGGGGTGTCCGGTTCGGTGGTGGTGTCGAGGTCGTCGATGCGCAGCAGGGGGATGTCGCGGCCGTCGACGGCGTCGGTGAGGGCGTCGGCGTCGCCGGTGGTGGTCAGCAGCAGTACGGGGCGGGCCGACTCGAGGACGTAGCGGGTGCGGTCGGTGGGGTGGTCGGGGTCGAGGGGCAGGTACGCGGCGCCGGTCTTGACGATCGCGTACAGGCCCACCATCATGTCGAGGCTGCGGCGGGCGGCCAGCGCGACGATGCGCTCGGGTCCGGCGCCGCGGCGGGCCAGCGCATGCGCGAGCCGGGTCGCGGCCGCGTCGAAGCTCGCGTAGTCGACGGTGCGGTCCCCGCAGGTCACCGCCGGGGCGTGCGGGGTCGCGGTGACCTGCGCGGTGAACATCTGCGCGAGGGTGGTTGCGGGGACGTCGACGGTGGCACCGTCGAAGGTGCGCAGTCGGGCGCGTTCGGTGTCGGTGAGCAGGTCGAGGTCTCCGACGGGGATGCGGGGATCGTCGGTGGCGGCGGTGAGCACCCGCACGAACCGGTCGACGAACGCGGCGGCGGTTCCGGCGTCGAACAGGTCCGTCGCGTAGGACAGGGCACCGTGCAACGCGACGGTGCCGCCGTCGTCGCCGGGGACCGTCGTCAACTGCAGGTGCAGATCGAATTTGGTGGTGCCCGTGTCGATTTCGTCGATGTCGACGGTGAGGTCGGGTAGTTGCAGGTGGGCGTGTTCGTTGTTCTGGAACGCGAGCATCACCTGGAACAGCGGGGAATGCGCCGCCGAGCGGGTCGGCGCGAGGGTGTCGACGAGCGTGTCGAACGGCACGTCGGCGTGCGCGAACGCGGCGACGTCGGTGTCGCGCACGGCCTGCAGATGGTCGCCGAATCCGATGCCGGCGGGGACGGCGGTGCGTAACGCGACGGTGCCGACGAACATGCCGACCAGGTCGTCGAGGGCGGTTTCGCCGCGTCCCGACACGGGGGTGCCCACGACGATGTCGTCGGTGCCGGACAGTCGGGCGAGGAGCACCGTCAGGGCCGCGTGCACGACCATGAAGTCGGTGGCGCCGCGGCGGCGCGCGAGCGCACGCACCCGCCGGTAGAGGTCGGCGGGGATGTCGATGTCGACGGTCCCACCGCGGAAGGACTGTTGTGCGGGCCGGGGCCGGTCGGTGGGCAGCGGCAGCAGTTCCGGGGCACCGGCGAGCCGGTCCCGCCAGTACGCGAGTTGGGTGCCGGCGCGGGACCGTGGATCGTCGACGGAGCCGAGCAGTTCGTCGAACCACAGGGTGTAGTCGGCGTACTGCACCGGCAGCGGCACCCAGTCGGGGTGGTGCCCGTCGCGGCGCGCCAGATACGCGGTCATCAGATCGCGGGCGAGCGGCGCCAGCGAGGCGCCGTCCGCGGCGATGTGGTGCACGACGACCGCCAGGACGTGGTGGTCGTCGGTCAGGCGCAGCAACCGGATCCGCACCGGCGGGTCGACGGCGACGTCGAAGCCCGCGTGCACGCACGCGTCGACGGCCGCGGGCAGCTGCTCGGGGGTGACGGGCCGCGGCGTCAGATCGACGGGGGTGGTCGGCAGGATCTGCTGGACGGGACCGTCGGGGCCGGCCGGGTAGCGGGTGCGCAGCGACTCGTGCCGGTCGAGGACGTCGGTGACGGCGGCGGCCAGCGCGGGCACGTCGAGGGTTCCGCGCAGGCCGATCGCGACGGGAATGTTGTAGGCCGCGGAGGTGGTGTCGAGTTGGTTGACGAACCACAGTCGGCGTGCGGCCGCGGCGACCGGCACGTGCTCGGGGCGGGGGCGGGCGGAAAGCGCGGGGCGCGCGGAGATCCCGGCGTCGGCCAACCGGCGGGCCAGGGCCCGCACCGTGGGGGCCTCGAACAGGGCACGCACCCCCAGGTCGGTGCCGAGGGTGTCGTTGAGGCGCGCCAGGACGCGGGTGGCGATCAGCGAGTTGCCGCCGAGATCGAAGAAACCGTCGTCGAGACCGATCCCGTCGAGACCGAGCTGGTCGGCGAACACCGCCGCGACGGCCCGTTCGGTGTCGGTGCCGGGGGCGGGGCCGCCGGCGGCACCGAACCGGGGGTCGGGCAGGGCCCGACGGTCCAGTTTCCCGACGGGGGTCAGCGGGATCCGGTCGAGCACGACGATCGCGGCGGGCACCATGTGCGCGGGCAACCGGGTCCGCAGGTGCGCGGTGAGCTGCTCGGGGTCGGCGACGCGTCCGGTGCCGGGCAGCACGTAGGACACCAGCAGGGTGTCGCCGGACGGGGCGGTGCGGCCCACCGTGACGGCGAAGACGACGTCGTCGTGCCCGGTCAGGGCCGCGTCGATCTCCCCGAGTTCGATGCGGAAACCCCGGACCTTGACCTGGAAGTCGGAGCGGCCCAGGTGTTCGACGGTGTCGGTGGTGTCGTCGCCGGTGCGGGGCCGGTGCCAGCGCACCACGTCGCCGGTGCGGTACATCCGGGATCCGGGTGGGCCGTACGGGTCGGCGACGAACCGGGTCGCGGTCAGCGCCGGCCGGTCGTGGTAGCCGCGGGTCACCCCGGGCCCGGCGATGTACAGCTCGCCCGCGACCGCGCGGGGCACCGGGTGCAGCCGGGTGTCGAGCAGGACCTCCCGGACCCCGCAGACCGGGGCACCGACGGTGACGGTGTCCCCCGCGATCAGCGGGGCGGTGATGTTGACGACGATGGTGGTTTCGGTGGGCCCGTACGCGTTGAACATGCGTCGGCCCGGCGCCCACCGCGCCACGAGCTCCGGGGGGCAGGTGTCCCCGGCGACGGTGACGACACCGCAGTCGACGGCGGCGGGGTCGACGGACGCCAGCGCGGCGGGGGTGGAGAACGCGTGGGTGACGTGCTGGTCGCGCAGCACCCGGGCGAGTTCCTCGCCGCCGTAGACGTGCGGGGGCACCACCACGAGGGTCGCGCCGATCCCGAACGCGGTCATGTACTCGAAGATCGAGGCGTCGAAGCTCGGGGACGAGAAGTGCGAGACCCGCGCATCGGGGGTCGGGGTCAGGCGGGCGTGCAGGCTCGCGGACAGGTTCGCCAGGCCACGGTGCGGCACGACGACACCCTTGGGGCGGCCGGTGGACCCGGACGTGTAGATCAGGTAGGCGGGATGATCGAACTGCAGGTCGGTGGGACGGTCACGGTCGGTGAGCGGGGCCGGTGACACCGCGGCGAGGCGGTCGCGGACCGGATCGTCGTCGAGCACCGACCACGGCACGGTGTCGGGGAGCGCGGCGCGGTGCGCACCGGTGGTCACCCCGAGCACCGCACCGGAGTCGGTGAGCATGTAGTCGATGCGGTCGGCCGGGTAACCGGGGTCGACCGGCACGAACGCGGCACCGGACTTGGCGACGGCCCACACCGCGGCGACCGATTCGAGGGAGCGGGCGATGCCGATGGCCACGAAGGTTTCCGGGCGGGCACCGTCGGCGACGAGGATCCGGGCGAGCCGATTGGACCACTCGTCGAGTTCGGCGTACGTCATCGCACGGTCACCGCACACCACGGCGGTCGACTCGGGCACGATCGCGGCGACCGCGGTGAGCAGTTCCGGCCAGGTCTGCGCGGACATCGGGGGCAGCCCGCGGGCCGGCAGCAGCCCGGTGGGTTCGTGCGCGGCGGTCAACGGCAGGTCCCCCACCGGCCGGGTCGGGTCGGCGACGGCCGCGGCCAGGATCCGGGCGAGCCGCCCGGTGAAATCGGTGGTGGTCGCGGTGGTGGTGTCGCCGCGCGGGGCGACGCGCAGCAACACCCGATCGTCGTGGACCCGCACGTGCACGTGCAGGTCGGTGCCGTCGGTGGTGTGTCCCTCTCCCCCGTCACCGTCACTGTCACCGTCACCGTCTCCGGTGGTGACGGTGACGGCGACGGGAATCGGGGGTGTGCCCGCGGCCGCCAGTTCGGTGTCGGTGACGTCGGCGTGCGCGGCGGCGTCCCGGCCGGTGTCCGCGGCGCGCGCCACGACCGTGGTGAACGGTTCGGCGGGGTCGAGTCGCAGCCGCAGCGGCAGCAGCGGCCCATCGTGGTGGAGCCGGTGACCGACGAGGGTGTCGGTGGTGCCGGTGAGCCGGGTCAGCACCACCGCGAGCGCGGCGTGCAGTACCGCGAACGGTACCGGCGCGGCGACCGGGTCGGGGGCAGAGCCGTCCGTGCCGGAGTCGTCCGTGCCCGCACCGTGCCGGTGCGCGCCCGCGGCGGGATCGGGCAGCAACGCGCGCAGCGCCGCCGCGGACACAGAGGGATCCACCTCGGCGACGGTGTGGGTGTCGTCCCCGTCGGCGGCGGGGGGCAACGCGAGCAGGTCGGGAAGGTCCGCCGATCGGGCCCGCCAGAACGCGAGGTCGGTGGCGGTGCGTCGGCGTTGCCGACCCACCCGGGCGGTGACCGGGTCGATGTCGGCGACGGCGGTGGCGGGCGCGGCGCCGAGGAACGCGTCGAGCAGGGTCGTGAAATCCCTGTGGTGGCCGCGCAGTTCGTCCTCGTCGTAGCGGTGCGGGTTGCCGCGGAAATCCAGGTGGGTGCGTGCCGGGGTGCCGCTGAGATAGATGTTGACCAGCAGGTCCTCGACGGGGCCGGAGGTCATGATGTGGAAGTCACCGCGGATGTCGCCGAGGGAGATCTGCTGGTGGAACAGCATCACGTTGACCATCGGGCCGGCGTAGCGGTGCGGATCCCCCGCCGCCCCGCTCTCGCGGCGGACGTCCTCGAGGCTGCACCGCTGGTGTCGCAGCGCCCCGGTCAGCTCGAGCTGCACCCGCGCCACCAGCTCGCTGCGGGTGTCGTCCGGCTGCAGCCGGATGTGCAGCGGCACGGTGTTGACGAGCATGCCACCGGAGCGGCGGACCAACGCGGTGGTCCGCGCCGACACCGGCAGATTGATCACCACATCGTCCCGCCCGGTCATCCGCGCCAGATAGCAGGCGAACGCGGCGATCACCGTGGCGGTCGACGAGACGCCCGGGGCGTCGTCGGTCGCGGTCAGCGCCGCGACCATCGGTGCGGGCAGCACCGTGCCGGTGAGCAGCGAATGCGCGGCGACCGGACCCCGGCGCCGCGCCAGGCTCGAGCCGTCCTCGAGTCCGGCGACCCGGTCGAGCCACCAGTCCCGGTCGGTGCGGTACCGCGCCGACTCCCGGTAGTCGCGGTCCCACTCGTAGAGGGTGCGCAGATCCGCGGCGCGGGACGCGGACGGGGTCGTACCGGTGAGCCCGGCGCTGTACAACTCGGCGATCCGGTTGACCATCGTCATCGCCGCGTACCCGTCGAGCGCGACGTGGTGGATGCGGCTGTACCACAGGTGCCGGTCGTCGGCGACCCGCAGGATGGTCATGTTCACCAGCGGATCGACGGCCAGATCCATCGGTTGCGCGTAGTCGGCGTCCATCCAGGTGTGCGCCGCGGCCATCGGGTCGTCGGCGTCGCGGAAGTCGAGCAGCGGGATGCTCGTCGCGGCGATCGTCGGGTCGACGAACTGGTAGGGCTCCCCGTCGACCTCGACGACCCGCAGGAACGCGGACCGGAACTCGTGGCCGGCGGTGTACCCGGCGCGGCGCAGCAGATCGATGTCGAGCGCGCCGCGCAGATCCACGTACTGCGCGATGCAGATCGGCACGTCCGGTGCCATTTGTTGCGCGAACCAGATGGAGCGTTGCGCCGACGACAGGGGATGCGCGTCGTCGGGCAATGGGAACCGGTGATCTCGCAACGACATTTCCCCTCCGAATTTCTCCTCCGAGAAGCGAGGACGGCCGGATCTGCGTTTCGAGGCGCCGCGCGGCGGCGCCGGCCGCACCCGACGTCGCGACCGGCGCCCCACGGTCGTGCCCGACCCGTCGGGTCGGCGGCAACCCCCAAGCTAGACCAGATTCCCGGCACGGGTGCGGTTTCCGGCGACCCGACGGCACCACCACCGCACGTCGCCTCCGGGCGCGGTGCGTGGCCCGCCCGGACACCGCACCGTGAACACCGAAAACACCCCTGTGGGTCACTTTCCGATCGCGGTTCGGTGACGATCGGGTGCGGTCGCGGGTGAATGTCGGTTTCGTGACGACAAATACCGAAATCACCCGGAGATGCGTCACCGGTGCCTATTGTCGAATCTCGAATCACAGGGTTCACAGCCGGTGATTCGGCTCGTTCGCCTGACGCACCGACCCGCACCCGTCCGTAAAGGAGCACCCGATGCCGCGTCGCCGGACCCTACGACTGCTGACCGCGCTCGGCGCCGCCGCGGTCGTCGCGGTCGCCCCCGCGTACGCCTCCGCCGAGCCCGCACCACCGGGGGTTCCCCTCGACGTGCTGCGCGCCGAGGCCGCCGCGCAGTCCCCCGACATGCTCGCCGCGGTCGAACGGCTCGTCGCCGACTCCGGGTCGGCGAATCCGTTCGAACCGCCGCCGCGCAACGTCGTCCAACCGTTCAGCACGCCCGCACCGACTCTGGGGCCCGGCTGCGGCGGCGGCATCGTCCCCTACGCGATGACCAACGCGTGGGTGCATCCGGGGCCGCACGCCGCCGCGCTGCCCGGCCAGATCGGGGTGTACGTCGAACCGACCGTCGCCGCACCGATCGCCTCGTCCGATCTGACGTTCGTGTGGATGAACATGGAGGCGTACCGCGGCGGCATCGAAACTCTCGACCAGTCCGCCGTCGGTCCGCTGTCGACGACCGTCTCCACCGGCGGTGGTGCGATCATGGGGGCCCTGTTCGGATCGATCCGGTACACCAACGGTGCGTTCTGCCAGGTCGTGTACACGATGGGCGGGTTCTTCGCCTGAACCGGTGGGTCCGATCGGGCCGGTGCTCACCGCAACCGTTCGGCGTCGCGCGCCAGTTCCAGCAGTGTCCCGCACAGGCGGCGCAACTCGTCGGTGTCGGCGTCTTCGTCGACCGCCGTCGCGACGTCCTCGGCGGCGCACCGCACCAGGTAGGCGCGGTCGGTGACGGCGGTCGCCTCCGCGGCGGTGAGCACCACACCGTCGGGGTCGGTCCGCCCACCGGACGCGGCCGTCCGCTGCTCGTAGGCGCGTTGCCGGCACGAGCGGCGGCAGTACCGCCGTCGTCGCCCGGTCCCGGATTCCGGGACCGGGCGGCCGCACCACGGGCAGCTGGTGGGGCGCCGCTCACCTCCGGTCATGGGCGACAGGTTACCGACGGTCGTCGGCTGCCCGGTAAACTGGCACACCGGCCGTGTCCCCGCGACGGGAACGGATCCGGCCCGCCCGACGTTGAACGGGGTGCACGTGGATCCCGCGTGGACCCGCGCCGGCGGATCCACCGGGCGGGAGCAGAACGAGAGAGGACACCACCATGGCAGATCGTGTACTGCGAGGCAGCCGGCTCGGGGCGGTGAGCTACGAAACCGACCGCGACCACGATCTGGCGCCGCGCCGTATCGCCCGCTACCGCTGCGACAACGGTGAAGAGTTCGATGTGCCGTTCGCCGACGACGCGGAGATCCCGGGCACCTGGGTCTGCAAGAACGGGCTCGAGGGCACCCTGGTCGAGGGGGCGGCACCGGAACCGAAGAAGACCAAGCCGCCGCGCACCCACTGGGACATGCTCCTGGAACGACGCTCGGTCGACGAACTCGAGGAACTGCTCCAGGAACGTCTCGACCTGATCAAGAGCAAACGTCGCGGCGCCTGACCGGACACTCCGATGCCGTTGCGGGAATTGTTTCCCGCAACGGCATTTTCGTTTTCCCGGGCGCGCTGTCACGAGTCGATGTCCGGCGCACGGAAAAGATCGAATTGCGGGCGGGTGGATCCGGCACCGTGTAATCATGAGCCAATCCGCCGAGCACGATTCCGCGACCGGCACGGCCACGACGGGTGCGGTCGCCGACACACCGGGGGTGAGCACATGACCGACGAACACACCGGAGCCGCCCTCGACGAACTCGAGGCGTTGCGCACCGCACTCGACCGGGTCGACGCGGCCCTGCTCGACGGCATCCGCGACCGGTTGGCGCTGTGCGTGCAGGTGGCGCAGCTGAAGCAGCGGCACGGCATCGACGTGCTGCAACCGGGGCGCATGCAGGTGGTGCACCGTCGTGCACGCGACTACGCCGACCGGCACGGGATGTCCACCGACTTCGTGCGGGACCTGTACGAGCTGCTGATCTCCGAGGCGTGCCGCGTCGAGGACCGCATCGTCGCCGGGGTGGCCACGACCGACCCGTCCACCACCGGTTCCGGTGATCATCCCGCCTGAGGAGGTGTCATGCCGCTGCCGACCCGGACCCTGCTCGTCGACAACTACGACTCGTTCACCTACAACCTCTACAGCCTGCTCAGCAGCGTCAACGGGATTCCTCCGGTGGTCGTGCCCAACGACACCGGGTGGGAGCAGATGCTCACCCACGGGTTCGACAACGTCGTGATCTCCCCCGGCCCGGGGCGCCCGGACCGGGTCCGCGACTTCGGGATCAGCGCCCGCGCACTGCTCGACGCCGGTGTGCCGGCGCTCGGGGTGTGCCTCGGACACCAGGGGCTGTGCCAGTTGTTCGGCAGCGCCGTCGTCCCCGCCCCCGAACCGGTGCACGGTCGCACCAGCGACATCCACCACGACGGCACCGGCCTGTTCACCGGACTCGCGTCCCCGTTCACCGCGGTGCGCTACCACTCGCTGATCGCCGATCGTGTCCCCGACGACCTCGTCGGCTGTGCCCACACCGACGACGGCCTGCTCATGGCGGTCGCGCACCGCACCCGGCCGCTGTGGGGCGTGCAGTTCCATCCCGAGTCCATCGGCACCGACCTCGGCGCCGACCTGCTCACCAACTTCCGGGCGGCGACCCCCACCCGGACGGCGGTGACGGTCACCGCCGCACCCCCACCGCGTCCGGTGCCGCCGACGCCGTTCCGGTACGTGCTCGCGAGCCGGGTGCTGAACTGCCACCCGGATCCGCACGCGGCGTACGAACGGTTGTTCGCCGCCGGCCCGCACAGTTTCCTGCTCGACGGGTCGTGCGCCCACGAACCGGACTCCCGGTTCACCGTCATGGGGGACGCGTCCGGGCCCCGCGCCGAATTCGTCACCTACAGCGTCGCCGAGACCACGGTCCGCGAGTTCCGGGCCGGCGCCGACCCGGATGTCTTCCACTGCACGTTCTTCGAGCACCTCGACCGGCGGCTCGCCGAGCGGCGGGTCGCGCCCCGCGACGATCTGCCGTTCGCGTTCGGTCTCGGCTACGTCGGTTATCTCGGGTACGAACTCAAGGCCGACGCGGGGGCGCAGCTGGTGCACACCTCCCCCGTCGCGGACGCCGCGATGGTCTTCGCGGACCGCGCCGTCGTCCTCGATCACGATGCGGGCCGCTGCTATCTGCTGGCGTTGACCGACCCCACCGTCGACGATGCGGATGCGGGCACCGCGGCGTGGTTCGACGAGACCGCCGCGGCCCTGGCCACCCTCGCCGACGACGAACCGGCGCCCCCGCCCCCACCGTTGACCCGCACCGACGGGGACACCCCGATCCGGTTGCGGCACGACCCCGGACGGTATCTCGGGCTGATCGGGCACTGCCTCGCCGAGATCCGCAGCGGCGAAACGTACGAGGTGTGCCTGACGAACACCGCGACCGTGCCGCGGCGCATCGACCCGGTGCGCACCTACCGGCAGCTGCGGGCGATCAGCCCCACCCCCTACAGTGCCCTGCTGAAGTTCCCGGAGCTGTCGGTGCTCTCCGCGTCCCCCGAACGGTTCTTGCGCATCGACCGTGACGGTGTCGTCGAATCCAAACCCATCAAGGGCACCCGGCCGCGGGGCGGCAGCGACGACGAGGACCGCGCGTTGCGGGAGCATCTGCGGATCAGCGAGAAGGACCGGGCCGAGAACCTGATGATCGTCGACCTGGTCCGCAACGATCTGTCCCGGGTGTGCATCCCCGGTTCGGTGCACGTACCGAAACTGTTCGACGTCGAAACCTATTCGGCGGTCCACCAATTGGTGTCCACGGTGCGCGGTGTGCTGCGCCCCGAGGTGTCCCCGGTGGACTGTGTGCGGGCCGCGTTTCCCGGCGGATCGATGACCGGCGCCCCCAAGCTGCGCACGATGGAGATCATCGACAAACTCGAGGACGGCCCGCGCGGAGTGTATTCGGGGGCGCTCGGCTACTTCTCGCTCACCGGCACCGTGGACCTGTCCATCGTCATCCGCACCCTCGTCGCCACCGACCGGGAGGTCACCTTCGGGATCGGTGGTGCCATCGTGGCGTTGTCCGACCCCGGTGACGAACTCGACGAGACCCTCGTCAAGGCCGTCGCGATGCGGCGGTGCCTCACCGATCCCACGGTCGGGATCGACTCCGACGGGGCGGCCCCCGGCGGCGCGCCGGTCGCCGACGGCACCCGATGGTGACCGGCACCGGCGCGGTGGTGATCGCCGGCGGTGCCGGTGCGGTGGGGACGATGCTCACCCGGGCCCTGTGCGACGACGGTCGTGCCGTGACGATCCTCGATCCGGCGGTGCCGGCGGCCACCGGTACCGACGGCGCGGACCGCCCCGATCCGGCGCCCCGGACGGTGCGCGGCGACATCACCGCCCCCACCGGCGCGGCCGCAGCCGCGTTGCGTGCCGCGCACACCGTGGTGCTCGCGGTGCCCGACACCGTCGCGGTGCGCGCGGTGACCGCCCTCGACCCGTTGCTGCGCGACGATGCGCTGCTCGTGGACACCGTGTCGGTGAAGACCGCGATGGCCGACGCCGTCGCCACCGGGCTGCGCGGTCGCGCAGCACTCGGGATCAACCCGATGTTCGCGCCGACCCTGCCGATGCGGGATCGGCCCGTCGCCACGGTCACCTACCGTGCGGGACCCGCCGTCGACGACCTGATGGCGACGCTGCGCCGGTGGGGGATGCTGCCGGTGCCGGTGACCGCCGACGAACACGACCGGATCGCCGCCGCCACCCAGGCGTTGACGCACGCCGCGGTCCTGGCGTTCGGGGTGGCGTTGACCCGGTTGGATCCGCCCGCCGCCGCCGAGCGCGCCGCGCCGCCGCCGCACCGGCTGCTGCGGGCCCTGCTGGCGCGGGTCGCGTCGGGCACCGGCGAGGTGTACCACGATGTGCAGGCCGCGAACCCGTACGCCGCGGCCGCGCGCCGCGCCCTGCGCGACGCGGTCGATGCCGTCGACGCGGTGTCCGGGCCCGCGGATCTCGACGGGTTCACGGCGCTGCAACGGTCCGCGCGCGCCGCCCTCGACCCGGACGCGGAACGGTATCGTCGGCTGTGCGGCCGGGTGTTCGAGGATCTCCCCGCGGCCGCCCCACCGACCGGACCCGACGCCTCGAACGGGGGTGGCGATGACCGACCGTGACGCCCGCGCGCGGGTGCACCGTCTCGCCGCGCGGGTACGACCACCCGCACTGCCCGACCACGACATCACCGATGTGGCCGAGAGCGCGGTGATCGCGGGATTGTCCCGGTCGTGGCCGCGCCGCGCCGCCGTGAAGAAACCCGAGACGGATCTCGATGCGCTGTTCGATCCGGCGCTCGACGATTTCCCCGACGAACTGCTGCCCTTCCACGACCATCCGCGTTACCTCGCGTTGGACGAGTCGCGGCGGGCGCGGCTGCGGGCGTGGGCGTGGATCGCATACAACCGCAACGTCGTCGACATCGAGCAGCGTGTCGTCAATCCCGGGTTCGGGCTGATCCTCACCGACGTGTTCGGGGTGGGGCCGTCGGACACGGTGCAGCTCGGGGTGCTGCAGGCCACCGTCGACGAGCAGTACCACACCCTGATGCATCACAACGCGAACGCGGTGACCCGGCGGCGACGCGGCTGGGCGCTGCCCGATGCGGTGCTCCCCGACTGCCGCACGGTGCGGGAACACGACGCGGCGGTGGCGCGGGCCGCGGACCCGCGATCGGCGGCGTTGGTGCGGTTCGCGTACACCACCGTCGCGGAGACGTCGATCAGCGCGTACCTGGGGTTGCTCACCGGCAGCGAGCGGCTGCAGCCGGTCAACCGCAGCACCGTCGCGGTGCATCGGCGGGACGAACTGTGCCACGGTTCGTTGGCCGGGGAACTGCTGCGGATGCTTCTCGAGGTGTTCGACGACACCGACCGGGACGCGTTGCTCGACGCCCTCGCCGCGGGGGTGGAAGCATTCACCGGCGGTGACCTGACGACCTGGGAGGCGATCCTGCGGTACGAGCAGATCTCCGGTGCCGACACACTGCTGGCCGACACCGCCGAGCGGGCCGCGACCGAACCGGTGGTGCAGGACTGCAGCGCCATCCGCCGGTTGTGCACCGACCTCGGGTTCGGCGACGACCTCGACGCCCGCTGGCCGTATCCGCGCCGCGGCTGACCGTCCCGGGCCGCGGGCCCTACCGTCGCAGGCGGGCCGGCAGTGCGCGCAGCTTCGCCCAGCGCGCGGCCAGCCCCCACACGGTGACCTTCAGCAGTGCCTCCTGCACGATGTTCCCGCTCATCTTCGATTCGCCGATCTCCCGTTCGGTGAAGGTGATGGGCACCTCCACGACGGTGTGACCGGCCTGCACGGCCCGCCACGCCAGGTCCACCTGGAAGCAGTAGCCGTGGGAGGCGACCGCGTCGAGATCGAGCGAATCGAGAACCTCCCTCCGGTAGGCGCGGTAACCGCCGGTGATGTCGTGGATGCCCACCCCGAGCGCGAGCCGCGAGTACAGGTTGCCGCCGCGTGAGAGCACCTCGCGGTGCCACGGCCAGTTCACGACGGTGCCGCCGGGCACATACCGGGAGCCGAGCACCAGATCGGCGCCGGCGTCGATCCGTTCGAGCAGCAGATGCAGCTGTTCGGGGGCGTGACTGCCGTCGGCGTCCATCTCGACGAGCACGTGGTAGCCGCGGTCGAGCCCCCACCGGAACCCGGCGATGTAGGCGGCGCCGAGCCCGTTCTTGTCGGTGCGGTGCATCACGTGGATGCGTCCGGCGGTGTCGGCGGCGGCGAGGTCGTCGGCGACGGCGCCGGTGCCGTCGGGGCTGCCGTCGTCGACCACCAGCACATGGGTGTGCGGGAGAGCGGCGTGCAGGCGGCCGATGATCCGTCCGATGTTGTCGCGTTCGTTGTACGTCGGAACGATCACCAGGGTCCGTGCGCTCGGTGCGTTCGTGTCCCCGGCCGGCGTCGCCGCTGCCATCACTGGTCCTCCCTGTCGATCCGGCCTGTGGCCGGTGTTGCTGCTGTGCCGGGCCCGGGCTGTGGGTCCGGTGGCTGCTGTGACCGGCGGCGGCGTGGCGCGGCACCCGCCGCCACGCACAGCGCGATCACCGCCCCGCCGCAGAGCACGAACTCGGGAGCGGGGCCGAGCCGACTAGCCAGCGTAACGTGTGACCGCAGCGGCAGCTGCGCGACCAGCACGTCCGGCACGAACAACTCGGTGCGTTGCTGCACCGCACCGTCCGGGCCGATGATCGCGCTGACCCCGCTGGTTGCCGCCACGACGACCGAGCGGGAGTGTTCCACCGCCCGCACCCGCGACATCGCCAACTGCTGGTAGGTCATCTCCGTGTCCCCGAACGTGGCGTTGTTGGTGGGCACCGCCAGCAGTTGCGCACCGGCGTGCACCGAGTCCCGCAACGCCCGGTCGAACGCCACCTCGTAACAGGTGGCGACACCGATGTCGATGCCGGCGGCACGCACGGTGCCGTCCCCGTCGCCGGGCACGAAATGCCCCGCGCGGTCGGCGTAGTCGGAGAACAACCGGAAGAACGACCGGTACGGCAGATACTCGCCGAACGGCTGGATGATGCGTTTGTCGTGCCGCTCCCCCGGCCCGGTCGCCGCATCCCACACGATCACCGAGTTGGTGGTGGTGCCGTCCCCGTTGACCAGGACGGCACCGACGAGGATCGGGGCGCCGATCGCCGCGGCGGCACCGGTGATGTCGGCGGCGGCGTCGGGATTGCGCAGCGGATCGATGTCCGAGGCGTTCTCCGGCCACACCACCACGTCCGGTTGCGGGGCGGTGCCCGCGGCGACCCGCGCGGCGAGCTCGTGGGTGCGCGCGACGTGATTGTCGAGTACCGCCTTGCGTTGCGCATTGAAGTCGAGGCCGAGCCGCGGCACACTGCCCTGGACCGCCGCGACCGTGACGGAATCCGCCTGGCCGGAATCTGCCTGCTCGGAGGCGCCGGTGACGAGCACCGGGGACACCGCGACCGCGACGATCGGCGCGGTCACCGTCCACGCGACCACCCGCCACCATCCGTCCCGCGGTGCGGTGCCGCCCGGCGCCGCCCGGCGCCGCATCGGTGTGACCGCGGCGGCGAGACCGGCGCCGGTCACCGCGACGGCGAACGACACCAGTGGGGCACCACCGAGCGCGGCGAACGCCACCAGCGGCCCGTCCGGCTGCCCGAACGCCAGCCGCCCCCACGGGAACCCACCGAACGGCACGGTGGCACGCAGATACTCGGTCAGCGACCAGCACGCGGCGATCCACAGTGGTGCCGCCGGCAGGGTCCGCACATGCACGGTCACCGCCCCGAACACCCCGACGAACAGGGCCTCGGCAGCGGCGAGCGCCAACCACGGCAGCGGCCCCACGTACTCGCCGACCCACGGCAGCAGCGGCACGAAGAACCCGAGGCCCGCGAGGCAGCCGTACCCGAAACCGGCGATCCGCCGCATCGGTCGCGCCGTCAGCACCGCCACGAGCACCGCGATGCCGACCGGCGCGAGGAACCACCACGACCGCGGCGGGAACGACGCGAACAGCAGCAGACCCGCCGTGATCGACGCGGCCACGCGGACCGCGACGACGCGAAGTTGCGGGGCGGTCACCGCGCGTACACGACACGGCCGCGGTGCACGCTGCGCACCAGCACCGGGTCGTCGGTGCCCGCCGAAAGATCCGGCAGCGGCGACACCCGCGACCGCGGATCCGTCGACCACCGCTGCACCGTGTCCTGCGGCGCACTGATCACCAGATCCCCGGTCTCCCACAGCGCGTACGACGCGGGCGCCCCCGGATCGAGGGTGCCGGCGGCACCGTCACGCACCCCACCGGCCCGCCACGCGCCGCGGGTCGCCGCCGCGAACGCCGCGCGCGGTGAGATCCCCGATCCGGGGGTGCGGTGGTGCACCGCGGCGCGCAGCATCGGCCACGGCCGCGGCGCCGTCACCGGAGCATCGGATCCGAACGCCAGGGAGGTGCCGGTCGCGGCGATCGCCGCGAAATCGTTGAGGGCGGCGGCCCGGTCGGCGCCGAGCCGCACCGCGTACATGCCGTCGTCACCGCCCCACCTCGCATCGAACATCGGCTGCATGCTGGTGATCACCCCGTAGCGGGCGAGGATCCGGGCCTGTTCGGCGGTGACGGATTCCGCGTGTTCGAGGCGGTGCCCGCACGCGGCGACCGCCGGTCCCCCGGCGTCCGCGGCGACCGCCGCGATCGCGTCGACCACGGCGGCGGTGGCGGCCTCCCCGATGACGTGGAACCCGGCCTGGATCCGGGCGGACGTGCACGCCGCCAGATGAGCCCGGATCGTGGCGGCGTCGAGGTACAGCCGTCCGTGGCAGTCGGGCCGGTCCCGGTACGGGGTGTGCAGCGCCGCGGTGTGCGACCCGAACGCGCCGTCGACGAACAGGTCCCCACCGAGACCGTGCGCGCCCGTCGCGGCCAGCACCGCCGCCGCGTCCTCCGCCGAGGAGACGGCCTGCCCCCAGTAGCCGCGGACCTCCACCGGATGATCGACGCGGAGCAGTTCGGTGAAGTCGTCGAGCCCGGCGATGTCGGGGCCGCCGCATTCGTGGACGGCGACGATCCCGTGCGCCGCCATGTCGTCGAGCGCGGCGGTCCGCGCCGCGGCGCGCTGCCCGGCGGACAGTCCGGCGCGGGCGGCGGCGCGCACCGCATGATGCGCCGCCGCGGTGACCGGGCCGTGCGGGGAATACCCGTCGAGGTCGGTGAGGTTCCCGGCGAGGGCACGCAACGGGGTGGACGCGATCGCCGAATGCGCATCGACGCGGGTCAGATACACGGCGCGGCCGGGTGCCACGGCATCGAGCTCGGCGGTGTCCGGCGCGGCGTCGGGCCAGCGGGTGTCGTCCCAGCCGTGCCCCCACACCACGGCGTCGTCGTGGTTGCGGGCGTACTCGCCGACACGACGCAGCAGATCGGTGGCGCCGGTGGTGTCCGACAGGTCGAGACCGGTCAGGCTCAACCCGTACGCGGTGGTGTGCACATGGGTGTCGACGAACGCGGGGGCGACGAACAGCCCGTCCAGGTCGACGATCTCGGCGTCCGGGTGCAGGGCCCGCCCGGGACGGTCCTGCCCCACCCACACGACCTGCCCGTCGGTGACGGCCATCGCGGTGGCGTCCGGGGCGGTCGCACTGTAGATGCGGCCGCCGACGAAGAGTTGGGTGCGTGCAGTGGTGGTCACGGCTGTCCAGTGTGCCCCCTCACCGGTCGTCGCGGCCGCTCGGGGTGTCGACGATCTCGGTGTCGACGACGGTGTGCCCACCGGTGTCGATGACGGTGTGACGGTGATCATCGCGCACGGTACGACCACCCGGATCGGGAACCGGTCGGGTCCCGGTGAGCACCGGATCGGTACCGACAACGGTGTGCGAGACCACCTGCCCGTCGACCACGACCAGCCGTTGCGCGCGCATCCCGCCGCGGCCGGCGCGGCGTGCGGCGAGACGGCGGGCCACCGGACGCACCGCGGCGCGGGTCGGCGCCAGCAGCACGATCCCGACCACACTGGTGAGCAACCCGGGCACCAGCACCAGTGCCGCACCCGCCCCGATGAGCGCGCCGTCGGTGAGCAGCGTCTCGGCGGTGGCGGTGCTCGGGACCCGGCCCTGACGCAGCGTCGACAGGTCCCGCAGCGCGCGACGACCGAGCGCACCGAGGGTCAGATACCCGGCGACGCTCACGGCGAGGAAGACCAGCACGGTGGCGCCGGCCCCGATCGCCGAGCCGAGCCACGCGAGCACCGCGATCTCGGCGACGATGTAGGCGACGAACAGCAGCAGGTACATCGGTGTTTCCTTCCGTGGGCCGCCCGCGACCCGCGGGGGATGCGGGCGGCGTGTTCTGGTCCGTCAACGAACGGCACGGCGGTTTTGCTCCCGGATCCGGCATCGTGTCCACCGGTCGTGGTCGAATACCGGACGTGGGTGTCGGGGACTGGGCGATGCTGCTGACCGCGGCCGCGGCCGCCGGATGGGTCGACGCGGTCGTCGTCGGCGGCGGCCTGATTCTGCTGCCCGCGTTGTTCCTGGTGGCGCCGCAGCTGACTCCGCAGGCGGCGTTGGCGACGAACAAACTCACCGCGATCTGCGGGACGGGTGCGGCGGTGCTCACGTTCGCGCGGCGCATCCGGTTGCCGTGGCGGATCCTGGGGCCCGCGGCGCTGGTGTCCGCGGCCGCGGCGGCGGCGGGCGCGGCGACCGTGTCGCTGCTGGATCGGGACGTGTTCATCCCGATCGTGATGGTGGTGCTGGTGGCGGTGGCGGTGTTCGTCACCGCACGCCCCGCCCTGGGGACGGCCCCGACCCGGCAACCGGGTGTGCGGCGCACGGTGATCGTGGTGGCGGCGGCCGCGGCGGTGATCGGGTTCTACGACGGGATCCTCGGCCCGGGCACCGGCACCTTCTTGATCATCACGTTCGCGGCGATGCTCGGCGCCGAGTTCGTGCGGTCGGCGGCGATGGCGAAGGTACTGAACTTCGGATCGAATCTGGGGGCGCTGCTGCTGTTCGCGGCCGGTGGGCACGTGTGGTGGTCGCTGGGATTGGCGATGGCGGTGTGCAATGTGGCCGGGTCGGTGCTCGGGTCGCGGATGGCGTTGCGGCGCGGTGCCCGGTTCGTGCGGGTGGTGCTGCTGGTCGTGGTGGTGGCGATGGTGATCCGGCTCGGATTCCAGCAGTTCGGGTGAGCCGGCCGACACGGTGTCTCGCATGAACGAGGTGGGCGTGCAGTTCCGGGTGTTTCCGTTGCACGCGGTCGCGGACGCGGCGTTGGAGGTGGCGCGGGCTGCGGGCGCCACGCACGCCGATGTGCGGGTGCAACTCAGGCGATCGCCCCAACCCGGCCGTGGCCGCAGCCCGGTTCAGGGCTCATCCCAATCGGGGGTGTAGGAGTTGGGGTCTGAAGCCGCCGGTCTCGAGCAGGCTTCGGGCGATGTAGTTGGTCAGGTTGCGGAACCCGAGTGCGGAGCCGCGCAGGTGTTCGAGCCGTCCGTTGAGCGCCTCGGTCGGCCCGTTGCTGGTGCCGGGTCGTTCGAAGTAGGCGAGCACGTCAGCGGCTCGCTTCTTCAGGGTCCGGCCCAGGGTGGTGAGCTCGGTGAGCACCTTGGGGACGCCGGCGCTGAGGTCGGTGAGCAGCTTCTCCATGAGCTTGCGGCCACGTTGCCGGTCCTCGTGGCGATAGGCGGCGATCATGCGCTGGTAGACACCCCAGGCCGCCTCGACCTCGACGTGAGCGTCATCAACGAACAGCGCGCGTAGCCTGTCGCTCTGCTTGTCGGTGAGCAGGTCCGCGCCGGTGTGCAGCGTGCGCCGCGACTTGTAGAGTGGGTCGTCTCTGAACCCACGGTGCCCGTGGATCGCGAGTTGGACCCGGCGCCGGCACCTGTCGAGGGCGTCACCGGCCAGGCGCACGACGTGGAAGGGATCCATCACCGTGACCGCGTCCGGGATCTCCTCTGCAGCGGCGGTCTTGAACCCGGTGAAGCCGTCCATCGCGACCACCTCGACCGCGTCACGGAAGGCGTCGTCGCGGTCGGCGAGCCAGGTCTTGAACGCCGCCTTCGACCGGCCCTCGACCATGTCCAGCAGCCTTGCTGGGCCGGCGCCATCGCGGACCGGGGTGAGGTCGATGATCACGGTGACGTACTTGTCGCCACGCCTGGTGTGGCGCCAGACGTGCTCATCGACGCCAATGACCTTCACGCCCTCGAACCGCGTGGGGTCGTTGATCAGCAGCCGCTTGCCTTCGGCCAGGACCGCGTTGTTGGCGGTGTCCCACGCGACCCCGAGTCCCTCGGCGACACGGGCGACGGTGAGGTGTGCGACCACGATCCCTTCCAGCGCCCACCGCAGCCCGGTGTGCGAGAGCTTCGCGCGTGGCTCCGCCGCGGCGCTGGTGTCTTGGCGCCACACGTGTCCGCAGTCGGCACAGCGGTAGCGGCGCACTACAACTTCCAGCACGGTCGGTCGCCAGCCCAGCGGCTCGTGGGCCAACCGCCGGATCACGGTGTCACGAGCAGCGCCTTCGCTGCCGCACCGTCGGCACCACTGATCTGGTTCCACCACGCGGCACGCGAGGACCGCACGATCCGGTTCAAGTCGTTGTCCGGTCACGCTCAGACCGAGGCCGTCGAGTCGAGCGAAGGCGGTGAGGTCAGGGCGGCCGAAGCCGGCCGGCGGGGTTGTGTCGGTCA
>ERZ764778.140-NODE-140-length-89786-cov-7.031126_pt1 | contig 89786 bp, 75 predicted proteins | sample MGYA00374951_ERZ764778 | MGnify/ENA primary metagenome ERZ764778 (study PRJEB28918, sample SAMN05720193) | bioreactor metagenome | isolation source: Anaerobic biogas reactor | place: USA:Washington, USA | collected 2015-08-08 ...
GGCGGTATCCGGGCAGGCGGAGACCTGGTTGCCCGTATGCAGATGACCCGCGGCATGCGCCTCAAGGAGGCCAAGCGCTACGTCGCCGACAGGCTCGGCGTCACGCCGTTCGACCTGTCAGACCCGGTCGTGATGACCGAGGTCCGCAACGAGCTCGGCTTCGGCCGCATCCACAGCTACGCCATCAGCCAGCCGCTCCAGGCCAACCAGATCGAGGCCAAGTTCAACATCGCGCGGGCGCTGGACGTGCCGATCAACTGCGTCGAGCGCTTCAGGGAGCGGACCGCCGGCGTGTGACCTCCGGGAGCCGCCCCGACCCACCGGGGCTGCGCCCGCTCAGTGCTCTGCGAGTGGCCGCAGGTCGATGGCCTCGGCGCCGCACCCGGTGGCGCACAGGCCGCAGCCGCGGCAGAGGGCGATGTCAAGCGTGGGCCGACCGTCTGAGCCGCAGACGACGGCTCCGAAAGGACAACGCCGGGCGCAGCGGCCGCAGGCGGTGCAGAGCTCCATCCGGATGCGGGCGACATGCCGGCGGATCGGCCAGACATCCTGCGCACGCAGCCGTTCCGCGGCAAGGTGGGGGTAGCAGCAGTCCGTGCAGCAGTTGCAGATGGACGAGCTGGCGCCGGGCTCTTCGTGGAGGTCGGCCGTGTGCATCAGGCCGGCCTTGTCGGCCCGTCGCAGGATCTCGACGGCGCGCTCCCGGGAGATCTCCCATCCGAGCCCCCGGTCGTTCTCGAAGCGGAGGCACACATGCACGGGCCTGCGACACGCGCCGACGAGGGAGCGGCAGTCGCAGGGCCACAGGAAGACGTGCTCCTGCGCGGCCACGATCGCCTCGGCCTCCTCGAGCAGGACGTACGTGTAGCCGGCTGCGTACGAGTCGTTGGGGCGACCCTCCCGGACCGACGCCACGTCCCCGCGAATCTTCTCCGCGTAGGCGTCGACGTCCCAGTCCGCGAGCCGTCGATGGACGGCGGGTGGGAGGTCCTTCCAGCCCTCGAGCATCGCCCAGATCTCGAGGCGGGCGTGGAAGTCGGCCGGCGCGTACGTGCCGTCCTCATCGACGTCGAGGACGGCGCGGCGGACGGCACGCTCCAGCTGCGCGGCGTCCGCCGCGGCCACGTCACCGCCGGATGCCGCCACGAGGAGCCGTACATCGTCGGTGTCGTAGAAACGGTCGAGCCACGGCAGGATGAACCCCGGAGCATGGACCGCCGTTGCGACGGCGCGCAGCTCCCGCGCGTCCGTCGCGGGCGCCACCGCCTCATCCACGTCGGCGTCATGCCCGTCCAGCGCTCTCCTCTCGCCACTCGGCTCCATGGCCGGATGGTACGACATCCGGCGCTTGGCTGCGCTACCATCGTCGAGATGGACGGAGGGCGGACGTCGGTGCGACACGGATCCGCTGTGCGGCCGCCGGGCGATGCGGACGCGGCCCTGGCGCGCGCGGCCGGCCCGGGGCGCGTCGTCGAGGCGGGCATGACCCGGCGGGGCTTCCTCGCCGGCGCGGCGCTTGCGGCGGCCGCCCTGGCCGCAGGCGGTATCGCGTGGCGGACGGCGCCGTGGCGCGAGTGGCTCGGCGCCGCGGGTGTGGGCGGCGCCTCATCCGGCGTGAGGCAGGATCATCGGCTGAGCTCCCGTTACGTGGACGAGCCGGTCCGCTACGGCGTCGCGTGGCCTCCAGGGGCCGAGCCGGGCGACCCCCTGCCGGTGTGCTTCGCGCTGCCGGGACGCGGCGGCGGGCCGCCGATGGGCTTCGCCGACGTCGTCGCCGCCGCGATCCGTGAGGGCCGGTCGCCTGCCTACGCCGTCGTCGGCGTCGACGGCGGGGTCTCGTACTGGCATCGGCGCAGGGGCGGGGAGGACCGTCTGAGCATGTTGCTCGACGAGCTCGTCCCTCTGTGTGCCCGCCGTTTCGGGCTCGGCGGCGGGGGTCGCCGGCGCGCCCTCATCGGCTGGTCGATGGGCGGTTACGGAGCCTTGCTCGCGGCGCAGACCAGGCCGGGGCTCTTCGCCGCGGTGGTGGCCGTCGCCCCTGCGGTGTGGACCAGCTACGGGGCGATGATGCGCGGGCCGCGTGACGCCTTCGACGACGCGGCCGACTTCGCACGGCACGACGTGATCGCGCACGCGGGTCGGCTGAACGGCGTCAAGCTTCGCATCGACTGCGGTGAGCAGGACCCGTTCTACGGCTATGTGACGCACCTCGAGGCCGCCCTGCCGCCGGGCGCGGTCGTCACATACGGACCCGGAGGCCACGGCCACGGCTACTTCAGGCGCGTCGCCCCCGCCGAGGCGAGGTTCATCGGCCGGGCGATCGGGTGACCGCACGGCGACCAGGGTCGTGGCGGAGACTGGTCGCGAAAGGACGCCCCGCCGGCGCCGTCCTGCGAGCGGCGTCGGCGGGGCGTCTCTCGAGCCGGGGGGCAGGTCCCGGCCTGGCGGTCTCCTGCTCAGAACTCCGGCGGGAGCTTCTTCATCTGGGCGGCGGTGAAGACGGGCCCGTCCTTGCAGACGTACACGGGCCCGATGTTGCAGCGGCCGCACTTGCCCAGCCCGCACTTCATGCGGTTCTCGAGCGTGGTGTAGACGGCGTCGTCGGCGAAGCCGAGCTTATCGAGCACGGGCAGCGTGAGCTTGACCACGACCGGCGGGCCGCAGACGACGGCGACGGCGTTGTCGGCCTTGGGCGCCGTCTTCTCGACCACCGGGGTCACGTAGCCGATCTCGCCGCTCCAGTCCTTGGTCTCGCCGCCGGGATCGACGGTGGTCACCGTCTTGACGTCGGAGCGCGAGGCCCATTCCTCCAGCTCGCGCTTGTACACCAGGTCTTCGACCGAGCGCGCACCGTAGACGATGGTGACGTCACCGAACTCGTCGCGCCGGTCGAGGACGTTCCAGATGACGCAGCGGACGGGGGCGAGGCCGATGCCGCCGGCGATGAACACGACGTCCTTGCCCTTCCACTCGTCGACCGGGAACCAGTTGCCGTAAGGGCCACGGAAACCGACGGTATCGCCCAGGTTGACTTCGCGCAGGGCGGTCGTCACTTTGCCGATGGCCTTGAAGCTGCACTCGATGTAGCCCTCCCGGGTGGGTGAGCTGGCGATGCAGAAGGTGCTCTCGCCGGCGCCGAAGACGCTGTATTCGCCGAACTGGCCGGCCTTGAAGTCGAAGCCCTCGCGCACGGCGTCGTCCTGGAACTCCAGCCGGAGCGTGCGGGTGTCGGGCGTCTCGTCCACCATCTCCGTGACGGTGGTGAGGAGCGGGTGATAGATGTTCACGAGGCGGCCTCCGCAGGCTCGGCGTCACGCGGGCGGCGCGCCGCGATGTCGATGGCCTCCAGGATCTCGACGAGGTCCTGCCCCGCATGGCAGACGCGCGTGCAGCGGCCGCAGCCGGTGCAGAGCACCTCGCCGAACCTGAGCGGGTAGATCGAGAACTTGTGGTTGATGCGCTGGCGGTAGCGCACGTGCTGAGTGTCGCGCGGGTTGTGGCCGCTGGCGTGCAGGGTGAAGGTGGGCGCCTGGCAGGTGTCCCAGAGGCGGCGCCGGGTGCCGTGACCCACGCCCTCCTGCTCGTCGACGATGTCGAAGCAGTGGCAGGTGGGACAGACCCCGGTGCAGGCGCCGCAGCCGTTGCAGCGCATCGCCAGGTGCGTGAGGAGCGGGTCCTCGAAGTTGGCCTCGATCCAGTCCCGCACGGAGTCGGCGTCGATCTCGAGGTTGTCGGCGACGCGGGCGCGCGCGGCGGCGCGTTCGTCGTCGGCCTGGCCACCGATCGTGTCGGCGGGGACGTCGGCGGAGAAGCGCGCCGCGAAGTCCTCGACCAGGGCGCGGCCCTTGTCGGTCGCCGGCTCGTACACGTAGCCGCCCTCGACCGGCGTGAGAAGGCCGTCGGCGCCCTTGACGTCGTCGGGGGCGGCGCCGACGGCGGTGCAGAAGCAGCTGTCGTCGATGACCTGACAGGCGAGATTGATGACCGTGGTCGCTGCACGGCGACCGTTCCAGAGCTCGTCCTCGTAGTCCCAGTTCATGACCTTGTCGACGACCGCGAGGGCGGCCGCGTCGCAGGGCTTGGCCGCCAGGACGACGCGCGGGGCGAACTCGGTGGGTACCTCGAAGACCTGGACCGTGGTGCCCTTCTGTCTCCAGCGGCACAACGGCTCATGCTCGGGCAGGAAGAACTCCTTGAGGGAGAGCTGCGGAAGCCCCCGGCTGAGGTCCAGGTCGTCGGCCGAGGTCAGCTGCCGGTAGTCGATCTCGACTTTGCTGCCGTCGAGCGTGCACGCGGTGGCGGCGACGGCCGACGGGGACTGGCAGATGTCCGTGGCGACGGGGGCGATGACCTCGGTGCCCCCGTCCAGCAGGTCGGCCGTCAAGCCGCGGAGATCCGTCTCTGAGATGAAGAAGCGCTCGCTCACTTGATGAACTCCTGCTGGTCGTCAAGGCGGTAGTCGCCGATCGGCGCCGCGTTCTCGGGATCGTCGCTGGCCGTGTAGCCGTAGCGGTCGTGCACGATCTGCTGCAGCTTGCGGTTGAGCAGGCTGAGCGGGATGCCGACCGGGCAGAAACGCTCGCACTCGCCGCAGTCCACGCAGCGGCCGGCGAGGTGGATGGCGCGCGTGAGGTTCCAGCTGAAGTTGCCGCGCGGATGCGCGGCCGACTCGATCCAGAGAGGCTGCGTCTTCTCGACGATGCAGCGCTCACAGATGCAGAGCGGGCACACCTGGCGGCAGGCGTAGCACCGGACGCACTTGCTGAACTGCTCGGTCCAGAACGCCCAGCGCTCCTCCAGCGGCAGGTCGTCGAGGGCGGCGACGCGTTCGTCGATGGTCATGACCGGCCGCGGAGGCTCCGGCTGCGGTTCGCCGAGGAGGTGGTCGGTCAGCGTGGGCTCCCGGTTGTCGCAGCCGTAGCAGCGCGGCGCCACGTTCTCGGGCGTGAGGGCGAGCGGCTCGGGCAGCTCGCCCTCCTCGAGCACGCCGCCACACCTCATGCCGATGAGCACGACGTGGTCGCGGCTGAGCTGCGACTCGCGCAGCAGCCCGGCGACCGCCTTGGCGTCGCAGCCTTTGACGACGAGCCCGATCCTGCCGAGCTCGGAGACGTGGTCGCGGCGCGGGTCGAGGTACGTGACCAGGTTGTGCACGCAGCGCGTGTCGAAGATGAGCTTGTCCGCCTCGGCCGGGTCGGTGATGAAGACCGGGCGGGCGCCCCTGCGGGCGTCCTCCCAGCCGATGATGACTCGCACCTCGCCTGACTCGAGCAGCTCACGGGCGACACGCCGTAGCTCGTCGACGCCGGCGTAAGCGGGGGCGATGGCCGGTCCCGTCATGAGGCCACCTCCTTGGCCGCAGGCTCTTGGTCGCCCGCCGGAGTCAGGCCGTCGACGGCCTCAGGCCACGGCTCGACGGCGTCCGGCGCCAGGGCGCGGTACGCCTCGTAGGGCCCGAGCTCGCGTATGTTGGCCACCGTCTCGTTGACGACGTCCTTCCACTTGGCGCCCTCGCTGGCCGAGACCCAGCTGAAGGTCATGCGCCGCGGGTCGACGCCGAGGAACTGCATGATGTCGTGGAACACGGCGAACCGGCGCCGGGCGTGGTAGTTGCCCGACGTGTAGTGGCAGTCGGCGGGGTGGCAGCCGCTGACGATGACCCCGTCGGCGCCGCGCTCGAACGCCTTCACGATGAACAGAGGATCGATGCGCCCCGTGCAGGGCAGCCTGATGATGCGCACGTTGCTCGCCATGTGCAGGCGGCTGGTCCCGGCCAGGTCGGCGCCGGTGTAGGTACACCAGTTGCAGACGAAGGCGGTGATGCGCGGCTCGAAGGTGTCGCTGTGCTGACTGTTCACGATGCTCTCACTCCCACGCGCACAGCGCGTTGATCTCGCTGTAGACCTGCTCGTCGGTGAACGTCTGGAGCTCGACGCTCTTGCTCAGACACACCGCCTGGCAGGTGCCGCAGCCCTGGCAGACGCCCGGATTGACGTACGCCGTGTGTCCGCAGACCTGACCGTCGACCGTGCAGATCTCGCGCTGCTCGATGGCGCCGTAGGGACAGACCAGGGCGCAGCGCATGCAGCCGATGCACGTCTGTTCGTCGACGACCGCCACGGCCGGCTCGCGCTCGAGCTCGTCGGCGCTGAAAAGGCTGAGCACCTTGGCGCCGGTGGCGCTCGCCATGGCGACGGCGTCCGGGATGTCGCGCGGCGCCTGGCAGGCGCCGGCCAGGAAGACGCCGGCGGTGTTGGTCTCGACCGGGCGCAGCTTGGGGTGCGCCTCGTTGATGAATCCGTCGACGTCGACGCTGCAGCTGAGCTTCTGGGCCAGCTCCTTGACGCCGTCGTTGGGGCGGATGGCCGTGGCCAGCACGACCATGTCGGCGTCAATGATCACCTGCTCGTCGTTCAGCGTGTCGAAGCCCCAGACCTTGAGCTTGTCGCCGTCCCGGAAGATGCGGCTCACCCGCCCGCGCACGTACTCGGCGTGGTCCTCCTCGATGGCCCGGCGGCTGAACTCGTCGTAGCCCTTGCCGTTGGCGCGGATGTCCATGTAGAAGGCCACGGCGCGACCGTCGTGCACCTTGTGTTTGTAGAGCATGGCGTGCTTGGCGTTGTACATGCAGCAGATCTTGCTGCAGTAGGCCATGCCCTTGTCGATGTCGCGTGAGCCGACGCAATGGACGAAGACCACGGTCTTGGGCTCCTTGCCGTCTGACGGCCGGAGGATCTCCCCGCCGGTGGGCCCGCTGGCCGACGCGATGCGCTCGAACTGCAGGCCGTCGATGATGTCGGGGTCTTCGCCGTAGCCGTACTCGCCATAGCCCTTGAGGCCCTCGGGCTGCTCGCGTCCGACGTCGTAGAGCTTGTAGCCGGTGGCCACGACGATCGCCCCGACCTCCTCGACGACGAACTCGTCCTCGGTGTCGTAGTCGATCGCGTTCTTGAGGCAGGCGTCCTTGCACTTGCCGCAGGCGTCCTTCTTGAGGCCCTTGGCCCGGCCCTTGAACAGGGTGCAGTTCTCACGGTCGAGCACGGGCTGGTTGGGCACCGCCTGGGGGAACGGTACGTAGATCGCGGTCCGGTTGCTGAGGCCGGCGTCGAACTCGCTGGGGATCCTCTTGGACGGGCAGACCGCCCAGCAGTCGCCGCAGCCGTTGCAGAGATCCAGGTCGACGGACCGTGCCTTCTTGCGCACCGTCACCTCGAAGTTGCCGATGTACCCGTCGACCTTCTCGATTTCGCTCCAGGTGTGGAGCTTGATGTTCGGGTGCTGGTAGGCCTCGACCATGCGGGGGGTGAGGATGCACTGGGAGCAGTCGAGGGTGGGGAACGTCTCGCTCAGCTGGCTCATGTGGCCGCCGATGGACGCCTCCTTCTCGACCAGGACGACCTCGTGGCCGCCGTCGGCGATATCGAGTGCGGCCTGGATGCCGGCGATGCCGCCGCCGATGACCATGGCGCGCTTGGTCACCGGGATCTTGATGACCTCGAGCGGGCGGTTGTGCTTGACCTTCTCGATGATGGTGCGGCCGATGTCGATGGCCTTGGCCGTGGCATCCTCGCGGTCCTCGTGGATCCAGGAGCAGTGCTCGCGGATGTTGGCCATCTCGCACATGAACTTGTTGAGCCCCGCCTGGTCGCAGGCACGGCGGAAGGTCTTCTCGTGCATGTGCGGCGAGCAGGCGGCGACGACCACGCCGGTGAGGTTGTGCTCCTCGATCGCCTTCTTGACCAGGGCCTGGCCGGGGTCGGAGCACATGTACTTGTAGTCCTCCGAGTGGGCCACGCCCGGGTGGTCCTTGAGGGCCTCCGCGACGGCGGCGCAGTCGACGGTGCGTCCGATGTTCTCGCCGCAGTGGCAGACGAAGACACCGATGCGGCTCATGCGTCACCTCCCGCATCGGCAGGGGCGTCGGCCCCGGTCTTGTCCGCCGCCTGGGCGGCCTTAGCTTCGGCGGCCTTGGCGGCGCGGGCGGCGGCCTTGGCGGCCTTTTCCTCCGCCGCCCTCTTCTCGTCGGCCACGCGCTGCGCCGCCCGGACCCTCAGGTCGCTGAGCAGCGGCTCGGTGTCGATGAAGTGGCGCTTCAGGCCGAGTGCCTCGGGCTCCAGGCCCAGGGCGAGGCCGACGATCTGCGTGATGAAGAGCACCGGGATCCGCGGCTCGCCGCGGGACTCCATCGCCCGCTGTCGCAGGTCGAGGTTGGTGTGGCAGAGCGGGCACGCCACGACGATCGCCTCGGCGCCGCTGCGGCGGGCGTCCTCGACGATCGCGCGCCCGAGGCGCAGCACCGACGACGTGCGGCTGACGCTGAAGGCGCCTCCGCAACACTCGACCTTCATGTTCCAGTCGACCGCCTCGGCGCCGCAGGCCTGGATGATCTCGTCCATGTACATCGGCTGCTCGGGGTCGTCGCCGGCGCTCACTTCGGGCGGGCGGACGAGCAGGCAGCCGTAGTATGCGGCGAGCTTGGCGCCGACCATGGGGTTGGGGGTCGGCCTGGGGGCGGCGGCCAGGTCGGCGATGTCCGCGGCCGCCTCGCGGAGGAGGCTCAGGACGCCGAGCACCTCCACGGAGTTCTCGAACGGGCGGCCGAGGATGTCGGGCATCTGCTCGGCCAGCGCGGCGTCCTCGGCCACCGCGAGCCGTGCCGCGGCGAGGCGGTTGTAGCAGGCCGCGCAGGGCGTCAGCACCCGGTCGAAACCGGCCGCCTCGGCCAGCGCCAGATTGCGCGCCGGCAGGGCGACGCCGAGCAGCTGGTCGGTGGTGTGGCCGCTGCTGGCGCCGCAGCAGTTCCAGTCGGGGATCTCGGCGATGGCGACGCCGAGCGCCTCGACCACGGCGCGCAGGCTCTCGTCGTACTCGGGCTCGGTCCCGTGCAGCGAGCACCCCGGGTAGTACGCGAGGACTTCGGCGGGCTGTCGTGCCGCGGCGTCCTGCGTCGCGGTGGCGTCGACGACCGTGCTCATGGAGTCACCCCGCACTTCTCGAAGATGCGCCTGACCTCGCCGACTCCCTTGATCCTGTCGGGCAGGACCCCGAGCTTGCCGCGCGAGAGCAGGCCGGGTGTGTTGGTGACGTCGTTCATCAAGGCGCCGCTGCGCAGTTTGTAGCCCACGACGAGTCCGACCTCGTGCAACCGCCCGTTGAGGCGGATCTGCTCGAGGAAGGACTTGTGGAAGGCGTTGATAGAGCGCGGCGGGTTCGCCATGCCGGACTCGATGGCGATCTCGCGCAGGACGTCGATCACGCCGGCCGGGTCACAGCTGTTGGGACAGCGGGTGCTGCACGTCTCGCAGGTGAGGCAGAGCCAGATCGACTCGTCGCGCAAGGCCTGCTCGCGCGATCCGTACGTGACGCGGCGCATCACCTGGTGCGGCCGCAGGTCCGATTCCGAGGCCATGGGGCATCCCGCGGAGCACTTGCCGCACTGGTAGCAAGTGGCGGGGTTGACGCCGATGGCGGCCTCGATCTCGCTGGCGAGGGAGGAAAGGGTGCTGGTCGTCATCGTAGCGACTGGTCCTTCCGGCGCGGCCGGACAACCGGTCGGCTGCCCGGCGCAGCCTGTCGAGCGAGGGGGCGAATGACGCCCCTCAAGTGTAGTGGCAGCGAGGAACGCCGGGCAACCCGCCAAGACGGACGAAACGGGGCGGCGTGTTGCACCGTTTGGCGCCGCCGCCCGCTCCCGTCGAGGGGACTCACGGGCTCGTCGAGGTCTCCAGCGCGGGTCCGGCGCCGGGGGCCCAGACGGGCGACAAGGCATCCTTCACCAGTGCCTGTGAGTCGCCCCCGGTGGCGGGCATGAGGTAGATGCTCCCGGTGCGATACTTCTCCTGGTCCCACTCCGCCCATGCGATGGTCTGCCCGTCGGGCGACCACGAGAGGTCCTGGACCATGGTGTCGTCGTAACGCGCCAGGACCTCTGTGGAGCCGGTCCGGGTGTCGAACGCCCAGAAGACCGCCGGCCCGAGCCCCGAACTGCTGGACGGGTCGAGCGTGTGCCCGGTGAAGACCACCCGGACTCCCTCCGGGTCCCAGGCACATCCCGCCGGGACCTGCGTCCTCTTGGCGGCCATGAGGGTGGAGCCGTCGGCTCCGATCACGGTGTAGCTGGTCGAGACGTCGCTGCCGGCGCTGTGGTAGATCAGCGCGGCGCCGCTCGGCGAGAGCAGCGGCCCGTCGAAGGCGCGTGCGTCCACCTCGAAGGAGGCTTCGTTCTCGCCGAGCAGGGTCAGCTCGCCCGAATCACGGTCCAGCAGCCAGAGGCGTTCGTCGGCGCTGACCGCGCCTTCGTCGCCGGTCTTCACGCCGGAGTAGCTGACGAAGGCGACTGCGGTCCCGTCGCGGGAGGCGCTGACGGCGACACCTGCGAGCGGGCCTCCATCGGCGTCGGGGAGTGGAACGATACCCTCATGCTCCACGTCGTAGACGAGGAAATGGGCGTTCTGGCCGGGTTGTCCCGGGGACTCCTTGAACCCCGCCACGAGGAGCTCGGTGGGCGAGAGCCAGGCGATGCTGTCGACGGCGACCACGGCGGGCATCTTCGCCGTCGCCTGCCGGGCGTCGCCGGTCGAGGTCCGGAACAGCCAGAGCTCGCTCCGTCTCTCAGTGCCGGCGACGCACGCCAGCCACGCGCCGTCGGGCGAGTAGGCGATCCGCGAGATCCTGCGGCCGCTGAAGCGACCCAACGGCGTCACCGTCCCGTCGGCGTCGATCGCGGCCAGTCGGTCGGCCCTCGGTCCGACCGCTCCGGCGAGATAGCTCACCACCTCGGTCGCCGGCGAGACGGCCACGGTCGGCTCCACGACCGGTCCTTCCGTCTCGCCACGGCTTCCGTCGCCGAGGGTGAAGTACACGGTGGCGGCCGTCGCGGCCGCGGCGAGGGCGACCGCGACGACGATCACGGCGAGCCAGGCACGCGAGTGCCCTCCGTGCCCTCCGCTGTCCGCTTCCGTCGTCGGGGGCGGTTGCGCGGCCGGGGGCGGCGCAGGCGGCGCTGGCCGGGCCTGGGAGAGCGATGCGCCGCAGCCCTGGCAGAAGCTCGCGTCGTCATCGTTGGCGCGTCCACACGTGCGGCAGATCCGGGCCACCTTCCCCTCCATGGACCGTAGGGCCTCCTGCAGCGCATCGTAGCGGTTCGGCGGGCCGCGCGACAGGGGTATTTCCCGGAGCGCGGCCCGCCCGCGGTGGTCCTGCGGCTGCCCGACGGTCCCGGCCGCAGGGCCCGCCGCGAGCTCAGAAGGGTCCGGGACCGGTGTACGGGTTGAGCGAGGCGTCGGGTTCGTCGTAGATGCCCCACACCTTCTTGACCGGAGTGAGGTTCTTCCAGGAGCCCACGCTGCCCTTGGGTGTGACCAGGATGTCGCCAGGGCCGGCGACGTGGCGGTTGCCGTCGTCGTCCACGATCTCGACCTCGCCCTCGATGATGTAGGCGATCTCGTGGTACGGGCGCTCGAAGCGGCGATGCTGGGCGTCGCGCCTCCACAGCCCGAAGCTGAACCTGTCGTCGACGGACGCCGCGCAGACGCATTCCTCCCCCGGCGGGTCCGTGTCTCCGGACGTCGGCATCGCTTCTTCCCAGACGACCTCATCGGATTTGATGATGCGGATCCTGGTATCGCTCAGATCGCCCATGTCCCCTCCTGATGGTCCGCCGCGCAACAGTACAGACGGCAGGCCCGCGGGCCGCCGCCGACCGTCCGGACCGTGCCGTCGGATCGCGGCGTCGCTCCGGCGCCGCCATTGTACGCCGCGAGGAGCCCGTTGTCGGCAGTCGGACCGGATCCCGGCGCGCCGGCACTCCCCCCTTTTCCGGCGACGGCGCTCCGGATACGCTTGCGCGGGAGCGGCGGCACCTGACGGAGATGGAGGCGGTGTGGATCGTCGCATCAGACGCGCGAGGGGGATCCGCGCATTCGGAGCGATCCTGGCGGGTGTGGCGTTGTCGGCCGCCGCCTTGACGGCCTGCGCCGGCGGCGCCGACGAGAGCCCGGCGCATCCGTTCGGTCCTCCGCCCGAGGCGTCACCCGGGATCCACGCCTGGGCCGTCGGTGAGGCCGGCGGCCTGCTGGTCACCGCGGACGGCGGTGCGACCTGGTCACGGCAGCGGTTCTATCTGTCGCAGCGCGGCGTCGACGTCGCGTTCACGGATGTGGCCACGGGCTGGCTGGTCACCGACGGCGGCACGGTGCTCGCGACCACGGACGGCGGGGCCGACTGGGCGGTGGTGAAGCAGACGGACCTCGCAGTCAAAGCTCTCGCGGCCAGCAGCGCCGCCTGCGCCTGGGTCGTCGGCAGCGCGGCGGCCGCGGCCGGCGGGGACGTCGCGACCGTGCTGCGTACCGCCGACGGTGGTGCGACGTGGCGGCGCACGCGCTTCGGTATGGCCCAGCTCACGGACGTGGTCTTCGCCGATGACCGCCATGGTCTGCTCCTCGCGCTGGACAGAATCTGGTCCACGACCGACGGAGGAAGGACCTGGAAGCTGCGCACGACGTTGCCGATGACTGTCTTGACGAGCGTGACGATGACCGACGTCCGGCATGCTTGGGTCGCGGGCTGGGACACGCAGACCGGCGACCCGCTGGTCTTCACGAGTCGCGATGGCGGGGTGACCTGGCGTGCGCTCCGCCTCCGGGTGTCGCCGGCGGGACCCGGCGCCCTCCAGGCGAGGCAGATCGCCGCCGCCGCCGGACATCTGTGGGTCACCTGTCCGGCGGGTGTTCTCGCAAGCCGGGACGGGGGCAGGAGCTGGGAGCTGCAGCAGGTGCCTGCCGGCCGGCCGGCGGCGATCGCCGCCGCCGACGAGGCTCACGTGCTGGCGACCACGGAGACCCAGCCCATCCTCGCCAGCGTCGACGGGGGTGCGGTCTGGCTGGCCTTCGGTCGCGCGGATTTCCTCGAGCGCCCGCTCGTCGCCGTGGCCGCCGTCGCCGGCCCGGCGCAGTAGGCCGGCGCGCGCCTCCTCCTGTGCGTCAGGGTGGGGCCCGTCCGGTAGGATGACGTGATGACGACGCCCGCCGGCACCACGCAGCGCTCACGCCGCAAGGCGCTCGTCGCCGACGCCCTGCTCCTCAGCGTGGCCGTCTTCTGGGGCGGCAACTTCGTCTTCATCAAGGACGTGGTCGCGCGTACCAGCGCCCTCGCCGCCGGCAGCATCGTGGCCGGCACGCTGCTCTACCTGGTGCTCCGCTATGTCGTCGCCACCGGCGTCTTCGCCGTGCTTCGCCCGCGCAGCTGGCTCGGTTCCAAGCGCGGCGACTGGGTGCGCGGCGGCCTGCTCGGAGCCTTCTACCTGACCGCTCTCGTGCTGCAGACGATCGGCCTGCAGCGGACCTCGCCCGGCGTCAGCGGGTTCATCACGGGGATGAGCGTCGCCATGGTGCCGTTCCTCTACTGGGTCGTCGCCCGGCGTTCACCCGGACGGTGGCAGATCGTCGGCGCCGTGGTCGCGACCGTCGGCCTCGGCGCCCTCAGCCTGCAGGGCGACTTCTCGATCCGCTGGGGTGACGCCATCACCCTGCTCGGCTCGTTGTTCTACGCGCTTCACATCATGACCACCGGGTTCTTCGCCCCCAGGGTGAGGCCGGCGACGCTCGCGCTCACCCAGATGGCCGTGTCCACCCTGGTCCTGGTGGTCGTCGCCCCGTTCGTGGTGCGGATCACGCTCGACCTGCCCTGGCAGGTCTGGGCGGCCGTGCTCTGGACCGCGGCCAGCGGGACGATCTACGCTTTCTTCATCCAGAGCTGGGCGCAGCGCTACACCACCTCGACACACGCGGCCATCCTGCTGGGGTTCGAGAGCGTGTTCGCGGCTCTGGCCGGTATCGCCGTCGGCATGGACGCGCTGACCTGGCGGCTGCTCGTGGGCGGCTCGCTCATGCTCTCCGGCGTGCTCATCGTCGAACTGCTGCCCGCCGGCGGGACGGTCGTCCCAGGGGCCGGGGCTCCGCCGGCGACCGTCGACAAGAGTCGGCCGACATGACGCCGCCCCGGCCGCCGTGGTCGGCGGCCGGGGCGGGTGGTCAGCGTGAGGCGTCCGGCCTCAGGCCTCGGCCTGGCCGGCGGCCTGCTCCGTGTAAAGGGTCGCCTCGTACTCTTCCGCGCGGGTCGCCTTCTTGCGGCCGGCGACTCCCCAGAAGGCCAGCCAGAGCAGAGGGAGTGCGCCGCCGAGGATGAACAGCAGGTCGCCCGGCATGCGGGCCCACTCGAAGATGACGTTGGTCGTGTTGCCGAGATAGTCGAGCGTCCGTGCATACCAGTAGCCGTCGGCCACCGAGTGGTAGAGCTGCAGGACGCCGAGCGGGAACAGGCTGGCGAACGCCATCCACGCGAGGCCGATGTTGAGCGACCAGAACGAGATGCGCGCGGCGCGGTCGGACCAGCGCTTCTCGGGCACCAGGTAACGCAGGCAGAACACCGCCAGCCCCGCGGCGAGCATGCCGTAGACGCCCATCATGGCGGTGTGCGCATGGTTGGCGGTCAGGCCGGTGCCGATCTCGAAGTAGCTGACGATCGGCAGGTTGATCAGGAACCCGAAGACGCCGGCGCCGAGGAAGTTCCAGAAGCCCACCGCGACCAGGAACATGACCGCCCAGTAGTGGGGGAAGCGGGTCGCGAAGCCGCCCATGTCGCGCACGCCGAGGCGCACGAAGCTCCAGCCCTCCACGGTGAGCAGCGTCAGGGGGACGACTTCCAGTGCGCTGAACATGGCGCCGAGCGCCATCGTGGCCGCCGGCGTACCGGAGAAGAAGAGGTGGTGCATCGTCCCGATCACGCCGCCCAGCGAGTAGATGATGATGTCGAGGTAGATGACCCGCAGCGCGGTGCGTTCCTTCACGACGCCCACGAGGACGAAGATGTACGCGACCACGGCGGTGGTGAAGAGTTCGAGGAAGTCCTCGACCCAGAGGTGCACCATCCAGAAGCGCCAGTAGTCGTTCATGGTGGTGTGCCCACCGGGGTGGGCCAACAGGGAGACCGCGTAGAAGGCCGGGATGGCGAGCGCCGCGTAAAGGAACAGCCAGGGCGTGTTGCCCAGGCTCTCGCCGGCGAGCCGCCGCCGCAGGCCGCGGATGATGATGATCACCCAGAAGACCAGGCCGACGACCAGCAGGGTCTGCCAGAAGCGTCCCAGGTCGACATACTCGAGACCCTGGTTGCCGACGTACTGCCAGAGCGAGCCGAGCCATCCGCGCTGGCCGGCGAACTCGCCGATCAGGCTTCCGAAGACCACCACCGCGAGCGCCCCGAGCAGGGCGTAGGAGAGCAGTCCCTGTCGCCGCGGCTCGCCCCGCGTGATCAGGGGGAGCAGGAAGATGCCCGCGGCGAGGAAGGACGTCGCCACCCAGAAGATGGTGAGCTGGACGTGCCAGGTCCGCGAGAGGTTGTACGGGATCAGGCGGCCGATGTCGAAGCCGAAGAACCCGGCGAGCTCGACGTGGTAGTGCTGCGTCAGTGCGCCGACGAGGGTCTGCAGCACGAAGAGCAGCGCCATGACGAGGAAGAACCAGCCGGTGGCCTTCTGCGCCGGAGTGATGACCACGCTGTCCGGAGGGCGGAAGTCGAGCCGCTGGTCCTCACGGCGGTGCCAGCCGAGCCAGTGGTAACGGCCGAAGATCGCCAGCATGAGGCCGGTACCGGCGATGAGCGCGATCAGCGAGAGCGTGCTCCACAGGATCGCATCGGCGGTCGGCGTGTTGCCGATCGATTCCTCGGAGGGCCAGTTGTTGGTGTAGGAGTAGCTCTGCCCGGGCCGGTCGGCCGCTGCGGCCCAGGCCGTCCAGGCGAAGAACGCCGTGAGCTGCTTGAGCTGGTCCGGGTCGGTGATCGCCTCGCGGCGCAGACCGAACCTGGTGGTGGGCTCGGAGAAGTACCCGGAGTAATAGCGCACGAGGTCGTCGAACGCCTCGCTCTGCCCGTCCGAGAAGGTGAGGGTGTCGGTCGTCTTGTCGTAGCGGTTCGTCTTCAGGTCCGCGGCGATCGCGCCGTCGACGGCGCCGCGTGGCCCGGCGTCGGCGCCTCCACCGTCGAACCGCGCCGGATCGGCGGCGGCGTCCGCGCCGTCGGCCCCGTCCGCCTTGGCTCGCATGACGGCGATCTGTCGATGCAGGTAGTCGGCGGTGTAATCGGGACCCAGATAGGCGCCGTGGCCGAAGACGCTTCCGTACTGCATGAGGCCGTTGCTGAGGAAGACCTCCTGGCCGGCGATCACGTCCGCCCTGGTGAACAGCGTCCGGCCCGAGCCGTCGACGACCCTGTCGGCCATCGGAGGCTGGCCGCGGTAGTTGAGGTAGCCGGCGAGTCCGAGGCCGAAGAAGCCGAGGACGAAGACGAACAACGCGACCTGGAGCCAGCGTCGCGAGAGGAGCATCGGGCGGCGCGGTCCCGCGTCGAGTCCACTCATGGTCCCTCCCCAAGAACGACATGACGACGTACGAATGCGGCGACGGTAGTCCGAGGTCCGGAGCGAGGCGTTGACAAAAGTCAACCAGCGCCGGGGTCTCCGCCCGGCGGCCTGCTATCCTGTGGGGACCGCGCCGCATCCCACCGGAGGCCACATGCCCGACCTGCCGTATGAAGACGTCGAGATCGAGGGCCACCTCATCGACTCGCTGATGATGCCGCAGATCATGGACGAGGTGATGGACCTCGAGGGGGAGTTCGAGATGCTCGCCTTCGAGGTCGGGCGGATGAAGGACGACCCGTCGCACGCCGTGATGCGCATCTACGGGCGCGACGCCGCCCACCTCGACGAGCTCCTGACGGCGATCACCGCGTTCGGCGTCGTCGCCGTCCGGCCCCAGGACGCCGTCCTCGAGGCGGCCGACATGGACGGCGTCCTCCCTGACGCCTTCTACTCGACCACCAACCTGCCCACCTTCGTGCGTGTCGGGGGGGAGTGGGTGCGGGTCGACCATCCCGAGATGGACTGCGGCATCCGCGTCGATCCTGCGGCCGGTCGTGCCGAGACCGTGGCGATGAACGACGTCCGGGCCGGCGACCTCTACGTCACCGGCCACCGCGGCATCCGGGTGCTGCCGCTGGAGCGGTCACGGGAGAGTCAGCCGTTCGAGTTCATGGCCAGCGCCGTGAGCTCGGAGAAGCCCAAGGCGCAGATCGTGCATGAGGTCGCGAACATCCTGCGCCAGGTCAGGGACGAGGGTCGCCTCACCATCGCGGTCGTCGGCCCGGCGGTGGTCCACACCGGCGCGGCGCCGCAGCTGGCCCGGCTCATCGAGACCGGCTACGTCGGGTGCGTCTTCGGCGGCAACGCCATCGCGACCCATGACATCGAGAGCAACCTGTTCGGGACGTCGCTCGGCATCAACCTCGCTTCGGGTGCGCCGGTCGCCGGCGGGCACGAGCACCACCTGCGCGCCATCAACACCATCCGGCGCGCCGGGGGGATCCGCGCCGCCGTGGACAAAGGCGTCCTCACCGGCGGCCTCATGTACACGCTCACGAAGACCGGCACGCCTTACGTGCTCGCCGGCAGCATCCGCGACGACGGCCCCATGCCCGAGGTGATCACCGACGTGATGCGGGCGCAGGCCGAGATGCGTCGCTATGCACAGCAGGCCGGCGCCTGTCTCATGCTCAGCACGATGCTGCACAGCATCGCGGTGGGCAACATGCTGCCCGCCAGCGTGCGCACGGTGTGCGCCGACATCAACCCTGCAGTCGTCACCAAGCTGGCCGACCGCGGCTCGTTCCAGGCCATCGGCATCGTCACCGACGTCGGCCTCTTCGTCGGGCAGCTGGCCGACGAGCTGGCGCGCTGAGCCGCCTCCGTCCCGGCGGGGCGGGCCGCTCCGGGCCCCGGATATACTTGGGCCAGCGCCACTGCTCGCCACGCCGTCACCGGAGGTGATCATGAAGCCCCGCCGCGTCTGCGACAACGTGTACCTGATCGGCGCCGTGGACTGGGATCGCAGGTTGTTCGACTCCCTCATCCCGCTGCCTCACGGCACCAGCTACAACGCCTACTTCGTCGCCGGCAGCGAGAAGAACGCGCTTCTCGACACGGTCGATCCGTCCAGGATCGGCACGCTCATGGCTCAGCTGGACGAGCTGCCCGCGCCCGACTACCTCGTCGTGCACCACGTGGAGCAGGATCACTCAGGCTGCCTGCCGGAGCTGCTGCAACGCTGTCCCGATCTCACCGTCATCTGCAGCGAGAAAGCCAGGTCCATGCTGGTCGAGCACCTGCATGTCGACGACGCCCGTTTCCGGGTGGTCGCCGACGGCGACACGCTGAGTCTCGGCGACAAGACGCTGACCTTCCTCTCCACGCCCTGGGTGCACTGGCCCGAGACCATGTGCACCTGGCTGGAGGAGGACAGACTCCTCTTCAGCTGTGACTTCTTCGGCTCGCACTTCGCCACCAACGACGTGTTCGCCGACAAGCATCAGGTCTACGACGGCGCCAAGCGCTACTACGCCGAGATCATGATGCCGTTCGCGACGCAGGTGCTGAAGAACGTCGAGAAGGTCGCTGCGTATCCCATCCGCGCCATCTGTCCGAGCCACGGTCCCGTCTACGACGAACCTGCGTTCATCATCGAGGCGTACAGGGACTGGGCCGGCGGCGAGCCGCAGAACATCGTCTGTCTGCCGTTCGTGAGCATGCACGGCAGCACGCTGCTGATGGTCGACCATCTCACGGCGGCGCTCACGGACCGCGGGGTCGCGGTCGAGCGCTTCGATCTCACGACGATGGACGCCGGCGAGGTCGCCAGCTCACTGGTGCACGCGGGCACCGTCGTCATCGGCACTCCGACGGTGCTCACCGGGCCGCACCCGCTGGCGATGTACGCCGCCGTGCTCGCCAACGCGCTCCGGCCCAGGGCCAAGTACGCCACCGTGATCGGGTCCTACGGCTGGGGCGGCAAGACGGTCGAGACGCTGGTGGGCCAGATGGCGAAGCTCAAGCTCGAGTACCTCGACCCGGTGCTGGTCAAGGGTCTGCCGCGGGCCGAGGACTACGCGCGGCTGGACGCACTGGCCGACACGATCGCCGAGAAGCACGAGGACCTCGCCCCCAGGAACTTCGCGGACCTCACGGTGTGCCGGACGGACCACTGAGTCCACCGGCGCGGCCGCGGACGACGACGCACGGTCGCGCTCCTCATCCCGCCCGCTCGCGCAGGTAGCGCTCCGCGATCTCCCGGAGCGTGGCACGGTCGAACGGGCCGCCGTGCCCCGGGTAGACCACGTCGACTTCGAGCCGGCGCAGGGCGTCCATGGTCCCCAGATAGGCGTCGACGTCGGACTCGGGCAGGGTGTCGATCAGCCTGCCGTCGTAGACGGCGTCGCCGGCGAGGAGCGCCCGTTCGGCGTGGTCGAGAAGCCCGATGCTCCCCGGAGTGTGTCCGGGCAGCTCGACCACTGTGAGCCGGCGGCCGCCGAGATCGATCTCGTCGCCGCCGCGTACGAGATGGGTCGGGGTGGTGCGCGTCGGCCTGAACGCGTAGGGGTCGAAGCCCATGTGCGGTACCGCGTCGACGAGCACCGGCGGCGGAGCGAAGCCCCCCTCTTCGAGGCGCTCCAGAAGCCTCGCCGGCCACGTCGCGGGGGCGAGCGACGCGAGGTCGCCCACCCCGGCGGCGAGGTCCCGGTCCGCCGGATGCAGCAGGCGGCGTTCGAACTCGTGGAGGCCGCCGATGTGGTCGACGTGGGCGTGCGTGCAGAGACCGACCATCTCGCGCGGGCGACCCGTGCGCGACAGTCGAGCGAGATAAGGCGTCAGGGGGGCGACGCCGTTGCCGCTGTCGACGACGAGGTCGCGGTCGCGTCCGCGGAGATACCAGATGCCGGCGCGCAGGAGCTCGCCCACGTGTGGCTCGGTGACAAGGGCCGTGTTCGCCGTGACCCAGGTGAGACTGAACCAACCGGCGGCGACCGGGAGCTGCGTGATGTGGTCCATGTCGTGGTCCTCTCCAGCCGGACGACGGTCACACGACCCGGCGCGCCGGCGGCGCCGCGGTCGAACGACGTGTCTTGTACACTGGCCGGGTGCTCACCATCCTCACAGGCCTGCTCTCGGCTCTCTCGTACGCGACCAGCGACATGTTCTCACAACGCGTCACCCGTGAGACGCGGGCGCTGACGCAGATGCTCTGGGTGGTGGGGGTGGGCACCGTCATCATCGTGCCGGTGGCCCTGTGGCTGCGCGGCCTGCCGGGACGCGAGCAATGGACCGGAGCCGCCCTCGCCGCGCTGGCGGGCGTGTTCTACTTCGGGGCCCTGCTGTGCCTGCTGCGCGGCCTTGAGGTGGGCGATCTCGGCCTCGTCTCGGCGCTGGTCTCGCTGCAGGGGGCGTACCTCGCGGTCAGTGTGATCCTGCTCGGCGAACCGGTCACCGGCCTCCTGGCAGCTGCGCTGGTGCTCTGCGTGTTCGGCGCCGTCCTCACTTCGCTCGAGGGACGCGCCCGGTCCACGCGCGGTGCGCCCTGGGCGTTCGCCGCAGGGCTGCTCTTCACCGGCGTGATGCTCTGCTACAACTACGGCGAGATCGACTGGCTGTCGCAGGCGGCGATCTCGCGCAGCGTCTCGCTGGCGGTCGCCCTGCCGGCCGCCCTGCTCACCGGCGGCGCGCACGTCCCCCGCGTCCTGCGCCCCCGCGCCCTCGGCGCCGGCGTGCTCGAGCTCTGTGGGCTGCTGCTGCTCACGATCACGTTCTCGCTCGGTCCGCCGACGGTGGCCGGCGTCACGACCACGCAGTTCGGCACCTTCGCCGTGTTCCTGGGGTTCGTCCTGCTCCACGAACGTCCGCGTCCCAACCAGTGGGCAGGTATCGCCTGTACGGTGACCGGGGTGAGCCTGCTGGCCGCCGTCGCCTGACCGGGCCGCGTGGCTCCGGCCCGACGACCCGCCGCCGGCGGCAGGGGCCACGCCGTCGCCCGCGCACGCCTTCCGCTAGACTGACCGGATGCTGACGGTGTTCTCCGGCCTGTTCTCCGCGCTTTCGTACGCGACCAGCGACATGTTCTCACAGCGGGTCACCCGTGAGACGCGGGCACTGACGCAGATGCTCTGGGTGCTGGTGCTCGGCGCGGCCGTTCTGGTGCCGGTGGCGCTCATCCTGCGCGGCGTGCCCGAAGAAGGAGAGAGGGTCGGCGCCGCCCTCGCCGCCCTTGCGGGCGTCCTGTACTTCGGCGCGTTCCTGTGCCTCCTGCGCGGGCTCGAGGTCGGTGATCTCGGCCTGATCTCGGCGCTCGTGTCCCTGGAAGGAGCCTATCTGGCCGTCAGTGTGATCCTTCTCGGCGAGCCGGTCACCCCGTTCTCGGCGGCGGCGCTCGCCCTCTGCGTGGTCGGCGCCGTGCTCGCCTCGCTGGAGGGACCGGCCCGCTCGACGCGTGGCGCGCCCTGGGCTTTGGCCTCCGGGATGCTGTTCACCGGCGTCATGCTCTGCTACAACTACGGCGAGATCGACTGGCTGTCGCAGGCGGCGATCTCGCGCGGCGTCTCGCTGCTGATCGCGCTGCCGGCGGCAGCGCTCACCGGCGGCGCGTACATCCCCCCCGGCTTGCGCCTGCGTGCGGTCGGCGCGGGTGCCCTGGAATTGTGCGGGTTGGTGGCGTTCACCATCACCTTCGCCCTCGGGCCGCCCGCGGTGGCTGGGGTGACGATCGCGCAGTCGGGTACGTTCGCGGTCGTCCTGGGATCGGTGCTCCTGCACGAGCGGCCACGGCCCAACCAGTGGGCCGGCATCGCCTGTACGGTGACCGGGGTCAGCCTGCTGGCGGCGATCACATGACTTGACGGCGGAGCGGCGGGCCGACGGCGGAGCGCCGGGCCGACGGTCGTCGCCGTTCACGGTCGCCGGCCCTTCCGGTAGACTTGCCGCACCTTCCGGGGACGCGGCCCTACACCGGTGGGAGCCGCGCAGCGCCCGGCCGTTCGCGAAGGAGATCGCACACGATGGCAGCCAACCTCATCGACGACAGTCAGCTGCAGAAGACCCGGGAGATGATCGCCAGGTGCCGCGAGCTCGTCCCCGCCGGAGAGCCCGGCTGCGTCCGCCCCGCCGGCACGCCGTCGGTCGTCGTGGAGCGGGGCGAGGGCGCCTACTTCTTCGACGTCGACGGCAACGCCTACGTCGACTGGTGTCTGGGTCACGGGTCCATGGTCTTCGGCCACCGGCCGAAGCCCATCCTCGATTCCATCATCGCCCAGATCACCCAGGGCGGCATGCTCTACGCGCTTCCACACGAGCTCGAGTACGAGGTCGCACGCAAGATCGTCGCCGCGGTGCCGGGCGTGGAGAAGGTCGGCTTCGTGAACTCCGGCAGCGAGGCGACGCAGGCCGCCGTTCGCCTGGCCCGCGCCTGGACCGGCAAAGACAAGGTCATGAAGTGGGAGGGGGGCTGCCAGGGCTTCCACGACTCCCTGGCGTTCAGCCAGGCGCCGCCTCTGGAGGCGGCCGGCCGGGAGAGGTTCCCGCGCACGCTTCCTTCCTGGCCGGGCGTCCCCAAGGCGTTGGAGGAGACCGTGGTGGTCGCGCCGTTCAACGACATCGACGCCGTCGAGGTGCTCGTCAGACGCCACCGCGACGAGCTCGCCTGCGTGGTGGCCGAGCCTGTCCTCAGCGGCGCCGGCGTCGTCCCTCCGGCGCCGGGCTTCCTCGAGGGTCTGCGCCGCATCTGCGACGAGAACGAAGCGGTCCTGGTCTTCGACGAGGTGGTCACCGGCTTCCGCGTCGCCCTCGGCGGCGCGCAGGAGCTGTACGGCGTGGCGCCGGACATCACCTGCCTCGGCGGCGCGATCGGGGGCGGCACGCCGGGCGCGGCCGCGGTCGGCGGCAAGAAGGAGATCATGGACCTCGGGGCGGACGGTGCGGCGGCGTCCGTGGGCACCTATTCCGGCAACCCGACGGCGCTGGCCGGCATGAACGCCACGCTCGACATCCTCATCAACGACCGCGAGCGCGTGTACGGACACCTCCACGCGATCGCCAACGCCATGGTCTCGGGGATGCGCGGCATCTTCGCTGAGCACGGCGTGCCGGCCTCCATCACCCAGGCCGGCCCCATGTGGGGAGTGACGCTCGGCGACGAGGAGCCGGCGACGAGCTATCGCCGCGTGCTCGCCGGCGACAGACATGCGTTGGAGAGGCTGCGGAGAGCGTGTCAGGCGCGAGGTGTGTACATGCGTGGGTCCGGCTTCGGACGCTTCTTCGCAAGCACGGCACACACCAAGACCGAGGTCGACCGCAGCCTCGAGGCGATCGCCGAGGCGGCCGGAGTGGTGAAGGAGGCCCTCGCGGGGTCCCGCCGGGGGGCGTGAGCCGGGACGACCGCGTGGCTCAGCGCAGGCTGAGTACCCAGAGCGCCTGATAGGTGACCACGGCCGCGAGCACGGCGGCGAGCAGCCCAGCGGCGATGGTCGCGATGCGGTACACGCGCAGGCGCCACATAAGCAACGCACCGACGGTCGCCACGCCGAGCTTGAAGGCGAGCGCCGGCACGGTGCCGGCCCGCAGGAAGAAGTCCATCACGTCGTTGGATTCCGTGGCGAACCCCAGCCACAGAGCGTACCGCGTGAGGGCCAGATCGGCGGCGTTGAACGCCCAAAGCGCGATGAGCAGCAGCAGCAACAGGCGATCGCGCGCCTCGCTGGGCTGTGGCCTTGTACGACGGACCCGGAGCGCGGGGCTCACTGCGGCAGCCTCGCGACGACGATCTCGTATCGGGCCGGCGCGGTGGCGGCGATCCAGGCGACCCTGGCGTCGCTGACGGCGACCTCCACGAGGTCGCCCGCCACAGCGGCGACCGTGAAAGTGGGGCCGTCGAGGCGGCACGCCATGATGCGGTCGCCGTCCGGGCCGCGCTCGCCCCAGACGACCGTCCGGCCGTCGAAGGCGGGGCCGCAGAGCCGGTGGGCGCCGCGGGCCAGCACCGTCGTGTCTCCCCCGTCCACGTCGATCGCGGCGACGCGACCGGGCTCGCGCGCGGTCGGCGTCTGCCCCCAGACGACCGTCCGCCCGGCCAGTGCGAGGCCGGTGAATCTGCCGCGTGTGAGGCCCGCCGCCACGGGCCAGGTCGTGCCGCTGGCGAGCTCAGCTGCGACGAGCGGTCCGATCCGGTCTGTCGCCCAGACGACGACGCCGTCGTCGATCACGGGCTCTCCCCGCCCGGGTGCGACCTCGAACGCGATCCCGTCGCCGATCCACACCCCGTTGATCGACGGTGAGTGGACGGCCCGTGTCGAGCACCAGACGGCCGCGTCTCCGGAGAGCGCCGGGTACGACAGCACCGAGCCGATCTCCGTCAGCGTCCAGCGGCGGCCGGAGTGGGTGTCGTAGACGACGGCCCGCGCACTCGGGCTGTCCCTGCGCTCGGCCTCGAACCAGACCGCATAGCGCTCGCCGACGGCCGGGTCCCAGGTGGCGCGCATGCCGGGTCCCGGGCCGAGCAGGCGCAGGCGTCCGGTGTCCAGCTCGAGGAGCTCGATCGCGGCGCCGTTCTGCCAGACCAGCCGGTCGCCGTACAGCGCGAGGCCGCTGAACTCCCGTTGCCGGCGGGCAGTGATGCGCCAGCCGTCGGCGGTCTGTTCCACCGTCGGCGGCTGGACCCCGAGCGAGCGCTCCAGCCGGTAGGCGGCGGCTCCGCAGGCCGCTCCGGACGCGATGATGACAAGCGAGACGAGCAGGGCGCGCAGCCAGGACGGCCGCCGTGTCCGGTCTCCCCCTCCGGTCACGGCGGCTCGGTCCGGGCCGCCGGAGAGCGGCGGCGGCGTCCCGCCGCCCGACCGTTCCACGGACAGCGGGCCTACCCACTCGTCGATCAGCTCGTCCGGCACAGGTGCAGGAGGTCGGCGTACACGCCGTAGGCGGTCTGCGGGACGTAGGCGCGGCGTTCGCAGACGAGCACGTCGGCCATGAGGTCCGTGTGGAGCAACGCGCCGAGCGAGTCACCGCCCACGGCGGCGAGAGGATGGTCGATATCGAGCTCTTCCGCGCGCATGCCGGCGCGGACCGGGCCGCCCACCGGCGCAGGGGCGGGGTCGCGCCGGATGCTCGTCACGAGCCGCACGCGTCTGCCCCGCCCGCGCGCCTCCGCTATCCGTTCGGCCGCGACGTCGCGCAGGCTCACGCGCTCGACGTCGAGCGGCGTGATGTCCGCGCCCATGGCGACGTTGGCGAGGGCCGCGGCCTTGCTCGCCGCATCCCACCCGTCGAGGTCGTTGGCCGGGTCCGCCTCCGCCAGACCCGCCGCCTGCATCTCCCCCAGCGCATCATCCAGCGTCCGGCCCGAGCCCAGCGCGTCGATGATGAAGTTGGTGGTGCCGTTGAACACCGCCTCGACGCCGAGCAGCGCGCAGTCGGGCAGTGCGAACTCGAGGAGGCTGAAGACGGGGAGTCCGTCCATCACGGTGCTCTCGAAGCGGATGCGGCGGCCCGCCGCTGCCGCGGCCGCCGAGATCTGCGGCCAGCTCCAGGCGATCGGCGCCTTGTTGGCGGTGACGACATCCATGCCGAGACGGAACGCATCGAGGATGTGTCCGGTGGCGGCAGGTACAGGCGCGGGGCCTCCTCCCCGCCGGCGCGTGCCCGTCGCCAGACCGGAGAGGTCGCCCATCTCGGTGAGCTCGACGAGGACGTCCGCCGCTGAGGCGGCCAGCAGCTCGCCGGCGGGCCGCGCGGCCTGCGGCGGGGGTCCGTCCCCGATGGTCGCGAGGACCTCGGCCGGCGCGAGACCCTCAGGCGCGAGGAGGCTGCCGTGACGCGTGCCCGCCGCCGTGATCACCACGCGCAGGCCGTGACGCGACCCGAGGACGTGTGCCTGGGCGGCGAGCAGCGTGCAGAGCGCGCGGGCCACGTTGCCGAAGCCCAGGAAGCAGAGCCTGACATCGCGTGGATGTGCCCGCCCCTCATGCGGGGTGTGGCCCGCCGTCATCGCGCGGCGCGGGCGAGCTCTGCGACCGCCGTGACGAGACGCTCGAGCTCTTCCTCCGTCGTGTACGGAGCCAAGCCGACCCGCACCAGGCCGCCTCGAGGGAGCAGGCCCAGCAGCTCCACCAACCGATGGGCGTAGAAGTGACCGTCCCATGTGAACAGGCCGCGGGCGCCCAGCGCCCGACAGACCTCCACCGCCTGCAGGCCGTCCAGCGTGAACGACACGGTGGAGGTACGCGGCGCCTCCTCGGGCGGCCCGTACAGGGACACGCCGGGGATCCGGGCGAGCTGTTCGCGCAGCCGTCGCGCGAGAGGCTGCTCGTGAGCCTCGCCCGCCAGCATGCCGGCCACGACCGCCCGGCGTCGGCCCTGCAGGTCTGCGGGCAGACGGGCCTCGACCATCCCGAGATGCCGTTCGCCCAGGTCGGCGATGAAGTCGACCGCGGCCGTCGCGCCGGCCATGCCCTCGTGGTTCAGCGTGCCGGTCTCCCACACGCACGGAGGGTCCGGGTCCTGGGTGCTCAGGCGTACCGGCTCGAGCACCTCGGTCGCCTCGCGACGCGCGTACATGAGGCCCACGTGCGGGCCGAAGAACTTGTACGCGGAGCAGAAGAGGAAGTCGCAGCCGATGGCCCTGACGTCGATCGGCCCGTGCAGCGCGTAATGGACGGCGTCGATCACACTGAGCGCGCCGGCGTCGCGCGCGAGCGCGGCCGCCCGGGCCACGTCGGTGACGGTGCCGACGGCGTTCGAGGCGTATCCGACGGCGACCACACGCGTCGTGCCGGGCACCACCAGTCGCTCGAACGCATCCCAATCCAGGGTGCACGTGGTGAGGTCCACGGGGATCTCGCGGACCACGGCGCCACGCTCAGCCAGCCGCTGCCAGGGTCCCCGGTTGGCCTCGTGGTCCAGCTGGGTGATCAGGACCTCGTCGCCGGGACGGATGTCGCGCGCAAGGGCGTCGCTGAGCAGCAGTGCCAGCGTCGTCATGTTGGCGCCGTAGCTGACCTCGTCCCTGTGGCAGCCGAGGAGGTCCGCCCCTGCCGCGCGCGCCTCCTCGATCACATGATCCGTCTCCTCCGAGGTGACGAAGGCGCCGTGGACGTTGCAGTTGTGGTGCGCGAGATAGTCGGCCACGGCGTCGATCACGCGTTGCGGCGTCTGAGTCCCCCCGGGACCGTCCAGGTAGGCGGCGGGTCGGCCGTTCACCGTGCGCTTCAGGGCCGGGAACTGGCTGCGGACGTAGGCGACGTCGAACGAAGACATGAGGCTCCCCTCGGGCGATGCTGGCCGGTCTCCAAGTGTATCGTCCCGTGCAGGAAGGGCGCACTTGGGGCAGGATGGTAGGGCGATGGCGAGCGCTGGCGACAGGGTCGAAGAGCGGGGCGAGAAGGCGCGCGCCCGGGAGTTGGAGCGCGCGCTCGAGCGCGAGTTCTCCGTCGTCTGCTTCGCCTGGGACGGTACCGCCGTCGCTCATCGTGGCGCCGACGCGGCGGCGGTGCGCAGCCGCGTGGAGCGGTTGACGGCGCTCGGTGTCGACATCGCCGTGATCAGCAGCGCCGGGGTCCGCGAGGTGGACCACCACCTGGGCGCCCGTCCGGGTGTCGAGGGCCGTCTGTTCCTCTTCCTTTCGCGGGGGTCCGAGACCTACGTGGTCGGACCCGCGGGGCCCCGTCTGCTGGAGCGTTGGCGGGCCACGGCGTCCGAGTACGAAGGCCTGGATGAAGCGGCCGAGGCGCTGTGCCGGCGTCTCGCGTCCGCCGGACTGCAGGTCGATCTCGTGCGCGATCGCTTGAACCGGCGCTCGCTCGACCTGCTGCCGGACTGGGCCGGGCCGCCGGGCGCATCGGCGCTCGAGCTTCGCCGCGAGGTGGACGCGCGGCTGAATGCGGCAGGCTTCCCCGGAGGCCTCGAGGAGGGCATCCGCCTCGCCCGCGATCTCGTGCGCGAGGCCGGCGTGGCGCACGCGGCCGTCACCAGCGACGCCCGGCACATCGACCTCGGCCTCACCGGCAAGGCGGACGCCATGCACGCGGTGGCGCGGGTCCTGGTCGCAGGGCGTGGCCGGGCGCCGGAGGACGTGCTCGTGGTGGGCGATTCCTTCGGGCCGGTGGCCGACGGGCAAGGGACGGACTCCGCGATGCTCATCCCCGAGCTGCAGCGGTCGGTGTTCGTGAGTGTCGGACAGGAGCCGGCCGGCGTCCCCTCCCCGGTGCTGCATGGTGGGGGAGGACCGGTCAGGTTCCTCGACATCCTGCACGACCAGCTCGCCATGCGCGAGATCGTCGCCCAGACGAGCTTCCCCGAGCCCACGGACGACCCGGGGTGGCGGTTCGAGGTCAAGGGCTTCGATCCGTTCCGCGAGCGTGAGGTCGAGACGTGGCTCACGGTCGCGAACGGCGAGACGGGCACGCGGGGCGCGCTCGAGGAGGGCTCGGCGATCTCCACCCCCGCCACCTTCGTCGCCGGTGTGTACGGCGACGGGACCGGCGACCCCGCCTTCCGCCAGCCGGTGCCGGCGCCGGATTGGACCGGGCTGAGGCTCATGGCGGACGGCAGCCTCGTGACGCTCGCGAACGGCGAGATCGTCGATCACGAGCGCGTGCTGGATCTGCGCCACGGGGTCGTGTACCGCACGTGGCGCCAGCGGCTGCGCAACGGTCGCACCATCCGTGTACGCACGGCGCGCTTCGCCTCGCTCGCCGACCGCGAGCTCATGGCGGCGCGCGCTGAAGCGGTGCCTGAGGACTTCGGCGCCCGGATCGTCTGGCAGAGCGCCATCGGCGTGACCCATGCCGGCGGATCGATCAAGGAGACGGAGATCGACATCCTCGAGGACCCCCCCGGCCTCATCGCCCGGACCCGTGGCCGCAACGGCGGCGGGCACGTGCTGGCGGTGACGACGAGCCCGGCGCCCGGCTCCCCCGTCGCGCGCATGCCGCAGCAGGCGCGCGACGTGATCGGCGGGCGCCTCGAGCAGGGCGATCCGGCGACGGTGGACCGGCTCGCGGCGATCGTCTCGGCCCGGACGAGGGTGCCGTCGCCCGAGGTCGCCCGGCATGCCCTCGAGCGCGCCCGTGATACAGGCTTCGATGCGCTGCTGGAGCGGCACCGGGCGGCGTGGGACGCCGCCTGGGCCGCCGCCGACCTGCGGGTGGACGGCGACCCGGAGGACCAGCATGCGCTGCGGTTCGCGATCTACCACATGATCAGCACCGCGCATCCGGAGAAGGACACGGTCTCCATCGGCGCCCGCGGCCTGGGCGGCATGTCCTACTTCCTGCACGTGTTCTGGGACACCGAGATCTTCGTGCTGCCGTTCTTCATCTACACGCAGCCGGAGACCGCCCTCACCATGCTCACGTATCGCTACCGCAACCTGCCCGGCGCCCGCGAGAAGGCGGCGCGCATGGGGTTCCGCGGCGCGTTGTACCCGTGGGAGTCGGCGGACAAGGGCGTGGAGACCACGCCCCCGTACGTGTACGGCCCGGACGGGGAGCAGGTCCCCATCCTCTCGGGTCTCATGGAGCACCACATCTCCGCCGACGTGGCCTGGGCGGTCTGGGAGTACTGGAAGGCGACCGGCGACGACGCGTTCATGGTCGACAAGGGGGCGGAGATGCTCCTCGAGACGGCGCGGTTCTGGGTCTCCCGCGCGGCGGAGGACGAGGAGGGGAGGTATCACGTCCGTGTCGTGGTCGGCCCGGACGAGTACCACGAAGGTGTGGACGACAACGCTTACACCAACGTGCTCGCGCGCTGGAACATCAAGCGTGCCCTCGAGGCGCTCGCCTGGCTCGACGACCACGACCGGGCACGGGCCCGCGAGCTGCGCAAGCGGCTCAAGCTCGCGGGACGCGAGCTGGCACGCTGGCGCCGGGTGATGGAGGGCTACGTGACCGGGTTCGACCCGGAGACGCTGCTCTTCGAGCAGTTCGCCGGGTTCTACGACATGGCCGACGTGCCCCTCGAGCGCCTCCGCCCACGGCCGATGGCGGCCGATCTCCTGCTCGGCCGCGACGTCACGCTGGTGAGCAAGGTCGTCAAGCAGGCCGACGTGGTGATGCTGTGTCACGTGCTCGCCGACGAGATCGACGAGGCCACCACACGGGCCAACTACGACTACTACGAGCCGATCACCAGCCACGGCAGCTCCCTGAGCCCCGGCATCCACGCGGCGGTGGCGGCACGGCTGCACGACGTCGCCGAGGCGACGTCCTACTTCAAGATGGCGGCTGCGATCGACCTCGGCGACAACATGGGCAACGCGGCCGCGGGCCTGCACATGGCCACCATGGGCGGCCTGTGGCAGGCGGCCGTGATGGGGTTCTGCGGCATCATGCGCCGCGGAGAGGCACTGCGCCTGGACCCGCAGCTCCCGGCGGCGTGGTCGCGCGTCCGCCTGCCGCTGCGCTTCCGCGGCGCGCAGCTCCACCTCGATCTCCGGCGCCACGGCGATGGCGTGGACGTGGGTATAACCGTAGCCGAGGAGCCGGTGACGTTCAGGCTGGACGGGGTGGACCACGAGCTGACCCCGGGAGCCCATCGTCTGCGGCGCCGTGACGGAGGCCCTTGGCGGGTGGAGGCTCTATGACGCTCCTGGTGGCCGTCGCCGATGCGGGTGCGGACCGCGCGGTAGTCCGCGCCGCCCGCGCGCTCGCCGCCGCCGCCGGCTGGGAGGTGCGCGGCGTGCACGTCCGCGAGCCGGACGTGCCGGAGCCGGCGAGCGCCGACCTCGGCGAGCTGGACCTCATCGCCGTCGACGGCGAGCCTGTGGAGGTGCTGTCGGCGCTCGTCCGGCGCACGACCGTCGACGCCGTCGCCTTCGGGCTCAGTTGCCCGAGCGCGTCCTCGCCGGGGACCTGGGTCCTGGGCCATGTCGCCGAGGCGCTCCTGGACAACCACGTCGCTCCGGTGCTCCTGGTGAGGCCGGGCATGCGCACGCTGACCCGTCTCCGGCGTCTGGTCGTGCCGCTCGAGGGCAGTCCTTCGTCGTCGGCGGCGATGCGCGCCGCCGACGAGGCGTTCTGCGCGCGGGGCCGTGAGATCCTGATGCTCCATGTGGTGACGGGCGACGTCCCCGACGAGGCCGGCAGCCTGCCGGCGCCGCGGATCATGGACCAGGAGCACTACGAGTGGCCCGCCTGGCAGGACGAGTTCACCCTGCGCTTCTCCCAGTGCCCCAAGGGCGGGCGCCATGGCATCGCGGTGCGCGTCGGCGATCCGGCCACGGTGATCGCTGAGGAGGCCGACACCGGCGCGGCGGACCTGATCGTCCTCAGCTGGAGCGGCAGCTTCGAGAGCGGGCACGGAGCCGTGATCAAGGAGCTTCTCGTCACGGCGCCCTGCCCGCTCCTCCTCGTCCCGAGCGGGCTGCCGGACGCGGCCTCACTGACCTGACGGTCCGTGGCCGTCGGCGTCCGGCGCGGCCGTCGGCGTGGCGCACGGAGAAGCCGGTCAGGTGTCGGTACCCAGGACGGCGCCTCGTCGGCCGAAGACGATCACCAGCGCCGACCCGATGGCCACACTGGCGATGCTCACCCACTGCGGCTGCGTGAGCCCGGCGAACCAGACCGGGTTGATGCGGACGAACTCGACGAGGATGCGCTCGATCCCCGAGAGCACGAGGAACCAGCCGAAGGTCCACCAGCCGGACTTGTCGTAACGCGTCGCGAGACGCCAGAGGATCCAGACCACCAGGGCCATGGCGAGGATCTCGTAGACGGGGGTGGGGTGGACCTTCACGCCTGGAGGGGTCGGCACTGTGCCGTGGGGATACCCCATCGCCCAGGGGAGGTCGCTGGGCTTCCCGTAGTCGCCGTCCCCGGCGAGCTGGCAGCCTATGCGGCCGATCAGGTAGCCCAGTGCGGTGGCCGGCGCCATGGCGTTGGCGACGAGGTCGAGCGGGACGCGACGGACCAGCGTCCAGACGACGACGCCGGCGAAGCCGCCGATGAGGCCCCCGTACCAGGTGAAGCCGATGCCGCCGAAGGCGACGCCCAGGAAGTCGGCGCGCACCGCCTCCAGGTGCTCGAGGAGGTAGTAGACGCGCGCCCCCAGGAAGCCGCCCACCCCGGCGGCGACGATCAGCTCATAGGCGAAGTCCGCGGCGGCGCCGCGCCGGCGCAGCAGCGCGCGCACGATGCTCAGGCCGGGCACGATCAGCGCCAGCGCGGCCATGAGGCCGAAGCTGTAGAACTCGAAGTCGCCGATCTGGATCAGGACGGGTCGCATGGGGTTCCAGTGTAGGGGTTCCCGTGAGACGCGACCAGCGGCGCTCCCGGATCCGGGTGCGGCGTCAGGCGGAGCGCGCGGCCCGCCGACGGGCGCGAGCCGCAGCGGCCAGCTCGCGCGCCAGCGCGGGGTCGACGTCGCCGGTGAACGGGGAGGCGGCGTTGGCCGCGCCGGCGGCGGCGGCGAGGCGCAGGGCCGCCGCCGTGTCGTCGCCACGTTGCAGGGAGAGCACGAGGGCGGCGGCGAAGCAGTCGCCGGAACCGACCGGGTTCACGGCGCGGACCGCCGGCGTGGTCACATGCCAGACGTCGCCACCGAGCATCGCGACCGCCCCGGCCGGGCCCAGGGTCAACGCCGCCTCGGCGGCGCCGGCGGCGACCAGTCGCCGGCAGAGCTCGAGACCCTCGGCGACGAGCGCTTCCGGCTCCGCCCGCTTCTCGTCCGGGCAGTCCGCCGCGGCTCCGTCGACAGCTGTGCAGGCCTCGGCCAGGTTCACCTTGACCAGGTCCGGACGGGCGGAGAGCGCCCCGGTCAGCTGCTCGCCCTCGGCGTCCACCAGCACGCGATGTCCGCCGGCGCGCGCGGCGCGGACGAGCCCGGCGTAGAACCCGGGCGAGGCGCCGGGCGGCGCCGCCCCGGTCACCACCGCCCATTCACGTGGCGCCGAGGCCCGGCGGGCGGCGAGCGCGAGCAGGCGTTCTTCGTCGGCGGGTGTCACCGCCGGTCCGCGCTCGAAGAGGCGCGTGACGCCGCCGTCGTCCGTCAGCACCACCGTCGAGACGCGCGCCTCCCCCTCCGTGGACACCGTGGTGAAGGCGAGGCCCTCGTCGCGGGCGAGCTCGTCGATCACCTGGCCGACGCGTCCGGCCGTGAAGCCGACCAGCGCGCCGTCGCCGCCCAGGGCGAGGGTGGCGCGCAGCACGTTCGCTCCCTTGCCCCCCGCCTGGGAGCGCAGCATCCGGCACCGCGTCAGGCCACCGAGGCGCAGACAGTCCGCCGCGAGCACGTGGTCCAGTGCGAGATTGGGGCAGATGACGAAGGTCACGGTGTGCGTCTCATCGCCTGAGGAGCACGTATCCCTTGCCCCCCACGATCTTCACGTCGGTGTCGAGCGCCGCCGAGAAGCCCTTGACGCGCCGGAGGATGCTCTGGGCCTGGGGTCCTCTGGCCAGGTACGGGACGCCGGTCCCTCCGCCGATCACCGGCACCAGTTGCGCCTCGATGCGCTCCTTCGAGACCCTGGCGCGCACCAGCAACGTCTCGGCGGTCTCTCCATCGAACCCGCTGAACACGAGGTTGCCCAGACTGTAGAAGATGAGGCCGGAACCGTACTTCTCGACACCGTTCAGAAGGTGCGGGTGATGGGCGAACACGATGTCCGCGCCGGCGTCGACGACCGCGTGTCCCTCGCTGAGCTCCAGCGAGCTCGGGGCCCGTTTGTACTCGAAGTTCCAGTGCCAGCCCACGACGACGAAATCCGCCCGCCGCGCGGCTCTTCTCACCGCTCTCTTGACGGCGCCGATGTCGGCCCGTCCCGGGGCCACGCCTGGGCTCGACGCCGTGGCCGGGTAACCGGCGGGCAGCACGTCGGTGAAGCCGAGGAAGGCGACCTTCGTCCCGTCGGCGGTCGTGAGCACGGTGCTCGACATGGCCTCGTCCAGGTCCTTGCCCGCGCCGACCACGGCGATGTCGTTCTTCCTGCAGTGGCGGATGCTGTCCAGCAGGCCGCTGTCGCCCATGTCGCCGGCGTGGTTGTTGGCCATGGTGACCACATCGATGCCGCTCGCGGCCATCGCCGGCGCCAGGTCGGGGTCGCCCTTGATGACGACGTCCTTCCAGCTTTGTGCGTCGCCGCCTCTGGTGAGCGGGCTCTCGAGATTGACGAACCCGAAGTCGCTCTTGGCGAAGACGGGGGCGACGTGAGCGAAGAGGCGACTGCCCACGGAGGCGACCACGTCGCCGACGGCGAACCCGCCGATCACGTCGCCGCCCGCGGTGACCGAGAAACCCGGCGTCGGGGACGGAGTGGAGCCGGCGGGCGGCGGCGGCTCGGGCGAGGGGGTCGCCGCCGGGGAGAGCGCGGCGTTCGTGGGCCGGCCGGTCCCGGGGGCAGGTGCTGCGCCCGAGGCGGACGGCCTCCAGTCTCCGACGGCGACCGCGACGGCGGCCACGACGATGCCGACGCCGAGAAGGGCCCACACGAGCGTCCGGCGCACGCGGCCGTCCGGCCGTCGGTCGCCGGCTCGGTAGACCCTGTAGGGCTTGTCCTGTCGCGGCGGGTCGTGCATGGTGTCCCATGGTACACGCGGGAGGTCCTGCGGAGGCTCCCCATCCGTCCGACCGCTTCGCCGGATGTGCCGGCGACCCTTCAGGGATCGGCCGCCGGGGGCGACAGGATGGCCGGGGTCTCCTCTTCCGGCTGGGCCTTCCGCTCCGGCGTCCGGGGGTCACGTGACGGCAGCACGGCACAGCGCCAGGATCGCCGCCCTCATCCTGGCGGCGGCCGTGGCAGTCGTGGCAGGGGCCTGCGCTCTGGGCGCAGGGATCGACGACGGCGCCGCGGAGCAGCAGCGGACGTTGCAGGTCGCCCGCGACGCGTTCGCCCGGGCGGCCGATGCGCTGCTCGAGGGGGACCGTGAGAGCTTCCTGGCGAGGCTGTCCGCACATGGATCGGAGACGGGCATCGCGGCGGCGGCGGGGCTCGGCGAGGTGTTCGACACCCTCGCTCCGCTGCCGTGGCAGACCTTCGCGTTCGACGTCGCGCCCAGGGACGCCGCCAGGGGCTTGTACCGCGTCCGAGGCATCGGCCGGCTCGCGGGCGCCGGACCGCCGGACAGGATCGCCGTCGTCCGCTATCTGAGGATGACCGCAGTCGCGGATGGAGCCTCGCTGCTCGCCGACGAGACGCCGGACGAGCTCAGGGGCAGGTACCTGATGGCGCTGCACGAGCCGCTCGTGCTGCAGCGCCCGGGTCTCGTCGTGATCGGGGACCGCCGGGCACGCGGGCGCGCCGGGGTCGTGCTGACCGCGGCGCTTCGGGCGAGGGCCCGTCTCAAGGACCTCGGCATCGACACGAGCCCCGCCGTCGTGGTGACCGTGTACGGCTCCGACGCCGCCGTCCGCGAGGCGCTCGGCGTCGCCGCGCCCACGCCCCGGCTCGTCTTCTTCTCCCATCCGCCGCTGCGCGCCGCGGCGGAGAGCTGGCCCACCCTCGACGTCGGCGTGATGGGCCCGTGGCTCCGCGGCCTGGGGTCGGCGGTGGACGACGTGCTGGCGCACGAACTCGCCCACGCCTACACCATGGCGTGGTTCGAGGGGGAGCCGCCGGCGTTGCTCGTGGAGGGCATCGCCGAGTACGCCGAGGGATATCCGGCGAGTGCTGCGTTGCGCGAGGAGGTGGCGACCGGCGACCAGCTGTGGCCGCTGCCGGAGTCGCTCGGCGTACGGGACGTCTGGGACGGCGGGGATCACAAGGCGGTGCGTCTCGGCTATCAGGTCGGAGGCTCACTGGTCGACTTCGTGGTCTCGCGCTGGGGCATTGCCACCTTGCGGCCCTTCGTCCGGGCGGTCGCGGCGGCGGAGCCCACCGAGGCCGGCATGGACGAGGCGCTGATGCAGTGTCTCGGGGTGGACTGGCGTGACTTCTACGCCGGCTGGCGGCGGTTCGTGCTGAGCGGCCACTGAGCTCACGGCGCGACCGCACCGTCCGCGGCCGTACAATGGACGCATGACCGCTGCGTCCCGCAGAGCGCGTGCGTCCCTCGCTCTCGTGCTGGCGCTGGGCGTCGCCATCCTCGCCCTGGTCGCGCTCGACGGTCTGCTGCCGGCGCCGTCGAGGGAGTCGGCCGCCCCGACTCCCGCACCCGGCAGGGTGCGACAGGGGGACCTGCAGGCAGCCCTCGACGACGCCACGACGGCGCTGCTGGCGCGCGACCGCTCCGCGTGGGACGCGGCTCTTCCTGCCACCGGCGCTGCGCGGCGGGCCATGGGGGCGCTCTATCGGCGGCTGGCGCCGCTGCCGTGGACCAGCCTCCGGCTCGTGGCCGAGCCCGTCAGCGGCCGCCCCGGCCGGTTCTTCGTGGGTGCGGTCGGCGAGCTCGGCCATGCCGGCCCGGACGACCGGATCTTCGCCCGCCGTGTGGTCGACGCGGAGCTGCGCGACGGACGCCCCGTGCTTCGGGACGACGTCACGCCGGCGGAGCTGCGCGGCCAGGGCGTCATGGCTTTCGACAGGCCGGTGGTCGTTCGTCGTCACGGCCTGGTCGTGATCGCCGAGCGGCGGCGGCGAGCCGGCGCGGAGGCGTTGGCGGACGCCGGCGGACCGGCGCGCCGACGTCTCCGTCTGCTCGGCATCCGCGGGGGCGCTCCGGTGGTCGTCTGGTACTACTCGTCGCGCGCCCAGTTGCTGCGCTCGCTGGGCGAGGACCCGGGCGAGGTCCGCATCCGCTTCTTCTCGCACGCGCCGCTGCGCCTCGGTGAAAGGCCCACCCGGACGCGTGACATCGGCGTGCTCGGTCCCGCGCTCGCGGGCAGGGAGTCGTGGGCGCCGCGGATGCTGGCGCACGAGCTCACCCATGCGTACACGGCGCGCTGGTTCGAGGGCAGCAGGCACGCGCCGACGCTGCTGGCGGAGGGTCTGGCGACGGCGGTCGAGGGTGGCCGCAGCTTCACTCCGCTGCGCCGCGACCTCGCCGCCGCCACGAGCGCCTTCCCGCTCGAGAAGGCGCTGCGGGCGAGGAGCCTGTGGAAGGGCAACCCGGTGGCCAAGGTGCGTCTCGCGTACCTCGAGGGAGCATCGCTGGTCCTGTACGTGCTGGATCGCTGGGGACTGGCGGCGCTCAAGCGGTTCGTCACGGCGGTGAGCGACTCCGACCTCAGCCGGGGGGGACTGGACACGGCGACCCGACGCAGCCTCGGCATCGGGTGGGCGGAGCTGCGCTCCGGCTGGGCTGACTTCGTGCAGACGCTGCCGTAGGCACGGGCGTGACGTCCGGGCCGCGGGCCGGCGCCGGACCCGCGTAAGGTTGCGTCGGGGACCGTGCGGGGGTACATGTCAGAAGAGCCCTCCGCGAAAGGAGTCGTGCATGCGCTCCCGAGTCCTCATCCTCGCCGCTCTCGTCGGCGTGGTCGCCGTCGCACTGGTGGTCGCGGTCGCGGTGGCCGGAGCCGGCCGGTCAGATCCTCTGCCGGAGATCTCGGCGCCGGAACTGCTCGCCAGGATGATCCGCGCCGAACCTCCGGACGCCGTCAGCGGCGAAGTCGCCTGGCGTAACGCACTGTTCGGCGACATGTCTGCGGCGAGTGCGATGGGCCATCTGCCGGCACAGTCCCCCCTGACGGCCTCCGGGTCCGGCCGGGTGTGGCTGAGCCGGGACGGCCTCAGGGCGGAGTCGCAGGGCGGCGGTGGCGACCAGGTGGTCGTCGTGGACAAGAGGCGTCGCACGGCGTGGGTGTACGACTACGCCGCCGATACCGCACAGAGACTGACCGTGACGGGCGAGACCCCCGGAGAGCCCTCGCCCCGGGCGCCCGGTCTGGAGATGCTCACGCCGATGCTCACACCGGACGTGATCGCGGCGTACCTGCAGCGGACGGCGTCGCTGGCGACCCTCGAGGTGGCCGGCCAGGCCCAGGTCGCCGGCCGCCCTGCCTACCGTCTGCGGATGACGCCGGCCGCCCGCGACACGGCTCTCGGCGCCGTCGAGGCGGCGGTGGACGGCGAGACCATGCTCCTTCTGCGGCTCGACGTGTACGCCAGGGGCGGGGACGTGCCGGTCCTCCGCTACGGTTTCACGAGCGTGAGGTACGCGTCCATCGACCCGAAGACGTTCGTCTTCACGCCGCCCAAGGGGACGCAGGTGACGACGAAGACCATCGATGCCGACGCGCTCCGCGGGCAGCTGAGAGTGGGTCTGCGCGACCTGGCCGGCAAGCGGCCCGGAGCGCCGGACCCGACACAGAAGGCGCGCGTGCACGACGAGCTCCGCGGCACGCAGCTCACGTTGAAGCAGGCCGACAAGCTGACGCCGTTCCGGCTCGCGTGGGCGCGGGACTACTCCGCGCGCCGGTTCCGTCACGGCTTCGTGCTGGGGCCTGGCGGACCGCTCACCGGGAGCGGGGCGCCACTGGTGGAGGCGCTGGCGGCGGCGGTCGGCGTGGATCTGACCGGGCTCCGTCAGGGCGAGGGCCACCACGGCCCGTCTCCCGGTGCGTCCGACGCCGGCACAGCGCCGACGGGTCGGACCAGCGTCCTGCTGTACGGCGAGGGGCTTGGTACGATCGCCCTCGCCCAGACCAGGACCACGCCCGAGCTCGAGGAGCAGCTCGAGCAGGCACGCTGGGCCTCCCAGCTCCTGGGGTCGACCACCGTCGACGGGGTCGAGGCCATCGAGGTGGGCACACCGCTCGGCGGAGTGATCGTATGGCAGCGCGGCCGGACGACGCTGGTGGCGGGAGGCATGGTGCCGATGGACGATCTGCGGAGCTTCGCGGGTTCCGTTCGCTGACGTGGAGAGCGGCGAGACGCCAGGCGTCGCGGAAGCGCAGACGCGGAGTGAACCGGTGGGGGCGCGGCCTGAACGACAGAGCCGTGACGGCCGCGCCCCCACGATCCTCGCCACCCACGGCCTCACCAAGCGGTTCGGCCACATCCTCGCCGTGGACGGCCTCGACATGGAGGTGCGACGCGGCGACGTGTTCGGCTTCCTGGGGCCGAACGGCGCCGGCAAGACCACGGTGATCCGCCTCGTCCTCGGACTCATCCATCCCACCAGCGGTCACGTCGAGGTGTGCGGTCACCGCGTGCCGGGCGAGCTGCGCGGCGCGTTGCGGCATGTGGGGGCCTTCGTCGACGACCCGACCTTCTACCCCCTCATGAGCGCACGCCGGAACCTGCGCCTTCTGGGCAGCATGACCGGGCCGGTGAGCGAGGAGCGCATCGATGAGGTCCTTGAGACGGTCGCGCTCAGCGAGCGGGCCGACGACCGCGTCGGCGGTTTCAGCCACGGCATGAAGCAGCGCCTCGGCATCGCGCAGGCGCTGCTCCACAGCCCCGAGCTCATCGTGCTCGACGAGCCCACCAGCGGGCTCGACCCGCGCGGCATGAAGGACGTCCGCGAGCTGGTCCGCAGGCTCGGCGCGACGGGGACGACCGTGTTCCTGAGCTCGCACCTGCTGCACGAGGTGGAGCAGGTGTGCACGCGCGCCGTGATCATCAACCAGGGCCGCCTGGTGGTGCAGGGGCCGGTGAGCGACCTGCGCCCGCGGGACGACGCCGTCAGGGTGCTGACCGGCGACCAGACCCGCGCCGTAGAGGTGCTGCGCGGTCTCTTCGGCGCCGCCGGGGTGGGCGAGGACGAGGAGTACCTGGTCGTCCGCGCGGACGGGGACGCGGTGCCCGAGATGGTCCGCCGACTGGTCGCCGACGGCGTGGACGTGCGCGCCCTGGTGCCGGCGCGTCAACAGGGCCTCGAGGACTTCTTCCTCGAGCTGACCGGGACGGATGCGGCCGACGGGCCTCCGCCCGTCAAGCGGCGCTCCGGCCTCCACAGGCTGCTGCCCGGAGGCCGGCGATGAGCCCCGGTGACATGACTGCGCCGGCGGCCCACGGGAGCACCGCCGCCGCCATGGGCGGCCGCGCCTGGGGACCGCTGCGCCGGGAGTGGACCAAGCTGCTCTTCCAGCGTCGCAGCTACCTCATCTGGGGCGGCGCCTTCATCGTCCCGATCCTCATGGCGCTCGCCTTCTACCTCACGGGCGACGAGACGAGCGGCGGACCCGTCTTCATGGAGCGCATCACGTCCAACGGGATGTTCGTCGCTCTCGGCTCGTTGACGGTCCTGATCCCCTTCCTGCTGCCCATGGCGGCGGCGATGGTCGGCGGCTACATGATCGCCGGCGAGGCGGAGCTGGGGACACTGCGCATCGTGCTTCTCCGCCCCACCCGCAGAGGGGCGTTCCTGCTCGCCAAGTGGGCCACGGCCATGATCTATCTGGCGGTCGGTTTCGGCCTCATGCTCGCCGGCGGCCTGATCGCCGGCGGCCTCTTCTTCGGGCTGCACCCGATGGTCACGCTCTCCGGCAGCACCGTGGGCGTGTGGCACGGCCTCGGGCTGATCCTGCTCTGCTGTCTCTACGCGCTCGCCGCCATGGCGTGCATCGTCTCCATGGCGCTGTTCTTCAGCACGCTGACCGACTCGAGCCTGACGGCGTTGATCGCGACCATCGTCGTCTTCATCGTCATCACGGTGCTCATCCAGTTCGAGTATTTCGACTGGCTGCGGCCCTGGGTGTTCCCCCAGTATCTGGTGGAGTACATCAACCTGTTCCGCGACCCGATCTACTGGCGGCCGGTCCTCAAGGGTCTGGGCGTCTTCGCCCTGTGGAGCAGCTCGACGACGCTGGCGGCGTACCTGGTCTTCCGGCGTAAGGACGTGCTCTCGTAAAGTGAGGATCCGCCATGTCGCTCCTCCTCATCGTCGCTCGGGCGTCGGTAACGGCCGGCGTGACCCCGTGTCGGCGGCTGCGGTCACGCCACGGGTCTCCTCTGTGGGGCGTCCGGTGACCGGGGTGCGGACATGACGCCGGTCCCCGCCACGATGCGCGCCCTGCAGCTCGCGGCGCCGGCCCCTGCCGCGGAGCGGCCGCTGCGGCTGCGGGAGCTCCCGGTGCCCGAGCCGGGCCCGGGTCAGGTGCTGCTGCGCGTGCTGGCCTGCGGCGTCTGCCGCACCGACCTGCACATCCTCGAGGGCGAGCTGCCGCCGCACCGCTCTCCGGTGGTGCCCGGCCACCAGATCGTGGGCGAGGTCGTGCGCCTGGGTCCGGGTGCGGCCACGGTGCGGCCGGGCGGCGACCCGGACGCAGCTCCGCTCGTGCCGGGAGACCGCGTCGGCGTGCCGTGGCTGTACCAGGCCGACGGGAGCTGCCGCTTCTGCCGGCGGGGCCAGGAGAACCTCTGCGAGCACGCGCTCTTCACCGGCTGGGACGTGGACGGGGGGTTCGCGGAGTACATGACGGCGCCGGCCGGCTTCGTCTACCGGCTTCCGGCCGGCATGAGCGCCATGGCGGCGGCCCCACTGCTGTGCGCCGGCATCATCGGTTACCGGTGTCTGCGCCTGGTCGCCGTGGTCGGCGACGACGCCGGGTTGCCGGGCCGTCCGGCCGCGGTCGCCCCGCACGGCCGCGACGACCGGCCGCGGCGGCTCGCCATCTACGGCTTCGGCTCGGCCGCCTCCCTCTGCACCCAGGTCGCCGTCTGGCGCGGCTGGGAGGTGTACGGAATCGCCCGCGACCCGGGACACCGGGCGATGGCGCGCGAGCTGGGCGCCGTGTGGGCCGGCGAGGCGCACGACGACCCCGGGGTGGTCTACGACGCGGCGATCGTCTTTGCACCCGCCGGCGAGCTGGCCGTGGAGGCGCTCCGACGCCTGGACAAAGGCGGCGTGGTGGCGCTGGGCGGGATCTACTCGTCGCCGATCCCGTCGATCGAGTACCCGTGGATCTACCACGAACGCGTCGTGCGCAGCGTGGCGAATTCAACGCGGCAGGATGCGCGCGAACTGCTTCGTGACGCCGCCGCGATCCCGATCGTGAGCCGTGTGCAGGAGTACGGGCTCGAGCAGGCCAACGAGGCGTTGCTCGATCTCAAGGAGGGCCGGGTGCGCGGCTCGGCCGTGCTGCGTGTGTCCGCAGGGTAGTCCGCTCCGGCGCACTGCGAGCACCTGTCTCTCTACAGGCCGGCTACGGGGAACGGCCTCGCGCGTCGCGGATGCCGTGGACCCCGCGGTCTCCGCGCGCTGACGCGGCCGCCGGGCCCGGAACGCGTTTGCCTCCGGGAAGACCATCTGTGAAGGCACATCCCACCGCTGCGGCGGTGATCGAGAAGAGGACACGGCGATGACTGCGAGATGGAACGGCGTCACGCTCGCCGAGAGCGACGACACGGTCGTCGTGGAGGGCAACCACTACTTCCCGGAGGCGTCGGTCCGCATGGAGTACCTGCGTCCGACCGACCTGCACACCGAGTGCCCCTGGAAGGGCACGGCGAGCTACTACGACATCGTGGTGGGCGGCGAGACCAACGAGGGCGCCGCCTGGTATTACCCGGAGCCCAAGGAGGCCGCCCGGGAGATCACCGGCCGCGTGGCGTTCTGGCGCGGCGTGGAGGTCGCGCCCTGAGGCGCGCCGTGAGTGGACGCGGGGGGTCAGCCGCCGGCGACCGGCAGCATGACCTCCACCCGGTCGCCGTCCGAGAGCGGCGTGTCCAGAGCGGCGTCCGGCGGCAGGAGCCGGCCGTTGAGGGTCACGGCCACCAGGAGGCGGCGGCCGTAGAAGATGCGCGCCGCATAGCGCGGGGCTTGGCCGACGGCCGCCCGCAACGCCTCTCCGGCCGTCGCGGCCTCGCACGGGATGTCGCGTGCCGGGTCCGGCGACGTGAGCGCCGCCGGCAGGCCGACCGTGACCGTGGCCCGCGGACCTCCCTCCGTCGCCAGTGTCTCCTTCCGGGCCATGGTTCCCTCGCCTGACGTCAGCGCGTGCCGCTGGGACGCAGCAACTCGGCCACCTGGAAGGCCACGTCGAGCGACTGCCGGGCGTTGAGCCGGGGATCGACCAGTGAGGAGTAGCAGACGCCCAGGTCGCACTCCTGCACCGGCTCCGCCCCGCCGACGCATTCCGTGACGTCGTCGCCGGTGAACTCGAGGTGGACACCGCCCGGCCACGCGCCTTCGGCGCGGCAGACGGCGAAGAACGCCTCCAGCTCGCCCATGATGTCGTCGAAGCGGCGTGTCTTGATGCCCTCGGCTGTCGTGATGCCGTTGCCGTGCATGGGATCGGAGGCCCAGACCACCGGGTGTCCGGCCGCCTCGACGGCGCGGATGAGCGGCGGGAGGACGCGCTCCACATGACCGACGCCGAGCCGCGCGATCAGCGTGAGCCGGCCCGGGTCGCGGTCCGGGTCGAGGCGATCGCAGAGCGTGACCAGCTCGGCGGGCTGCGTCCGGGGGCCGAACTTGACCGCGATGGGGTTGTGCACGCCGGCGAAGAACTCGACGTGGGCGCCGGCGGGGTCGCGCGTGCGTTCGCCGATCCACAGCAGGTGCGCGGAGCAGTCGTACCAGGTGCCGGTGAGGCTGTCGCGCCGGCTGAGGGCCTCCTCGTAGGGGAGGATCAGGCCCTCGTGACTGGTGTACAGGTCGACCTCGTGGAGCTGGCGCTCGCGTTCGAGGTCGATGCCGCAGGCGGCCATGAAGCGCAGCGAGTCCTCGATGCCGCGGGCGATGCGCTCGTAGCGGCGCCCCTCGGGGGAGCGCGCGACGAACTCCTGGTTCCACGTGTGGAGCTTGCGCAGGTCGGCGAAACCGCCCTTGGTGAACGCGCGCAGCAGGTTGAGACGGGCCGCCGACTGGTGGTACGCCTGCAGCATGCGCGCGGGGTCCGGGATACGGGCGGCGGCGTCGAAGGCGTCGTCGTTCACCATGTGGCCGCGGAACGACGGCAGCTCGACCCCGCCCTTCACCTCCGTGGGGCTGGAGCGCGGCTTGGCGAACTGGCCGGCCGCGCGGGCCAGTTTGACCACCGGCAGGGCGGCCCCATACGTGAGCACCGTCGCCATCTGCAGCATGATCTTGAGGTTGTCGCGGATGCGCGGCGCGGTCAGGTCGCGGAAGCTCTCGGCGCAGTCCCCGGACTGCAGCAGGAAGCCGCGGCCGGCGGCGACCTCGGCCAGGGCCCGGCGCAACTGACGCGCCTCGCCGGCGAACACCAGCGGCGGCATGGCCTTGAGCTCCGCGGTGACGGCGTCCACGGCCGCTGCATCGGGCCAGTCAGGCTGCTGGGCCGCGGGCAGGGCGCGCCAGGAGTCCGGGCTCCAGGGTGGGAGGGTCTGTGCCGTGGTGTTCAACGACTGCTCCTCTTTCGTCGGGCGCGGCGGGCCGGGACCCTCAGGCCAGCATGCGCTCCACGGACCGGAGGGCCTTGACGCGGATGGGCTCGGGGACGACGACCTCGTGCTCGAGCACGTCGTCCCACTCGTCCCCGAGCGTGGCGATGGCCTTCTCCAGCGTGTTGCGCTTCATGTTCGGGCAGATCGCCTGGGCTGAAGCCGGGATGAACCGTCGGTCAGGGTAGAGCTGGCCGAGCTTGTACAGCAGCCCCGTCTCGGTGGCGACGATGAACGTTCCGGCCTTGCTCGACTGCGGGTAGCGCAGCATGCCGCTGGTGCTGGTGACGACGTCGGCGATCTCGAGCACCTCGCGCCGGCTCTCCGGGTGGGCCATGAGCACGCTGCCCGGGTTGGCGGCGCGGATGCGCTCGATCTCCGCGGCGCGGAAGTCGTCGTGCACGTGGCACCAGCCCTGCCAGAGGATCATCGTCTCCTCGCGGCCCGTCTGCCGGGCGACGTAGTCACCCAGGTTCCTGTCCGGCACGAAGATGATCTTCTGGCCTTTGGGGAACCGCTCCACGATCTGGACGGCGTTGGAGCTGGTGCAGCACACGTCGGTCTCGGCCTTGATGTCCGCCGAGGTGTTGACGTAGGCGACGACGACCGCGTCCGGATGCTCGGCCTTGAGCTTGCGCAGCCCCGCCACCGTGACCATGTCGGCCATGGGGCAGCCGGCGCGCTTGTCGGGCATGAGCACCGTCTTCTCGGGCGAGAGGATGTAGGCGGTCTCGGCCATGAAGTGCACGCCGCAGAACAGGATCACGCGGTGCGGGTCCTTGGCGGCGATGCGCGAGAGCTCGAGAGAGTCGCCGGTGTGGTCGGCCGCGTCCTGCACCTCGGGGCGCTGGTAGTTGTGGGCGAGGATGACGGCGTCGCGCTCGGCGGCGAGGCGGCGGAGCTCCTGCTGGAGGGCGGCGAAGTCTGGCATGGGGTCACCGTCGTTCGAGTGGCGGGCGGCGGGCGGACCCGTCGTTTGGCGTGAGGCCCGATTATACGCCCACGAGGTCGTCGCCTGCGGCGTCGCCGGCGGGCCGGCCCGGCGCCGTGCCGGGCGCTGTCCGATGCGCCTCCAGCGCGCGGTTCACCTCGGCGCCCACGAGCAGCGCGATGTTCATGAGCCACGCCCAGACGAGGAAGACGACGGCTGTGGCGAGCGTGCCGTAGACGCGGTCGTAGGCGGCGAAGTGGTCGAGGTAGAGGCTGAACCCGGCCGAGCCCAGCGCCCACAGCGCGACCCCGACGGCGGCGCCCGGCGTCAGCCGCCAGATGCTGGGCTGGCGGCGGCTCGGCGCGAACTTGTAGAGCACCGAGAACAGCAGCAGGCCGAGGGCGACGAGGAGCGGCCACCTGATCCCGGTCCAGGCCGGAAGCCCACCGCCGACTCCGGTGGCGTGCGCGATCCAGCGTCCTGCCGGGCTGACCAGGGCGAGGACGGCGACCGTCGCCGAGAGCAGCGCGAGGAGCAGGAGGGCGAGTCCGAGGCGCAGCGGCAGGCCCGTCCGGAAGGGCCGCCGGGCGGGGACCTCATAGATCCTGTCGGACGCCGCCATGAACGATCCCACGTAGGCGGAGGCCGCCCACAGTGACGTCAGGAAGCTGAGGACGAGGACGGCGCCCGAGTTGCGTGAGGCCAGTACCGAGGCGAGGACGTCGGAGACGAAGCCGGCTGCCCAGGGCGCGCCGAGATCTCCCAGGGCGTCGAGCAGATCGCGCACCGTGTCCGGGGCCAGACCCACCATGCCCACGAGCGCTACGACGACGATGAGCGCCGGGAGCAGCGAGAGCACGGTGTAGAAGGTGAGGGCGGCGCCAAGCTGCGGGAGGTCGTGGGCGAGGACCGCCCGCAACAGCGCGACGGCCTCCCGCCCCCGCCTTTCCCCACCCCGTGTCTGCGCCTCGCCCGCCACTCAGTCCAAGGTGATCAGTCCCGTGCGCAGCGCGTATTTCACGACCTCGGTCACATCATGGAGGTCCAGCTTGCGCATGGCGTTGGCGCGATGCGTATCCACCGTCTTGCGGCTCAGTCCCAGGACCTCGGCGATACGGTTGTTGTTGTTGCCCTCGGCGATCAGCTTGAGGACCTGGCGCTCGCGCGCGCTCAGCGGCTCGCCGTCGCCGGCCGGACGTTCGCCGCCCGTCACCCGCAGGTAGTCGCCGATCAGCGTCGCCGCGACAGGCGGATGCAGGAACGACCCACCTGCGTGGACCTCGCGGATCGCCCGCACGAGGTCCTCGGTCACCACCCGCTTCAGCACGTAGCCGCGGGCGCCCGCCTGGATGATCTGGACGACGTACTCCTCGTCGTCGTACATGCTGAGGATGAGCGTGCGCACATCAGGGTGGAGCTCCTTGAGGCGTCGGGTCGCCTCCAGGCCGCTCATGCGCGGCATGACGATGTCCATGATCACGAGGTCCGGCCGGAGCTCCTCCACGAGGTCCAGGGCCTCCTGACCGTCCCCGGCCTCACCGACGACCAGGATGTCCGGCTCGCGCGCCAGCAGAGCGTGGACGCCCTCCCGCAGGATGGCGTGGTCGTCCACCAACAGGACGCGGATGGGATCCTGTTTGGCGGCAGTCATCCCGCACCGGCCTGCGCCGCCTCTCCGAGCGGCACGACGACGTACAGGCGCGTACCCCGCCCGACCGACGACTCCAGGTTCACGGTCCCTCCCACCAATCCGACGCGTTCCCTGATCGATTCGAGACCCAGCCCGCCGCGCGTGCCCCCGCGGAGCGTGCTCTCGAGGTCGAATCCTATCCCGTTGTCGATGATCGCGAGGCTCGCATACCCGGATTTGATGATGAGCCGGACCAGGATCTTCGTGGCGGAGGCGTGCCGCAGGGCGTTCGAAAGCGCCTCCTGGGCGATCCGGTAGAGGGCGATCTCGACGTCCTCGGGCAGCCGCGCCCCGGTCTCGTCGAAGTCGATCACGACTTCCGGCCCGAGGCCCTGCACGTAGGACTGGATGTACCAGCGCAGCGTGGGCACCAGCCCGAAGTCGTCGAGCATGACGGGACGCAAGTCGTAGACCAGCAGTTTGATCTCCTCGATGGTGTGCCCCAGCAGTTCCTTGCACGTCAGCACCTGCCGGTGCGCGTCGCCGGGATCGTTGTCCTGGAGCGCCTTGTCGCAGAGGTCGAGGCGGACCAGGGTGGCCGCCAGGGTCTGGCTGGTCTGGTCGTGCAGTTCCCTGCCGATGCGGCGGCGCTCCTCCTCGACGCTGCTCAACTGACGGTCCGCGTAGCGCAGCGACTCGTCGCCGAGCCGGAGACACATCTCGTTGAAGGACGCCGAGAGACGCTGGAGGTCGCGGTCCTTCCAGTCGTCCTTGACACGACAGGCCATATCGCCGCGATGCAGGCCGTCCATCGCGCGGGCCAGGTCTTCCAGGAGTCCGCCGGCGGGTCCGACGAGGACGAGGTTCATGAGGACCGCAGCCAACGCGGCGGCCAGGAGCAGCCCGACCATCAGAAGGGCGTGACCGCCGCCGGCCCTGGAGACGATGGCCGCCGTGCCTGCGGCGACGACGGCGGCAAGGAGGACGTTGGCCCCGACCACGCGGAGGACCATGGGTCGTCGGAAGCGCGACGTCTCCACGTGGTCGTCGGGCGTCAGGCCTCGCAGGGCCGCCTCCTCTCCTCCCGTGATCGGCGGCTCGCCGCGCGTCTCCACCTCAGCCTCCGGGGGGGTCCAGCGGCTGCGGCAGCTCGAAGGAGAACTCCGCCCAGGCGCCGGGCTCGGATCGCGCTCTTATGCGCCCGTTGTGGAGCTTCACGATGCGCCAGGCGCTGTACAGCCCGACTCCCGTGCCGCGCTTCGCCTCACCTCGTGTCCGCAGGCGGGAGAAGCGCTGGAAGAGACGGCTCTTGTCCTCGGGGGCGAACCCCGGCCCCTGGTTCCACACCGACACCTCGAGGCGGGAGGGCTCTCTGATCAGCCGCAGGCGGACGAGACCGCCCTCGTCGCCGTACTTGACGGCGTTGCTCAGCAGATTGGCCACGACGATGCGCAACAGGCCCGGGTCGCACTCGGCGGTCGCCGTCTCCGTCGGCAGGTCGAGTTCCAGCTGCATGTGACGCGCGTCCAGGTCGGAGCGGACGAGGTCCAGTGAGGGAGCGATGACGTCGGCCAGCACGTCCACGTCCGGACGCCTCGTGAGGGAGAGGTCGCCACCGTCGATCCGCGCCAGGTCGAGGTAGTCCTGGACGAGGCTGAGCAGATACTCGCCCTTGCCGATCATGCGGTCGATCTTGTCCCGTTGCCCGGGCTCCAGCGCGCCCAGATACCCCTGCTGCAGCAGCCGGGCGTCCGTGACGAGGGACGCGACCGGGTTCTTGATCTCGTGGCTGACGAAAGCCAGCATCTCCATGTACGCCCGGTTGGCCGTCGTCAGCTGCTCGATCCGCCACGCCTTCTCCACGGCCTGGCTCAGGCGTTCCGAGATCGAGACCTCGAGGTCCACGTGGTGAGAGGTGAACGCGTTCGGCTCGCGGGAGTCCCTGAACATGAAGCCGAGGACACGGCCCTCGACGATCAGCGGGCACGTGAGGCTGGAGCGTACGCCCTCCCTCACGAGGAGATGCGAGGAGTGGCTCGCGGGATGCTGCTCGCCGTGTGCGGCCAGGTCGTCGATGACGCGCGGCTCGGCGCTCTTGATCACCCGCTCGAGCGACGTCCCGCGCAGGTCGGCGGTGTAGCCCTTGGTCAGGAGGAGCGGCTGGTACGTCGCCCGCGCGTACTGGGCGATCACCCGTTCGCCGCTCTCGTCGACGAAGGCGAGGCCGATGCGGTCGCAGGGGATGATGCCGCGCGTGTGCTCGAACAGGAAGTCGGCGACGTCGTTGAGCGATTGCTTGGCCGCCACCTTCTGGTTGACCATCCGCAGCGTGGCCCGCTCCTCGGCGCTGATCCGGCGCCGCGTGCCGCGGTCGTGGAACGGATCGAGGAAACGGAGCGTCGACTGCAGACTCACCCCAGCCCTCCGGTCCCGCTTTGCATCGACGCGACGACCACCCGAGCCTCCTACAAGGACCACCTGAGTCATGCCGGTCGTCTCTCACCGCCACCATACCCACTCCCTCGGCGTGTGGCAACGGTCGACTGTTCGCGCGGAGGGGCGACGACAGGTGGCGAGACGTCCGCAGACCGCCGGCATGCGCACGCATCTCAGGTGATGACCTGATATCTACAACATGTCCTTGATTCTCGCTAGGGTATCTCTAGTATTGCATGTGAGGGACTTCTCAAGAGCCGGAAGCACGACCTCGGGCTCTGTGCGGGCCATGGGGACACGCGGTCACGGAGGTTCACATGAAGATCGGTGTGTACGTGTGCCGGGCCGGAGGGGAGGCGGACGACGGCGTCAACTACGAGTCCGTGGTCCACTACGCGGCCAATCTCCCCCAGGTGGAAGTGGTGCGGTCCATGGGCGTGATGCCCAAGCTTGACCCGGAGGCCCTCGCGGACGAGATCGCCGCCGAGGGCCTCGAGAGGATCGTCATCGGGGGGGACTCGCCGGGGTTCTTCAAGCCGGCCTTCACCAGGGCCATGGCGCTTGCGGGCCGGGAGCCCGACGAGGTCAGACTGGCCTCGTTCCGCGCCTACGGGGTGGGTGGCGACCCCGCCACCGACCGCGCCAAGGCGATCGTGGCCTGCGCCGTCTACGGAGTGCCCTTCACGCTCGCCGCGCAGCCCAAGGACACGAAGTGGAACGCCGCCGCACTGGTCATCGGCGGCGGGATCGCCGGTATCCAGGCCGCGCTCGAGATCGCCGACGGCGGCAAACGCGTCTACCTCGTGGAGCGCACCGGCACGATCGGCGGCCACATGGCGATGTTCGACAAGACCTTCCCCACGCTGGACTGCGCCGCCTGCATCCTGACGCCCAAGATGGTGGCCGTCGGACAGCACGAGATGATCGATCTCCTCACGTACTCGGAGGTCGAGTCCGTGACCGGCGTGCCGGGCGCCTACAAGGCGACCATCCTGCGCCATGCGCGTCGCGTCGACGAGGCGGCCTGCGTGGCCTGCGGGGTGTGCAGCGACGTCTGCCCGGTGCGTGTGCCGAGCGAGTTCGATGCCGGCATCGCCGAGCGCAAGGCGATCTACATCCCGTTCCCGCAGGCGGTGCCGAACGCCTACCTGGTCGACGAGGCCTCGTGCACCTACGTGCAGACCAACGGCCAGAAGTGCGGCGCCTGCAGGAAGAAGTGTCCGAAGGGCTGCATCGACCTGGACGGACACGGCGACGTGATGCAGGTCGAGGTCGGCAGCGTCATCGTGGCGACCGGCTACGAGACCCTCGACGCCGCCCGGCTCGACCGGTACGGCTACGGCGTCCACCCCAACGTGCTCACGGCGCTCGAGTTCGAACGTCTCACCAACGCCTCGGGGCCCACCGGTGGGCGCATCGTGACCAAGACGCTGAAGCACAACAAGCGCAAGAAGGTCGACGAGTGGGTCTTCGATCGTGACGGAGAGCCGCCCAGGAGCGTGGCGATCATCCATTGCGTGGGCTCGCGGGACAGCAACTACAACGCCTACTGCTCACGTGTCTGCTGCATGTACTCCCTGAAGTTCGCCCACCTGGTGCGCGAGAAGCTGCCCGAGGCGGAGTGCTACGAGTTCTACATCGACATGCGCGCCTTCGGCAAAGGGTACGAGGCCTTCTTCGAGCGGATCGCGGAGGAGGGGACCGTGATCGTGCGGGGGAGGTCCGCCTCGGTCACGGAGCACGACGGCCAGATGTACGTCAAGGGCGAGGACATCCTCAGCGACTCGGTGCTCGAGTTCCCCGTGGACATGGTGCTGCTCGCCGTGGGCCTCGTCCCGGCGGAACGCTCGGACGAGCTGGCCGCCATGCTCGGCGTCCCGCGCGACGCCGACGGCTGGTTCACGGAGGCGGACTACAACGGCGACCCCACCGGGACGCAGCGCGGCGGGGTGTACGTGGCCGGCGTCTGCCAGGGCCCCAAGGACATCCCCGACACCGTGGCCCAGGCATCGGCGGTGGCGGCCAAGGTGCTCGAGGGCGCCATCACGGGACGTGGGCTCCAGAGCCTCGGCAGTCTCACGCTCACCGACATCGAGGCGCGCGCGAAAAGCCTCGTCTCGGTCTCGTAGGAGGACGACATGGCAATCCGCGCCAACCCCAAGCTGATCGAGGAGCTTGAGCCGTACGGAGCCGAGGACGTGATGAAGTGCTACCACTGCGGCAACTGCTCCGCGGTGTGTCCGTTCTCCGCCGATCCGTACGTGTTCCCCCGCAAACCGATGCGTTACCTCCAGATGGGGCTCGAGGACAAGCTCAAGGGACAGCTCGACCCGTGGCTCTGCTACTACTGCGGCGAGTGCTCCGACCAATGCCCCCGCGAGGCGGAGCCCGGAGAGACGATGATGAGCCTGCGGCGCTGGCTCACGTCGAAGTACGACTGGACCGGCATCTCGCGGTTGTTCTACCGCTCGTGGCGCTGGGAGCTCGGCGCCATCGTGCTGGTGGCGATCCTCACGGCGATCGGCTTCACGTTGTTCGGCATGTCGCAGGGGAGCATCGCGCACTACGACGGGCCCGACGCCTTCCTGCCCAGCGCGAGCATCCACATCTTCGACTGGGTGCTGGCAGGTGTGCTGCTGACGTTCCTGCTGAGCAACGCGGCCCGCATGTGGTGGTTCACGATGGGCCGCGACAAGGACCTGCCGACCACCCTGGGCAGCTACATCACCAGCGCGTGGATGTTGCCCGCCCACTTCTTCACGCAGGTCCGGTACAGCAAGTGCGAACACAAGAGGTCGTGGGCGACCCATCTGGCCCTCATGCTGAGCTACGTGACCATGCTGGTGCTCATCATGTTCTTCCTCACGCGCATGGCGTCGGGACCGGAGATAGACTGGTCGGTCCACGTCGCCGGCTACTTCGCCACGGCCGGACTCCTCCTCGGCACGGCGCTCTTCCTGCGGAACCGGGTGAAGCGGTCGTCGGCGCAGTACCGCCATTCGCACGAGTCGGACTGGATCTTCCTCGTCCTGATCCTGATCGTGGCGACGACCGGGATCCTGCAGCACATCCTGCATCGCAGCGGCCTCGACGTCGCCGCCAACGTCGCCTACATCGTGCACCTGTCGCTGGTGGTCCCGATGCTCGCGCTCGAGGTGCCGTTCAGCAAATGGTCGCATCTGGCCTACCGGCCGCTCGCCATGTACCTCGCCCAGGTCCGCGCCACCGCGCTCGCGCGGGCGCGTTCCGGTGAGGCGACCGCGCTGCGACCCGGCGCCGAGCGTACCCAGGCCCATGCCGCCTGAGGGGGTGGGGAGATGACGGAGAGACGGATCGGCGTCTACGTCTGCAACTGCGGCACCAACATCGCCAACGTGGTGGACTGCGACGCGGTGGCGGAGGCGGCGCAGTCGCTGCCGGGCGTCGCCGTGAGCCGCTCGTACAAGTACATGTGCTCGAACCCCGGGCAGGAGATGATCGTCCAGGACATCCGGGAGGAGGGCCTCGACCGGGTCGTCGTCGCGGCCTGCAGCCCGCGCATGCACGAGCCGACGTTCAGGCGCGCCGCCGAGATGGCCGGGCTGAACCCGTACCTGGTGCAGATGGCCAACATCCGCGAGCAGTGCAGCTGGGTGCACGATCCGGGCGAGACCGCCACCGACAAGGCCAAGGACCTGGTGCGCGCCGCGGTCTACCGGGCCGCCTGCCACGAGCCGCTCGAGCGGATGGCGGTGGAGATGTGTCCGGACACGCTGGTGATCGGAGGAGGCATCGCCGGGATGTCGGCCGCGCTCGAGCTCGCCGACGCCGGCAACCGTGTCTACCTGGTCGAACGGACGGCCTCCCTCGGCGGCAACGTGGCCCGGGTGGACCTCACCGCGCCTTATCTCGATTCGGCGCGCGACATGATCGTCGACCGCGTCACGCGGGTCGTCGAGCACCCGAACGTCGACGTGCTGCTGGAGAGCGAGCTGGAGAGGCTGGACGGGTTCGTGGGCAACTTCAAGGCGACGCTCGTGCGCCGCTCGTCGGGAGAGGCTCCGCCCCGACAGGTGGTGGACGTCGGCAGCGTCGTCGTCTGCACCGGATACAAGGAGTTCGACGCGGCGCGGGTGACGCACTTCGGGTACGGCAAGCTGCCCGACGTGATCACCTCCTTCGAGTTCGAGCAGATGCTCAAACAGGGCCGGATCGAGCTCAAGGACGGCCGGCTGCCCCAGTACGTGGCCATCGTCCACTGCGTCGGCAGCCGCAGCGAGGAGTTCCACGGCTACTGCTCGCGCGTGTGCTGCATGACGGCGCTGAAGTACGCGCACGAGGTCAAGTCCGCGCTTCCTAAGGCCTACGTCTCGGACGTGTACGTCGACATGCACGCGTTCGGCAAGGGTTGCGAGGACTTCTACCGCCGCAGCGCCGAGGTCAAGACCCTGTTCCTGATGTACGGGAAGGGCGAGCGTCCGGTGGTGCGGAGGGCCGACCCCGGCGACGACTGCGAGATGCTCCTCACCGTCGACGAGCAGCTCTCCGGAGAGCTGATCGAGCTCCCGGCCGACCTCATCATCCTCATGGTGGGGATGGAGCCGCGCGACGACGCGGGACAGGTCGCGCACCTGGTCAACATCAGCCAGGACAAGGACGGGTGGTTCATCGAGAGCCATCCCAAGCTCGACCCCGTGGCCACGACCACCGACGGTGTCTACATCGCCGGCGCCTGCCAGTCGCCCAAGGACATCCCCGACTCGGTGGCCCAGGCGCGCGCCGCCGCCGCCCGTATCCTCGGCAAGATCAGTCGCGGCAAGCTCGAGATCGACGCGATGTACGCCGAGGTGGACGAGGATCTCTGCTCCGGCTGCAGGGTGTGCAACGAGATCTGTCCCTACTCCGCCATCGAGTTCGACGAGGAGAAGCGCCGGAGCCACGTGATCAGCGCGCTCTGCAAGGCGTGCGGAGCCTGCGTGGCCACCTGTCCGTCGGCCGCCATCAAGGCCAGGCACTTCACCGACGCACAGATCTTCGCCGAGATCACGGGGGTGCTGGCATGAGCTTCGAGCCCAAGATCGTCAGCTTCTTGTGCAACTGGTGTTCCTATTCGGGCGCGGACCTGGCGGGCACCAGCCGCGTCCATTACAAGCCCAACGTGCGTGTGATCCGCGTCATGTGCTCCGCCCGGGTCGATCCGACGTTCGTCGTCAAGGCGCTCGCGGAGGGGGCCGACGGCGTGCTGGTGTGCGGCTGCCACCCGGGGGACTGTCACTACTCGGAGGGCAATTACAAGACGATGCGCCGCATGCCGCTCCTCAAGCGCATGCTGGCCGACTTCGGCATCGAGGAGGAGCGGGTCCGCCTCGAGTGGGTCAGCGCCAGCGAGGGCACGCGGTTCGCCGACATCGTCGACGACATGACGGAGCGTCTCCGGGCGCTCGGGCCCAGCCGCGTCAAGACGGCGCTGGCGTACGACGCTGTGGAGAGGTGAGGTCCCGTGGCCGGCGAGAAACTGCAGATCGCCCTCTACTGGGGCGCCGCGTGCGGCGGGTGCGACGTCGCCGTGCTCGACACGAACGAGTTCATCCTTGACGTCCACGCCGCGGCGGACATCCGCCTCTGGCCGATCGCCGTGGACGGCAAGTACGCCGACGTGGAGGCCATGGAGGACGGGGAGCTCGATCTCGCCCTCTACAACGGCGCCGTGCGCAACTCCGAGAACGAGCACATCGCCAAGCTGCTGCGGCGCAAGAGCAAGGTGCTGGTGGCCTTCGGGTCCTGTGCCCACCTCGGCGGTATCCCGGGGCTGGCCAACCTCGCCTCGCGCGACGAGATCATGAACGTCGCCTATCTGCACAACCCCAGCATCGAGAAGGGCAACACCACGCTGCCCCGTCCCGAGAGCGGCGTGAACGGATCCACGCTCACGATCCCGGAGTTCTACAAGCGCGTCTACGAGCTGGACGACGTGGTCCCCGTCGACTACTACGTGCCGGGTTGTCCACCGGCGGCCGACCGGATCAAGGAGGTGCTGCAGGCGGTGGTGAGCGGCGGGCTGCCGGTACCCGGGTCCGTCGTGGGGGCCAACGAGACGGCGTTGTGCGACGAGTGCCCCCGCACCAAGAACGAGAAGAAGGTCAAGGCCTTCCATCGGCCCTGGCAGGTGATGATCGACCCCGAGACGTGCCTGCTCGAACAGGGCGTGCTCTGTGCGGGCGTCGCCACACGCGGGGGCTGCGGGGCCCGTTGTCCGTCCAGCGGTATCCCCTGCCGCGGCTGCTACGGTCCGTTGCCCGGGGTCGTGGATCAGGGGGCCAAACTGCTGTCGGCCGTCGTCTCGGTGATCGACTCCAACGACGCCGAGGAGATCGACCGCATCCTCGACGGCCTGCCCGACTTCACCGGGTTCGCGTACCGCTTCAGCGCGCCCTCGTCGCTGCTGCAAAGGAGCGTCCGCCAATGACCAGGAAGATCAGCATCGATCCCATCACCCGTCTGGAGGGCCACGGCAAGATCGAGATCTTCCTCGACGACGCCGGGGCCGTCGAAGACTGCTACATGCAGATCCCGGAGTTGCGCGGGTTCGAGCGCTTCGTCGTGGGGCGACCGATCGAGGAGCTGCCGCGGATCGTGACGCGCATCTGCGGCGTGTGCCCCGCCTGCCACCACATGGCCAGCGCCAAGGCCGTGGACGAGTGCTTCGGGGGGGAGGTCGCGCCGCTGGCCGTGAAGCTCCGCCGCATGTACTACAACGCCCACTTCATGCACAGCCACATCGCCCACTTCTACGCCCTGGCCGCGCCGGACTTCGTGCTCGGACCCGACGCCGACCCGGCCGTCCGCAACGTACTCGGCGTGGTGGGCAAGGTGGGCCTCGAGATCGGCGGCGCCGTGATCGCCTCCCGCGGCAAGGCGCAGGAGATCCAGCGCATCATCGGCGGGCGTTCCACCCAGGACATCTGGTGCATACCCGGCGGCGTCGCCAAGGGCCTGCGGCCGGACGAGCTGGAACAGATCAAACCGATGGCGGCCGATCTCTACGACTTCACGCAGTTCTCGCTGCAGCTCTTCCGCGACGTCGTGCTCGCCAACCCCACGTACCTCGAGATCATCGCCAACGGCCCGTACACGCTCGACGTACACAACATGGGTCTGGTCGACGAGAACAACGCGGTGGACTTCTACGACGGCCAGGTGCGCGTGGTCGACTTCGAGGGCGCGGAGATCTGCCGCTACGAGCCCCGCGAGTACGCCGACTACGTGGCGGAGCACGTGGAGCCGTGGTCCTACCTCAAGTTCCCCTACCTCAAGCGGCGCGGATGGAAGGGGTTCGTGGAGGGCATCGACACGCCGATCTACTGCGCCACGCCGCTCTCCCGGCTCAACGTGGCCGACCGCATGGCCACGCCCAAGGCGCAGGAGGGGTTCGAGGAGATGTTCACGACGCTCGGGGGACATCCGAGCCGCATGCTCCTCGCCCAGCACTGGGCCCGCCTCGTGGAGATGGTACAGAACGCCGAGGCGCTGCGCATGTACTGCGACGACCCCGAGATCACCGGCGACGCGTACCGCGTGATCCCCGAGCGGGTCACCGGCGAGGGGGTGGCCATCGTGGAGGCCATGCGCGGGACCCTCACGCATCATTACACCTGCGACGAGAACGCCATCTGCACCAGCGCCAACCTCATCGTGGGGACCACCAACAACAACGCGCCGATCCATATGGTCACGCGCAAGGTGGCTGAGAGCCTGATCGAACCCGGGGTCGAGCCCGACCAGGGCATCCTGAACATGATCGAGATGGCTTTCCGGGCGTTCGACCCCTGCTACAGCTGCGCGACTCACAGCCTTCCCGGCCAGATGCCGCTGCGCGTCACGGTGCACAAAGGCGGGCGGGTGACCCATGACTTCCGGCGCGGATGCTGAGCGCGGGGTCCACGTGGCCGGCGCCGCTCCGGCGGCGCCGGCCGTGAAGACCCTGCTCCTCGGCATGGGTAACCCGATCCTCGGCGACGACGCCGTGGGCATCCGTGTCGCCCAGCTCCTCAACCGGCGGCTGGGGCCGGTCCGGGGGCTCGAGGTGCGCGAGGAGTGCTGCACCGGCGGCCTCGAGCTGCTCGAGGTGGTGGAGGGATTCGACCGCCTCATCGTGCTCGACTCGATCAAGACGGAGGGCGGGCGGCCGGGCCACTGGTACCGTTTCGACGGCGAGGCGCTGCGGGAGACGATGCACCTCAACAACGTCCACGACGCGAACTTCGCCACCGCGATGGAGCTCGGCCGGCAGATGGGAGGCCATCTGCCGGCCGCCGCCGACATCCACATCTTCGCCGTCGAGATCAGCGAGAACCTCACGTTCAGCGACAGTCTCAGCCCGCCGGTGGAGGCCGCAGTGCCCGAGATCGTCGACGAGATGTACGAGGAGATCGTGGCTCTTCTGGGAGTGCGGCCGGCGACTGAGGCGACCGTTCCGCCGCTGTGTGATACTTGCCGCTGACGCATGGGGCGCCGCCGCCGGCGCCCCGGCCGCCACGCGCATGTCCGGTCAACGCGACAGAAGCCCCGTTCCCCACCCGGCGCCGCCGCCGGCCGCGACCTGCGGGCCGCGGCCGGTCGCCGCCCACCTCCGGGCGCGCGGCGTGGTGCAGGGCGTCGGCTTCCGTCCGTTCGTCTACTCGCTGGCCCGACGCCACGGGCTCTCCGGATGGGTCCGCAACACCTCCGCCGGGGTGGAGATCCACGTCGAGGGGCGCGAGGCGGCCGTCGCGGCCTTCGCGGCCGCCCTCCCGGCCGAGGCGCCGCCACGGGCCCGCATCGCCACCCTCACGAGGGACGTCGCCGAGCCCGAGGGCGCCGCCGGGTTCGTGATCCTGGAGAGCGCCGTCGACCCGGCGGAGTATCAGCTCGTCTCGCCCGACATCGCGACCTGCGCCGACTGCCGTCGTGAGGTGCTCGACCCGCACGACCGGCGCCATCGGTATCCGTTCACCAACTGCACCAACTGCGGCCCGCGTCTCACCATCATCGAGGACCTTCCGTACGACCGTCAACGGACGACGATGCGCGGGTTCCCCATGTGTCCTTCCTGCCGCCGCGAGTACGAGGACCCGCTCGACCGGCGCTTCCACGCGGAGCCCACCGCCTGTCCCGTCTGCGGGCCCCGGGTGCAGCTGCTGGTCCGCTCTGGGGACGGAGGGCTGGAGACGCGGGCGGTCGGCACCTCCGGCGACCCGGCCGGGCCCATCCGCGAGGCGGCCGCCCTGCTCCGCGACGGCGCGATCGTGGCCGTGCAGGGGCTGGGCGGCTTCCATCTCGCCTGCGACGCGACGGACGGCGCCGCGGTGCTCCGCCTGAAGGAGCGCAAGCGGCGTCCGCACAAACCGCTCGCCGTGATGGTCTCCGATGTCGGCGAGCTCCGCCGGCATTGCCGGGTGACCGCGGCCGAGGAGGCCGTGCTGACGTCGCCCGAGCACCCGATCGTGCTTCTCGAGTGGCGCGAGGTCGGCGCGGCCGGCGAGCCGGGGCCGGAGGTCGGCGCCGCGGCGACGCGGACCGTGGAGGAGACGGCCGCAGGGTCGGGGCGCCAGGTCCCGGTCGATCCGGAGGTCGCTGTCGGCCAGCGGTATCTGGGGGTCATGCTCCCCTACACGCCTCTCCACATCCTGCTGCTCGAGGAGTGTGGACGGCCCCTCGTCATGACCAGCGGCAACCTGGCTGAGGAGCCGATGGTCAAGGACCGCGACGAGATGCGCCGGCTGGACGGGATCGCCGACGCGTACCTCGTGCACGACCGGCCCATCGCCGAACGCTGCGACGACTCCGTCGTCCAGGTGCGCCGGGGACGGCCGCGGCTGGTCAGGCGGGCGCGGGGCTACGCCCCGTTCCCGGTGCCTCTGCCGCGGCCGCTGCCCTCCGTGCTCGCCTGCGGCGCGGAGCTGAAGAACACCTTCTGCCTGACGCGCGACGCCAACGCCTTCCTGAGCCACCACATCGGCGACCTCGAGAACCTGGAGACGCTCGAGAGCTACGAGGACGGCATCGCGGCGTACCGGCGGCTCTTCCGCGTCGACCCCGAGGTGGTGGCGTACGACCTGCACCCGGAGTACCTCGCGACCAAGTACGCGCGCTCGCTGCCGGGCGAGAAGGTGCCCGTACAGCACCATCACGCCCATGTGGCCGCGGCGCTGGTGGAGGCCGGCGTCGAGAGCCGCGTGATCGGCGTGAGCATGGACGGCCTCGGCTACGGCGACGACGGCGTGCTCTGGGGAGGGGAGGTGCTGGTCTGCGACCTCGAAGGCTACCGTCGTGTCGCGCACCTCGAGGCGCTGCCGCTGCCGGGCGGCGCGCTCGCCATCCGCAGGCCCTGGCGTACCGCGCTCGGCTGGGTGATGGCCGCGCTGGGCCTGACCGGTCTCGAGCGCGCCCTGTCCTTGCTGGCGAAGCCGGGTCCCGCGGAGGAGCGACCGCCGGACGAGGAGGCGGTGGCGGCGCTCGTGCGCCAGGTGGAGACGCGCACCAACGCGCCTCTCACGACGAGCTGCGGGCGGCTCTTCGACGCGGTCGCGGCGCTGGCCGGCGTGCGACGGGAGATCAGTTACGAGGGGCAGGCGGCGATCGAGCTCGAGATGCGCTCGCGGCCGGACGCGACGCCGTACGGCTGGGACCTCGAGGGGGATCCCGGCGCGGCGGCGGGCGCACCCTTGCTGCCGGCGGCGGAGCATATGCGGGAGAACGCCACAGGGGCCGGTGACGGCGCCGCCGCCGTCCGCCTGGCGCCGCTGCTCGACGGCGTCCTCACCGATCTCGAGGCCGGGCGTCCGGCCGACCTCGTCGGCGGACGCCTGCATGTGACCCTCGCCGCGATGGTGGCGGACCTGTGCCGCCGGGTGCACGCCGCGACCGGCATCGCGGATGTGGCGCTCACCGGCGGCGTGTTCCAGAACCGGCTGCTGGCCGGGCTCTGCGAGGACGCCGTGCGACGAGAAGGGCTGCGCGTCCTCGACGGCGGTCTCATCCCCGTCAATGACGGAGGGGTCTCCCTGGGTCAGGCTGCGGTCGCAGGCTATGCTACGCTCAGACAGCGCGGCGGTCTCTAACGGAACGGAGGTCAGGCCAGGCATGTGCATCGCCGTCCCCATGCAGATCCTGTCCGTCGACGGGACCATGGCCACGATCGGTGTCGAGGGGCTGGAACAGCGCGCCAGTCTGGCGCTGGTGCCGGACGCCGGCGTGGGGGACTGGGTCCTCGTGCACGCCGGCTACGCCATCAACATCCTCGCCGCCGACGACGCCCAGGAGACGCTCTCCCTTCTCGCCGAACTGGGTGAGTGGGGCGCGCAGGACGACCCGGATGCGGACGTCGGCTGAGGCCCTGCGCGGCCTCGCCGCCGATCTCGCCGCCGAGGCCGGCCCCGGCGGCACGTTCATGGAGGTCTGCGGCACGCATACCATGGCGATCGCCCGGTACGGTCTGCGTGAACTTCTGCCGCCCGGTGTGCGGCTCGTCTCCGGCCCCGGCTGCCCCGTCTGCGTCACGGCGATGCGCGACCTCGACACGGTGGTCGCACTCTGCGGGTTGCCCGGCATGACGATCGCGACCTTCGGCGACCTCGTCCGGGTGCCGGCGTCGCGGGCCTCGCTGGCCGAGGCGCGCGCCGCCGGCGCCGACGTGCGCGTGGTCTACTCGCCGCTCGACGCCGTCGAGCTGGCGGCCGCGGACCCCACGCGGGAGGTGGTCTTCGTCGGCATCGGCTTCGAGACGACGGCGCCGACGACCGCCGCCGCGGTCGTCGAGGCGCGGCAGCGCGGCGTGCGCAACTTCTCGATCCTCGCCCTCCACAAGACCATGCCGCTCGCACTCAAGGCGCTGCTCGAGCTGGGGGAGACGCCCATCCGCGGGTTCCTCCTGCCGGGGCATGTCAGCGTGATCACGGGCTCCGAGTGCTTCGCCTTCCTGGCGGCCGACCACGGCGTGGGCGGTGTCGTCGCCGGGTTCCAGCCCAGCGACATCCTGGAGGCGCTTCTGATGCTCGTGCGGCAGACCGCCCCGGCCGTCGACAACCAGTACACGCGGGCCGTGCAGCCGCAGGGCAATCCGGCGGCGCAGGCGCTCATGGACCGGGTGTTCGAGCCCTGCGACGCCGATTGGCGCGGGCTCGGCCTGATCCCCGGGTCCGGCCTGCGCCTGAGGGCCGAGCTCGCCGACCACGACGCCGCGGTGCGCTTCCCGGTCGACGCGGGAGAACCTCTCGAACCGGCCGGGTGCCGTTGCGGCGACGTCCTGCGCGGCGTCACCGACCCGGCGGAGTGCCCGCTCTTCGGCCGCCGCTGCCGGCCTGAGGCCCCCGTCGGCGCCTGCATGGTGAGCAGCGAGGGCGCCTGCGCCGCCCGCTACAGGTACCGGGGTCTCGATGACTGAGCCCGGCGGCGAACGTATCCTGCTCGGCCACGGCAGCGGCGGCCGGCTCTACCGCGACCTCGTGAACGACGTCTTCGTCACGGCGTTCGCGAACCCCGTGCTCGACCGGCTGGACGACGCCGCCGTGCTCGCATCGTCCGGACGCATCGCGGTCACCACGGACAGCCATGTGGTGCGGCCGCTCCGCTTCCCCGGCGGCGACATCGGACGTCTGTCCGTCGCCGGCACGGTGAACGACCTCGCCACGGCGGCGGCGCGGCCGCTGGCCCTGGCCGCCGCTTTCGTCATCGAGGAAGGCCTCCCGCTCGACGAGCTTCGTGCGCTGTGCGCCTCGATGGCGTCCACGGCGGAGGAGGCGGGCGTGGACGTCGTCACCGGCGACACGAAGGTGGTCGAGCGGGGCGCGTGCGACGGCGTGTTCATCACCACCACCGGTGTCGGCGAGGTGGTCGTGCAGCACGATCTCGGCGCGGGATCGGTGTGCGACGGCGACGCCGTCCTCCTCAGCGGCGAGATCGGCGCCCACGCCGTGGCGGTGCTGGCGGCGCGCGGCGAGTTCCACTTCCGTACTCCCGTGGAGAGCGACAGCGCGCCCCTCTGGCGTCTGGTGGAGGCGGCCGTCGCCGCGGCCGGGCCGGGTCTGCGCTTCCTCCGCGACCCGACCCGCGGGGGTCTGACCACCGTTCTCGCCGAGCTCGCCGAGGAGTCCGGCCTGGGTCTGGAGATCGAGGAGGAGGCGATCCCGGTGGCGCCCGGGGTGCACGCGGTCTGCGAGCTCCTGGGCCTGGACCCGCTGACGCTGGCGAACGAGGGGAAGATGGTGCTGGTGACGGCGCCCGAGGCGGCCGACGCGGTGCTCGATGCGCTGCGCGGCGCACCCTACGGTGCAGGGGCGGTCCGCATCGGCTCGGTCACCGCGGCCCACGGCGGGCGCGTGGCGTTGCGCACGCGGCTCGGCACCCGCAGGGTGCTCGACATGCCCGTCGGCGAGCTGCTGCCGCGCATCTGCTGACAACCCGGCGGGCGATCCGACGGCCCGCCCCGACGAAGGGACGCCATGCACGAGATCGGTATCACGCAGGGGATCATCGACCGCGCCCGCGAGGCGGCTGTGCAGAACGGCGCCGAGCGGATCACCGAGGTCCACATCGTCATCACGCCGGTCGCGGACTTCACGGAGGACGCGCTCCAGATGTTCTTCACGATGCTCACGGAGGACGACGACCTCTTCCGCGACGCCGTGCTGCACGCGGACCACAGACCCGTCGCCGCGACCTGTCAGGAGTGCGGCGACGAGTTCAGCGTCGAGGCGCCCGGCCCCACGTGCCCGAAGTGCGGCTCCTTCAACGTCCGTCTGGATCCCGAGGCCCCCATGGTCCAGCTCACGGACGTCATCATCGACGAGGGCTGAGGCCCCGGCGGGCCACACCGGCCGTGCGGCGGAGGAGACGCCGCGCCACCGGCGTACATGTACCGGATGTAGTCAGCCCGGCGACCCCAAGGGGGCACCATGCAGAACAGAGCCGCGTACGTCGCCTTGTCCGTCATCAGCGGTCTGCTGTTGGTCGTCCTCGGCGTGTTGTTCCTCACCAACCCGAAGCTGACGCTCGCCAGCGTGATCCTGCTGGTCGGCACCTTCGCCATCGTCTACGGCCTGGCGCTCGCCGTATCCGGTCTCATGGGTCGGGAGGAGAGCAGGGGCTGGGCCGTAGCCGCCGGCCTGCTTGCCGTGATCATGGGCATCGTCATCCTGGTCTGGCCGGCGGCCACCGGCCTCATGGTCCTCTACATCGTGGCCGCCTGGGCCGTCATCACCGGCGTCACCGACATCGCCGCCGCGTTCATGAGCGACCTCAGCGGCGGCCGGCGGGTCTGGCTGCTCCTCATCGGTCTTCTCGGCATCGCCGTAGGGGTCGTCTTCTTCGTCCACCCGCTGACGGGCATCCTCGCGCTGCTCTGGCTGGTGGGCGTGTACCTCGTCGCGCTCGGGGTGCTGCGTATCATCGCCGGCTTCATGCTCCCGCCGGCGCAGCCTGCATAAGCCGCCGCGAAGCCGCGCGTGGCGGGCGCGGCGCTGGGGCGGCGCGCGTCGTCCGCGGTCCGGCGCCGACCTCAGTCCGCGCCCGCGTCGCCGGCGTCCCCGCGCACGGCGGCGAGCCGCTCCTTGAACCCCGTCGCCTCGAAGATGGCCTGGACCTCTTCGACCACCTCGGGGGGAGGGAAGAGGTCGCCCAGGCCCAGTTGCGCACGCACCTCGAGCAGGTGGTCCATGTAGTCGACCCACTTGTCACCCCAGGCCTCGGCGATGGCCGGGAACATGAGGTGCGGGTCGCCGCCCATGCCCTTCTCGTAGAAGTTGTTGCACCACTCGGCGAACATCTCGACGTGCCGCCTGCCGCGGCCGCTCTCGACCTGCAGGCCGCGCACCACCTGGTTGATCACGGCGACGCTGTTGTGGCGTGGGCACCGGCTCTGGCAGGTGTAGCAGTAGAAGCAGTACCAGATATCGTCGTCCTCGAGCAGGGTCACGTCACCGTCGAGGGCGCGGCGCGCCGTCTCGCGCGGTGAGTAGTCGGTGAAGCGCGCCGCAGGGCAGCCGGAGGTGCAGATGCCGCACTGCACACAGCTCTGGAAGCCGTCCTTGTGGTCGTGCATGCGGGGATCCTCGAGGATGCGGCGCACCAGCTCCGGATCTCGCCGGGGAGCCGTCGCGAACGCGTCGTCCGCGAGGTGCGCGTACGGGTTGTCCTTGCGGTCAGTCATCGGGGCGCTCCTCGCGGGTGGTGGGGTCGGCGGCCGCAGTGGGGGCTCCGACCGTCGGAGGGCCGGACAGGCCGGTCGTGGACGCGGCCCGGAAGAACTCGGGCCAGAGGAGGACCGGCACGCGGAGCCTCAGCTCGCGCGCGGCCGAACGCAGGTTGTCGCGGCACAGCAGGCACGTGGTCACCACGGGCGCCTGGCGCCGCGCGGCGAACTCCATCAGCCGCGCGCTGCTCTTGGTGGCGCCACGGTACATCCCCCCGAGGGCGCCGCAGCACCCACTGTGCAGCGTCGGGTAGTCGACCATCATCGTGGCGTTCGACTGCCGGGCCGCCTCGCCGAGCGCGGCCAAAGCCGTGTCGCGCTCGGCGATGCAGCCCACGTAGGGGACGAACCGGTCGCCGGCCGCGCGCAGCTCCATGCCGGGACTGCGCGCGGCGCGCGCGGTGAGCGCGTCCCAGAGCGGCACCGACTCGATGCCGCTCTCGGCGAGGCCCGCGTCGCAGGCCGGGCAGGCGGTGTAGACGAGGGCGTCGGTGGCGAACAGGCTCGCCACCGAGCCGCGGCTGGGGTGGCCGCAGCAGCCGGCGTCCGTCGCCTCGTCGAGCCGGACGCCGAACCCGGCGGCCACCTGGTGGACCGCCGCGTGCAGCTCCCGGTCCTGCGGCAGCGAACAACCGGCATAGAAAGGGAGTGTGACCGCGTCGTCGGCAGGGGTCGCCTCGTCCGTCTGCCGCCGTCCTCCGCCGGGCAGCATCTGCCTGACCAGCTTCATCCCCTGCCCGACTGCGCCGACCTTGTCCTTGGGGACATAGCCCCTCGAGACCATGGCTGCGCCGAAGCGCAGGTTGTCGATGCGTCTGCGTCTCTCGAGATGGCCGGTCGCGACGCGGGCGGCGGTACGCTCCGCGCAGCGGATCTCCCCGTACCTGCGCTCGAGCTCCCGCAGCCTCTGCAGCACGCCGGCCACGTCGATGTCCATGCGGCAGACCGCCGTGCAGGCTCCACATCCGGTGCAACGCCAGAGGTCGTCGCTCCCGAGCACGGCGTCGATCTCGCCGGCCAGGATCAGACGGACGATGCGGCGCGGTCCGCGGTACAGCTCCCGGCCGCTGGGGCAGCTCGAGGTGCAGGTGCCGCACTGGTAGCAGATCGCGCACTCCTCCTTGAGGGCCGCGAACGCCTCGAGCAGCTCCTGCGGATGACGTGCGTCAGCGACTGCGGCCACAGTTCTCGCCTCCCGTGCAGACGGCGCCGGCCGGGGCGGCGTCGCCGATCAGTTCCATCTCCCGGGCGACCAGCGTCTCGCTGAGCTCGTCGCCGATCGCCCGCGCGTGGAACAGCCGTATCCGCCGCCCCACGCTCATGCGGTCGGCGGCGCAGAGGTGCCATTGCTCGACCGGCAGCCGCCGGCCGCTCTCGGCGAGCGCCTCCTCCGCGATCGCCAGCTGGTCCCGGGCGCTGGCGTCGCCGCTGCGGTACTGGCAGCGGCCCTCGGCGCAGCCGGCGAGGAAGACCCCGACGGCACCCAGCCGGGCGGCCTCCACGATGTGCAGGGCGCTCAGCCGACCGAGGCAGGGCAGCTCGATGAGCCGGACACTCTCCGGGTACGCGTCGCGCCGCTGGCCGGCCAGGCCGATGGCGGCGCCGGCGCACTCCTTGCAGTAGAAGCCGACGACGGGCTTGTCGACGCCGTGCATCATGGTCGCGAGACGGCCGAACAGGGCGTCGTCACTCAGGTTGTGGGTGATCGCCGACTCTGGGCAGTTGGCGGCGCAGATGCCGCAGGCGCGACAGACCTCGGGGTCGATCACGGCGAGCTTGCCGTCGTCCTTCACCTCGCTCGGCCGAGGCTCCGACTCCGGCCTCTCGACCAGCGTGATCGCGTTGAACGGGCACATGGTGACGCAGGTGTCGCAGCCGATGCAGCGACTCGCCTCGACGCGCGAGGCGGGCGTGCCGCGGCGCCCCGCCGAGGTGAGGAAGTTGTGGATCTCGCCGGCCACCGCGGAGGCCTCGGTGTTGACCTCGATGAGCGCCTTCGGGCCGGCGGCGGAGCCGCAGACGAAGATGCCCTCGCCGCTGGTCTCGGTGGCGCGGTTCTTGCGGTCGAGGATGTCGACGAAGCCGTCGCCGTCGCGCTCGATGCCCAGGGCCTGGGTGAGGTCGCCGAGCCCCTCGGCCGGCACCATGCCCGTGCTCAGGACGACGAGGTCCGGCCGCAGCACGCGCTTGCGGGCCGCGGTCACGTCCTCGACCTCGATCACCGGCCGCCCGGCGGCGTCGGTCTGCACCTCCGGCGGCGTGCCGCGCAGGAACTCCACGCCGGCGCGGCGCGCCTCGAGGAACCAGTTCTCGTAGCCCACGCCGGCGGTCCGCATCTCGAGGTAGCAGATCACGACCCTCATCGCCGGGAACAGCGCCTTCAGCCGGATGGCGTGCTTGAGCGCGATCATGCAGCAGAGCCGCGAACAATGCGGCAGGTGCCGTCGGTCGCGCGATCCCGCGCACTGGATCATCACCAGCTCCTCGACCGGCATGCGGCCGAGCGCCGCCTGCGCCGCCCAGTCGTCGAGCATCTCGGCGAGCTCCACCTGGGTGACGACCGTCTCGCCGTCGTAGCCCAGGTAGTCGTAGTACCTGCGCGGCGCCGGCTCGCAGCCGGTCGCGGTGAGGATCGCGCCGGCGTTCACCACCGTGCGGCGCGGCGATTGGGTGAAGTCGATCGCCTCGACCGGGCACTCCTCGGCGCATCTGCCGCATAACGTGCAGGTCTCGAGGTCCACGGTGCGCACCACCCGCCCGTCGTAGAACTCGCTGAAGATGGCCTTCCTGCCGGGCTCCGACGACCGGACCTCGCAGACCGTCTCGCAGGTGCCGCAGTTGATGCACGCGTCGGTGACGATGTTGGGCAGCGTGCGGATGCCGACCTGGAAGTCGCCGGGGTGGCCGGCGACCGACTCGACGGTGGAGCGCCGGTGGATGCTCAGGCCGGGGTGGTCGAGGGCCAGGTTGCGATGGAAGCACTTGCGCGTGCCGGGCTGCGCGTCCGTCGTGGGCAGACACTGACCGCAGTCGTTGGTGGGGAAGACCGTGCCGATGCGCGCCGCGCGGCCGCCGAGGAAGGCGCGCCGCTCGACCAGCTCGACGTGATGGCCCATCTGGGCGAGCACGACTGCGGCCTGCGTGCCGGCCACGCCGCCGCCGATGACCACCACGGTGTCGTGGCGGTCGGCGTAGCTCATCGTGTCGGCGGGGGCGTCCGGGAACGCCACCGACGAGTCGACGATCCGCTCCGCCTTGGCGGTGACGGCCTCCACGTCGTCGCCGTGTACCCAGCTGCAGCCCTCGCGGATGTCGGCGGACTCGAGCCGCAGTCCGCGCGCGAGGAGCCTCTGGAAGCGGCGCGTGGCGAAGTCCGCCGAGCAGCCGGCGAAGACGAGGCGGCGGTCCCCTTCCGACCCCGACTCCATGAGCTCGAGCATCTGTGCCTGACCCGAGCGGCTGCACCAGTGGCTGCCGCGGACGACGTCGGCGTGGAGGCCCGCGTGCCGCTCGAGACGGTCGAAGTCGATGTTCGTGAGGGTGCCGGCGCATTCGCACAGGAGCACGAGCGGGCGGGTCATGTGTCCTGATCCCTCCCGGAGGCCTGTGCGACGTCCGTCCGCGGCGGCCGCGCCTCGACGGCGCCGGCCGGACAGCTCCGGGCGCAGGCGCCGCATCCGAGGCATATCTCGGCGTCGTGCACGATGGTGCGGTAGACGGTGACGCGCTCCGGGACCTCGATGGGCCCTTCGGGCGGGTGGCGCATGAGCACCCGGAGGGCGGCCCCGAGCTCGCCGCGGCGGCTGCCCTCCGGGGCGTCGAGGAGCTGGGCCACGTCGAACGACCCGCCGCGCCTCGAGGCGCCGCTGGGGCAGACCCTGGCGCAGGTGCCGCAGCCGACGCAGAGCTCCTCGTGGCGGACGATCTCGCAGCCGACCGCGGGGGTGCCGCGGAGGTGGCCGCCGGGGACGCGGCGGAGGATCTCGCGGCCGCGATGGGTGAGCGGCATCAGGCCACCCCCATCCCCGCGACGGCCGCGTCTGTCGTCCCGGCCGCCGGCGCGGTGTCACCCGAGCGCGGGAGGGGCGGCAGCGCGGCGATCACGCGGTCCATCTCGCGCACGGCGGCGACGAAGCGGGGCGGCTCGCCGGCGCTCATGGTGAACATCCGGCAGCGCTCGGGCTCCACGCCCACGCTCTCGAGCAGGCGCCGGACGAAGGCCACGCGGTCGACGGCGTTGAAGTTGCCCTCGCGATAGTGGCATTGCCCGAGCAGACAGCCGGCGACCATGACGCCGTCGGCGCCGTCGGCCAGCGCTCTGAGCAGGTGCAGCGGGCCCACGCGACCCGTGCACGGGACGAGGACCAGGCGCACGCTGGGCGGGAGCGCCGTGCGCGCATTGGCGCTCGTGTCGGCAGCCGCGTAGGCGCACTCGCGACAGCAGAAGGCGACGATGCGACGCTCGCCGCTCACGACGCGGTCGCCTCCGCGATCAGCTCGGCGTCGCTGAAGCCGCCGAGCTGCATCGCCCCCGTGGGGCATTCGGCGGCGCAGATGCCGCAGCCGCGGCAGATGCTGGGATCGACCACGGAGTGGGCGCCGGCCCCGGCCGTCAACCGCACGGCCCCCTGTGGGCAGGCCGTCTCGCAGACTCCGCAGGCGACGCAGAGCTCCAGGTCGCTGCTCGCCACCTGCGCCGGGGTCATCGCGAAGCCCGTGCTGAGCATGCTCATCGCACGGGCCGCGGCCGCTTTGGCCTGCGCGATCGAATCGGGGATCGACTTGGGGCCCTGCGCCGTCCCGGCGACGAACATGCCCGCGCGCTGGGTGTCCACCGGGCGCAGTTTGGGATGGAACTCACGGATGAACCCGGCGGCCCCGGTCTGTACACCCGCCACCCCGGCGATCTCGCGTGTGCCGTCGGAGGCCTCCAGACCGGCGGAGAGCACCACGAGGTCGTAGCGCTCCTCGCTCTTGGCGCCGGTCATCGTGTTCTCGAGGCGGACGGTGAGGCTTCCGTCGGCCTCCTCCTGGATCTCGCCGACCCGGCCACGTACGTAACGCACGCCCTTCTCCTGGACGCGCCGGTAGTACTCCTCGTGCGCCTTGCCCGGGGCGCGCAGGTCGGTGTAGCCGACGGTGACCTCGACGCCGGGGTCGTGCTCCTTGATCAGCGAGGCGTGCAGCGTGGCGAACAGGCAGCAGATGGCGGAGCAGTGCTCGTTGCCGCTGCCGGTGCAGTCCCGCGACCCGACGCATTGCAGCATCAACACGCGGCGGGGAGGCCTGCCGTCGGACGGGCGCAGGAGCTCGCCCTCGGTGGGCCCCGCGGCCGAGAGGAGCCGCGCCACCTGGCTCTGCGTGAGCACGTTGGCGAAGCGGCCAAACCCCAGCGGCAGCTTGCGCGCCGCGTCGAACTCTTTGTGACCGGTGGCGAGGATCACGGCACCTACGGTGATGTCCTCGACGGTCTCGGTCTGGTCCCAGTCGATCGCGGCGCTCGGGCAGACGCGTGCGCAACTGCCGCAGTCGCTGCAGACGGCGCAGTCGAGGCAGCGCGCGGCCTCGGCCATCGCCTGGTCGGCCGTGTACCCGAGGTTGACCTCGTCCCAGGTCGCGCGCCGGCTCTCCGGCTCCGCGACCGCCATCGGCGTCCTCTGCCCCCCCTCGACGGCGGCGAGCTCGGCGGCGGACGGCCGGGCCGCCTCGCCGTCCGCAGCCCACACCGGCAGGAGCCGTTCGCCGCGCAGATGGTTGTGGATCGCGGCGGCGCTGCGACGGCCCGCGGCCACCGCCTCGATGGCCGTGTAGTAGCCGGTGGCCGCCGCGTCGCCGCCGGCGAACACGCCCGGACGGGTGGTCATGAGGGTCTCACGGTCGATGCGGATCTGTCCGTGCTCGACCTCCACTCCGGTACATCCTTCGAGGAAGTCCTCCACGAGCGCCTGGCCGACGGCGAGGACGACCGCGTCCGCGGCCAGCATGAAGTCCGAGCCGTCGACCGGCAGGGGCTCGCGGCGGCCCGAGTCGTCGGGCTCGCCGAGCTCGCAGCGGAGGAGCCGGAGCCCGGTCACGTGTCCCTCCTCCCCGACGACGGCGACCGGCTGCACGAGCAGCTCGACCTTGAGTCCCTCGTCGCGGGCCTCCTGCAGCTCGGCGGCGTTGGCCGGCATCTCGACCTCGCTGCGACGGTAGACGAGGGTCACGTCCGGCTCACGGCCGGCCCCGATCTGAAGACGGATCAGGGAGCGCGCGGCGTCGAGGGCCACGTCGCCGCCGCCGATCACCACCGCCTTCTCGCCGGTGTCGGGCGTACCGCCGAGGTTGATCTCGCGCAGCAGTTCCACGGCGTGACGGACGCCCTCCAGTTCCGCGCCCGGCAGCTCGACGGGGGCGCTCCTCTGCAGCCCCGTGGCGAGGTACACGGCGGCGTAGCCGTCGTCCCCGAGCAGGCCGTCGACGGTGAAGTCGCGGCCGGCGCGCGCTTCGAGGCGGAGCTCGACGCCCAGCGCCAGGATCTGGTCGATCTCCCGCTGCAGCACGTCGTGCGGGAGCCGGTAGCTGGGGATGCCGAGGCGCAGCATGCCGCCCGGCACGCTCTGCGCCTCGAACACGGTGACCCCGTACCCGAGGGCGGCGAGGTCGCGGGCGCAGGTGAGGCCGGCGGGGCCGGCGCCGACGACCGCCACGCGTTCCGCGTGGATCCGCGGCGCCGGCCGGATCTCCTGCGTGGGTCCGACGGTGTCGGCCACGAAGCGCTTGAGCGCGGCGATGGCGACCGGTTCATCGACCTCGCCGCGCGTGCAGGCGCTCTCGCAGAGGTGGGTGCAGATGCGGCCGCAGACGCTCGGGAACGGGTTGGGCTCGGCCGCCACCCGGTAGGCTTCGTCGAAGCGGCCGGCGGCCACGAGCGCCACGTATCCCTGCGCCGAGGTGCTCACGGCGCAGGCCGTCCTGCAGGGGCTGGAGCCGCGCCGGTCCACGGCGAACGTGCTCGGCACCGCGTTGGCGAACTGGCGGTGGACCGCCGTGCGTCCCGTCACGCCGAAGTCGTACTCGCTCGGCACGGTGACCGGGCAGACCTCGGCGCACTCGCCGCAGCCCACGCACGCCTCGGTCACGTAGCGCGGCTTGTGGCGCAGCCGCACGCGGAACTCGCCGGGCGGACCCGCGATCTCCTCCACCTCCGTGAGGGTGTGGATGTGCACCCTGCCCTCCAGCGCCGTGCTCGTGAGACGCGGCGCCAGGGAGCACATGGCGCAGTCCTCGGTGGGGAACGTCTTGGCGAGCCGCGCCATGTAGCCGCCCAGCGAGGGCTGGCGCTCCACCAGATGCACGTCGATGCCGCTCCCGGCGAGCTCCTCGGCGGCGGTCATGCCGGCGATGCCGCCGCCGACCACCAGCGCCGCGCGGTGCAGGAACGTCCGCCGTCGCGGCAGGTCGCTCATGTGGCGGGCGCGGGCCACGGCACCCGCCACGATCAGCCGCGCCTTCTCCTGGGCGCGCTCGGGCTCATCACGGTGTACGAAGCTGCAGCCCTCGCGGATGTTGGCGAAGGCGACCGCGTTCTCCCCCAGCCCGAGCTCGCGGCCGATGCGCTCGAAGGTGGGTCCCTGGAAGCGCGGGGAGCACGAGGCGACGACCACGTGGTCGAGGCCGCGCTCCTCCACCGCCTGCTCGATCAGGGCACGGCCCTCGGTGCCGCACATGAACTGGCTGACGCTGACCGCGACCACGCCGTCGAGGGAGCGGGCGTGGCCGGCCAGCCGCTCCATGTCCACGACGCCGCTGATGTTGCCGCCGCATTCGCAGAGGAAGACCCCGGCCCTCACGGCGCACCTCCGGCCGTCGCGGCGACCCGGCGGGCGCCGATGCGCTCGAGGAAGGGTCCGACGTCTTGGCTGTGCGTCTGGACCCCGACCACACTCTCGGGGTCGGCGCCGAGCGCCAGCGCCAGCAACTGTTGCACGTGCAGATGGATGAAGGGGAACTCCTCTCCGGCGGCGGCCGAGATGATGTCGCTGTAGCGGTCGTACTGGATGTGGCAGTTGGGGCACATGTGCACCAGCACGTCGACCTGCGCCTCACGCAGCCGGTGCAGCTTCTTCTGCGTCACGGCGACCGACAGTGACGGGTTGACGAAGCGCTGGCGGAAGCCGGCCCCGCAGTGCGTCTGCTTCTCGTTGTAGGCCCCGGTCGCGACGGCGCCGGCGGGGGCGAGCATCTCCTCCGGCACCATGAAGTCCTCGTGGTCGCCGAGCGTCTCGTCGGGGAAGACCTTGCAGTAGTGGCAGGCGGGGTGGGTCGCGACCTTGACGCCGTCGAGGCGGCGGCGGACGAGGCCCGGGATCTCGGCATGGGCGCCCCAGAGGACGTCGAGGACGTGCTTGTGCCGCACCTCGCCGGCCACCCGGTCGTCGTACTCACGTCCGATCCGGGCCAGCACCTCGTTGGTCTCCGCGCGGTACTCCGGCACGTCGAGGATGGTGTGCGCCTTCTTGTTGATCGCGTAGCAGGTGGAGCAGAGGTAGCTCATCACGGGGTGCCCGTCGTCCACGCAGACGCAGGCGTTGCGGGCGGCGATGCCCACGGTCGTCCCTATCGGGATGAGGTCGGAGTAGTATCCGAGGCCGGTGCAGCACGTCTGCGCCGGGTTGATCGTGTACTCGATCCCGAAGCGCTCGAGGAGCCACTTGGTGGACGCCTCGACGCCGGGGAACTCCGCCCCGACCAGGCAGCTGCGGAAGACGGTGACCCCTGCGTCGATACGGGGCACGTCCGGCGTGGGTGCGGATCGTCTGGTCATGGTCTCCTCGCAGTCGCCGACGACGACTGGATTATCCATAAGATGTGCTATTCCTGCAAAGAAGGATTACTTATGGAGAACCCGCGCCGGATAAGGGGCCGGGCGTGCGCCGTCCCCGAGCCGGAAAGGACGAGGGCCGGGGAGGCGGCTCCGCCTCCCCGGCCCTCGTCCGGCTGCGGCGCCCGTCGTCGGGCGCGCGCCTACCTCGGCGTCACTTCACCGTGACTTTGGCGGTGGAGGTGTAGGCGCGGTAGTACCAGTTGTCGCCGGGGTAGCGCACCACGAGGGTGAGCGTCTTGAGCGGCTTGAAGTACGGGGTGGTGAAGGCGCCCAGGCCGTTCGTGCGCACGGAGCCGACCTTGACCCATCCCTGGCCCTTGGGCTCCCACTTGGTCGGCACCTTGGCCGTTCCCTTGTGCGCGTAGAGCGTGACCGTCTTGGCCTTGCCCTTCCTGGCTCCCCAGTGGCCCTCGACCGGCACGACGCCCGTCACTCGGATCCTGGCGCCCTTCTTGACGCTGGTCTTGGACGGCTTCATGGTGCAGACCTGGTATCCGCTCTCGAGGTACAGGGGGTACTCGTCGCCTGCACCGTCCACGTGCTGGAACCCGAGATAGTAGGTGTAGCCCGGCTTGGCGGTCGCGGGGATCTTGTAGGACCGGTACTGGGTAGCCGGGCTCGTCGAGGTGTCCTTGCCGAAGCTCCTGGACGCGGTCTCCTTGGGGTCGTCGGTGTAGCCGGTCACGGAGTTGATCCACCCGGACGGGAAGTTGTCGAGCGCCACTTTGACCGTGGCTCCCGGCTTGCCGGAGCGCCAGTAGGGTGAGCTCACCCAGAGACGCTGGGCGTCCTGCTCGTAGACGGTGACGTAGCCGGACGGCGTGCCGGACGTCACGCTGAGCGCAGGGTTGAACTTGAACTCCACGCCCTCATTGAGGAAGAACCTGACGCTGCCGTTGTCGTAGCTTCCGTTGAGGACCTCCACGTCGCCGGTGATCGGCGAGGTCGTATCGGCCGCGTAGACGGTCCCCCTCGAGTACACCTGCCCGCCGTGCAGACGCACGGAGAGCCGGCTGGAGTCGCCCCAACGGCCGCCCCGGTACGCCGTCACTGAGACACGGCCGGGGTAGAGGTTCTGCTGATAGGAGCCGCCGGTCGCCCAGGCGCCGGTGGTGCGGGCGAGTGCCGAGTCGCCGTCCGGGTACGCCCAGACCTCGCCCTGGGTGGACGGGGCGGCGGCGGCGATGGAGTAGTTGCCGCCGGCGTCGGTCTGCGTCTCCGCCCAGTAGAGCTGTGTGCCGACCTTCGACCAGGCTTCGACCCAGGCGCTCGAGGTCGGGGTGCCGTACGAATCGCGCAGCGTGCCGTACACGGTGGCCGTCCCCGTGGCGAGGCGGGCGCCGAGCGGCCGGAAGGCGGCTCTCGCGGAGAGTGCGCCGGCGTCGGCCCTCGCCGACGGCTCGCCGCCGCGCCGCGCAGGGTGGTCGTCGCCCGCGTGGGGCGGCGGCGCCGCGTGCGCGACCGTCGCCGAGAGCATCAGGACGGCGCACGTCGCCGCCGCGATCATCGGACGTCTCATGAAGGATCCCTCCTCGGTGGGGTGGCGGGCCCCGTCGGCCCTGTCGTCATCCTACTTCGTCGGCGGCGAGGGCGTCCGGCTCAAGGAGATTGACGACGCCGCCCGCTGCGGCGACGCCCGGACGACCCGGAGGCGACGCGGTGCGTTACGCACGCGGCGATCCGGGGCACGTTGGAAGTACGCTGCGTGCCCCCCGCCGGACCCCCGCTCCGGAAGCCGCAGCCGAGTAGAGGGGAGGACTCCATGGGTCAGGTCCACCCGCTGCCGAGCCGGCCGGACGGTCGTCCCGCGCCGGTCGTCATCCCGCTTCCCGCCGGTCAGGTCCGCCCCCTTGACTCCGTGCACTGCGCCCTGTGCGGCGCCAGGCTGAGCGCCGGTGCGTTGCGGCATCATCTCGTCTCACCGCACGAGGCCGAGACGATCACCGTCTGCCACACGTGTCACAGGGCGGCGCGGGGTGAGGGGTACAGGCCGGCTGAGTGATCCTCCGCCGGCGTGCACCGGAGCGCGCCGCCCCCGTTTGGTACAATCACCGTCCCTGCAATCCGCCCTGCCCCGTCCGGTGATGCCGTTGCGCCTCCTCGATGCCTGCGCCCGCAAACCGGTCGACGCGACGCCCGTGTGGCTCATGCGTCAGGCCGGCCGCTACCTGCCCGAGTACCGCGCCATCCGCGAGAAGATGAGCTTCGTCGAGATGTGCCGGCGGCCCGACGTGGCGGCGGAGGTCACGCTGCAGCCGCTCCGCCGCTTCGACCTCGACGCCGCCATCGTGTTCGCCGACATCCTGCTGCCGCTGGAGCCCATGGGCATCGGCTTCCACTTCACCGGCGACGAGGGACCGGTCATCGAGCGCCCCATCCGCAGCGCGCGCGACCTCGAGGGTGTGCACGGCATCGACGCCGCTGCCGACCTCCAGTACGTGATGGACACCATCCGCCTCGTTCGCCACGAGCTCGCCCCGGGCGTCCCGCTGATCGGCTTCTCGGGCGCACCGTTCACCCTGGCCAGCTACATCGTCGAGGGGGGACACTCCCGCAACTACGCCCACGTGAAGCGGTTCATGTACCACGACCCGGTGACCTTCGCGCGGCTCATGGACCTGATCTCCGAGGTCGTGGTGGACTACCTCAGGGCGCAGATCGCGGCCGGCGCCCAGGCGGTGCAGCTGTTCGACTCATGGGCCGGATGGCTGAGTCCGTACGACTACGAGCTCTCGATCCTTCCGCATGTACAGTACGTGATCGACGCGGTCAAAGGGCGAGGTGCGCCGGTGATCTACTTCGCCAACGGCGCCTCCGCCATGCTGGACCTGGTCGCGAAGGTGCGCAGCGACGTCATCGGGGTCGACTGGCGCATCCGGCTCGACCGCGCCTGGGACCAACTCGGTGACGTGGCCGTGCAGGGCAACCTGGACCCCCTCACGCTGCTCGGGCCGCCCCAGGCGATCGAGGAGCGCGTGGCCGACGTGCTGCGCCGGGCGGCGGGTCGGCCCGGGCACATCTTCAACCTGGGGCACGGCATGGTGCCGCAGGCCCCTCCGGACAACGTCAAGTACCTGGTCGATGCGGTGCACCGGCTCTCGGCCGCGGCCGGTTGAGCGGTCCGGGTGATGTCGCGGTGACCGGGGGCTCCGTCGACGTCGCGCTGCTGGCCTACGGCGGCCCGGAGACGCCTGCGCAGGTCGCGCCGTTCCTCGAGCGGCTCATGGGGCGCGTCCCCGACGCGGCCACGGTCGCCGCCGTCGAGGAGCGCTACGCGCTCATCGGCGGCGCCTCTCCGTTGCCCGGCATCACCGTGCGCCAGGCGCGGGCGCTCCAGGGCAGGCTCACGCGGGACCTCCCCGGCCCGGTCCGCGTGCGCCCTGGGTTCCTGTACAGCGAGCCGAGCGTCACCGACTGCGTCCGCGCGCTCGATGCGGCCCAGGTCGTCGCCCTGCCCATGAGCCCCTTCTCCTCGCGGCTCACGAGCGGCCGTTACAGAGCCGGGCTGGCCGCCGCCGAGGACCGTGCGGCGGGGGGCGCCGGCCGCGACATCCCGCTCCTCGAGGGCTGGCACGCGAGCCGGGGGTTCGTCGGCGCCGTGAGCCGTCGCATCGCCGAGGCGCTCGACGGCTCCGACGCCAGGGAGTGGGCCGTGCTGTTCACGGCGCACAGCGTGCCGGCCGAGACCGTCGCGGCCGGCGATCCCTACGTCGAGCAGCTGCGACAGACCGCCGCCAAGCTGACCCGGCGGATCGCAGCCGGGGGGTCGCGCTTCGGGTTCCAGAGCAGGGGCCGCAGCGGCGGGGAGTGGACGGAGCCCGAGGCCGACGCGGTCGCACGCGATCTGGCGGGAGAGGGTTGGAAGAAGATCCTCGTGGTGCCGGTCGGGTTCGTGAGCGAGAACGTGGAGACGCTGTACGACCTGGACGTCGTGTTGCGCGGCCACATCGAGGACCTCGGCATGGAGTATCGACGCACGCGTCCTCCTAACGACTCGCCGCAGTTCATCGAGGCGTTGGCGGCCGTCGTCACCGCCCATCTGGCGGAGCGGCCGGCGACTCCGGCGGACAGGGCGGAGAACCTGCCCGCCGACGGATGACGACATGAGCGATCCGACCGCGGCGCGCCACGGGGGAGCCGGAGGGCGGCCGTGCCGCGTCGTCGTCGTGGGCGGCGGCATGGCCGGCCTTGGGGCGGCGCGCGTTCTCGAGGCGGCGCGCGCGCAGGACCCTTCCCTCGACTGGCGTCTGTTCGAGCAGGATCCGCGTTTCGGCGGCAAGGTGCACACGGAGCGCCGCGACGGGTTCGTCGTCGAGGGTGGGCCGGACTCGGCCATCATCGAGAAGCCCTGGCCGATCACGGCCGCCCGCGAGCTCGGCATCGCCGACCGGTTCCTCGACTGCAACGAGGACATCCGCAAGAGCTTCGTCTACACCCGTGGGCGTCTGCACGAGCTGCCCGAGGGCATCATCCTCATGGTCCCCACGCGCATGGTGCCGTTCGCGCTCAGCGGGCTCATGAGCTGGCCCGGCAAGGCGCGCATGGGCCTCGACCTCGTGCTGCCGCGCGGCGGCGCCGCGACCCTCGGCCTGGAGGGTCCCGCCGGGCAGGCCCTGGACGAGAGCCTGGGCGACTTCGTGCGCCGCCGCCTCGGCCGGGAAGCCCTGCAGCGCATCGCGGAGCCCATCGTCGCCGGCATCCACGCCGGCGACCCGGAGCACATGAGCGTGCGTGCCACCTTCCCCATGTTCCTGGAGATGGAGCACGAGCATCGCAGCCTGATCCTGGCCATGCTCAAACGACGCCAGGCGCGTCAGAAGGCCGCCGCGGCCCGCGCCGCGGCGGCCGCATCCGGGGCGCCGGGCGCGGGCCGCGGTTCACGCCCGTCCGGCCCGCGCTCGTACTTCTACTCGTTCCGGACGGGACTCCAAGACCTCAGCGACGCCATCGTGGCCTCGTTGCCGGCCGAGCGTCTCCACGCCGGCGTGGGTGTGACCGCGATGGCCGAGTGCGGCGCCGGCTGCGGCGCCCGCGCCGGGTCCGGGGCGTACGCACTGCAGCTGAGCGACGGCTCCCGTCTGGTCGCCGAGGCCGTGGTGCTCGCCACGCCGGCATGGGCGAGCGGCGACCTGCTGCGCCCCATCGCCCCGGCGGCCGCTTCCGACCTCTCCTCCATCCAGTACGTGAGCACGGCCACCGTGTCGGTCGCCTTCGAGGCCGCCCAGGTGAGTCACGACCTCAAGGGCTTCGGCTTCGTCGTCCCGCGGGCAGAGGACAGACCCGTGATGGCGACCACCTGGAGCTCGAGCAAGTTCGACGGGCGCGCGCCCGCCGGTCATGTGCTGCTGCGCAGCTTCCTCGGTCGCGCCGGGCGGGAGGCCGCCGCCCAGCTGGACGACGACGAGATGGTCGCGGTCGTGCGGTCGGAGCTGCGCGAGATCATGGGCATCCGCGCGGAGCCGGAGTTCGCGCGGATCTTCCGCTGGCCGCGGGGGATGCCGCAGTACCGTGTGGGCCACGTCGAGCTCGTGGCCCACATCGAGGCGGCGGTGGCGCGTGTGCCCGGCATCGAGCTGGCCGGCGGCGCCTACCATGGGATCGGGATCGGCGACTGCCTGCGTGAGGGCGCGGCCGCGGCCGAGCGCGCCCTGGCGCACGTCCGCGGCCTCCCCGAGGAGGCCGTCCCGCCGCAGCCGCCGGACCTCCCCGCCGCCGACGGGCTCGTGGACTGACGTGGCCCCGGCCGTCGCCCGGGGACGTGGGGCGTCCCGGCCGCGTCTCTCACGCGCCCTCTGGCGCAGCACCGGGACGGGCGGCGCGCCGCCCGTCCCGGTGCGTTGCGCGCCTACCTCACTCGACGTCGCGCCAGTTGCCCGTGTAGATCGCGTTGGCGAGCAGCCGGTACGTGCCCTCCGTGTGCGCGCGGAAAGCCGCCATCGGGCCGATGAAGGTCACGCGTCCGTCGCCGTACGGACCGTGCACCACCACGGCCTTGCCGGCGGCATCACCGATCACGAGGCCGGTCGGGTCGTCGGTCTGCCAGAAGCCCGCCAGGAAGTAAGGATCGCGGTAAGTGGCGTCGACGGCCACGCCCTCGCCCGGGTCGTCGAACCAGGTGATGGGGAAGGCGAAGGTGTAGCCGTCGCCTCCGATGCCCGCCGTCGCCAGAGTCTCGTGATACGAGGTCTCTCCGAGGCAGTTGTTCGCCCAGTAGAACGACCAGTCGTAGCCGCCTGCGGGCTGCACGTCGAGCACATCGTCGAGGATGCCGTAGGGGCCGTTGGCGACGTAGGCTCCGCCGTCGTAGATCCACGCCTTGAGGTCGTCGACGTCGAGTCCCGTGTAGTCGTCGCACACCAGGGTGTCGTACCTGCCGAGGTCGACGTCCGCGCTGACGACTTGGGCGTCGAATCCGAGCTTGCGCAGCGCGAAGGCCGTGGGGCCGTCGGAATACACGGCCACCTTGAGCGGACCGGCGACGCTCCCCGGCGGGTAGCCCTCGTGGTACACGTGCTGGGTGCCGAAGTGCCCGGCGTCGTACTGCACGGTGCTGATGCGGCAGTGGTTCGCCGCCGCTTTCGCGGCGAGGAAGTCCTTCGCCGTCCTGCTCGCGGCGAAGATGAGGAACGCTCCGAGCGGCGGATCGCTCTCGCCCCCGACCGTCCACGTGACGCGCTCCACGGGGATGCCGTGCGCCACCAACTGGTTGACGACCTTGACGTCGACGTCTCCATCGGCCTCCACGGTGTACCATGGTCCGGCGCCGACGAACTGACCGGCCGGCTCGGCGACCTTGGTCACCGGCCTCATGCCGAACGACACCGGTCGAGGCAGCTCGTAGCGCGAGAATCCCCAGCTCTCGGGAATCTGCCAGGCGCACGCGTCGTACATCTGCGTGGCCTGGGAAGAGACGTCCTGGCCGTACCACAGCATGGCGTTCGCGATACCGCGCAGCGGTTGCTGCAACGGCACGAAGTACGATCCGGCGGGGAAGTCCGAGATCCGCCTGCTGACCACGGGGCGTACCGCCTCGGTGGTGCGGTAGACCTCGATGCCGTTGGCGAGCAGGTGCCGCACCGCCTTACGCGCTGCGGTCGCGTTCTTCTGCAGCGGGCCGCCGGACGGGATGATGTAGCCGAAGCCGTACTCCATCGGCTCGGGTACGTCCGCCGTCACCGGTTGTGACTTGCCCCTGTCGGCACGCTGGAAGCGCTTGATCTGGTTGGTCAGCATGCCGACGCGGTGCTCGGCCGTATACTTGGCGCCTTCGAGGATGCCGTAGTAGTGGGCGTCCACGCCGTCTTCGCTCTTGTACGGGGTCTCCATGGTGGAGCCGACGAGGCCGTAGAACATGGCGAACTGCGGCGTGTAGTACGGGCTGTAATCCTCGAAGCCTTCGCTCTTGCCCGTCTCGGGGTTGATCCAGTCGCGGTACGGGATGTCCACCTCGACGATGGTGTTGTCCTCGATCGCCTTCTCGATGGCGAGAGCGGCCGGGTAGGCGTGGGCGATGGAGAGATCCCATTCGTAGTTGGGGTCGTGGGGATTGGTGGTGGGGTCGATGATCATCGGGTCGTAGTACCCGTGCAGGTCCAGGAACATGGTCGGGTGCCACTTGACGATCTGCCTGGCCACAGCGCGGACCTCGGACTGCGACTGCGTGATCCAGTCGCGGTTGAGGTCGAAACCGTTGGCGTTGCGGCGTGCATCGGCGATGCGACCGTCGGGGTTCTGGCAGATGTTCACCAGCACGACGTCGTTGGCGAGGATCTTCCTGGTCGTCGCATCGTTCGAGAACGAGAGCTTGCGGATGAGGCGCAGGCCGGCGTCCACGCCGGTGGTCTCGCCGCCGTGGATGCTGCAGTTGATGAACACGGGTGCGCGCAGGTCGCCGCCGCGGCGCAGCATGGCGCGCGCTGCGTCAGGGTCAGTGGTCTGCAAGGCGATGAAGCGCAACCAGCGCTTCCTGGCCGCCGGCGAAGCCCACTTCTTCTGGATCGTGACGAGGTACAGCGGGTGTCCGCCGGCGGACCTCGCGATCTGCGTGAAGGACATGCGCGCGCTGCGCTTGTCGATGTCCTTGAGGATGCCGAGGATCCGCGAGTAGCTGGTGTAGCTCGGGTAGGGTTTGGCGGCGAGCGCGCCGTGCGCGGCACGACCGGCCGGGTGGCGCACGGCGCTGGCGAGCGGGCGGTCCACCTGCATCGCCTGCGACAGCGGTGTGGCCAATGCCGGCGCTGCGGCGACGAGCAGGACGCCCAGCGCGAGCAGGACGACGGCGTATCTCCTCATGGCTCCCTCCTTCAGACGACAAGTCCTCAGGGGCGGAGTATGTCAGGGTGGGGAGAGGTCGACAATAGTCCGTCGACATCTCGCGACCGGCGTCCTTCCGGGACGTCGGCGCCGCGTGGATCGGAGCGCCTGGCTCAGTACTTGCCGAGCAGCTTCCAGATGCCGCGGTGGACGGCGTGTACGCTGAACCCCGGCTTGACGTACATCACCGCGCAGTGGCCGGCGATGACGCTGAGCCCGCGTCTCTCGGCCTCGGCCAGCGCCTCCGGCGTGTCGGTCATCTGGTGGATCCAGATCCTCCGCACGCCGGCGTCGGCGGCCCTGGCGACCCACGCCGCCGTCTCCTCCCTGGGAAGCTCGAGGACGGCTGCGTCGACCGGTCCGGGCAGCGCCGCGAAGTCGGCGTGAGCGGCGTCGTCCTCGACCGTGCCTCCATCCGGGTCCACCGCGTAGACGGTCTTGCCGAGGTCTTTGAGCGCGCCGTAGGTGATCCTCGGGTACGCTTTCCTGCTCGTCTGGCGGCCGACCACGGCGTAACTGCCGGCCTCCCAGAAGCGTTCGCGCTCGGACGTCATAGCGGGATCCTTTCTCGAGGGTGACGGATCAGGAGGAGCACGGGCCAGGACCGCCGTGCCGCTCGTCGTCCGCCCCGGAACTGCCGGATCCATCCGGCTCGTTCTCCGCGTAACACTGACCGGGCGCGATCACGGCGGGGCAGCGGCGCCCGGTCCGGAGGGCGGCGCGGACCTCGTAGCAGAGGTGGCATTCGTCGGCGTACCGCGCACGCCGCGGGGCGTGACCGACCGACTGTGCGAGTCCCCAGGGGCCGCCGGCGACGATCTCGCGCACCACGGGACGCGTGTGCGCGTCGTAGGCGTCGAGCACGCGTCGCAGGCCGTCCGGGTGCGGCGTCGCCAGACGCTCCGGCGCCGGCGGGCCGTCGCCTCCGGCGAAGACGTTGCCGGCGCTGATGCCCTGGCACACCTGCAGCTCGCCGTCCGGCCCGATGTGGGCCCGGCCCGGGTGGACGAGATCCTCGTGTGGGCATGTGACCAGGGACTCGGGCGGCCGTGAGGCGTGGTCCGGAGCGAGCAGCACCGCCGCGCGCCCCTTGTACATGATCTCGTCCACGTCGCCGGAGCAGGCGCCGGGCACGCCGATGTCCGCCGGCGCCCCCACCTCCAGCACGCTCGTCGGGATGCCCAACGTACGCGCCGCCAGGACCGCCGCGCGCAGGTGCTCCTCATCCGCGTCCTCCACGAAGTAGGCGTAGGAGGAGAGCGAGAGGTCGGCCAGGCCGAGCTCGGCGAACGGCGCCAGCCACGTTCCGGCGTCGTCCGGAGAGGTCGCCCAGTAGCAGTTGCTGACCATGCCGACGTCCAGGCCGCGCGCGCGGGCGTGGCGCGCCGCCGCCAGCACCACCGCATAGGCGAGCGTGGGCTCGCCGCCCTCGAAGTAGACCTGCGCCACGCCCAGCCGCGCCGCCTGGTCGATGACGCCGGTGAGCTGCGCCAGCGTCATCGTCGCCTCCGCGTCCGGTGAGCCCCACACGAAGCAGTGCTCGCAGGCGTAGGTGCAGCGATAGGTGACCAGGAAGTGGATGCCCTCGAGGCGGGTCGACATGCGCCCAGTGTACGCCTCGGCAGGGAGCGACACGAGATGCACAGAGCCCCGATCACGGCGCTGCGCCCCTCTCATGCCGAGGCGCGCGGCTGCCGATAACGGAGGTGGCGCGGGCGCGACGCCTTGTGGGCGGGCAGGGAGAGAGGTGGGAGGCTGGACAGCGTCCTCTACGTGAGTCTGATCAAGAACGCCGCGCTGCTCGTCGTCCTGGTGTTCGTCTACGACTACCTGGCGCGCGGCACGCGCCGCTGGCCGCCGTTGGTGAACCAGCTCGTCGCCGGTGGAGTGCTGGGCGGCGTCGCCTTCACCCTCATGGCGATGAGCTGGCCGTTGTCCGACGGCGTCTTCATCGACGCCAGGACGGTCGCGCTGAGCACGGGGACGCTCTTCTACGGTACGGTGCCGGGTGCGATCGGCGGCAGCATCGCGGCCGCGTTCCGCATCCACCAGGGCGGACCCGGCGTGTCCATGGGCGTCGCCACCATCGCGATGTCGGTGATCGTCGCGGCGCTCTGGCGCCGGGTCCGCGCGACCGACCGCCGCGATCCGGGCTTCCGGGAGCTTTGGGCGTTCGGCTTCGCCGTGCACGGCTGCATGTTGTGCCTCACGTGTCTGCTCCCGCGGAGCATGTTCGTCGACGTGCTCCAGACCATCGCCGTGCCGGTGATCGTGGTCTTCCCGCTCGGCGCGGCGCTGGTGGGCACGGTGATGGTCGACCAGCGCCGGCGGCGCCGCGCCGAGCGGACGCTCCGGCAGAGCGAGGACCGGTTCCTGGCCTTCGGGGAGCGCTTCCCCGGGCGCATGTGGATGCTCGACGACGAGCTGCGCTACATCCACGTCAACACGCAATTCGCGGAGATGCTGGGACGGGAGCGGTCGGACGTGCTCGGCCGGACGCCGGACGACGTGTGGGCGCCCGACGTCGCCCGGTCCCTGCGGGACCACTGCCGGCGGGCGCTCGACGGCGAGACGGTCGACGTGATCGAGTACTGGCCGAGCGGCGGCGAGCGGAGGTGGGTCCGTGCGCTCGCCTTCTCCGTCGGCGGCGCCGACCGCGGCGGGTTCATCGGCGGCCTGATGCTCGACGTGACGGACATGCGGCAGACGGAGGCGGAGCTGATGCGTCACGCCGAACGTCTGCAGCAGAACGTACGGGGGGCCGTCACGGCCATGGGCAGCCTGGTGGAGAGCCGTGATCCGTACACCGCCGGGCATGAACGACGGGTCGCCGAGCTGGCCGTGGCGATCGCCGAGCGGATGGGGTGGTCGCGAGACCAGGTCGAGGGGCTGCGGATGGCCGCATTAGTCCATGACGCCGGCAAGGTCGCCGTGCCGGCGGAGATCCTCTCCAGGCCGGGACGTCTGAGCGTGCACGAGTTCGAGCTGATCAAGGTGCACGCCCGCGCCGGCTACGACGTGCTGCGCTCGATCAGGTTCGACCAGCCGGTCGCCCGGACGGTCCTTCAGCACCACGAGCGGCTGGACGGGTCGGGATATCCCTCAGGACTGCGTGGCGACGACATCCTGCCCGAGGCCCGGGTGCTGGCGGTGGCGGACGTGTTCGAGGCCATGACCTCCCATCGACCGTACCGGCCGGCCCTGCCGCACGAGGTCGCGGTGGAGGAACTGCGGGACGGCGCCGGGACGCGCTATGACGTCGCGGCGGTGGATGCGTGCCTCGCCGCGCTGGAGGACGGGTTCATCCTGAGCAGCGGATGGGACGACGGGCGTCCGGATGCGGGGGCCGGCGACCGGTGGTCAGAGTCGCGCGCGGAAGGCCTTGACCTCGGCGGCGTACCAATCGCCGGCGGCGTTCCTGATACCGGTGCGGTCCTTGAAGAAGCGTGACGCGTTGGCGGTCGCGTGGCCGACCACGTCGACCTTCCTGATGCCGTACCGGTAGCGGAGCCAGCGGACCAGTCGCAGACCCGCGCCGACCTGCTTCGTGCGGGCCAGGATCTGGCGGTCCATCCAATGACCGTCCTTGCCCGCCCTCGGCTCCTGCACGAACTCGATCCCGAACGCCGTCCAGTTCATGCCGATGCAGTGGCGGGCCCGGTGGGTGAGCGGCATGAGCTGGTAGATGGTGCCGTCCTTGTGGACGATGAACTGCGCCGAGACCCCGGGCTTCTCGCCGTTGTAGGCGGTGTTGGCGTCGAAGGTGTTCCAGGCGGCCTGCCAGGTCGCCCCGGCGGTGTGGTGCAGAACGATGGCTTTGGGCTTGGTGAGTCTCCAGACGCGCTGCCCGTAATGGCGCCGGCAGTACGCCGCCGTCTGCTTCTTGCGGGCCGTGCCGTAGCGGATGTACTTCTTGACGATCGGTGGCTTGGGGACCGGCGCGCCGCGCGCCGTGGGAGAGGCGGCGAACGAGGGGGCCGCGAGGATGGCGATGGCGGCGATGATGCCGGCGACCACGAGCGCGACGATGCTCACCGTGCGGATGCTGCGGATGCGCTGCATGGCGCCTGATTATACGCCTCTCGGGGCTGAGGCGTGCCACGCTCCGCGGCGGCGGGCCGCCTGCCTGCGAGCCGCGGCGGCTCGGGGCACGTCGACCCTGCGCCGGCGACGGGGCGGGTCCGGGTGTCTCCTCAGTCTCGAGCCACGCTCGGCCGCCGCGGCTTTCCGTCCCCGCCGGGGTTTACGTTGCTCGGTCCCAGCCGTCTTGTCCTCCTCCCGGAGAGGGCGCGTCGGCGGGGCGGCCTCGCATCCGCCTCGGGGTCGTGGACGGTCGTCGCCTGAGGGAAGGAGCGCGTCGTGAGTGATTCGCCGGACCGGATACTGGAGCTCGCGAAGGTCCAGCGGCTAGGGCCCGAGGTGGAGACGCTGTTCTCTTCCGGCAGGGAGTCCCTCCCCTACATCCGCAGCGCGCTGGTCGACCCCGCCGTCGAGCTGCTGCGCGCCGGCCAGAACGTCGCGCTGGTCGGGCATGAGGGCGTGGGCCGGCGTTCGGTGGCGCTGACGCTGCGCCGGTCCGCCGCGTGGGAGACCGGCGACGCGCAGCCGACGCTCGACTTCTGTACTCCCGGACCGCATCGCTTCTCCTGGCCGATGTACTGCACGACGCCCCGTGACTGGCTCGCCGGGTGCTTCTACGTCGGCAACCTCGAGAACCGTGTCGGGCTCATGTTGAAGCAGGCGGCCGACGACTGCCTCGTACTGGTCGAGTCGGTCCACGAGGCCCTGGGGGCCTGGCAGGGGCGGCACGAGGCGTCGGACCTCGTCGACCTTCTGGTGGACGTCGCCAGACACCCGCGGGTGCACCTGGTCGTCACCGCCACTCCGGCGGGATGGGCGCGGCTGCGCGACAGCAAGCGGCACTTCACCGACTGCTTCACCGTCGTCGACGTGCCCGCGCCCACTCCCGCGGAGGCGCGCCTCATCGTCGGCCTGGAGGCGGACCATCTCAGGGTCCCCACGGGGTTCGGCAATGCCGCCATCGAGGAGGCCTTCAGGATGGCGGCCCGGCACTTCCCGGACCAACCGTCGCTGGGCCCCGTCCAGCGTATGTTGAGGGCCGCGTTCAACGCGCCCCGCGGGCGCGGACCGGTCGCGGCCGTGCGTGAGGCGGCGGCGGACCTTCTCGGCCTCGCGCGCTGCTGGGTGGGTCGCGACCTGGTCCCCGCGGGAGACGCCGTGACCGGGCGCCTCGAGCAGGTCGTGCTGGGGCAGCACGAGGCCTGCGAGGCCGTGGTCGACGACCTCCTGGCGTGGGTGTACGGGCTGGGGACGCCGGGCCGGCCGCGCTCCTACCTCTTCGCCGGCGCGCCCGGCATCGGCAAGACCAGCCTGGCCTGCGAGCTCCAGACGGTGCTCGGCGGGCCGGGCAGCTCGCCGCTGCGCTTCGACTGCAGCGAGCTGACCTCCCCGGTCGACGCCGACCGCCTCCTCTCGACGGAGCAGGCGGGCTCGCTGGTCGCCGGATTGCTGCAGCGGCCGGCCGCGGTCGTCCTGCTGGACGAGATCGATCGCGCCCATCCCTTCGTCCGCGGGCTGCTCTACGAGCTGCTCGAGGGGCGCATCACCACGCTCGAGGGCACCACGGTCTCGAGCCTCAACGCGACCGTGATCATGACGACCAACGCCGGCGCGTCCGCCTGGATCGGTCGCTCCCGGGATGACGACGAGCGGGTCGCCGAGGCCCGCGCCGCGACCCTCCACGCCTGCGTCGACGTGCTCGGCGACGCCGTCCTGTCGCGCGTGAGCCGCGTCCTGGTCTTCCCGCCGCTGGGCGCCGCGGCGGGGCGGTCCATCGTGGAGCTGGAGGTCGGGCGTCTCGCCGCCCGACCCGACCTGCAGGAGCGCGGCATCGGCGTGCAGGCCACGCCGCGCCTCATCGATGCGCTCGCGCGGACCGGCCTGAGCGACCGTACCGGCGCGCGCGGGGTGCAGAAGGCGGTGCACCTCGCCCTCGCCGTGCCGCTGGCGAGGATGATCAACGAGCAGGACGTCGTGCGCAGCCACCTGGTCGTGGACGCCGTCTCCGACGGCGAGGACCTCGACGGCGTGCGCGTCGAGGTAGCGCGGTGGAACTGACCGGCCAGACCGGTGACCAAGCCACCGATTCCGCACGGCGGGCGCGCTTCAGTCGGCGGCGGCGCGCGCCGATATCCTCTGCAGCGACGCGGGAGGGAGGAGAGATGTCACTCGCAGACGACCTGGCGGCCGCGAGCGCGACCCTGCCGGTGCGGCTGGCGCAGCAGAAGGACGGCAGTCTCGAAGGTGAGGCCGTGCTGGCCGAGCGCAAGGCCTTCCTGAGCAGGAAGAAGCTCACCTACAAGTGCAAGGCGCGGGTGGACGACGCCGCCCGGGTCGTCCGCTTCTGGGAGATCCTGGTCGAGAAGGGGTCGGGCGTCTCGAGCGGCATGGACGACATGAGCCCCGGCTTCGGCTTCAAGGCCGGGACCTACAGGACCGGCGGCAAGGAGCGCTCGGGCTCGATCGAGGAGACCTCCCGTCTCTTCGGCCAGGACTACAGCTACCAGTGGGACTACGCCGCCGTGCGGACCGCTCTGCAGGGGGTCGCGACGGCGGCCGGCTATGGCTGGGAGACCGTCCTGAACCCGAAGTCCGTGTGAGACGGCGGGCGCGGCGGGAGATCGTCCCGCCGCGCCCGCCGGTCCTCAGTCGGATGTGGATCTGCGAGGGCTGTGCTCCCCGGCCTCACTTCACCTTGATCGTGAACACCGGCGAGGTGCCCGCGGCGTGGAGATCACCGGCCGGGACCTTGACGCGCAGCACATGGGTCCCCTTGGGCAGCCTGGTCGACCCCTCGCCGCCGAGGACCGTGACGCGCTTGTAGTTCTTCCACACGCGGCGCGCGCGGCGCTGGAGCATGACCGTGTCGTCGGTGGCGGGCCGCACGTGCACGGCCAGACGGGCGGCGCCCGTGAGCCAGACCCGCGGAGTCACCTTGACGTTCGCCACGGCGCCGCCGGGCAGCGAGCCGTCGACGGAGCCCACGCGCGCGATGAGCGTCGTGTTGCGCCTGAGGTTGCGCACGACGCCCGTGAAGTTCGCCATGCCCTGCTTGGAGCGGGCGTGGAGCGTGGCGACCTCGACCTCGCTGCCGCCGGCGTCGCGGCGGTAGAGGGTGACGGCGACGTCCTTCGAGCTCTCCACGGATCCGGTCACGGTGACGTCGGCGCCGTAGGCCACCGTCCTCGGTCGGGCGCGCAGCGTGACGTAGGCGGTCGGGAGGGCGAGCTCGTTGGAGAAGACATAGCCGGTCGCGACGGTCCTCTCGATCGGGTCCGGCGCCCCCGGCCCGGCGCCCTCCTCGGGCTGGTACGAGACGATGAACTCGCCGTTGCCCGGGGATGCGTTGAGCTGGTCGACGAGTTCGGCCAGGGTGGCCGGTGGATCCGAGGCGGGAGAGCTCCCCACTTCCTCGTCCTCGCCGCCGCCGTACACGGCCGGGTACACGGCCAGCCGCCCGTACAGCGAGGTCCCGGCCGGCACAGTGAGCGTCGTCTCGAGCGACTGCACGGCAGGGGAGCCGTAGCGGTAGTAGTCGACGCGCACCACGTTCTCGCCGGGACCCCACCCCTCGGGCAGGGTGATCGCGGCGATGCGGGCGCTGCGCTGCGTCGGCGAGAGGCTGCCGGTCACGGCGACCGACTCGATCTCAGGTTGCAGCACGCCGTCCGGATTGGACGACAGTGTGTACAGCAGGTCGCTCGCGTCCATGCCGAGCAGCCAGGACACGTCGAACGGGTCCGTCCAGATGTTGTGGCGCGACACGGTGTATGTACCCGTGTCGTCGGAGACGCGGATGACGGTGGTCGTCTCGCCGCTGCCCGGATAGAAGTACTGGTCGAGCCAGCGGTAGGCCAGCGCGGAGACGATCTCGCCGGGCAGCTCGGGATACGCGCCGCCGGTGAACAGCCACTGGCTGACGTCGGTCTGGTCCTGGAAGGGAGTGGCCACGCCCGGCAGCGTGAGCTCGGTCGTCACCGGGAAGCTGGGGGCGGTCTTGCCGAGATCGCCTTCGACGCCCCACATGCGGTCCTGCACGACGGCGCCCTTGACGTCGCGCGGGGCGATCAGCTTGTAGGGCTCGAAGCTGCTTCCCCAGACGCCCTGGACGAAGCCGCCGGTGAGGTCGGCCTCGAGCGGGCCGAACTGCTGGAAGGGATGGCCGAAGATCATCACGGCGTCGCCGTCGACGTAGGTGACGGTGCCGGCGGCGCCGACCCACACGGAGCCCTGCGAGAAGAGGA
>ERZ764778.157-NODE-157-length-85566-cov-116.686368_pt1 | contig 85566 bp, 80 predicted proteins | sample MGYA00374951_ERZ764778 | MGnify/ENA primary metagenome ERZ764778 (study PRJEB28918, sample SAMN05720193) | bioreactor metagenome | isolation source: Anaerobic biogas reactor | place: USA:Washington, USA | collected 2015-08-08 ...
GGCTACTCTACAGTCTTTATCAGTTTCAACCCACGCACCCGCACGGGGTGCGACAGGCGCATGGTATCCCTGCAGATGTCAACTATTTAGTTTCAACCCACGCACCCGCACGGGGTGCGACAAAGGGGCAATTAGGACTTCCAAAAAATGTAAGAGGTTTCAACCCACGCACCCGCACGGGGTGCGACATCAATTAATATTACATTGAAATCCTATCAGAATATAGTTTCAACCCACGCACCCGCACGGGGTGCGACATCAATTAATATTACATTGAAATCCTATCAGAATATAGTTTCAACCCACGCACCCGCACGGGGTGCGACGAAAATCTGGAAAATAATCAGCAGTAGGCACCAAAGTTTCAACCCACGCACCCGCACGGGGTGCGACCTGAGTTTATATTTGATTTAATTAAAGGCCTTATGTTTCAACCCACGCACCCGCACGGGGTGCGACGCACAATTTTACCCTGGACTTATTCACCATTTAAGTTTCAACCCACGCACCCGCACGGGGTGCGACCAGGGTGGGGGATTGAGAATCTGAATGAGCTGGAGTTTCAACCCACGCACCCGCACGGGGTGCGACGGCATACGCTGCAATGTTTGGCTTTGATAAGCTAGTTTCAACCCACGCACCCGCACGGGGTGCGACTAGGAGAGGTTTTGCCCACCATTAGATACCTTTGGGGTTTCAACCCACGCACCCGCACGGGGTGCGACCCGATAATGGGCATTATGTAAACTAGCATGATGGGTTTCAACCCACGCACCCGCACGGGGTGCGACGAATAGGGTCTATGTGTCCAGCGCATAATTTCACCGGTTTCAACCCACGCACCCGCACGGGGTGCGACCGAGATCAGCGATGACCCATTGGTCGTCAAGAATGTTTCAACCCACGCACCCGCACGGGGTGCGACGCCCACTCTGGCCAGTCTCGGAGCCTGGGGAGATGTTTCAACCCACGCACCCGCACGGGGTGCGACCGTTTACGATCAGCCAGGCTACGAGTATATGGGAGTTTCAACCCACGCACCCGCACGGGGTGCGACGCTCCGGGAATGGCCAAACTGGGCAAAATACTGGTGTTTCAACCCACGCACCCGCACGGGGTGCGACGTGCAGGAACTATGTGACCTAACGCCCGCTGATGTGTTTCAACCCACGCACCCGCACGGGGTGCGACTTCTGGCGGCAAATCCCTGACCTCATTACCCACAAGTTTCAACCCACGCACCCGCACGGGGTGCGACCATAAACAAAAGGCTCGCACCTAAAAATCAGCGAGTTTCAACCCACGCACCCGCACGGGGTGCGACTTCATGTTGCTCTAAAGATATGAGCCGTCCCGTTTTGTTTCAACCCACGCACCCGCACGGGGTGCGACTTGTATATCGATTGGATAGGGAATAACTCCTGGATGTTTCAACCCACGCACCCGCACGGGGTGCGACTTATCTCAACCCTCATAATTCTGAGGGCTGAATAGTTTCAACCCACGCACCCGCACGGGGTGCGACGAGATTATTTGAGGATTTTGCGATAGTAAATGCCAGTTTCAACCCACGCACCCGCACGGGGTGCGACGAGATTCTTTTTTGGCAGATTATTTGTCTGAATTTGTTTCAACCCACGCACCCGCACGGGGTGCGACGCGCTCCAGATACAAACATTGAGTCTATTTATATGGTTTCAACCCACGCACCCGCACGGGGTGCGACGGAAACCGGCATGGTGGTTGATTTCGGGGAACTTAAGTTTCAACCCACGCACCCGCACGGGGTGCGACTCCGCAGTTCTCCGGTTTCTTCCAACACCAGCATGTTTCAACCCACGCACCCGCACGGGGTGCGACTTCAACAGAAACGAAAAAAAGGTACAAGGAACCGGTTTCAACCCACGCACCCGCACGGGGTGCGACACGCACTAGCTAAATTAAGGCAATTAAAATTAATCGTTTCAACCCACGCACCCGCACGGGGTGCGACGGAACAAATATCATAGAAACAAAAAATAAAAATAGGGTTTCAACCCACGCACCCGCACGGGGTGCGACCTTAACTTGACTCGGCTTGCAAAACCGTGCAAAATGTTTCAACCCACGCACCCGCACGGGGTGCGACTACAAGCTTGCGCTCATTGCATGGTGCATTATCAGTTTCAACCCACGCACCCGCACGGGGTGCGACGAACATATGTTCGGGTCAGTTCGGGAAGTGGGTTCGTTTCAACCCACGCACCCGCACGGGGTGCGACGAAGTTGATTCAGTTATGACTCTGCTAAAATCTTTAGTTTCAACCCACGCACCCGCACGGGGTGCGACGCGCCGCCTCGTTTTTCAAAACCCTGGTACAGAAGTTTCAACCCACGCACCCGCACGGGGTGCGACCCAAGCCCTGGCCGGGAATGAATGGTTCATACTGGTTTCAACCCACGCACCCGCACGGGGTGCGACGGATTAAAAGACCAATACTGTGCGCTAGGCGTGTGAGTTTCAACCCACGCACCCGCACGGGGTGCGACTATTGGTTTTTGCCATTACTATTCACTCCTATCTGTTTCAACCCACGCACCCGCACGGGGTGCGACCAGGAGAACCTTCTCACAAGTGCCGACTCGCTTTAAAGCCGTTTCAACCCACGCACCCGCACGGGGTGCGACTGCAGACTTTCCCGATGAGTTTCTCCGTATTCAGGTTTCAACCCACGCACCCGCACGGGGTGCGACTAGTATAATATGTAATACATGAGGAGGTGACAACTTGTTTCAACCCACGCACCCGCACGGGGTGCGACGATAGCTTAATCGGGTAAGGTTGATCCTTATTGGCAAGTTTCAACCCACGCACCCGCACGGGGTGCGACCGGATACCTACCGCTTAAGAAGGATAGCGGAGAACTGTTTCAACCCACGCACCCGCACGGGGTGCGACGTTTTATTATGCCGAATAAACCCGCTAAAGATACCGTTTCAACCCACGCACCCGCACGGGGTGCGACGCGGGCAGAATTGGAATTAATGCAGTTATGCCTTGTTTCAACCCACGCACCCGCACGGGGTGCGACGAGTTACTGAGAGTCCAGCATTTTGGGCGAATTGCTGTTTCAACCCACGCACCCGCACGGGGTGCGACTTACCGCCTCTAGGCATGATAAGACCTCCTTAGCTCAGTTTCAACCCACGCACCCGCACGGGGTGCGACGAAAAACCAATATCGGAAAATCCGGTATAGGTGGGTTTCAACCCACGCACCCGCACGGGGTGCGACTACCGGATTTTCCGATATTGGTTTTTCCGACTTTGGGTTTCAACCCACGCACCCGCACGGGGTGCGACTGATAAGGGTAAAAAACGGGAGGAGGAATGAGCATGTTTCAACCCACGCACCCGCACGGGGTGCGACCAGGAATTAACAGTATTAATTATATTGCAGGGAAAAAGTTTCAACCCACGCACCCGCACGGGGTGCGACTTCTATAGGATTACAAGGATAATGTCAATACAAAATGGGTTTCAACCCACGCACCCGCACGGGGTGCGACCAATAGTACAAAAAATGGAACGTTACCGAGAAGCAAGTTTCAACCCACGCACCCGCACGGGGTGCGACGTTTGCTTTCACTCCCTGCCCGACCAATTATTAGGTTTCAACCCACGCACCCGCACGGGGTGCGACTTTATGCAGCTCATGTGCCTAACTTAACCCCTGCGTTTCAACCCACGCACCCGCACGGGGTGCGACTTGTTTTAGATAGTTTAGTTAAAATATTTTCTACTGTTTCAACCCACGCACCCGCACGGGGTGCGACCAAATTTGCTATGGCAGAGCAGGACATTAATATAAGTGTTTCAACCCACGCACCCGCACGGGGTGCGACTATCAGCAGGTGCAAGAGAGCAAGAGCATATTGACCGTTTCAACCCACGCACCCGCACGGGGTGCGACAATACCTCATGAGGATCGTTGTTCATTCCTAAATGTTTCAACCCACGCACCCGCACGGGGTGCGACAATACCTCATGAGGATCGTTGTTCATTCCTAAATGTTTCAACCCACGCACCCGCACGGGGTGCGACTCAGTAATTTCATAAGTTTTGTTATAGTCATAACTGTTTCAACCCACGCACCCGCACGGGGTGCGACCAACCTTGCCCAAACTGCGGTACCAACTTACTTACTGTTTCAACCCACGCACCCGCACGGGGTGCGACACCTGCCGCGAGCTGACCATTACGCAGATATGCCAGTTTCAACCCACGCACCCGCACGGGGTGCGACGCAGTAATTGAGGTAGCGCAAGCTGTGTTAAGCGCGTTTCAACCCACGCACCCGCACGGGGTGCGACTTTAATTATGACGGATTTATTGAGCTAATAGCAAACGTTTCAACCCACGCACCCGCACGGGGTGCGACCCCGTAGCTTTACTAATTGCGGTATATTAATGTTTTGGCGCATTATATCCGCGACTGTTCTTTTTCTTCCAAGTATTCCCCTTAACCCAAACTAAAAAACATCACCTATTGCCCTAGAATGACTATCGCGAACCCTCCACTGTTTGTCCTACTACTTCCGGTTCGCGCTAAAGAACCATGGTGCCTTCCGGATCATAAGTTTCTTTTGCTCCCACATGTTCAATTCTTCTTTTCCAGTTAGCCCCAAGCATATAGTATCTTAAGCTATCTTTATCTGCATCAATTATTGATTCCAATTCATTCTTTAGTATGACAAATTGAGCTGGTTCCAATAAACATTCGAAAACTGAATTTTGAACCCTTTGTCCGTAATCAACGCATTTTTTGGCTACCCTTCTCAACCGTTTCTGCCCCTCTTTGTCAGTAGTATTAACATCATAAGTAATCAGTACCATCATAAATACTCACCTCTATTTCCAAATGAATGCCGGATACGCATCCAAGTCTCCCCGTAAAAACCGGGCAAGTAATAGTGCCTGGGTATAAGGCAGCAATCCTATTGGTATCTTTTCTCCCAAATACGGATGGATAATATCCTCTTGTTTACGCTTTTGCCAGGCCGTAAGGAGCACCTTTCTGGTTTCTGGCAGAACATATACTGCTCCATTCTCTTTGGTAATAAAATCGTTCTTACTAATCTGCTTACGATTGATAAGTGAAAGAACCATCCTGTCCCCGAGATAAGGACGGAGCTCTTCCATTAAATCCAGGGCCAGGCTAGGCCGACCAGGCCTATCTCTATGTAAAAATCCTACCGCCGGGTCCAGGCCGACGCTTTCCAAAGCGGATCTACATTCATGAACCAATAATGTATAAAAAAAAGATAATAACGCATTTACATTATCCAAAGGTGGCCTTCTGCTCCTGGTATTCATAAAAAAGTCCTGTTTTTGCTCAAGAATAAGATTATCTATTTCAGCAAAATATCGCTGAGCCGCATCACCTTCTAACCCCCGTATATCATCGAGGCTTTTACTATCAAATACTTTTTTCACTGAACCGGCCAGTAATGCAATGCTTCGTTCTATGTTTTCCCCAACTTTATCAGGATGGTCCCGCCGTCCTCTCTGCAGGACAGCCCTGCTATTCAGAATCTTGGCTGCTATAAAATACTTAGCTAATATAGGAATATTATTTTCCTCATCAGCCATGCGATACTGTTTGCGTCGTAATAAAACATTCCCGGTCTGTGGCCCTTCAACCCGAGCTAAAAACCTGCCATTGGGAGTAAGAAAGCTGACCGTTATTCCCTTTTCGGCACAAAGGCCCAATACTGATGGGCTGGCACCTGGATAACCGAAATATACAATCGCCTCAATGTTATGTGAAGGTACGCGGAACAATGTCTCTTCCTCCAAACGGATGAGGATATTTTCCCCCTCACGGGCCAAATAGGAATCGGGCGTCGTTACATAGAGCGTATTTAATAAGCGCCTCAATCACCTCACCTCATTCTTATACTTTATAATTCCTCCAGGGCTTCATTCCAATAGCTTTGTACACTGGTTTTCAATCTTATCCTGGGCATACATAAGTTTACCATTGAGCAACTTTTACAAACGCTAAGTTTCATATCGGGTTTTGGGGTTATTCCTTCATCATGGAGTTTATGCATATGTTGCGATAGTTCTATAACTTCGTCTCTTAGTTCGGTATCAAGTTTCACCGTTTCCCGCCTGCGAGTTTCTCCGTAATACAGGTCTGCCTCTTCGATGTGGCAGTTTAACATCTCTTCCAGGCACATGGCCTGAGCGCATAATTGGATGCGGTCATAATCATCTTGTTTGGATTTTCCTCTTTTGTATTCAACCGGGCGCGGCAGATATAATCCAGTCCGGTTAGGAAGTGAAATTCCTACCCCGCCCTGCTGTTCTATAAACTCTACTACATCAGCAACACCATATAATCCTAAACGCAGTGATTGCAGTGTCATCCCCCGGACAACTATTGCCCCAGGTTTATAGGTCTTATAGTTCGGATCGTGTACCCGTTCATGCAATACTCGTCCCTCAGCAGTTCTGAGGTTCTCGTCCCACTGCTGTTCAATATGAATCAACGCCCATTGCCTTTCACAAAAGGCTATATGTTGCAAGCCGGAAATAGCTAAGAGCTGGTCTTCCTGATAAATCTTAGAGTAATTCAAGAACTTCAACACCTTCAGGTATCTCATTTTTGGCGATTGAAATCTCATAGTCACTGAAATCCCGAGACGGTTTATTTTCATTTAGTTTCTTTACGGAAATGGTATCAAATAGTTTCTGAACTGGTGCATTTCCCATCTTGGATGCATGCTTAAATACGATAAGCTTTCTGGTTCCCATCAATCCCCGGGCAGCGGAACGATCGTGTTCAAACATATTTAATAGCGCATCCCAAAAAAGTTCCAAATCTTTTTCTGAAAAGCCGGTCTGATTTGCCAGCGGTGCTGAAATAAAGCCATGAGCACGATATAGCCCATAGGGAACAGTAAATTTGCGCCCCATAGTGCGATTATCACCACCTTGTTTTTCGGCCTCAGCTTCAGTTGCAACTGCCATCCGGGTGATGCTGTGTTCCAATGAGACAATCGGGTCTACTGAGCGTGCAAAGGTTAACTGAACCGGCCCCCGAACCTGTCCAGCATTAGGTCCAATTGAAAGTACGGCTCCAAATGTTCTTATATCATAAAAATTATGACACATAAATTCCTTTGCTCTATCAATTTCTTTGCCCTGACCCTTCCCCGGCTTGTTCCTTTTCTTACCATCCGACTCATCGGTTGGTGACTCATTCAAATCAATGTTCAGACTGATATAAGCCTGCTCTATGAGGTTATTTAATATCGCCTTTTCTTTTATAAAAATGGCATAGGGAGCGTTTTCTTCATTTTTCAAAGCGACATAGTTTCTAACTTTTCTTTTCAGGCAGACATCGGTTACCAATCCATGACCAGTTTCAGCATCTATACGTGGTAAATTCCCAGCATCCGGATCTCCATTGGGATTGCCGTCTTTTATATCAAAAAAAAGTACGAAATCATAACGATTTAAAACATTCTCACTCATTTTTCCACTCTTCCTTTCTAAATTTAGTTGTTTTCGGAATTATTATCTGATCCAGTTTTCTGCGAGGTAAAAAACGATTGCCGTTGATGATAGTAACCAATGGCAAACCGCCCTTGTTCATGTAAATCCAGGTGCGCTGGAAAATCTGTAAGATGGCTAATAATTTCACCCAGGAGGCGTTCAAAGTTTACCACTCTTCCTTTATTCTCCAACTTGGCCAGGTGGTGATTTTTTAGACGCAGGAGATTGGTAAACGCGGTTACCGGTGTGGCACAAGCAGCACCGTAAAAACGTTCTCTAATGGTAGCATTTATGCCCGGGTTGGCTTCTTCCTGAATCTTTTCCAGGGTAGCAAATAATCTTCCCAGTTGGTAGCCGACTGATGGTTGATTAGTATCCAATTCCATGTTAACCTCCTTATGATTTTGATTAGGATAAAATTGATAATAGCGATTTAGATAGGCTTTTAGCAGAGCTGCCCGTACAGGTTTTACTCTATATTCGGTATCACTGTGAATTCTTCTAAGACAGGCTTGAAGTAATGTAGCCGGATAAGGTGTTCCCTGCAAAATAGAGCGCATAAAATCACCGGCCATATTAGGGGGTATATTCTCACTCTTATCCTGGGTGGCAACATTGACTAAAATACGCCAAATAGAATAGTATTCCGGTTCATTTGGTGGTTTAATGATTTTGAAGTCATTAAAATATTGGGCAATTCGTAGTGCGAATTCGGAAATGGTCCCTACCTGCCAGAAACGGATAGAAATTCGGGCTGCATTGGGTGAAAGTCCCAGAATATAGAACCGATTATTCCCATCATCTTCTATGTAGGTCCCAGTGTCTACAGTATTAAATAGGGCTTTTACTTTTTGGGTTCCTGCATCGGGATTGTCTTTTTCCGGTTCCTTGAAAAAGAATGAGAAGTCAGATTCAAATGATGAGCGTTTTTCTGACCAAAAAACAGTAGATGCATCACCGACAAATATCTTTTGAGTTTTTAATTTGAGCAAAGTATTCAGCGCAGTAACATAAGCAAATTCGGTTGATTTAATGATTGGTGCATTATAACCTTGTTCTTTTCCGTATGAATCGTATCCACTATTTCTTTGAATACCTACCAGGCATTTGGTGTCTTTATCTATTGGAGTTCTTCCGTGAGTTCTAGCTATTACGCCACTTTCGCCAGTCACCAAGCATATTCCCGATTTTTCAGTAGTATTATCATAGTCAACTTCATCATCAATACCACTGAGGCTATTTTTAACAAACTCCTGGACTTTTGGTCTGCAGGGTACTGGGACGTCAGATTCCAAACGAAACGACATATTACACTGTACAGCTTTTAGGCATTCTGTAATGTACGGCGACGCAACCGCTTTAGCAACCTCATTGTTTTCATAAAACTTAGCAACCGCTTTAACGCCAGTATCTTCAAGTAAATCTGGTGGAAGTTCTTTCAATGAATTTATCCAAGTTTGGTGCTGTTTGCTGGATTTGCTATCGCTAGTTGGCAAACCAAGCACGTAACCAATATGATCCCACAATAAAAATGTTGTCTCATAGGCTTTGCTACCAGCTCTTCCCTTTGACCTTGGTAGTAAAAAAGATTTTGCAGTCAATGTATTTCCTACTTTTTCCCTAGTATCTTCAATATTTATAAACTTGCCATTTTCATCAATAACAATTAAAAACTGCAATTCTTTCTTTTCAAAACCTTCCGGAGCTATTTCACTTTCCGGATCTGCTGCCTTTCGATCATAATACTCTTTTAACGCCTGCAGTATCATCCTCTAACCTCCACCTCCCTTCGATCGGTATTAATTACTCCTTTCTCCATTTGGGCGCGGAAAAATAATGGTGGCGGATTGTTCAAATCCTGCTCAAAATCCATATCATACAGCATGTAACCTAAATCCCTGGTCTCGTTAATCGTATCGACCTTTTCATTCTGGGGATCAACCAGCCTGAAATCACAGGCAAATTCCCGGCACCCTAAGTAAGGGCGATGAAAGCATTGACCTTTTTTGACTCGCCGTTCAAACATAGCTGCGTATTTTGCTGCAGTTTCATCCATTTTTGCTAATCCTGTTTGCTCCTCCATATCCGCCCATAATTCCGGTAAGGTTAAACGATTTTCTTTTCTTTGCTCAGGAGGAATAAAGTCAAAATAACCATGAATGCGATACCTGACATCTCGCAAAAATAGCCCGGCCCTCTGCTGACGTTCATCTTCGATAAAAATACCCATGGGTGCACCGAGTACACCTGCCATTTGTTTTGCTGTAGGCGCCGCTACTGTCTTCCCAACTTCATTACGGCGAACAGAAATCCATTTTATTGGATTAAGAACTTCTATCTTAACAACATTCCAGCGAATAGCAGGTTTCCATAAAATGGCCTCAAAAATTGCCCGTGCTGCCGAGGGGGTCATGACGTCATAGCTTACCCGTTCCACCTTCATCTCCGGACGGGTAAAGCAGGCATAATCACCCCACACTTCTAAACACCAATTGTGCAAACTTCATCTACTCCTTTCTTAAATAATAAATTTTTCCGGGTCAAATGATGTTTCTACCATAAGACCGATTACCTCTGAATATTCAGCACTGGATACCAATGCAAAAATACCTGAACTAACTTCAAATATTGAGCCCCTCTTTAACAATTGGTTAAACTCATTATTGTATATGTTGACAGTATATCTTTGCAGTTTGCGCATTAACCCGCGGTCAGGACCGGAATACTTTAATAGATTAATAAACTTTTCACCTTTATCAAATGGAACGAGTATTGATTTCTGCAACGAATCATCAATTATGCGAAACCTTCCTGCGGCCGTGCGAAAACAGATACTACATTCCTGTAAATCGTTTTGATAAGGGTCTAGCAGATTTACAATTTCCTTGGAATCCAATGAATTGGCCTTCCAATATAATTCAGAAAAATATTTTTCATACATATCATGTCTTAACGGGTCTTCATGATTTGTTACAACAATGTTTGCGGTAGTTTCTGCTGCCTTTCGCAGTATACCCATTGGGGCTTTCCGGGGTGCAATAAAAACTATTACCTGACCAAGATCGGGTAAATTACCTTCCCGGTTGCAGCGCCCAGCTGCCTGGGCAATAGAATCTAACCCTGCAAAAGCACGATAAACCACAGGAAAATCAAAATCTACACCGGCTTCCACCAGCTGAGTACTGATAACGCGAACAGGTTCTTTGTTATTAAGTTTTTGTTTGATGGTTTTAATCATCTGACTACGGTGTTGCCCACACATTAAGGCTGATAGATGAAATGTTCCTTCGGGCATTAAGCTATGAAGTTCCCGGCAGCTTTTCCGGTCGGAAACAATGCATAATACCTGTTCATATTGTTGTAACTGGTCCGCGATTTCTTCCCAGCTTAAAGGAGCATAAATATCATCGGGAAATTGGACACGGTTTCTTTTCAACGATTGGTAAAGCAATTCTATGTCTTTATCATCGCCCATTATTTCCTTCATCTTTTTTAAACCAGGGAAAAGTTTACCACCTACAATTCGCTCTTTAAATGCTGGCTGGGTTGCAGTAGATATCACAAAACTAACCTGATAATGCTCCACCAAGAGCTGCATCGATTTTAAAATGGGAATTAGATAATCTGCGGGTACCAGCTGGGCTTCATCTAACACTACTACAGACCTTACAATATTATGTAGCTTGCGGCAGCGACTTGATTTTACCGCAAATAGTGATTCAAAAAACTGCACTGATGTGGTAACGATAATAGGAGCATCCCAGTTCTCACAGGCCAACCTGGACTTCGGGGTCGAATCATTTTCCTCCAGGTTAGAATGATGTTCAATTACCTGGTCTTCGCCAACAGCATTTCGGAATACATCGGCGTTTTGTTCAATAATGCTGGTATAGGGAATTACGTATATAATGCGATCTAATTTATGCTTTATAGCATGTTCCAAAGCAAATGCAAGGCTCGATAAGGTTTTGCCTCCACCAGTGGGTACTGAAAGGGAAAATATTCCTTGATCTTCACTTGCCATCTGTACGCATTTTGTTCTTATTTCTCTTCGGATTGCATTTACTCTTGTATCTTCAGATGATATGTCCAACTTATTAATATAATTATTAAAACGAATTAGTAGTTCCTGTATAGAGCAATAAGCACCCCGATTGTCTGCTTTTTCCTGGTTCATATATAACTCTGTATCAAGGAAATCAGCATCAACCAAACAGGAGTACAACATTCTTATCCACAGCGACAAATCCAGCCCCTCAGAAAATTTCCAGGGAGGCACCGTAGGCCGGGCTGAACCTATAATATCGATAATGGATTTGTCTATATCTTCAAGCTGTTTTACTTGCATCTCCTGAAACTGAAGTGACGATTGCCCTGCTCCTTCGGCACTGGACCAATCGGGTAAACCAGCGTGATGTCCGGCAATACAGTAAGCCAACAATCTGCCAGTTTGCTTTCCGAAGAGTTCTTCTCCGAGTTTAGCTCCAAAAATGGCATGGGGTACTTTTCCGGCTTTACCCTCTAAATGCGCCTCTTCATCATACCCACTTTTGATTTTTAGGTACCTCTGCCATTCCGCTCTTCCCTTACCAGCATCATGAGCCAATCCAGCTGCTTTGCCCCATTCACCAGATTGGAACTTATTGGCATTCATCTCTGCTCTCTTAGCCGTGTCTTCCAGGTGTGCCAATAGCTTATGAGGTGCTGCCCAGGTGCCATCCTCATTTTTTCGAACATGAGCAATTAATTCTTCACACATAATGCAGCCTCCTTTCAGTAATTATGTCATATTATGCTTACTTTTCTTGTCGTTTCATGCCTGATTTTGGTTTCGTATATAACATTATACATACCAATTCGGACATTTATTTGTCACACTTTTAGCCTTTGAAATTATTTAAATATTTTAAGGTAGGTTTTCTTATACTAGAAATTTTTACTTGTTTGTTTATTAATGCATCAGTAATTCAGATTTTTACATAACCAAAAACCCCGCCGGGTTTTAATCCCAGCGGGGGTTGATTTCAGGCTATTTATTGTATGTCAGGTTTATAAATCATTCAAATGTTGCCCTCTGTTAACATCTGATTTCCCTGTCCCTGTTAATGCCGGCCATTTTCATTGGCGGTTATTTAGGTAGTAACGATTATTTGCTGGGTGTCGGCTTTCGATTAAATAAATCTATCTGCAGCCGCAGCCATGGTCCGGTTTACAGGTTGTACAGGCAGAACAGGTTTGGCAGGTTTTACAGCTGGAGCAACTGGAGCAGGTTTTATGATGTGAACAACTGGAGCAGGTTGTACATGTCGAACAGGTTTTACAGGTTGAACCGGGATGCGGTTTTGGCGGGAATTGTTTATTGAATATCCGGGAAACTTTCTCCAGCTTTCTAAGCAGAAGCCATTCTTTCATAATTATTGTTTCCAGGGTTTCATTTACTACAACATTAAAGTCTATTAAAACCTCCGGCGGGGTACATGATGATATACGGCAAATGAAATATTGAATTTTCTCCGCTTCCGCATTTAACAAATGGGACAAAGCCGTTTCTTCCAGTGCGATAGATTCCAGAAGATCAATGTATGTTTCACATGCATTCGGCCGATGCTCTTGGGGGGGAATTTCAGGCATACTCATTTAAATCAACTCTTTTCTGAAGCCAGTTTATTAATAAAGTATTCAATTGGGCTGCTTTTGGTTAACAAGTTCTACCCGCAGAATAGAATAATTGGCCTAAAATAAGGCTTGAGATGGAATCAAAACTCCACCTCAAGCAAGTCAGGTTATTTTTTACCATATTGGATGCAATTCATTCTTCGTTTTTTCAATAATCCCTTAAAAATTTTAGTGTTATTTATACATTCTCAACATAGTATGCAACATCGGAGTCTTCAACCTGTTGATCTAAATAAGTTCCAGTAACTGTTGCTGTATTGCTTTGTTCTCCCCCTACGGATGTGCCGGGTATAATCTCTTCGAAGTATGCGCCGGGTGGTAATATTCCTCCTGTTGATATAGGGCCCAATACGGAATCGATTACGGATACACCAGTCAGGACTACATTGCCCGTGTTAGTTATGACAAATTTAAACAAGGGATCTTGATTTATAGATGGTCCCGGGGGGATGTCTGCATCATACCAGGTTTCCCCGCCGTCACCGGATACATATTTCTTTATTGTTATTGACGGTAGCGGGTTTTCTATTAAATCTTCCAGTTTAAATTGCAGCAGTATTTGATTTTTGATGACTGTCCTCAGGGTCTGGTTGACGCTTTTATTAATATTGATCAAATCATTCTGGGTTGGAGGTTCGGCAGGAGTTTGTTCTGGTAGCGTTCCTAAAATATACTGAATTTTTTCTGCTTCAGCATTAATGATGTGAGCCAGTCCCAGCTCTTCGAAAGCTATAGATGCTAAAAGCAAGTTAATAACATCATTCCTATTAATACTAATTGATGGCGTAATATCAGGTATGGTTGGAAATGACATGAAATCTACACTCCTTTATAAATATCTAATCAATCGGGATTTACGAATAACCCCACTATGCCCCCTTTGCATATACTTCAATTTATTATATGGACCTGAGTGTTTTTTTGTTACATTATCCCCATTAATGTCTTATTTTCCTAATTATTGTTTTTGTAAGTCTGCTTGCCTCAGTATTAAGATTTTTGGCCGTATGCTTACAGTTCAGAAGTTTTTTCATGAGAATATATTAATCCTAATAAGAAAGCGATTGATCATGTCGTTACCTGCTATTCCAACTATTACCCCATCTATAAGCCTTCTATCAACTAAGCTTATGAAGTTTTTAACAGGTCTATAAAAGAGGAGGTCAATAAATAAAGAAGAAGTACTATATATTGGTTGCTGTTAAAGGGTTGGCATAGGGAGGCGCTTTTATGTCGTTAAAAGATAGTAATGATGATCTCAGGCTGGAGGATTTGAGTCAGGAACAACTGGCGCGTTTCATTATGGATATGTCACATCGCCAGGCAATTCATCATACCCTGTGGTTTCGGGAGGTTGAACATCAATTGGGTATGAAGCGGGCTCTGGATATGCTGGAGGAGGTAAATGGCAAGTTCGCCCGTATTGAAATGGACCGGCTGGGCAAAGCCCTGGGTTTTGAAGTGAAGGATGGCATACCTGCACCCCTGCTGGATTTGCCTCGGGAGAAGCTAATTGAGCTTACCGGTGAGTTAGGCAAGAATTGGCTGGCCATGGACGGCATCTGGTTTCAGGCAGTAGAGCAGGCCTATGGTATGAATGATGCCAAACGTTGCAATGATTCCTGCTGGAACCGCTTTTCCCAGGTGGAAGCACGCATGATAAAGAGTTTTCTGGGTTTGCCGGAGCAGGCTGGTTTGCAAGGTTTAAAGCAGGCGTTGGGTTTTCGTATGTATTCCCGCATTAATAAGCAGTCGGTAATAGAGGATAGTCCTGACAGCATTATTTTTCAAATGAATGATTGTCGCGTACAGTCAGCCCGTCAGCGCAAAGGGTTGGCTGATTATCCGTGCAAGTCAGCAGGTTTGGTTGAGTATAGCCGTTTTGCCTGGGAGATAGACGAACGCATTCAAACTGAATGCGTAGGTTGTCCCCCTGATGAACATCCTCCGGAATGGTTTTGTGCCTGGCGGTTTACGATTCCGCAGGGGTAGGTTTTTGCAGGAGAAACTTTTTGTTTATTCTTTTCGTAGCGAGGCAGGAGATCCTTCGCTATCGCTCAGGATGACATGGTAGCGGAGGCTAAAGGCCTCCGCTACGAGGTTATTTTCGTAAGTAAGACAAGAGATCCTTCACTGCCGTTCAGGATGACATGACTGCTAACCCGGGTACTTTTTAATTGGCATAGTAGTTTATCAGGCAACCCTGCAGAATTATTTCCCGTTCATCGTCAGTGAGGTTTTTCAAATAGAGTTCCAGAGTCCTGATGCTCTGGTCGCCTATAATTTGGGCTTCAATAATTTCTGAGCCATTTTTTACTTTTTCCCTGATATCCGGAATGAATATCAGTTCTCCGACTATAAACGGTATATTTTCGTCCTTGTTCATGGTAAAGGGCAGCATGCCCCAGTTTATCAGATTGCTGCGATAGCGTTTGGTAGCGTATTCAACTGCTATGTTGGCCCATCCACCCAGCACTTTCTGGCTGGAAGCCGCTTGTTCCCTGGCTGACCCGTCACCTGGTTTTACCGCATATACCACACTGCCGATTCCAGTAGTGGAAAGTATATCAGTGTAGTCTTTAAATCCTCTAACATTTTCTATAACCTGCGTTAATGTTTGGCGCAGTTCATCTGACATTTCTGCTTTTTCCCCGTTATCACTGATTGCCTGCCGCCGTTCCTGCTCGAGCTGGTCAATAGCCTTGGCCCGGCCAACATATCCCGGGTCTTTTCTGGACAGGGTAAATTCCGCCAGTTTCAACGGATTGGAACGGTAGGAGGATGTTTCTCCCGAAGGTATCAGTTCATCAGTAGTTGTAACCGGATCAGTAATCACACTGGCCACTTTTAATAACAGGTTTTGGGGCAGAGCAATCATCTCCGGCCAGTCAGCAATATTGGGCCCAAATTTTAATTCGTCCCGCCGGGAGGATTTTTCAAATCCCTCGTATACCCGTTTGGAGTATATTTCCTGGTTAAAGGTATAGGCAGCGGATGGTGTTTTCATTACCATATCAGTCGCCGGAGTAAGGTAGCCGCCGTTTAGTACGGTAGCGGCTATAGAACGGGCATCCATAAGCGCAACGGAAGAAATCTGTCCATCGCCCGGTTTGGAGCCTTCCCGGTTGGGGAAGTTCCTGGTAGTATGACGAATACTGAGGGCCCCGTTGGCTGGAACATCGCCTGCACCAAAACAAGGTCCGCAAAAAGCAGTTTTAATCGTAATTCCTGCTGACATTAAGCTGGCCGCCGAACCGTTTTTAATCAGTTCCAGGTAAATAGGCTGACTGGCCGGATATACACTGAAGGCCAGTTCTCCATTACCAATAGAACGGGTTTCTGCCATGCAGGCGATTTCATACAGGTTTTCAAAGCTGCCGCCAGCACAGCCGGCAACAATACCCTGATCAACTTTCAATCTGCCGTTTACCAGTTTGTTGGTCAGGTTAAATTTAATTTCCGGGTCGTCGATTTGTTTTTGTCCTTCTATTTCCACAGCTCTTAATATGTCCGCTGCATTGGCGTTTAGTTCTGCTATGGTGTATACATTGCTGGGGTGGAAAGGCAGTGCAATCATAGGTTCGATTTCATCCAGGTTAACTATGACCGCACCATCATAATAAGCAACTTTGCCGGGATTTAATTCCCGGTATGCTTCCGGTCGCCCATGAGTCTGATAGTATGCTTTTACTTTTTCATCTGTTGTCCAGATGGAGCTTAAACAGGTGGTTTCAGTAGTCATTACATCTATGCCGTTTCTAAAGTCCACCGATAAATCGTTGACTCCCGGTCCGACGAATTCCATAACTTTATTGTTTACAAAGTTGTTTTTAAATACTGCGCCTATAATAGCCAGGGCTATATCCTGCGGACCGACTCCCGGCCGGGGCTTGCCTTCCAGATATACAGCAATAATTTCCGGGGTGGCCAGATCATAGGTTTTTTGCAACAGTTGTTTAACCAGTTCGGGTCCGCCTTCACCAATTCCCATAGTACCCAGAGCTCCATAGCGGGTATGGCTGTCAGAGCCCAGTATCATATGACCGCAGGCAGTCATCATTTCCCGCATGTATTGATGTATTACTCCCAGATGAGCCGGTACATATATGCCTCCATATTTCCGGGCGGCAGACAGTCCAAAGACATGATCATCTTCATTGATGGTGCCACCCACTGCACACAGACTATTATGGCAGTTGGTCAAAACATAGGGTACCGGAAACTCTTTTAGTCCACTGGCCCGGGCGGTCTGAACTATTCCCACATAAGTTATATCATGAGATGCCAGTGCGTCAAAACGAATACTGAGTCTGCCCACATCCGGGTTAGTGTTGTGTTGTGAGATAATTTTACCGGCTATGGTGTTCTTCCTGGCATCTTCCTTATCAATCTGCTCCCATTCTACCAACTCCTGGTCTTTTTTCCGGCTTAAATAGTTAACCGTCTGGTTTTCCTGAACTTCAACCAGGGTTTGTCCGTTTAACAAATATACTCCATTAGGTATTAAGCGCAGCAATTTGGCACCTCCATAATAAAATTGCCTGGTTAAAGACAATTATTTGAAATAAGTCCTATGGTGGGCGGGGAGGGTTTCGAACCTACAACTTCTACCGAAGGTAAACGCCCATTTAATTATGGTTAGTTAGAACAGGTTTAAACCAGTATTCTCGGGTTCTTTATTTTTTGTTTAGAGTTGGTAGTATTTTGTTATATTCTGATATATTTTTGTTGGCAATTTTAAAATCTCAAAATTAAAACTATACGTGACTATATTAACATACTAATTGTTGTTTATATATAGTAATTCCGTGTCCAAAATTTTTAATCTACAAAACGATAATCCAATACATACTATTAATCCATAATTGCCCTTTTTATTTAAACTCAACCACTTGTGAGGGAGGAAGCTAGGATAAAGAAACTCGATAAATCTAATAAATAACGAGATATCCTGTAATTAATTTATAATATAACTTAGCCATATTATAAATCAGGGAAATACTGGAGGAATATAGAAGCTTGAAATCGAATATTGAAAATAATTATTTTATGTTTTAGCTAAAAACCATTAAAGTTAATTTTGGCCAATTGAAAGACATAATCAATATTACCGGAATAGTTATAAAAGTAAACCCTTGAGAAAACATCTTTTTTGAACCGAAACTTAGTACGTGTGATAAGGGAGACCTTAACTATAAGGAGTAAGTCAATGGATTCAATTAAAAAGTATTTATTATTAGTGGAAGAGCAACCACTACTATTTAAACAAAATGATAAATTAAAACTTGTATTTGATATAGAACTTCTTTATGAATATTCACAACTATATAAAACCCAGCTTGGGATTGTTTACGAAGCTCAAAATTTTCTTCTTTGTGTCGATCTGGTTACAAATGAACAAAATATTATCTTTCCTTATCCACGACTAATAAGTAAAAATGCTACTAATGGTATTGTCATTATACCGAAGGTAAATGAAAAATATGCTTTACTCAGGCAATTTCGTCATGCAACGAGAAGCCTCGAGCTTGAATTTCCAAGGGGAAATTCGGATATAGGTCTTTTCCCCTCTGATAATGCCAAAAAAGAATTATATGAAGAAATTGGTGCCGTTGCTATGCAACTAGAATATTTAGGTGCTATTACTGTTGATTCAGCACTTCGCAACGGTACAGTTGATCTTTTTTTTGCTGAAATAGACCAGATTAGAAATCTTCAGTCAGAGGAAGGTATTATAGGCATAGAACTACTTTCGTCTTCAGAGTTGATGTCCTACATCGAAATAGGAAATATTCGAGATTGCTTTTCAATTTGTGCGTGGTATAAGTATTTGTTACGTTCAAAGGAGGCTTAATCGTGTATTGTGATTTGCTTGATACCGTAAAAACCGTTGATAATATAAATATAGCAATTGCAGAAGGCACTATGATGGAGTCATTGCTTAAAGGAAAACATCTGGTGCTTTCAATGTCACAAGCTATTGATTCAAATGTAATCCTTACGTTAATTAAAGATAATATGAACAATAATAATCCCTTTCTGCAAGCTGTTGAAAAGGGATATATACGAATTGCTAATCCTGGCTTTGACTCAATACGGGATTATTTTTTAAAGACCCTTTCAAGAGGAGAAGAAAACCCAAACAATCAATTTATTTTTTCAAGTATGCCTTTTATCGAAGAGCATTATAATAAGGATTGGCAACAGAAAATTTATGAAGCAATGATTAAACAGTTTGTGAATGGTGCATCTTTTTGTGAAATACAAATAGAAAAAGGTCATAAGCAGATAATCGAAAATAATGTATCTGCAATTATGCGTCTGGACGCTGTAACTAAAAAGGACGAGAACACATATAAACAAAGCTATATACGATATAAACCTTCCCTAGTAAGTTTTAAACCACTTCTACACAAACGAGCTAGTAGTTATTTAGAAGAAGTCAGAAAAGATAAAAATGACAGAGAGAAAATCGAAAAGAAAACCCTAACTGATCTTCTTAGTACTATTTGCACCGAATCCGCGTCAAAAGATACTTTATCTAATTACAGGTCTTACTACTACAGACTCCTTAGAGAAAGAGATAATGATTACGACCCAAGAATGATTGGCGAAATCATTCAACTAATAGATCAATGCTACAACCTACATTATGCAGAGCAGATTCCTGACCCTGAAGAAGCGCTCATTAGTGTTCCGGATATATATCCAAATTTAGCTGACTTTACTAGCAGACACAAAAACCTAACATCGAATAATATCAAAATAATAGCTGATGCTGGTAGTCCAGCAGATTTCCTTTCATGGCCTTTGCTCATAGAGGTCATTAGCGAAGTAGATGAAATTATTCAAAATAAGGGTTACACAAGAGAGGAAGCAATACGTGAGTGCATTAAGAATCCCTGGATTCGTTTCACAAAAGACGGTCTTGCATATTTGGCAATAACAGTAGGACTTACCGCGGCATCCTTTTTTATTCCGCCAATAGCTATGAAAGTTACGGAATTTGGCACTGGTATATTTTTAAACATCATATCTGATGAGGTTAATAATCATTTACATAAGCCTTCATCGCTATCAGAGATTAAAAGGGACATAAAGGCAAGCAACAAAAAAAGGCGGTTGCTCGAATACGCTCTAGGCAATGAAAGCGAAACGGTGAAAAAATGATTGAAAAAATAATTAAAATAGTAAAATCTGAGGGAAAGAATATCATGACTGTCCGCTTGGACACAGAAGATATATCAGTAAAATCTTCGAGACGGGATTTTGTTACTGCTTATGATTTATCTGTACAAGAGTCTCTTATTGGCAAACTGGACGAAATCTTGCCGGGTACCGGCTTCTTATGCGAGGAATCAGATTTTTGTCGCAAAAGTAACAATGGATTCTATTTCATTATAGATCCTATTGATGGTACCGCTAACTTCATCAGAGGCATTAATTATAATTGTATCTCGGTTGCCCTAAAGTTTTATGAAAGCATAATATTAGGAATCGTTTATAACCCTCACACAGACGAGCTTTTTATGGCAGAAAAAGGAAAGGGGGCTTATTTAAATGGGGAAAATATTATGACCAGCAACCTTTCTCTTTGTGATGGTTTAGTAATATTCGGTACTTCAATTTATAACGACACTGTAACTCACGATACTTTTAGTTTGGCAGAAATTCTATATAAATCTTGTTTAGATATTCGACGTTTTGGTTCTGCCGCTCTTGATATATGTATGGTGGCATGTGGTAAAGCAGAGCTTTTTTACGAGTTATCGCTTTCAGTATGGGACTATGCAGCGGCTTCTTTAATACTTAACGAGGCAGGTGGCCGAATAACTACAATTAATGGCAACGATTTAAACTTTTCTCATGGTTCATCCGTTTTAGCTGGTGGAGTAGTAGCATATAACGACTTTCAGAAAATTAATCCTTTTACTAAGTAAGGTTATGTATTTACAATCTGGATGTTTAGCAATAATAAAAACCCCCTACTGTGCACGCCTTTTTATATAAACGTAGCAACCGTTATGAAATATAAATCAATTTACCGATAGGGGATGCTTTAGCCGTATTTAAAATAAGGAGCTGTTTACTATGATCATTCGCAACGATTTTGGGGAAATTGTTCAGCTGCTTGTTAATATAGAGGTCGAAGGCCGGACTGTTTATAATATGGCTCTATATTATGCAGATGGCCTTTTGATCGATACCGGGCCTTTGAGTCAACGTCAGGAATTAAAACCCTTCCTGGATAACCTGGAAGTAGATTTAGTAGTAAATACCCATCATCATGAAGATCATATTGGCAATAATCCTCTTTTTGAAGAACAAGGTATCCCGATATTGGCACATACGGCCGCAGTTCCGCTGATTAATGATACTTCACTATGGACGCCGCAATTATTGTATTATCAATGCTTTTTATTTGACCCGCCGCCCTCATCAAAGTGTCAGCCTGCAGGTGATTACATAGATGGACGCAAATATCGGTTCCATGTCATTCACACACCCGGGCATTCCATGGATCATATCTCTCTTTTTGAGGAACAAAATGGATGGCTTTTTACCGGTGATCTGTTCCGCTCGGTGAAGGTTACACATCTCAGAAAAAATGAAGACTATGATGTTACCATGGCTTCCCTGGAAAATTTAATGAACTATGATTTTAATACTATATTCTGCTCTGGCGGGAAAATATATGAAGCCGGCAGGGATAAGCTGCATGAAAAAATCGAATGGAGCAAAAACCTGCAGGCAACTGCATTGCAATTAAGTAAAGCAGGTTTGGATGATAACACTATTCGTGACCAGTTGCTCGGAGCGGAAAACTTAATGGGACAGTTCACCGAAGGTGATTATACCAAACTGAATATGATCAAAGCAGTACTAAATAGTGGATTTACAGCCGGGGAAAAAGAAGACTAACAAAGATGATTAGTATAAACCAGGCTTTTACCCTTGGTCCAGGTAAAGAAACAGCGGGGGCTTCAAACCCCCGATTTACCCTCAACATATAGTGGCCGTAACAGATCCTGCCTGGAATTGGATAGGTTATCTTATGTGCTTAGATATCGAAGGAATAGAAAAACAGCATCCCAGGGGTTTAGACTAAGACCTTTTCCCCTGGAGCAGACACGCAAAGCCGTCAACAAATCGGATATATGCTGTATTGATTGAGCATATGCATAGTGAAGAATAAGGGCAGTATCCCCCTATTAGAGATACTGCCCTTTAATTTTAGCAAGAAGCCACTTTTTCAGGCAATCTTTCTAATTTAGTAATTACAGTAACATCTAGTGCATCAAGAACCCTCTGTGCCTTTTCCACTGAGATTCCATGATACTCATTTTTTTCGTCCTTGGATATCTGCGCTAGTGAGACATTAAGTCTATTTGCCAACTCACTTTGAGAAATCCCTAATGCAATTCGTAATCCTATTAAGTACCGTCCTAATCCAACAAAATTTTCTAATGCTCCAAAATCAAACCGTTTAATCCTTTCATAATACTCCACTTCCTCCTTAAGTTGTTCATGAAATGCCATACTGGGCTCCATTGCCCTGTGTACTTCTTCTGCCGAAAGTCCCATTTCCTGTAAAGCTACTTTTTGTTTTGCCATAAATTCTAAATCGTCATTTAGTCTTTCAACCATTACCTTGTATTCGCTTTCGGTCCTAATCATTGAAACTACCCCCTTTCTTTCATGATTTAACTATCTTGATAATCCCCTTTGGTTCAAAAGTATGTCGTTCAATTCTAAACGCTGCAGGGAACTGAAGTTGGTTACCAAACCGGTCAACTATACCTGATGGTTGATTGAAATGTGGGTACAACTCAACTCGGTATTTGTGCCACATAGGAAGCTGTCTTTTAGTATAACCTTTATAAGGTCGTCTACTATTGGGATCCCATGTCCAAACTTTGTCAGGTTCCAAAAGGTTAAGTTTCCTTTGTAAACTGCCATTTGCTAATTCCTTTACATCGCATACGAAATAACCGTCAATGTCATTGGGGTGTAATTTGCGTTGCACAAAAGACCCGTTTATATAAATATTATTGATTCCGACAGCAAAGAGCTGTTTAACCATAATTTCCAGGTTATCTACAAGTTTTTCCCGCCAAGCTGTATCCCATTGCGGTTCATCATCCGGACCTAAAACAACAATAGAGTTTCTTATTTCATCAAAGGTCATTTCATAATCACCGGGATTTAACAAACCTTTATCATTAAACGAAAGAATCAATTTTATCCCCCCCAATATTGTAAGACGCCACCTTAACCTGTATGTTAATGTTAACATACAGGTTAACATTTTGTAAATCATATAATACTTAAGCTATATCGCTTTCCCGATTATCCTAAATTCCCCAAATTGCCCTAAACACAATTGTATTCCAGCCTTATTTTTGACAAAACCTATGCCTAATGGTTGAGGCTTTCAGCGTTAATCATTAGCACTTTCCAGTAATTATTTCCATCTATTATTTAATAATACTGAACATTTGGACGTTAACGCCCTATCTTTTATGATAACTAATACTGTTGGCCAAAATGTTATTAAGTTAAAATGTATGAATGGATTTAAAAGAAACACTGTTCCAGGTTAGTTGTTAGGAAGAATTTAGATATAATTTTGTAATAATGGTGGGCATTTTTATGGGCAGCGCATTTTCTGAATTTTCTGCTCTTGCTCACAAAAAATACAGGGGCTATAAACCCCCGCTAGTACTTTACTCTTATGGTGGGCGCGGAGGGTTTCGAACCCACGACTTCTACCGTGTGAAGGTAGCACTCTCCCGCTGAGTTACGCGCCCACATTTATTAACAGATTAATTATAACAGGTTTCACTGTTGCAGTGTATTATTCGGTCAGGAAGATATGAGGCAATGCTTCATCAATATTATTAATCGGTATGATTTCTACTCCGTCCCTGCGCAGGGGGTTGTTAACCAGGTTATCGGACGGGATAATAATTCTTCGTACTCCTGACCGGCAGGCCCCAATAGTTTTTTCATGCAGAGCACCGATAGGTTTAACCCGCCCCTGTATGGACAGTTCGCCAGTGATGGCAATGTCCTGATAAATAGGTATTTGCCTGATAGCACTGAGGATTACCAGATAAATGGCTGCCCCGGCAGAAGGGCCATCTACATTGGCTCCTCCGATTATATTGATATGAATGTCATAGTTTTTCAGGTTTTCTCCGGTTTCTTTGCGTAATACTGATGCAGCATTAAAGACCGAATCCCGCGCCATTGAACCGGCAGTATCATTAAAGCGAATAGTACCTTCTCCGGGTTTTTCAGCCGGAAAGGCAATCGCTTCTATTTCTATTAACCCGCCCTGATAACCCCAGGCCCCTAAACCAAATATTTTTCCTATGGCGGCTTTTTCTCCTACAGCAATTTTTAACGGCGGAGTAATACGGGCATGCAGAATAGCTTCACGCACATGGCTGCAGGTTACGGTTACCGGTATTTGTTGCTGCGGTTCGTTTAAAGCCAATGCATAAGCGTCTACTAATAGTTTATTAGCACTGCGGCCTTCGGTTATATATTGGCCAATTAGTTCTTCCACCCCTGGTTCAATGTTGATTTGCAGTTTGCCTGCCGATAGTTTTACTATTTCAGTTATCTGTTCGGGAGACAGGGGGTCAAAGAATATTTCCATGCAGCGGGAACGTAAGGCCGGACTTATTTCGGCCGGGCTGCGGGTGGTTGCACCAATAAGTACAAAATCAGCCGGAATACCCTGTTCAAATATCTGTTTAATGTAACGGGGAATGCGCTCGTCATGGGAGTCATAGTAGGAGGATTCAAAATAAACCCGTTTGTCCTCTAGTACTTTCAGCAGTTTGTTCTGCAGCAGCGGATCCATTTCCCCAATTTCATCGATAAACAGTATTCCCCCATGTGCTTCGGAAACCAGACCGGGTTTCGGTTCGGGAATACCATCTTCTGCTAATTCCTTGCGGGCCCCCTGATATATGGGGTCGTGTACTGATCCCAGTAAGGGATTGGTCGATTCACGCGGGTCCCAGCGCAGGGTAGTGCCATTTACTTCAATGAAGGGTGCATCTTCACGAAAAGGATTCTGCTCGCGTCCTTTTACCATTTCCAGTGCCAGGCGTGCACAGGTAGTTTTACCTACCCCAGGAGGGCCATATAGAATAATGTGCTGGGGGAAAGGCGTATTGAGTTTGGAAAGCAAAGATTTTTTAGCTGATAACTGACCAATTATTTCCTCCAATTTGGACGGTCTCAGTATTTCCAGCGCTGAGTAACTGAGGCTGGTGTTTTCCATCTTCTCCAGTTTGCCATATTTTTTAAGGGTTTGGGCATTTTCCGGACTGGGCTGGTTTTCTTTTAATACTTCCAGCTTGATATCACGCAGATAATCATTATATTTATCATTCATTTTCTGCTGGATGCGCTGGTGAATCTCTTCTTCTATTGCTTGCCGGGCCAGCAGTTCAGCTACTTTTTCTTCCATGCCCAGCAGCATGGCATCATAATCCTGTTCCGGTTCAATGCTCATAATCGTTGGATCCTGCTTTAGCAGTCTGTGTAAAGCCAGCAGCCGTTCTTCAATTTGTTCTGAACTCATCAGATCAATTGCGTCCAGCTGGCTGGCTTTTAATATTAGTCCCTGAGTGCCGTATAATCGGTCCAGGCTCTTATAAATTGATTCGATTCTCCAATGAAGCTGTGTTGTTTTATCTCGTTCCGGCCTTTTTGAGTTTTTGACCTCATATTGCACAATATATCCCCCTAAGTCTAATCTGCGGCTTTTACTATCACCACTATTTCAGCCTGAAGGAGAGGATAAACTTTAATTTTTACTTGGTATTCACCTAAATGTTTGATGGGTTCACCCAGGTCAATTTTCTTCTTATCAATATTTATCTTATGCTGTTCTTTCAAACTTTGAGCCACTTCTTTGGCAGTAACCGCACCAAACAGCTTGTCTCCTCCGCCAGTTTTAGCTTTAATATGGATAGTTTTCCCTTCCAACTGTTGCTGCAGTTGGAGTGCATCTGCTTTTTCCTTTTCTTTAAGTTTGCTCTGGCGCAGAGTCTGCTCTTCTACCTCCTTGATTCTGGTTTTGGTAGCTTCTTCTGCTAACCCTTTGGGAATGAGGAAATTACGCGCATAGCCATCGGAAACTTCCTTTATTTCCCCAACCTTGCCTTTTCCTTTTACTTCCTGCAAAAATATTACCTTCATCTATTAATCCTCCTTTTGCCTGTATGAGCCGATAATTTCAGCAATCATAGCAACTGTTCACCGCTAAAAAAGAATGTTGCTGATACCGGGATGCTGCGGGATGACTAATACGATGTTTTATCCACGCCAGTTGTCCAGGTGTTATTCCTGATTATAAGGTTTCTTTTTTAGACGGTTACTTTGATGCTTTTGGCTCGATTATTCAGCCATTTCAGGGTGAAAAATATTGTAATTGCTGTCTGAATATACCTGTTTGCGCTTACTTTTGCAGATATTTTTGTAAATCTGAGAGATCCCCATACCATTGCTCTACTTTATGGGATTCATTAATTTTCAGGGTTAATTTGGCTTTGATGGTAGCATCAATCAGCTGAAAGCTTACTCCTACCCGACGACCAAGTATGTAAGCTACAATAATGATGGCTGCCAATGCATCAGCTACAGCATCATTTCCCGTTTTGAGCAGTGCCTTAAACAACCCGCCTACCGAGTCTACCAGTTCGGCCTTTAACCATTCTATGGTTTTTAGATTCTTAGCCACATCTATTTCCCGACCTCGTCCTGCCAAAGAACCCACCCCCTTGTTTTTAAGGTTTCTTCGTAAAGGGATTATTTTCCTTCCCGGTTGTCCTCCAGTATGAATTAAGTAAAGCATTTGCTATCCCCGACACGATTTGCTGGCGAGATATAATTGAAAGTTTATTCGCGGATCGGCGAAGATGCCAGGGATGATGTAAAAAATGAAGCCCCCGCAGGGGCTTGCAAATTTATATTATTCGGATGTGTAGGGCAGCAGGGCCATAACCCTTGCCCGTTTAATTGCTGAGGTCAGCTGTCTCTGATGATGAGCACAGTTTCCGGTAATACGACGAGGCAGTATTTTGCCTCTCTCGGTAACATATCTTCTCAGCTTCGGTATCTCCTTATAATTGATACTTTCTACTTTATCAGCACAGAAGTTACATTGGCGTCTTTTTTTACGCCTTTCCTTCTTGATCAATTTCAGTTCCTCCTTTTCTAAAAGGGTACCTCCTCGTTATTGTCTTCGTTGCTGTCAACAAAGTCAACCTTGTCGAGATCGGTTTCACGACCTAAATTATCCCATGCATCTCCCGGGTCATTACTCCTGGCTGAACCCGTTTCCCGACCGGCACCTGCATTTCCACCTTTATCCAAAAAGCGCACATCGTCGGCAACTACTTCAACTGCTTTACGCTTTTGACCATCTTGTCCCTCATACGAGCGGATTTGTAAACGGCCTTCCACAGCAGCCAATCTGCCCTTGCCCAGATAGTTGGCACAGTTTTCTGCCAGACCACGCCAGGCAACTATATCAATGAAATCGGTTTCATCCCGATTAAATTTACGATTAATTGCCAGCGTAAATTTAGCTACCGCCACTCCATTGGGCGTATACCGCAGTTCCGGATCTTTTGTCAGGCGACCAATTAAGATAACTCTGTTCAACAAGGCTTAACCCCCCCTTATAAACCTTTAGTCCTCATCTTGACGAACAATCATATGGCGCAGAAAACGGTCGGATATTTTAATAACCCGGTCCAGTTCCTGAACTGTAGCCGGAATACCCTTGAAGTTCCATAAATAGTAAACGCCTTCCGTATAGTCTTCGATGCTATAGGCAAGGCGTTTCTTACCCCAGCCATTGACTTCCTCCACAAACTCGCCACCGAAATCTGCTATGATTTTCTGCAGTCTTTCTTTGGTTTCAGCAACGGTTTCCTCTTCCAGGTCTGGCTTAAGGATAAACATTATTTCATAATCGCGCACAGTTACACCTCCTCCCTATGGACTAACCCAAAAAGGGCCGGCTCCGCCCAAAGTCGGAGCAGGGATACACTTGATTATAACCTGATCAGGTACAAGTAATCAAGGTTTATGCTAAAGTATTCCTTTTATCAACAAACTTTTTAACTCTGAGAGCGGTTTTTCTATGATGTACGTTTCATTAAAAAGTGCCTTGAGAACTGCTGACTCCTGTTTAGTATTATTTTTAATGCTGATTATACAGAATTGTTGATTCTCCGGCATACCGCGAACGGTAACCAGATCCCCCGGACTAAACTGCAACGGTTTTACCAGTTTAAGATACATAGCTAATCCCACCTTTTTGAAGGTTGGCTTTTTTCCATATTATGTTGCATCCAGCCCAGATGTGATTTAATGCTGGTCTTTTTCCACTTTTACCAGACGGCGTTCAAATTCCATACGGGGTAACATAACCAGACGTTTGCATCCCTGGCATTTGATTTTTATGTCAGCCCCCATACGAACAACCTGCCATAAATAGCTGCCGCAGGGATGCTGCTTTTTCATACGGACTATATCTCCCAATTCAAATTGTTTTCTTTCCACTTTTCTCCCTACCTGCTATAATTTTATGCTTTAACCTTAATAGCCGGCTTCCCCGGTTCGGTAACCTCTCCAACCAATATCACCGGTATACCGTTTTCCGTCCAGGCATTTTTCAATTGGTCAGCCCGGGTTGGATCAACAGCTACCAGAAGTCCCCCGGCTGTTTCCGGGGAGCACAACAGGTCTCTGATTACCGGATTCAAATCCTTTGCAAACTGAATTCTGTCACCCAGGTAATCCCGATTGGTATATGCGCCACCTGGAATCAGTCCCATACTGGCATATTCCAAAACATCCGTCATAAACTTTATTTCCTGGCTGAATACCTGTACACTGACCTCACTGGCAGAGGCCATTTCATACAGATGTCCCAATAACCCAAAGCCGGTAACATCAGTGGCGGCATGTACGCCAACTTCAACCATAATCTGAGCTGCTTTCCGGTTTAAGGTTGTCATCCAGGTTGTTGCTTCGTCATAGGCCTCAGCGCTTGCCATTTCAGCTTTGATAGTGGTAGCAATTATTCCGTTGCCCAAGGGTTTGCTTAAATAGAGCAAATCGCCGGGCTGGGCCCCTTTATTGGCGGTTATTTTATCCGGATGTACCAATCCGGTTAATGCCAGACCGTATTTAGGTTCCAGGTCGTCAACTGTATGTCCGCCTGCCAGCAAAGCCCCTGCTTCCACAATTTTACTAAGGCCTCCGGCCAGTATCTGTTTCAATATCTGCAGATCTTCACATTGGGGAAAAGCAACAATGTTCATGGCCAGCAAAGGAACTCCTCCCATGGCATAAACATCATTTATGGCATTTACCGCTGCTATCTGTCCGAAAACAAATGGATCATCCACCATGGGAGTAAAGAAATCCAGGGTCTGAATAATGGCTGTATCCTGGTTTAAACGATACACACCGGCATCATCCCTGTTTTCGGTACCCACCAGCAAATCAGGGTGGGTGGGAAATTGAAAATCTTTTAAAATTTCTTCCAGGGCCCCCGGGCCCATTTTAGCTGCTCAACCGGCAGCACGGACCATTTGTGTCAGGCGAATCTGTTCCAATCTTCCCACCCCCCTGTTTATTCTTTAGAATGAAAATTCCTGCAGAAAAGCCCGATAAGCTTTATAGCTCATATATAAATCTGCTTTGCTGGTTACTTCAAAAGGTGAGTGCATTCCCAGTACCGCCGGGCCACAATCCACAACTTCCATACCATATCGGGCCAGGTACTGGGCAACGGTTCCACCGCCCCCTATATCAATCTTGCCCAGTTCGCCTACCTGCCAGATAACTTCATGCCGGGCAAATAGTTGGCGTAACCTGGCTAAATATTCGGGATTGGCATCATTGGAGTCATATTTACCCCGGGAACCCGTGTATTTGGTTAATACTACCCCGTGGGACAGAAAACTGTTATTCATTTTTTCAAATACTTCCGGATAATTGGGGTCTATGGCAGCATTAACATCAGCAGATAAAGCCGAACTGTTGGCCAGACACTGGCGAACCTTATAATAGTCAGCTTGTCCGAAACCATGCATCAAATCAGTAATCAGGTTTTCCAACAGTAACGATTGCAAGCCAGTGTTACCCGTGCTGCCTATTTCCTCTTTGTCAGCAAAAAAGCACATGGCCGTGCGTTTAACTGAGCCTGTCTGTAAAATGGCCTGCAGAGAAGTAAAGGCACATACCCGGTCATCCTGTCCATATGCACCGGTCATGCTGCGATCCAGACCGACATCTCTGGCAGGGAGTGCGGGAACCAATTCCAACTCAGCACTGGTAAAATCATCTTCATCAATGTCGTATTTTTCCTGCAACAGTTTAAGCACATATTCTTTAACCGGATTTTTGGCATCCTGGTCATCTTCCGGTCGGCTGCCTGTCAAAGCATTCATATTTTCACCTTTGATTGCCTCGGACATCTTTTTCTCCATTTGATCTTTGGCCAGGTGGGGCAGCAAGTCAGCAATGGTAAATACCGGATCGTCAGGGTTCTCTCCTATGGTAATCTTAATAGTTGTCCCATCCGGTTTTATAAAAATACCATGTAAAGCCAGCGGTATAGCCAGCCATTGATATTTTTTTATACCGCCATAATAGTGAGTTTTAAGAAAAGCCAGTTCATCGCTTTCAAACAGCGGACGGGGCTTCAGGTCCAGACGCGGGGCATCAATATGAGAAACTACCATATTTATCCCCTGTTCCAAAGGGTCCGTACCGACAATTATCAGGGCACCTATTTTACCTTTTTGTTCGATAAATAATTTTTGTCCCGGCTGAATCGGCTGGGAACTATCCCAACGAATGAAGCCATTTTTCATTGCTATATCACCTATATAGTTGATGGTTTCCCGTACGGTTTTTGACCTGTTTAAAAAATCAACATATTGATTACCCAGATTATAGGCCGCTGTGGTTTCTTCTTCATTCATGCGTATCCATGCGTTATTATTCTTTGCCTGATTATTTTCCTTCATAAAAATCAGCCTCCTTTATAGTAAATAGATTCCCGATATATTTCTTTATCTATGCACGCAGGCCAAACAGGGTTTTTCCCCAATTAAATACTTCCAATAACCCGGAAGCCAGAATAGAGTTATCAATGTAGCCGGTTAAAATAAGGGCAAATTCAGTTCCATTATCAGCAGCCGTGTAAATAAGCGGATATAAAAATCCCAATATCAATACCAGAATTAGAATATTTCGGCCTGCCGCTACCAGACTTCCCAGTATCGCATTCAAGCTGCCAAATCCCCCGGTAGAGATCAGGTTATCCAAAGTACCTATAAGCAGTTTTAACAGCTTGTTGCCCGTGAATAAAATTAGTAAAAATGTTATTATAGCTAATAAGCGATGCGCAAAAAATTTAGCAGGTGTAACCAATACCCCGTCTAAAGTTGACCAACCGCCTCCCACCGGCATGGTGGTATCAAAGAACGGTAAGTTATGTATAAAAAACTGTTCCAGAGCCGTTCTGACCGCCAAAGTATCTTCCAATAACTGACTAACATCACCGGTAAATATAATTGCAAGTAACAATGCCGTGAGCAGAGCTACGAATTCACCCAATACGATTACCAACCCATGACGCATACCAGATATAATACTGAAAATAATTATTGCTGCAATAACAATATCCAGTCCATTAAATGGCATAACCTCACCCTTTTAATTGATATTTTAAATAAAATTATATCATATCAATAAGTATCGATTAATATAAATCCGGATTGCATAGACCTATGTTTAAAGAAAGGTTTTAATGCTTAATCCTATCGTCACATTCCGCTTGTATTTGATATGTTTTTAGTGTATATGGATAATAGAGTTATATTGTATTCATATTTTTAAAAAGAGGTGCACAGGTGTCTGAATTTGAACAATTGGCTAATATTGCTACAGTAACAACTTATATAAAGGACTTCGGTATAATGGCACCGGTAGTTGCCTTTGGCCTGTTTGTTGTGCAAGCTGCCCTGCCGGTTTTCCCTTATGTTATTTTAGCCGCCGCCGGAGGAATTCTTTTTGGTTTTAAAATAGGCTTTTTCCTCTCCTGGTCGGGAGCCTTGTTTGGCGCCTGTCTGGCTTATTGGATTTGCAGAAAATTAGGATTTGAATGGGCTCAGCAGAAATTAAATAAGTGGTTTGGCTATGATGTGGAACGCACTAATGCCGGTATTGCCTTTTGGACTATCGTTATTGCCCGGGTCATTCCGGTAGTACCTACTCCCTTAATTAATGTAGCTGCAGCAGTAGGCGGAGTTTCTTTCTGGAATTTCTTTTTTTCATCAGCAATCGGCAAAATTCCTTCCGCGGTATTATATACCGGGTTAGGCCTGGCCTTGTTTAAAACCCAGGACATAAAACTGGCTCTAATAATCATAGGTGTAATATTAACCCTGGTAGCCCTTGGACGTTATTATGCCAAAGATTTCCTGTCCGGTCGTTCGGGGGTATAATTATATTTAGGTTATTAATGATAATCGAGAGGCGATATTTTGCCTTGACTGACAGATAACTTCTGGAACAAATAATAGGCAAGTTGGATAATCTGGAAACCGGACAGGTAAGTCTTATTGACGGGCAAAAGATCCTCGCAGACCGACAGGAAAAACTTGAAATAAGACAGGAATGGCTTGAAGCAGGACAAAAGAAACTTCAGAAAGATGTTTCTCTGATAAAGCGGTTACTTTTTTAGTAATGCCATATAACTCTGATTGGAGGGATATATTATTATTATTTCACATGTAAGATTGAGAAATTGGCGAAATTTTAGGGAAGTAAATGTAGACCTGGCTCAACGAGTAATTGTAGTTGGTCCTAATGCGTCAGGAAAATCAAATTTTTTAGACGTTTTTAGATTTATTCATGATGTTGCAAAGCAAGAGGGTGGCGGTTTACAGAAGGCTATTTCTCAACGCGGAGGCGTTTCTAAAATCCGCTGTCTTGCAGCACGCAACCTGCCTGAGATTAAAATTGAAATTCATTTATCGGAATCAATTGATAGTGAGCCTAAATGGAAATATATATTGGAAATTGTACAGCAATCCAGGGGACATCGAAGAGCGCGGGTTAATAAAGAAGAAGTCTATTTAAACGGAAAACAGATACTGAAAAGACCCGATGCTAATGATAAAAAAGATGACTTACGTCTTACACAAACCCATTTAGAACAGATTAATGCGAATGCAGCTTTTCGGGAAATTGCTGATTTTTTTGATTCAATTTCTTATCTCCATTTGGTGCCGCAATTACTTAGGAATCCAGAGTCTTTCCCTGGGCCTGCTATTCCAGAGGATCCTTATGGTCGTAGCTTTTTAGAGAAGGTTGCTAGAACAAGTGAGAATACTCGTAAAACGAGACTTAAAAAAATTGAATCTGCGTTAAGGATAGCAGTACCACAACTCCAACAACTCACAGATACAAAAGACGAAGCAGGGGTTCCGCATCTCGAGGCAGTTTATAGTCATTGGAGGCCTCGTGCCGGCAAACAACAAGAGGATCAATTTTCTGACGGTACATTACGACTTATTGGACTATTATGGTCTTTACTCGAAAGCGACTCTTTGTTGTTATTAGAAGAACCGGAGCTTTCATTAAACGGTAGTATAGTTTCGCAACTGCCATCTGTATTTAGCAAAGTTAGAAGTAGAAAGAAACGTCAGTTAATACTAAGTACGCATAGTGTGGACCTATTATCCGATAAAGGAATTGGAGGCGAAGAAATACTATTATTAACTCCAAGTTCTGAAGGTACTACAGTTACTGTCTCTTCCTCAATAGAGGAGGTAAGGCTGTTATTGGAAAATGGCGTAAGTCCTGCTGATGCTATTTTATCCCGAATACATCCAAATAACATCGAAGAACTGAGTCTGTTTTAATGAGTATTAAAAAAAAACAAATCATAAATATTAATATAATATTTGAAGATATTTTAAGTGAAGCTGTAATTAGGAAAATAATAGCTCAATCGGGTTGTTCCTTTCAGATTGCTGGTTCTATTAATGGACGCGGAAATGGTTTTATAAAAAGAAATATCAATGGCTTTAATAAGGCGGCCCAAGGCATGCCCTATTTTGTATTAACCGACTGTGACAGATATAACTGCGCAATAGCTCTTATTAAAGATTATCTACCCGATAAGATTCATCCGAATATGCTATTTAGAGTCGCTGTAAATGAGGTGGAGTCTTGGTTGTTAGCAGATCGAGAGGGGTTAGCAGAATATCTGGGTATAAACATTAATCTTATACCTATTGATGTCGAAAGCTTGTCAGATCCAAAACAGTCTTTAATAAATTTGGCAAACAAATCACGAAAAAAGGATCTACGAATAGGTATTGTTCCAAGAAGTAACAGCACGGCTGTTCAAGGGCCTAATTATAACGATTGTTTGATCCCTTTTGTTAAATATTCCTGGAGTTTAGAAAATGCATGCAAGAATTCTGAGAGCTTATTAAGAGCATTGAATTCATTATTGCGCTTCAATAACCAGATTGATTAAAAATACTGAATTAGCATCTATACAATATCAAGCATTTATATTGAGATTTTACCCATTAAGGCCCTTTGGTGTAACTATTCGTATAAAATGGCAATCATCCTGCAAAAATTCCATTACATATAATTGGCTTTTTTGATACTGATCCAGCGGGATAGCAAGGTTAATGTGTGCGGGATACGCAACAGCGGAGTTTATAAAAAGTTGATAGGTGGTCAATTTTCAAGAGAGTATGTGGTTAAGGCTAATGCCATAAATGCGGAAGGGAAACCGAATAACGATTGGGTACGTGCCCGGTTGAGAGTTGGTGTTGCTCAGGGCGGAGTCCTGGTGCAGAATAACCATGCATCCCAACCAGGACATAAAAACAACCTGTTGCCGATAAAAATGGCAGCAGGTTGTTGTATCTCCTTTAAATCCCCAATATATATGGCGGAGGCGTGTGCGAATCGAACACACCAGCGGCAGGATCACTACCGCACGACTGGATTTGAAGTCCAGGCGGCCCACCAGGACCGATCCGCCTCCTCATCTTGCGCTTTGCGTATATGAGTATATATCCCCAAAGTCTCCTTGTCAATCTATCCCGGCCTAAAGGTAAACATTGCTCTTATTTCTCAATACTGGGAGAGACTATTACCGAATCAATTTCATAACCGTGTTTTTTTATATCCTCAACTATGGCCTCGCAATCAAGGGTTTCCACTCTTAAAATGGCTTTGTATTTATCTTTCTTTTCATCATAGTAAACTACGGTATTTAGCAGACTAATGCCTTTGCTGGAAATAATTCCAATCAGATCAACCAGGGTTCCCGGCCGGTCCATTATATAAACATCTATACGACTATGAGGTTTTTTCACGCCCAGTATGTCTATAAATGCATCAAATATATCGGTTTCAGTTACTATTCCCACCAGTTTCCCATCGTCAACCACCGGCAAGCCACTGATGACATTATGACGCATAATGCGGGCCGCAGTTTCGATATAACTGTCTGAGGAAATAGTCAGTACTTCCTGTTTTTTTGGCAATATGTCCTTTATTTTGGTTTTTGCCAGGAGGTAGTTTAATTCATGAATGCTCAGCGATGTTGCGGAAGACGGCGCTGCCCGGTTTAAGTCAGTCAGGGTTACTATTCCCACCAATTTATCCTTTTCCATTACCGGCAGCCGACGAATTTTGTTTTCTTTCATAATACGAAAGGCTTCCGTCAGACTGCTGTCCATTTGCACGACCATAACATTTGTGCTCATACGATCTTTTACCTTCATGGTTAAAACCCCCTTTGTCAGTGTATCCTTTATCCGCCAAGATAAGCGTTTTTCACATCTTCACTGTGCATCAGTTCTCTGGCATTGCCCTGCAGGACTATTTCTCCCGTTTCTATTACATAAGCATAGTCGGCAATTGACAATGCCATATTGGCATTTTGCTCAACCAGCAAAATAGTGGTCCCTCGGCTATTTATATCCTTGATAATTTCAAATATTTCCTTGACCAGCAGCGGGGCCAAACCCATCGAAGGCTCGTCCATGAGTAACAGCTCCGGTCTGGCCATCAGGGCTCGTCCGATAGCCAGCATTTGTTGCTCTCCTCCACTCAAGGTTCCTGCCATTTGCCGGCTTCTTTCCTTTAGTCGGGGAAAGCGTGTAAATACAGTTTCCATATCATTATTTATTTCCGATTTTTTCTTGCGCAGATAAGCTCCCATTTCCAGGTTTTCCTGTACGCTCATGGAGGCAAATACCCTTCTTCCTTCCGGCACCTGGGAAATACCCAGTCCCACAATTTTTTCAGGTGGAACTTTAGTAATTTCTTCACCTTTAAAATACAGGCTGCCGGATCTGGGTCGTAGTAGTCCGGATATTGTTTTTAAGGTGGTTGTCTTGCCTGCACCGTTAGCTCCAATCAAAGTAACTATAGAGCCCTGTTCAACATTAATGGATAACTTCTTTAAGGCATGTATGGCCCCATAGTATACATCTATATCTTTTACTTCGAGCATTTTTTATTCAACCTCCTCTCCCAGGTACGCTTCTATTACCCTCTTGTTACTGCGAATTTCCTGCGGGGTACCTTCGGCTATTATCTGGCCATAGTCCAATACATACAGCCGTTCACAAACCCCCATAACCAGCGACATATCATGCTCAATAAGTAAAATGGTTAAGTTAAATTTGTCTCTGATGAGCCGAATTAACTCCATTAGTTCCTGGGTTTCCTGCGGATTCATTCCGGCTGCCGGTTCATCCAGTATTAACAGCTGGGGACTGGTAGCCAGGGCCCGCACAATTTCCAAACGCCGTTGCTCTCCGTATGGCAGGTTTTTAGCCAGTTCGTCCTTTTTCTTATCCAATCTAAAAATTTCCAGATATTTCATGGTCTCCTGCTCTAACTGGTCTTCTCCTTTGAAAAACCGGGGGGTTCTTAAAATTGCACTTAGGAGGCCATAGGGCACATCTTTATGAGCTGCTATTTTAACATTGTCCAGAACAGTAAGATCATTAAACAGGCGGATATTTTGAAAGGTTCTGGCTACCCCCTGTTCACATATGGTATAGGGTGCCAAACCAACCAGATCACGACCTTTAAATATAATGCTGCCCTGGTCAGGTTTATATACTCCGGTAATCAGATTGAAAACGGTGGTCTTGCCTGCACCATTGGGACCTATTAATCCCACCAGTTCATCCTGTTCCATGTGGAAATTAAAGTCCAATACAGCGCTGAGACCACCAAATGATTTATATAAATTGCTTATTTTCATCAGACTCATTTTCTTCCACTCCAAATCCTGCCAAAAGTCTTTAGGCTCAGTTCTTTGTTGCCCATTAATCCCTGGGGACGATAAATCATAACGATGATTAATATCAGGGCGTATAAAACCATTCTGATTGCCGGAAATGATTGCAGTGCTGCCGTTAAAGCAGTTATAAATATGGCAGCTATTATAGCCCCGGTTGTGCTGCCCAGTCCTCCTAAAACTACCATTACCAGTATGTCAAAAGACTTCAGGAAGTTGAAGGTTTCCGGTTTAATAATATAGAAGTAATGTGCATACATAGCACCAGCCAGTCCGGCAAACATCGCCCCGATAACAAAGGCCAGTACTTTGTATTTGGTAGTATTAATCCCCATCAGTTCTGAAGCTATTTCATCTTCGCGGATTGATATTATGGCTCGGCCATAACTGGAATTAATCAGATTAACTACTACCAGAATAGTTAATACGGTAGCTCCAAACAGCCACGGCCAAGTGGTCAGCTTGGTAATCCCCAATATTCCGGCCGGTCCGTTAACATAATCAATGTTTTGCAGGGTTACGCGGATTATTTCACCAAAAGCCAGCGTAGCAATAGCCAGATAATCACCTTTTAGTCTTAATGTAGGTACGCCAATAATAAATCCGGCTAATCCAGCGGCTATGCAGGCCATCAACAGACCTGCTATAAAAGGGTAATCCCACATATTTGTTACTATTACTGATGCATAAGCACCCACTGCCATAAAACCCGCATGTCCCAGTGATAGCTGCCCGGTAAAACCATTAATTAAGCTCAAGCTCACTGCGAGAATAACATTGATACACATAGAGGTAAGGTTAATTTGATAATACTGATTCAGCAAGCCCGCAGTGATAAGGTATTGCACCAGTGAAAATAATGCGGTCAGTACAATCACTTCTGTAGCAAATTTTATCAATTTCTTGTTTTTCTGCATATTTATCACCTACACTTTTTCGCCGGTATCTTTGCCAAAAATACCGCTGGGCTTAATTAGAAGAATCAGAATTAATACACCAAATGCAACTGCATCACGATAAAGGCTGTTGCCGTAACCACTGACCATGGTTTCCAGCAGCCCCATTACAAATCCCCCCACCATAGCACCGGGGATTATACCAATTCCACCCAGTACCGCTGCCACAAATGCTTTTAGTCCCGGAATAATTCCCATCAGCGGATTTACCGTATTATAATAAACACCTACCATTACGCCTGCCGCGGCCGCTAATGCCGAGCCGATAGCAAAGGTAATGGAAATGGTTTTGTCAACGCTAATACCCATGAGAACTGCCGCTTCCTGATCCAGCGATACAGCCCGCATGGCTTTTCCGGTTTTGGTCCATTTAATGATATATTGTAAAATCAACATAAGAACAACTGCGGAAACAAAAACAAAGAGGTCTTTATTTAAAATAGAAAGTCCGGCAATATCATAAGCCTTTATAGGAAAGGCTGAATCGGGAAAGACCTTCTGTGAAGGTCCGATTAAAAAGATAGTTACATATTCCAGAAACAGAGATACTCCAATAGCGGTAATAAGTGCAGCAATACGAGTCGCGTTACGCAAAGGCCGATAAGCTATTTTTTCAATTAGAACGCCCAGAATCGCACAGGTTAACATGGCTACTAACATAGCGATCAGAATGTTGGTTCCGAACAGAGTTAGCGAAAAATAACCCACAAACGCACCTACCATCATGATGTCGCCGTGAGCAAAATTTATTAGTTTTATAATGCCATAGACCATAGTATAACCAAGCGCAATTAATGCATAAATTGCACCCAGGGATAATCCATTGACGATTTGTTGTATAAGTTCCAGCAATGTTGCCACATCCCCCTAATGTTTAAAGAGGAAAGAGAGGGGGGTTCCCTCCCTTTCCATGAAACAGTTACTATGGTTGAATACGGGTATTCATAACTTGTTTGCCATCTTTGAATTCGATTATAACCCCGGCTTTAACCGGATTATGTTGTTCATCAATACTCATTTTACCGGTAATACCTTCAAAGTCCTTTATATTAGCCAGGGCAGCAGCCAGTTTGCCCGGATCAGCTTCTCCGGCATCTTTCAGTCCCTGTGCCATAATTTGAACCGCATCATAACCTAACGCCGCAAATGCATCCGGATCTTTCTTGTATTTGGCTTTGTATGCTTCAACAAATTTTACTATTTTAGGATCCTTGTCCTGGGAAGAATAATGGTTGGTAAAGAAAGTATTGTTTAATGCCTGGTTACCGGCAACACTTACCATATCCGGAGAATCCCAGCCGTCACCGCCGCCCATAGGCGCAGTAATTCCCAGTTCACGAGCCTGTTTAATCAGTGGAGCAACTTCCTGGTAATAACCGGGTACATAAATAAAATCAGGATTTAAGCCTTTAATTTTGGTCAATGCGGCTCTAAAGTCACGATCATCTTTAACAAATCCTTCTTTAGCTACAATGGTTCCGCCTTTTTCTTTAAAGGTTTTTTCAAAGTATTCAGCCAGCCCTTTGGCATAATCACTGGAGTTATCGCCATAGATAACTGCTTTTTTGGCCTTCAGATTATCAGCAGCAAATTGAGCCATCAGAGTTCCCTGAAACGGGTCGATAAAGCAAACCCGGAAAATATATTCTCTGGTGGCACCGGTTTTATCATCAACGGTTACATTGGATGCAGTTGCAGCAGGAGCAATCAGAGGAATCTTGTTTTCCATCATAACCGGAGTACTGCCGGCTACATCTCCGCTGGTAAGCGGTCCGATTTGTGCCACGATGTTCTGGCCTACCAGGGCTGCACTGACACTCATGGCTTCATCAGCAACCGACTTGCAATCTCTTTCAATAGGATTAATCTTCATGTCCAGTACGCCACCGGCAGCATTGATTTCTTCAATTGCCAATATGGCTCCATCTCTGGCGTTACTTCCATAGCTGGCCACGCCACCTGACAACTCAACATTTACTCCCACATTAATCATTCCGGCCTTATCTCCAGCCTTGTCACCGGTATCCTGAGCCCCTCCGCCGCAACCGGCTACAATGCTGAACATAAACAGCATAAGTACCAGCATCGCTACCTTTCTACTCGTCCTCATCCATCTTATCCTCCTTTTTTGTTTTCTAAACCTTCACAACCGTTAGCCGGTTACGAAAATTTAATTACGCTCCCACAAAAGTTAAAAATTATTCCTTCTGGCAGAGTTAATAGAAATGCTTCGCTCTCGAAATATTGTACTACTTTACTGCCATTTGAGCACCCCCGACCTTAAATGTTTTTTATTATCACTTTTTGTCTAAGGCTGCTTTAATTTGTCTAAAAACACTTGTCCTTCTATTCTTTCCCCGAAGGCTAATTACCTGCTAATCAGTTCTTAATTCTTATATCTCCTACCCGACGGGTGAAACGCACCTTATCGTAATATTCTATCAAAGGTACCGTATATTTACGAGAGGTGTTAAACAAGTCTCTGGTTGTAGCCAGACTTAATTCTTTTTCCCGGCTAAAATATTCTGTCAGCAAAGATTTACCGGTTTCAATTGCCTGGGCCGTAAAATAAATGTCGCCGCTTGATTTAACTATTTCACCGCTAGTTAAAAGATAGGAAAGTATTTCTGTAAAGAGGGTTTCATCTACCCCTATTCGGTCCCGTATTTCTTCTACGCCCGGAGGAGAAAATAAGTTCCCGTTCATCTCTTCCATAATCCGGAGGATGATTTGCTGTTCTTTTTCTCCGGGAGAGGATTCATGTGTACTCAGTGCTACCAGGTTATTACGATTAACCAGCAGCTCTTTATTCTCCAGAACACTTAGTATGGCATTAAAAATTTTGCTATTTAGATGAGGAAATAATCGACTGCGCAAATCTTCTTTTGAGTAACCGCTTCGCAATGGATAGCGCTGATGATAAGCTTTTAGCGTATCCTCAAGATTCTGATAAATAGCATTTATTCCGCGGGCACTGATATATTCTCCGGTTTGCAATTTCAGTATTTTTTCATCTTCCTGCAGCTGATCCAATTCGCTGCCAACTTGTTCCCCGGTTGCCCCGGTAGCTTTGATTAATCCGTTTAGAGAAACAACCTGCTGGGGATGAGCTTCCATTTCCTGCAACACTATATCGTATAAACTACCTTCTTCTTTAGTAGCTAATTGCTCCAGAATGTCTTCACGAAAACGCTTTTGCCTGGGCGCATTAGCATCAATTACCGTACCGCCGCCAATAGTTGTTACCGGTGAGTAATAGCGAATTACAAAAGGATCTCCTTTATAACCTACAATAGGTTTTTCCAAAATTATTTGAGCGTAAGTTTCTTCGCCGGGGAGCAGTTCATCCCTATCCAACAAGGCCACGCGGCCCATAGCTTCTTCCGTTCCCAGATGAAAACGGATACGATTCCAGTTTTTTAATTGCCGGACCGACGATTTTAATAGCCGCAAACGACAATCAACCCGATAAGAGGGAAGCAGAAACCCGCTGGTAGCTAATAAATCCCCACGATTTATTTCCGCAACATCAATCCCCTGTAAATTAACGGCTACTCGCTGGCCTGCATAGGCCGTATTTACTTTATCACCGTGAACCTGCAGAGTTCGGACTTTAACCGGTTTTTGTGCCGGCATTAACTCCAGGGTTTCGCCTACATTTATTTGTCCGGACCACAGGGTTCCGGTTACCACCGTACCAAAACCGGAGATAGTAAATACCCGGTCAATCGGTAGCCGGGCATGTCCAAAGGCTGGTTTCTCCTGGACCTCCGCTGCCAATCTTTCCAGTTCTTCCAGTAATTGAGGAAGCCCTTCACCCGATACTGCTGACAGCGGAATAATGGCAGCATCATTTAAAATGCTGCCTTTTAAGTATTGCTGTATTTCATCTTCGACCAGCATTAGCCATTCTTCATCGACCAAATCTTTTTTAGTTAATGCTACTACTCCTTTTTTAACCCCCAGCAGTTCTATAATATCCATATGTTCACGCGTCTGTGGCATTATTCCTTCGTCAGCAGCAATGGTTAATATTACTATATCTATACCAAAGGCCCCTGCCAGCATATGGCGAATAAAGCGTTCATGCCCTGGCATATCAACAATAGCCGCTTTTTGTCCGTTGGGCAGCATAAAGGGGGCAAATCCCAGTTCAATTGAAATACCGCGTTGTTTCTCCTCTTTTAAGCGGTCAGTTTCAATGCCGGTAAGCGCTTTTACCAGAGTAGTCTTGCCATGGTCGATATGCCCTGCTGTACCTATGATAAGTCTTTTCAAGCTTTTGCCCCTTTCCTGGTTTTATAGCACCTGCTGAATTAACCGAATGATTTGTTCGTCTTCACCATCCTGAAGGGTTCTGACGCTGATCAGCATTTTATCTTCCTGCCGGCGTGTAAGCAGAGCAGGTCTGGTTAATCGCAACCTTGCAGCTGTCTGTTCCAGAGTTATTCCCTGAAATTTGATGGCTACTCCCCATCCAGGTATACGATAAGTAGGGTAAGCACCTCCCCCTACCATATCCTCAAGTTCCTGGATTTCAATGGATTCAACATTTGCATGATCTCCTAACTGGTCATAGGCCAGCTTATATAGCTTTTGTGCCTTATAAAATAATTCCTGTGTTGGCTGGCATAACATCCTTAACACCGGAATGTTGATTGCCGGGTGCCCGCTCAAGTATTCCAACAGGGTGCCTTCCAGAGCAGCAATAGTCAGTTTGTCCACCCGTAATGCCCGAGTCAGCTGGTTTTTCTTCATAGCTTCTATTACGGTCGTTTTTCCTAAAATTATTCCCGCCTGCGGTCCCCCCAGCAGCTTGTCCCCGCTAAAGGTTATAATATCCGCTCCGCTTTTGACACACTCCTGTACGGTAGGTTCCTCTTTTAAGCCCCATTGCCCCATGGGATATAGAATTCCACTGCCTAAATCCTGCATAACCGGCAGGGAATACTTGTTTCCCAACTCGACTAATTCTGGTAAAGCGACCTCCTCAGTAAAGCCTTCTATTTTATAGTTGGAAGTATGGGCCGCAAAAAGCAGCGCCGTATTTTCATTAATGGCCTGTTCGTAATCGCTCCTGTAAGTCTTATTGGTTGTGCCTACTTCTTTTAAAATGGCACCGCTAAGTTTCATTACTTCAGGAATCCTGAAGGCTCCTCCGATTTCCACCAGTTGTCCCCGTGATACAATCGCCTCTCTGCCGGCAGACAAAGTATTTAGACCCAGCATTACTGCAGCAGCATTATTATTTACTATCAGAGCAGCTTCTGCGCCGGTGATTTCTTTTAAAAGTTGTTCCACATGTATATATCGGGAACCGCGTTCTCCAGTTGTCAAATCCATTTCCAGGTTGTTATAATGAGCTGCCATTTCCATCATATATTCTATCGCCCGATTGGACAGTACTGCCCGCCCCAGATTGGTATGCAGTACTACACCAGTCGCATTAATTACCGTTTGTAAAGTTCCCCGGGTAGATTTAAGGATTTCCCCATTAAAAACATCCCATATCCGAATATTAATAGCCTCTTTTTCCAGTACAGTTTCTGATTTGCGTAATTCTTCCCGCACTATTCCGGTTGCCCTGCGCAGCATATAGACAATAAACTCATGGTTAAAATCCTTCTCCAGACTACGAACTTCATCCTGTAATAGCAGTTCGTCAATAGAGGGTATCTTTCTTAAGCTACTCACCTGCTTACCTCCTTCGGGCAAGGTATAACTGTTCTATATTATATAATATCTCCTGAACAATGTCTTTTCCCTCTTTAAACAGTAACGATATCATTAATATGATGCCCAATAAACCAAATAATGGATATACTGTTCCTACTAATTGAGAAAAACTCAGCATGGCAAGTGGCAAGGCTAAAGTCATGCATAAAATCAGACATAGCTGATATCGTATTTTTATAAAATGAGCAATCCGCTGCGTAAAACCATAGGCGTTAGCTATAGCCGTAGTTATTATTCCTATCCATAAAACCAGGGTATATACACTTTTGGCCAAGGGTGATATCTGTCCCGATATATATAACATCGGAACTTGATAATGAATAACCGTTGGCATAAAACGAGTAAGCGCCATATAATTTAAAATGACTAATACTCCCAGGATCATACCACCCCATATGGCCCCAATAATTCCATCCCGACGGCTGGTTACAGTCTGGTATTCTGTTAATACTACCATAGCCAGCGTAAAATTATATGCCACATATAATATCGCGGACAACACCCATCTGACCTGGCCTGCAGGAACTACAAATGCGGTATAGCTAACCGCTTCCTTATGAGGCATTCCCCAGCATAAATAAACCGAAATTATAAGTAATAGAATTATTTTTATTGGTACCAATATATTATAGGAGGCTATTAATCCCTTTTTGCCAATAAACAATAGTACCATTACTACCGTGTAGCTTATAAACACTCCTAACCCTTTAGGTAAATATAGATGCTCATAAAATACCGCTCCACTTGCTGATAGCATTGTACTTATTCCCAGAAATAGAAATAGTGCCAACAATATATCGAAAATGATGCCTACTTTTTTCCCCATCCAGGTTTGCAGCAGATTTTGATAATTCGATTTTTTATGTCGATGGGCCCCGGATAGCAATACCCCTCCCAACAACGCAAATAGCACGCCGGCTAATATACAGCCTTTTAAACCTGACCCTCCATATATAACAAAAAACTGAACTATTTCCTGCCCGGAAGCGAAGCCGGCGCCAATTATTGCACCCAGATATCCGCTTACCAGCATAAGTCTAGCCTTGCCAGGTAACATTTGCTCTTCTCCTCATATCTTTTTATTGATAAATATTCCTGCCTTGAAGGAAATAACCGCATAATTTGTATGCCAATTGTTAAGAATTATAGAAATACCTGTCAGGAGGCGTTGTAGTGCAAATTCCCGGTTGCAGAAATACTGATGATAATTCCATTCATTATGAAGAAAGTACCTGTATTTCGTTTATATCTACACAAGTACACCGGCTGATGCAGGAGATGAATAAAGACTATACTCGACCACTGGTTTTTATGCCTATAGGGACAGACCGGGCAACTGGTGATTGTCTGGGGCCTTTGACAGGAACTCGTTTGAAGGGACTGCATAGTGGTGCTCTGGTATATGGATGTTTGGAGAAACCAACTCATGCGGTAAATCTCCCTGATATATTACAATATATAAATATGCGCCATAATAATGCCTTAATAATTGCGATTGATGCTTGTCTGGGTAATGCCAGTCGCGTAGGTTACATTAATGTTAAACCAGGAAAACTAAAACCCGGCAGTGCTCTGAATAAGAGTCTGCCTGAGGTTGGGGATTTTTATATTTCCGGGGTAGTTAATGTAGGCGGGTTTTTGGAACAGCAGGTATTACAAAACACGCGATTGCATGTAGTTTATAGTATGGCCGACATCATTGCCCGCAGTCTTTATTTGGCTTTAATTCGATTTGAACATCAGGTTGGGATGCAAAGCAGGGTTAGTATTAATTAATTCTGATTACGGTTAAACATCTCAATTATTTCGCGATCTTCCACCGCACTGTAATCTTTATAAAATTGACTGACTGCGTAGAAATGATTGGGAACGATCAGCGTTACAATCCGGGTGACTTCCTGCTCCAGAAATTGAAACGCGCTTTCACTGCATACAGGAGTAGCAATAATAATACTGGCAACTCCATTGCGCTTCAGGTAATCCAGCGCAGCTTTTATTGTAAACCCGGTGGCAATGCCGTCATCAACCAGTAAGACCTGACGATCTTTTAAGTCTATGGAAGAACGATTACCGCGTAACAAAGCATAACGACGCCGTAATTCTTTAATGGTATCATTGGTTAATTGCCTCATGATATCATGATCCATATTAGCCAACCGATTAGCCATGTGGTGATGAACCAATACTTCGCCATCCAAAGACACTGCACCAAGCGCATAATCAGGCAAACTAGGCGAACCAATTTTTTTAGCCATAATGATATCAAGCGGGCAGTCAAAATGTTGGGCGATAACTTCCGCCGTTATTACACCGCCTCGTGGAATAGCCAGTACCAAATCAAAATTCGCCTGTTCTTCCATGAGTTTCTGTGCCAGTAAATAACCAGCTTCTCGCCGATTTCTGAACAAAATCTCGCCCCCCCTGATTAACTTTTCTTTAATGTCATGGTTTTATCCAATTCGGGTTTATCTTTATCCCTTAACATTTTGGATGTACCATCCAAGTATCCACCCTCTTCAATAGTCAATAGATTACAGGTTAAATCCCCATACATTTTTCCGGTCGCCGTTATTTCTAAGCGGCCAAGTGCAGCAGCATTTCCCTCTATTTTTCCGGCTACCATCAAGTTAGTCACCTTAACCTCGCCTTTTATATATCCCTTCTCCCCAACGATCAGATCACCTTTGATTTGTATTCTGCCTTCCACTTTCCCATCCAACCGTATCGAGCTTTGCGAGGTTATATCTCCCTTTATCTCCATGCCTTCGGATATGATACTCTCAAGATTTGAATATTCCCTGGTTTTCTTTCTCAATCAAATATCTCCTTTACTATTCTATCTATCCGGTAAATAAATCAGGGGGTCAACCGGATCATCGCCCTTCAAAACGGTAAAGTGCAAATGTGGTCCAGTACTGCGCCCGGAAGTGCCCATTCTGGCAATTGGCTGTCCTTTTTTTACCCGTTCACCTTCTTCTGCCAGCAAACAGGAGTTATGTGCGTATTTAGTAATCAATCCTTCGCCATGATCAATGACAACTGTTCTGCCATAGACCGGCTTCCATCCGGCAAAAACTACGCGTCCATCCCCGGCAGCTACCACTTCAGTACCTGAATAGTTTGCAATATCTATCCCATCATGAAACCCTTCACTTCTCCCCCCAAACGGAGATTTCCTCCATCCGAAAGTCGAGCTTATCTCCCCTTCACAGGGCCATCTGTTGGGTAATCGACGGAAATATTTTTGATCATTCTTTACTCTGGCGATTAACTCGTCCAACTCTTTATCGGCAGAGTTTATTGAGTTCTTAATATTTTGGCTGCGTTCCAGAGCATTAGTTCTTTCATGAATTGAATAAACCTGTTCACCGCCTTTGCCCCCCCGCGAAGGTTGCACTGATTGCCGAGATTCTGCACTTATTCCCATTAATCTCTTTATTTCTGCCTGTTTATTCGCCAGGTCTTTTTGTTGTGCTTCCAAAGATTCTATTTCTTCATTCAATTGTCTTATGGTTTCGGCCTGGGAATGATTATCCTGTTTAATCGCCTGTACCCTGCGTATATCGTTAAATCCACTGGCATAAAGTCCAAAAATTAGTGCTGAAAATAGAACAAAAGCTGCCACTCCGCCTATTAATATTTTGGCTTTTGATGGTGAGAATGTCATTCTTCTGGGGTTTTTGGTTCCCTGGGGAATTATCATTACCGTATATCCGTTAACCGGTCGCGGTGTTTTTATTTTTCTACGGAATTTCATCGATATCCTCTCTGCTATATATTTTCTGCCGCTGCCAGGGAAAATGTTTCACGTGAAACATTTTCCTGCCGGTCTTACCAGTTTATAGTTTAATGCCCATAAGCTCCAGTAATCGCTCCAGGTCATCACCGTTGAAGTAATTAATTTCTATCTTACCCCCCGCACCACTGGTTATAATTTTTGTACGAGTTGCCAGGTGCTTTTCCAATAGATTCTCCAATTCAGAAATCTCAACTGATTTAACTGCTCTCTTTTTGCTTTTAGCTTTTTTATTCTTAACCGTTTTCTCCGTCTCTCGTACAGTCATTTTCCCGGCAATTATATCCCGCCCGGCTTTTAGCTGTTCCTGCTCATTTGATAATCCCAAAAGCGCTCTGGCATGACCGGCACTAATCATGCCCTGCTCAATATAGTCCAGTATCTCCGCAGGCAACCTCAATATCCTAATAGTATTGGCTATATGAGCACGACTTTTACCTACCCGCGAGGCCAATTTCTCCTGAGTATATCCGAATCTGTCTATCATTTTCCGATAAGCCTGCGCTTCCTCCAGCACAGTCAAATCATCTCTTTGAATGTTTTCAATTAATGAATATTCTGCCGCTTCCTCATCATTAATATCTTTAATTAATACCGGCAGCGTCTCCAGGCCAGCCTGCTGAGCTGCACGCCAGCGTCTTTCGCCGGCAATAATCTCATATTCCTGGTTTTTTACTCGTACCAGTAATGGTTGCAGCACGCCATGTTCACGAATAGAATCAGAAAGTTCTTTTAATGACTCCTGGTCAAAAACTTTGCGTGGCTGTTCCTCGCGCGGCACAATCTCAGCAATCGGCACCTCATTTATTGTTTCCTGCTCATAACTGTTGGCGCTGGCGGCGAACAATGCATCCAGACCTCTTCCCAGACCTCTTTCCGGTTTAGGCACGTCGAATCACCTCCTGAGCAAGCTCGGCATATACCTGAGCTCCTTTTGAACGCGAATCATAAGTCATTATAGGCTTACCATGACTGGGGGCTTCACTTAGACGAATGTTGCGCGGAATTATGGTTTGGTAGACTTCCTTTTTAAAATGCTTTTTGACTTCATCTACTACCTGAATAGATAGGTTGGTGCGTCCGTCAAACATAGTAAAAACAATACCTTCTACTTTAATAGTCGTATTCATTCTTCTACGCACCAGTTGAATGGTGTCCATCAGCTGACTTAATCCTTCCAAAGCATAGTATTCACATTGCAGAGGTATTAAAACCGATTTGCATGCCACCAATGCATTAAGAGTTAGAATACCCAGTGACGGTGGACAATCAATAAATATATAATCATAATAGTTTTCTATTGATTGCAAGCCCCTTTTTAATACACTTTCCCGGTTTTGATAAGCGGCCAGTTCAACTTCTGCCCCGGCCAGCTGAATAGTGGAAGGTAGTAAGTGCAGATTTTTAACCCGGGTGCTGGTTATAATTTTTTGTGGTTCAATATCGTCCACCAGTAAATTATAAACACAATATTTAAGCTTCTGGCGGTTTATTCCCAATCCGCTGGTTGCATTGCCTTGTGGATCGATATCCACCAGCAACACCCTGTATCCTGCCATGGCTATGTATGCCCCCAGATTAATAGCCGTGGTGGTTTTACCCACTCCGCCCTTCTGATTGGCTATAGCTATCAGCTTTGCCATTTGATTATTTCCACCTTTCACTAACTTGATTAAGCTATTTCTATTATCCATGGTTTAAATCCTGCTGCAAAAGCTATGTTTACAAATTAAGCTATTATTTTGCAGAAATATGGGCTGGATTCTACAAAAATAAAATCCCGAATCACCTTACAGAATCTTCTGAATTTCGATGAATATAGATTATTTTATCAATATCCCTTGTTTGATTGGTATGGTTTCTCTATAATGGAAGTATTATGGTATGGGGCGTTGCAATATTCAAGTGCATGTAACCCCTTCCCTTCTAATTGTTTGATGTTTTAGTCTTAGCAGCAGTTATAGTTTATTATAGTTGCTAAAACGGGGGTGGTTCTAAGCAGGTTAAAACATATAAATTCCATTAGAAATAAAAGGAGGGTCAGATTTAATGGGATATCTCTTTGCTACTCAAGAGCAAATGGATAGGCTGGTTGATTTTAAAGGCGCCCGTGAATTCCACCTTGCTAAGGATCGTCGTAAACGGGATAAGCGTATGTCCTTAACAGAAGCAATCGGCCAGTTTGTTCAGGATGGTGATATTTTTGCCGAAACCGGTTTTTCTTATGTAAGAAGTCCAATTCAGGCTTATTTTGAAATGCTTCGTCAGAAGAAAAAAAATATGATTGGCATTGGCTCCCCTATGTCAAATTGTTCATATATGATGTCTTTTAATATGCTTGCCGGTATACATCTTTCTTATATTGGCGTTGAAATGCGCGGTAACGATAAGAATTTTGCCCGGGCAATCAGAACCAAACAATCAGAAATACTTTCCATCTGGAGCCACGGAACTATGGCCCTTGGTTTCAAAGCCGCTCAATTGGGAGCCCCCTTTATTGCCTCCAAACAGCTCCTCGGCACAGATATGCTGAAAAAAAACCCTTATGTTGAAGTAATAGATAGCCCGGTGGGAACGGATAAATCACCAGTGGCTATAATTCCGGCTCTGTTTCCTGATGTATGTATAATCCATGTTCAGCAGGCTGACCGTTACGGTAACGCTGTTATTGAAGGGCCGGCTCTTAATGATATCGCGCTTTCAGCTGCCTGCCGCAAAGTAATTCTTACCGCTGAAAGAGTTGTGCCGGAAATGACTATTCGTAATAACAGCAACGCTGTCATACCTTTCTGGTATGTCGATGCAGTTGTTGACTTGCCTTATGGTGCCTTGCCAGGATGCTGTCCCGGACATTATTACTGGTCACGGGAATGGTGGGAATGGCTGATTCGTATTATTACCCCCAAAGAAGAGCATGTTCAACCATACTTTGATCATTGGGTATTTTCAACTAAAGACCAATATGACTTTATAGAAAAACTGGGTGGCATCCGTTTTATTGATACCGCACGTCAACAGATGCAGGCTGCTCAATATACTATCGACGATTCACTGGTAAACTTTGATTACCAGGAAGTTATCCCCAAATGGGATTAAGGAAGGAGGTATCTTAATGAGTAATATAGCACCGGCTAACCCCCTGGAGATGCTGGCTTATAATATCTCCCGCCTTATTAACGATGGGGAAATTGTTTATGTAGGTACTGGCCTTCCCATGGTAGGCGGTATGCTGGCCAAGAAAACCCACGCCCAAAATATCACTATGGTTTATGAGAGCGGTGGACAAGATCCTATAGAGGGTGACATGCCCTGGTCAGTAGGTTGTCCTTTTACTTTCCGTAAATCTCCCATGTCCATGGAAATGGCCCTGTCATTTGGCCAATGTGCCATCGGTTATGTGGATATCGCCTTCCAGGGCGGAGCCCAGATAGATATGTATGGCAATGTTAATACTTCCGTTATTGGCAGTTATGAGAACTTGAAGTCCATCTTGCCCGGTAGTGGCGGTGGAAATGATATCGGTTCCTTAACTGAGCAGTCTGTACTGGTTGGTCTTCAGACCCCGGATCGCTTTCCGGAAAAAGTCGACTTTATAACTACTCCCGGTTACCTGGATGGTGGAGATACCAGAGCCAAAGCCGGTCTGCTGGGTGGACCGACTGCAGTAGTTACACAGGTCGGAGTTTATGATTTTGATCCAGTTTCTAAACGGATGAGAATCAAGGCTCTCAATCCGGGAATGACTGTGGAAATAGCTCAGGCTTGCACCGGTTTTGAATTACTGGTTCCTGATAAGGTAGAATTTGTGGAAGCCCCTTCTGACGAAGTATTAACCATCCTTCGTAATAATGTTGATCCCCGTCGGGTCTTTACCAAAATGCCGGGAACCTAAACCCTGACATTTAAAAGACTTTAGAAGCAGGTAATATATTGAAGTGCACCCCAAATGCCGGACAAATAGTTCTATATTTGAGGTGCGCTTCATTTTTCATGCTTCTTTTTTCATAATTATCGCATATTAATTTCGGGCTGTTTTCAGGTTTTCCTGCCGTCTTTTGATTATGCGTATCACCAATTCAAATTGATCTTCGCGATCAATTTCGCTGACCGTCATATCAATACCTGTTTGTCTGGCTCGTTTTACCGTTTCCTTAATAGTATTGATAAATATCCTGGCATCGCGGATAATCATGGAAACATTCTGTCCTTGTTCTTTTTCCTGCTTTTTCGCGGGGATACTGTGTTGACAGAGACTGGCAACCATTTCCTCGGTTTCCCTGACGGTGAGTTCTTTTTCATATATTTCCCGCAATACCGTCATTTGCAATTCAGTTGAGTTCAGCTTTAGCAGTGCCCGGGCATGTCTTTCTGTAATAATATCCGGTGAAATCAAAGACTGGACTGGTTCAGGCAGTTTCAACAATCTAATTTTATTGGCAATGGAAGGCTGACTCCGGCCAATCTTTCTCGCTAACTCATCCTGGGTTAAACCAAATTCATGAAGCAGCACATTATATGCATTTGCTTCCTCCAGATAACTTAGTTCCCGACGCTGCAAGTTCTCTATCAGAGAAACTGCTGCGGCTTTTTCATCATTCATATCCTGTATAATGGCCGGAATAGTTTCATACCTTAATAATTTGCAGGCACGATAACGCCTTTCACCAGCTATAATCTGATAATCTTCTTTCGTCTGGCGGACTATAATTGGCTGGATTATACCATAAGCTTCAATTGATTGAGCTAATTCCTGCAAATCACTTTCACTAAACTGACAACGCGGTTGATAAGGCCCGGGCTTAATTTTTTCCAACGCTATGTTACAAACTTTCACCTCTGCATTTCGTCCCAGGAGCTTTTCCAGGCTTTTGATTACCAAGTATTCCACCTCCTATAATGGCCGTTTTGCAGGGATTCCAACTCGACGCGGATATATGGCCGGAGTAGATTGATTCTTTCTAATTAATACTATGGCACGGTCCCGTTCTCCGATCAGATTATAATGAAATACTTCTTCCACTTCACTTTGCAAAACGGTTAAGGCTGTCCGGGCAGTTTCGATTTCTGCCGCATAATTTTTACCTTTCCATAAAGCCAGGCAGCCACCTGTTTTAAGTAAAGGAATACCATACTCCAATAAAACCTGCATGGGAGCCACCGCTCTGGCAGTACAGATATCGAATCTTTCACGGAAATTACCGTCCTGTCCCAATTCCTCTACACGATGGTTAATAACGACCGTGTTTTTCAGCCCAATTTCCTGAACCACCCGGGAAAGGAAGGTTGATTTCTTCTTATCGGATTCTACCAGAGTAAAACTGGCCTCCGGATAATGTATAGCCAGGATTAGTCCGGGGAAACCTGCACCGCTGCCAATATCAATTAGTTTTTGTCTGTTTATATTCAGGTAGTTTTTTATCACCAGACTATCCTGAATATGCATGTCCAGTTCAGAATCAATGCTTTTGCGGCTCACCAGATTTTGTCGGGTATTTTCCTCGATTAACAAATCCCTGTATCTATTTACATTATATTCCATGCGCGTCTCTTATTTCCTTCTTTGTTTTTCCAAATATATTAATAAAATATTTATATCGGCAGGATTAACCCCGGCAATTCTCGACGCCTGGCCTACAGATACCGGTAACCGGGTAGTCAATTTGTGCAATGCTTCATTGGAAAGTCCAAATATATCTTTATAATTTATATCCTGGGGGATAATTTTACTTTCCAGTTTTTCAAATTTGTTAACCTGCTCTTGCTGTTTGACAATATATCCTTCATATTTAGTCTGGATTTCCAGTTGTTCCAATATATCCGCATCCTGCTCATCAATAAATCCCTGCTCTATAAATGCTTCCATGCTCATTTCCGGGCGGCGTAATAATTCCCATAAAGAGATACGATCCCTTAATGGGGCGCTTTCATGAGCTGTTAAAAATCCTGCTATTTTTTTGTCCGCCTGAGTAAAGGTGGTGTTTTTCATTAATTGTTTCTGCTTTTCCAGACAGGTTACTTTGTTCTGGAATATTTCCCAGCGGTAATCGTTAACCAGGCCTATCTGACGGCCTTTTTCCGTCAGTCGTAAATCAGCATTATCCTGACGCAACAGCAGCCGGTATTCTGCCCGCGAGGTAAGCAACCGGTAGGGTTCATCAATTTCTTTGGTAACCAGGTCATCAATTAATACCCCTATATAGGCATCACTGCGTTTAAGTATGAGCGGTTCTTTTTCCTGCACCATAAGAGCCGCATTAATCCCGGCGATTAACCCTTGAGCCGCTGCTTCCTCATATCCGGAAGTGCCATTTATCTGACCGGCGGTAAATAAACCTTCTACCGTATTAGTTTCCAGAGTGGGTTTTAATTGAGCCGGGTCTAAATAATCATATTCAATCGCATAGCCGGTACGAATCATACGGACATTTTCCAGTCCGGGAATAGATTTTAACACCTGTATCTGGACATCTTCCGGTAAGCTGGTATTCAGGCCCTGAACATACATTTCATCAGTACCTCGTCCTTCCGGTTCCACAAACAACTGATGAGCATCCTTGTGAGCAAATCTTACTACCTTATCCTCAAATGAAGGACAGTAACGGGGCCCTTTACCCTTAATAACTCCGGTAAACATAGGTGCGCGGTCCAGATTATCCATTACAATTCTATGCGTCAGCGGTGTACTGTAGGTTAGCCAGCAGGATAACTGCTCTCTTCTTATACGGGGGCTTATATAAGAAAACCTGTGCGGATTTTCATCTCCAGGCTGTTCAATCATTTTTGAAAAGTCGACACTCTTTTGACTGATACGCGGTGGGGTCCCGGTTTTAAATCTGCCCAGCTCAAAACCCAGGTCATGTAAACAGTCAGATAGTTTTACGGCTGGAAACTGATTACCCGGCCCGCCATCATATATTACCTCTCCTACAATAATGCGTCCTTTCAGATAGGTTCCCGAGGTTATTATTACTGCCCGGCATTTAAAATGAGCTCCGGTTTTGGTTATGATGCCGGTAACTTTTCCTGCCCGGGTTTCTATTTGTTCTACTTCCGCCATGAGTATGTTCAAACCAGGCTGATTAACCAGGGTCTTTAACATTTCTTCATGATATTCATGTTTATCAGCCTGGGCACGCAAGCTCTGAACGGCCGGTCCTTTCCCAGTATTTATCGTCCTTATTTGCAGGTTGGCCTTGTCAATATTTACCCCCATTTCACCCCCCAAAGCATCCATCTCTCTTACCAATTGAGCTTTTGCCGGCCCGCCAATTGAGGGATTACAGGGCATGGAAGCAATAAACTCCATGCTTAAGGTTATTAACAGGGTGTTGCAACCCATACGGGCACCGGCCAGGGCTGCTTCACAACCGGCATGACCGCCACCAATTACAATTATGTCATAGCTTCCCGCCTCGTATATCACCGGTCATCCTCCCATTTAAGATTTATCCTGTATAGTGTCTATTTACCAATACAGAATTCACTGAATATGCGATCCAGAACTTCTTCCTTTAAGTTCTTTCCGCTTATTTCTCCAAGCGATTCCAGAGCCCCCCATATATCAACGCCTAAACAATCCAGGGGTACAGAGTTTAAGTTATACCGGGCATCCAGCAGGTGCTGGCGGGCTTTTTCCATAATTGCTAACTGACGCAGGTTAAGCATTATTTCCATATCCTGTCCGCTCAGGTTTTCAGATAACACCATAGCTTCTATACTGTTTTCCAATTCCTGCAGTCCAATATCTTCTTTTACTGATCCCTTTATAACTTTTACTCCCGGAAAATATTGCTGCAATTCCATCTCGCTGATATTTTTTTCTTCCAGATCTTCCTTATTTACCAGAATAATAACCGGAGAACTTTCAATGCTGTGAAATATAACCAAATCTTCTTCAGTAATTCCGGACTCAAAATCAACCAGAAATATAACCAGATCTGCTTCGCTGATAACTTCCCGGGAACGATCTACTCCGATGCGTTCGACCAGATCATGGGTAGTTCGAATTCCCGCGGTATCCATAAGTTTGACTGGTATGCCCTTTATATTGAGGTAATCCTCAATTACGTCTCTGGTAGTACCCGGAATATCAGTTACGATAGCTTTTTCTTTGCGTAATAATGCATTGAGTAAACTGGATTTGCCTACATTGGGTTTTCCGCAGATAACCACCCGGATTCCCTCGCGGTATACCTCGGCCCTCTTTCCGGCAGCTATTATTTGCTCTATTTGCTGAATAATTTCAGCCAATTGTTCTTCCAAAGCCTGGTAATCCGGTTCCCCGACATCATCAGGGAAGTCCAGGCTTGCTTCTACCAACGCATTAATATGAATCAATTGATCTTCCAGCCGGTCTGTCTGACGGCTGTTATATCCATTTAATTGTCGCAGGGCCAGTCTTCTGGCTTGATCTGATTTTGCTCTTATCAGCTCTATAACCGCCTCCGCCTGACTGATATCCAGGCGGCCGTTTAAGTAAGCCCGTCTGGTAAACTCACCTGGTTCCGCCAGCCTTATCTTCAGTCCCATTATGCGGCGTAGAATTTGCCTGGCAGGCAGGGTTCCGCCATGACAGTTTATCTCAACCACATCTTCAGTTGTATAGCTATGCGGACTGCGCATAATGCTCACCAGGACTTCATCAATTAATTCATCCTGTTCATCAGTTATCCATCCCAGCGTCAATGTATGACTGGAACACTCGTCCAACCGAATTTGCTCCCGATATGGTTTAAATATCTTTTGAACCTTGGCTATTACATGCCTGCCGCTGAGACGGATAATAGCAATGCCGCCTTCGCCTGGTGGTGTGGCTATGGCTGCAATATCATCATATTGCATGTTTTCACTATCCTTAAATATAAGTTGTTTAATGTTATCTTACCAAAATACCAGTATATATACACTGCATCCCATAAGATGCTCATTAAAAAAGGCCCTTGCGGGCCCTTTTTGTATCTATTTTTTTAAGGATATTACTACTTTACGATTTGGTTCATCCCCCATTGAGTAAGTAGTAACCTGGGGGTCTCCCTGCAGAGCAGTATGAACTATCCTTCTTTCCTGGGAGCTCATCGGGCGCATAACTACATTTTTCCTGGTGCTTTTAACTTTATCAGAAAGTCGCACCGCCAAGGCTTCCAGCGATTCTTCCCGCTTACGACGATAATCTTCTACATCCAGTATTACACGAATCTTTTCTTCCCGGCCCCGGTTTAATATCAGGCCAACCATGAATTGCAGTGAGTTTAAGGTTTCCCCTTTGCGTCCAATCAATAAACCCATATCCTGGCCTACGATGTTTATTCGTATCCGGCCGTTATCCATTTCCACCTGATTAATTTGATAATCGATTTTCATGAGTTTTAACAGTTTCTCCAATACCTGGCGGGCTTCATTTTCTGGTTGAATCCGGGGAGTTACTCTTACTACCGCCGGCTTTTTACCCACAATTCCAAGTAGTCCTTTAGTAGGTTCTTCAATGATTTCGATGGTTACATCTTCGATTTTACAATCCAACTCTTCAAGGGCCGATTTGATAGCTTCATCAACGCTTTTTCCCTTTTTTTCGATTGTTTGAGCCTCCATTTTTTTTCTTTCCTCCTTTGTCCCGCCCTGTTTCCTGTTTCGGGGTGGTGACCGGCATAGTCGATTTAACAACCTGTTTCGTTTCTTCTACTGCTTCTGCTCTGATCCCTGTTCCCGTATCAGGCTGAAGTAATTTGCTACTGCGATTAACATATAATTGCTGAGCGATACCCAGAATGTTAAACATTACCCAGTACAATGGCAATCCTGCTGGCATGGTCCAGGCGATATATCCCAAAAACAACGGCATAATATATAACATTGATTTTTGCGTTGGATCGTTGGTATCAACCATCGAGATGCGCTGCTGTAAGTAAGTAGTAGCAGCAGCAAAAACAGCTAATAAATGATACGGATCCGGAGAGCCGATGTTGGGAATCCATAAAAATCTGGCATGCTCGACCACCCTGAAGTTGAAATTAAACAGCGATTGATAGAAGGCGATAAAGATGGGCATTTGAATTAATAAGGGTAAACACCCGCCAAAAGGATTAACCCCGTGCTCTTTGTACAATTCCATGACTTTGGTTTGCATAATCTGGGGGTCTTCTTTATATTTTTCCTGTATGTACTTCATTTTTGGCTGAAGTTCCTGCATGGCCCGCATGGATTTCATCTGCTTTTGAGTAAGCGGAAACATGATCAACTTAATGGCTATGGTCATTAAAATAATTGCCAGGCCATAATTTGGAACCCCCAGTGTACCGGTAAAATCATATAAAATTTGGATAATTTCTGCAAACCATTGTACAAATGAATGCCACAAATTAAACCCTGCTCACCTGACGGTCAGCAGGCTTCACCTCCTCATAATTGGGGAATCTCCGAGATTGTTGAACAAGTACTTTTTTACGTGTCATTCTGAGAACCTTAATTACACCCGCAGGGGCATCGGCAACATTAATTACACCCGACAGGGTGTATCGGTGGTACCCGTGAGGGTGTAGTCCCTTAGGGGGAATCTCGTTGGCTTAATCCCAGTAGTACGGCCTTTAAAAGATATCCTTCGTTGCCTGAAGCTTCTCAGGATGACATTTATGGCACTATTTCAGTGGTATCGAATCTCCCCGGGTCACTATTTACCTTTTAATATTACGGTACCGGGTCGTATCCTCCCGCATTGAAAGGATGACAACGCATAATTCTCCTGGCTGCCAACCAGCCCCCTTTGGTGATGCCATATTTTTCGATGGCCTCAATTGCATAATTGGAACAGGAAGGGTAGAAACGACAGGTAGCAGGTGTAAACCGGGATACTTTCTGGTAACCTCTGATTAACAGGATGGGAATACTTTTTACCATAAACCTGCCTTCTTTGTTATAATTTTAAAGTCTTTCTCCAGTAAATCACTTGTGACTTCACCAATATTATAACGAGCTACAATAATAATATTGAAGCCTTTTTTGTCGAGCTCATTTTTCCTAACAATTTCCCTTAATCTTCTCTTGACCTGATTACGGGTTACTGCTTTTCCAACCTTCTTGCTAGTTACAAACCCAAACCGATTTATCCCCTGGTTGTTTGGTTGATAAAAAAGAACCATGTATCTGCCTTGAATTCTTTTCCCACTTTTGTATATATTATTGTATTCTTTTCCAGCACTTATTCTAAATTCTCTGCTCAGCATGCAAAACCTTCTTCGGGGATAAAATAAAAGGCCGCTGGAACGACCTTACGCGGATAAATTTTTTCTTCCTTTTTTACGGCGCCCTGCCAGAATTGCCCGGCCGGCACTGGTTGACATCCGTTTGCGGAATCCGTGTTCTCTTTTTCTCTGCTTGTTTTTAGGTTGATAAGTTCTCTTCATTATATTATTGCCTCCTTAATTTTTCAGACACTTATACTTTTTTCAAATACCATATAATTATATGAAGGTAGATGCCCTCCTGTCAAGAATGTCTCTGTGAAGACACTCTTCTAATTAGCTTTTCTATCTGCTATTATTAATAATGATAACAAAAGTATAACCCGATTTATCGCGGCTGTTGTAAACATATGCGGTTTTTTCAATACAAGTTTTTCACATATTATCTTGTGGAAACATTTCTTTGTCCACAAATCAACAGGAGGATTCTTATGCTGAAAGCTCATGATTTTTCCGGAGCATGGAAAAAAGTTTTGCAGTTTATTCGTGATGAAATCGGGGATACCAGTTATGAAATCTGGTTTTCTCAGGTTAAATATGATACTATGCGCAACAATAAAGTTTTTATAAGCGTTCCCAATACCCTGACCCGGGAATGGATTGAGTCCCGTTATCTGGAGACCATGCAAAACCAAATGCGCAGTCTGACGGTACAAGATGTCTCCCTGGTGTTGACAACTGAACCGGTAACCGAAAAAGAAGGGAGTTTCCCTTCTTTAAATTCCAAGTATTCCTTTGACACTTTTGTGGTCGGTAATAGTAATCGTTTTGCTCATGCTGCCTCCTATGCGGTTGGAGAATCTCCTGCCCGTGCTTATAATCCGCTTTTTATTTATGGGGGAGTTGGTCTGGGGAAAACTCATCTTATGCAAGCTATCGGTCATCATATTTTGACCAGAAATAAGTCTGCCCTGGTGATGTATGTTTCTTCAGAACAGTTTACCAATGAACTAATCAGCTCGATTCGTGATGATAAAACAGCTGCTTTTCGTAATAAATATCGCAATATTGATGTGCTATTAATTGATGATATTCAATTCCTGGCTGGCAAGGAAAGAACCCAGGAAGAGTTTTTCCACACCTTTAACACCTTATATGAAGCCAATAAACAACTGGTCATTTCCAGTGACCGGCCACCCCGTAATATACCTACTTTAGAGGATCGGTTGCGCTCCCGCTTTGAATGGGGTTTGATTACCGACATACAGCCTCCTGATTTAGAAACCCGTATTGCTATCCTGCGAAAAAAAGCTCAGACCGATGGGTTAAATATTCCCTATGATATTTTAGATTATATTGCCAATTATATAGAATCAAATATTCGGGAATTGGAAGGTGCTTTAATCAGACTGGTTGCTTATGCTACTATTACTAATAAACCACTTAATATGGATACTGCTGCAGAAGCTCTAAAAGATATATTGCCGCCTCCAGGGCCTGCAAAAATAACTATAGAAATGATACAAAAAGAAGTTTGTTCCTATTATAATGTAGATAAAAATGAATTAATATCCAAAAAAAGACACAAACAAATTGTTGTACCCCGTCAAGTAGCTATGTTTTTATGTCGTTCTTTGACTGATGCTTCTTTTCCGCAGATAGGAGATCAGTTTGGAGGTCGTGATCATACTACCGTAATTCATTCGGTGGAAAAAATGGAACGGGAAATACAAACTGATTCGGAACTGGCTGCTATTATTGATATGTTTTATCAGAAGCTTGATTCTTTTCACTAATTTTATCTACGATTTATCAGCAGCTTTTTCCACTTAAACTTGTCCCATGTGACTTTTGGTTAACCGACTTTTCCACATATTCAATGTACCTACTACGATTACGACTATAATCTAATAAATAATAAATAAAAAAGCGGTTTTCCTGGAAGAAAAACAGAGGAGGTATTTTTTTGAAACTGACTATTGAGAAAAATGAATTATCGTCCCTTACCACCTTGGTGTACAGGGCGGCAGCAATTCGCGATACTATTCCGGTTTTAAGAGGACTTCTTATTGAAGCCAATCCGGAAAAGGGTCTTACTATGACTGCTACTGACATGGAGATAGGCATTCGTGCATCATCTGAACAATGTAATGTACATGAGTCCGGCAGTGTTTTGGTAAATGCCTATTATTTTGCTGATTTTATAAAATCATTACCTGACACTACTATAACGCTGGAACTTAATCAGGAATCTTCGCGTTTAAATGTTTTATATGGGCGTTCATCAGGTTTTATAAATACTTACCAACAGATGGAATATCCTAATCTGCCCATCGACGAGTTGAAAAAATATTTATCCATTCCTCAAAAATTATTAAGGGAAGCTCTGAAAAAAACGGTGTTTGCAGCTGCAGTTACCCATTTTCGTCAGGTTTTTACCGGGGTGTTGTTTGATATAAAAACCGATAAATTAAATATTGTGGCGTCTGATACTCACCGCCTGGCGTTTTATACTTATACGCTTGATCAGCCGGATATAGAACCACATAGTTTTATAATACCTACCCGGACCGTTAATGAGTTAAACCGGGTTCTGGAAGAATCTGATGAGATTATAAATATTGCTTTTACTGCAAACAATGTGGTTTTCTACAATGATGAACTCTTATTATTTTCACGATTAATTGAAGGACAGTATCCCAATTATGAACAGGTTATTCCATCAAGTTTTAATACCCGGTTATTATTTGATTCTGAAACCCTGATAAAAGTTTTGGAAAGATCCCGTACCATGCCGCTGGATGACAAATTAAAAATTCATAGCGTGCAATTAAATTTGCAGGAAACCGAAGTACAATTTAATACCCATTCAGAGGATATGGGTGAAATAGAAGATGTTATTGAGCAGGTCAAGGTGGATGGGGATTTTGATTTTCGTATTGCCTTTAATACCAATTATTTTTTGGATGCGGTCAAGTTATTTGCTTCAGAAAATAAATTTATTTCCATTGATTTATCCGGTTCACTGGGACCAAGTGTAATTAAAAATCCGGAACGCCAGGATTGCTTGTGTGTTTTGGTTCCGCTTCGCACTGGTCAATAAGGAGACGATTAACCAATTTGAAACTTTCAGGGCTACAGGTCAAAAATTTTAGAAACATTAAACACCTGGAATTATTACCTGACCAGGGGTTGACGGTGTTTTCCGGTGAGAATGCCCAGGGGAAAACAAATATTTTAGAATCAATATTTGTACTGGCCACGGGCAGTTCGTTTCGTACTAATACTGACCAGGACATGATTAATTATGACGCACAATCTTATGCCTTGAATTCCCGACACATTTTTAATCACCGTAAAATCGATCAAAATATTATATATAGTGCTATTCAGGGAAAAACCAGACTAATAAATGGTAAGCGGGCTAATCAGATTCATCCTGATCGTCTGAGAGTGGTGCTTTTTACTCCAGACGATTTATTTTTAATAAAAGGTTCTCCATCAAAAAGACGCCATTTTCTGGATTTTTTATTGAAGCAACTGAGTAACGAGTATTATTACTATTTGGAATCATATGTTAAAATCTTAAAAAAAAGGAATTTATTATTAAAAAAGGCTCAAGCTAATAGCAAGGCATTTACAATTACTAATGAAATGTTTATTGATAGTGCAGCCCAGGTCTTAATTAATCGCATAAATATGGTAAATTTACTGGATGATATAGCTGTTTCAATTCATGATACACTATCTGGAGGAGGAGAGTTGAAATTAAGGTACGCTCTTTCATTTCCTGTGGAGAGTGGTAAAATTAATCTGGATATTCTAAAAGAATCCATGGCAATTAGAATGAAACAGATTAGTGAGCAGGAAATAAAGCGTCAAACCTCGTTATTAGGTCCTCATCGGGATGATATAAATTTTTATCTGGAAAAAAGGCTGGCCAGGCAGTACGCTTCCCAGGGGCAGCAGAGAAATATTGCCGTAACCCTGAAATTAGCAGAAGTATTTGCTATAAAAAAGGTTGAGGGTTTTTATCCGGTAATGTTGCTGGATGAGGTTTTATCAGAGTTGGATGAGAAGAGACAGCTACGGCTGATGGAGTATCTTAATAACACTGGATTCCAAAGTTTTCTCACTACGGTTCGCAGTGACAAACTATTTGATAATGGGAGATCAGTTTATCTGGTTAACCAGGGTCAGTTATTAAGAAAGGAGTAGTTTTATGTATATTCACCTGGGCAACAATTATATAATTTCTGCCGGAGATATTATTGCCATTTTGAGTTTGGAGCCGCCGGTTGCCGATGAAGTCAAAGAAATTATTGAAATAGCCAAAATAGATAAAAAAATTACCAATGTAAGTGAAAAAGGGAAAGAAAAAACCCTGGTTATTTGCGATCAAGGACTCATATTTTCACCAATCTCTTCTACAACCCTGCAGAAGCGAGCTTTTAACTACCTGAAGGAGGTTTAGGATTGAACAGCTTAAATAATAATGGGTATGATGCATCTGATATACAGGTGTTGGAAGGTCTGGAAGCAGTTCGAAAGAGACCGGGTATGTATATAGGCACTACCGGCCCCAGGGGACTTCACCATCTGGTATTTGAAATAGTGGATAATAGTATAGATGAGGCAGTAGCAGGTTTCTGCGATTTGATCAGGGTCGCTGTAAACAACGATAACAGTATTACCGTTTATGATAATGGCCGGGGAATACCGGTTGACATTCATCCGCAAATGGGCAAACCGGCTTTGGAGGTAATTCTCACTACATTACATTCAGGAGGTAAGTTTGGTGGCAGCGGTTACACTATTTCCGGCGGCCTTCATGGAGTAGGTTTGTCTGTGGTAAGTGCACTTTCTGATTTAATGGAGATAACTGTATATCGTGACGGAAAGATTTATCGTCAGGATTATGGTAAAGGAAAACCATTAAGTAAATTGTATGAGGATGGCACCAGTAAAGAAAATGGTACCAGCATTCATTTTGTTCCAGACCCGGAGATTTTTGAGGAAACGGTGTTTGACAGTGAGATTATTATCAACCGCTTGAGAGAACTGGCCTTTTTAAATCAAGGTCTGCGGATAACCTTTACTGATCATCGCGTTGATGAACCAACCAGGGAATTTTTCTATAATGAGGGAATAAAGGCTTTTGTAACATATGTAAATAAAAGTAAAGATGTTCTAAATGATGAGCCGCTTTATTTTGAATGTAAAAAAGACGATGTGATTGTCAAAGTTGCTATCCAGTATAATAATGGCTATTCAGAAAATATTTATTCGTTTGCCAATAATATTCGTACCCAGGAGGGCGGAACCCACGAAGTTGGTTTTAAAAATGGCTTAACCAGGATAATTAATGATTACGCCAGAAAAAATGGTTTACTAAAAGACAGTGATGGTAATTTATCCGGAGAAGATATCCGCGAAGGCATGGCAGCAATTGTATCAGTTTTGGTTAAAGACCCTCAGTTTGAAGGACAGACCAAGACTAAGCTGGGAAATACCTATATCAGAGGAATTGTTGAGAGTGCGGTTTATGAAAATATGGAAGATTATCTTAATGAAAAGCCGCCTATCGCCCGAAGAATTCTGGAAAAAGCTATTTCCGCCCGCCGGGCCCGGGAAGCAGCTAAAAAGGCCCGTGAACTGACCAGGCGCAAGAGTGCACTGGAAACAACAACCCTGCCGGGAAAATTAGCCGATTGCAGTAATCGTAACCCGGCGGAGTGCGAACTGTTTATAGTCGAAGGAGATTCTGCAGGCGGCTCCGCAAAACAAGGGCGTGACAGGGCATATCAGGCCATTCTGCCCCTGCGGGGGAAAATCCTGAATGTGGAAAAAGCCCGCCTGGATAGAGTATTGTCCAACGAAGAGATACGAGCTCTTATTACCGCTATGGGTACGGGAATAGATGAAGATTTTGATATAAAAAAAGCCCGCTATCATCGCTTATTTATAATGACGGATGCTGATGTTGATGGTTCCCATATCAGAGTATTGCTGCTTACCTTTTTCTATCGCTATATGCGTCAGCTAATTGAAGAAGGATATGTTTATATAGCGCAGCCACCTCTATATGGACTTAAAAGGGGTAACGAGGTGCACTATTTTCATAATGAAGAAAAGATGAACCAGTTTATCCAGGAGTCCGGCAAAAAGTGGACCATTCAAAGATATAAAGGGTTAGGTGAAATGGATCCGGAGCAATTATGGGAAACCACCATGAACCCGGAAAATCGGCAAATTTTACAGGTAACAGTGGACGACGCCATCGCAGCCGACGAAGTATTTTCCGATCTGATGGGGGACAATGTTGAGCCACGCAAGGAGTTTATTCAGGCTAATGCGCAATTCGTAAAAAACCTGGATATTTAACGGGAGTGAAAAAAATTGTCAGAAAGTAATTTATTCGAAAACATCATACCGATTGATATTAAAAAAGAAGTAGAAAAGTCGTTCCTGGAGTATTCCATGAGCGTTATCGTATCCCGGGCAATACCAGATGTTCGGGATGGATTAAAGCCGGTTCATCGCCGAATATTATATGCCCTGCATGATATGGGCATGACCCATGATAAACCCCATAAAAAATCAGCCAATATTGTCGGGGAAGTAATGGGTAAATATCATCCTCATGGTGACAGTGCCATATATGAAACCATGGTAAAGATGGCTCAGCCATTTTCGATGCGCTATCCCATGATTGACGGACATGGAAACTTTGGTTCCGTTGATGGAGATTCAGCGGCAGCTATGAGGTATACTGAAAGCCGTATGTCACGCATTGCCGGTGAAATGCTGGTTGATATTGATAAAGATACGGTAGATTGGCGCCCCAACTATGATGATTCCCGTGAGGAACCCCAGGTGTTGCCATCCAGAATACCAAATCTGCTGGTCAACGGATCTGCTGGGATTGCGGTGGGGATGGCTACTAACATTCCTCCACATAACCTTGGAGAAATCATTGATGGTGCCATGTTGCTGATTGATAATCCGGAAACAGATTTGGATGCACTGATGAAAGTAATTCCCGGTCCGGACTTTCCTACTGCCGGGATTATAATGGGCACTAAAGGTATACGGCAGGCCTATGAAACTGGTCGCGGAGGCATAAAAATCCGGGCCCGGTACGTTATTGAGGAACGAAAGAATGGCCGAAATGCCATCATTATTAATGAATTACCTTATCAGGTTAATAAAGCCAAACTGGTGGAAAAAATTGCTGAATTGGTCAGAGATAAAAAAGTTGACGGCATATTGGATTTGCGCGACGAATCTGATCGTAGCGGGATCAGGGTCGTTATCGAGGTGCGCCGTGATGTTAATGTAAATGTAATTATTAACCGGCTGTTTAAGCATACCCAACTGGAAGACAGCTTTGGTATTAATATGCTGGCCCTCGTTAATGGACGACCGCAGACAATAGGATTAAAGCAGGCCCTGCAATATTTTATTGAACATCGTCAGGAAGTAGTAACCCGCAGAACCAGATATGACTTGCGTGTAGCCCGGGACCGCCTGCATATTGTGGAAGGCCTTAAAATTGCCCTGGATCATCTGGACGAAATTGTCTCCTTGATTCGTAACAGCAAGGATCGGGAAACCGCTCGCCGGGCTTTGATAGAGAGATATGATCTCAGTGAAATTCAGGCTAATGCTATTCTGGATATGCGTCTGGCTCAGTTGACCGGTCTGGAAAGAAATAAATTGGAAGAAGAATATCAGGAGCTGTTGGTTCGTATTGCTGACTACGAGGATATTCTGGCCAAACCGGAAAGAGTCCTGCAAATTATAAAACTGGATTTAAGTGAAATTCGTAAAAAATATGCGGACAGGCGACGCACTGAAATTAGTCATGAATCTTCTGATTACAATGAAGAGGACTTTATTGAAGATCATGAAGTTGTTATTACCCTGTCCAACCGGGGCTACATAAAACGTCTGCCCCTTGACACCTATAGAGCCCAGAAAAGAGGCGGGAAAGGGGTCAGCGGCACCTCCATCCGCGCCGAGGATTATTCCATCAGTGTAATCGTAACCAGTGTTTTGGCAACGGTGCTTTGTTTTACCAACCAGGGAAGGGTATTTTCGCTTAAGGCTTTCCAACTGCCGGAGGCATCAAGACAGGCCAAGGGATTACCTCTGATTAATTTCCTGGAACTGCGTCCGGATGAAAGAGTTACTACTCTGATTCCAGCCGGGGATTTCAATGATAAGCGATACCTGATGATGGTTACCCGTACGGGGACGATAAAAAAAGTGGCTTTATCAGCTTTTGAAAATATTCGTCGTAATGGTCTAATTGCCGTAAATCTAAAGCCGGAAGATGAACTGGTAGGAGTTATAAGAGTTAAAAAGAATGATAAGATACTGGTTAGTTCCTGTTGTGGCATGACCATAATGTTTGATGAAGACCAGGTTCGGCCCATGGGTAGAACTGCTACCGGTGTAAGAGCTATCCGTTTGCCAAATAATGCCTATGTAATTGGTATTGATAAATATCGCGAAGGTGCCCAGGCGCTGATTGTTACTGAAAACGGATATGGAAAAAGGGTAAACCTGACCGAATTCAAGCTGCAGAACCGTGGAGGCGTCGGAGTAAAGTCTATTGAACTTACCCGTAAAAATGGTAACATAGTAGGGTTTAAAGTTGTTTTCGAGGGCCAGGACTTGATGTTGCTAACCAGCGAAGGACAAATTATTCGTATTGAGGTAGAGGATGTATCTCTGCAAAAGCGATATTCCCGCGGGGTTCTGCTGATGAAACTGCCTGGAGATGACCGTATTGTAAGTCTTGCCAGGTTTGATGCCGAGAAAGAAGAAGAACAGGAAGAAGAACAAGAATAAGAACAACATGCCTGCCAGTACAACAGTCAAGCGGGTTAATATTCGAGGGGGTTCATACGAAAATGGCGGAAAAAGGTTCCTTAAAAGTAAAAACCGGACTGGCCCGGATGCTTAAAGGCGGGGTTATTATGGATGTAACTACTGCTGAACAGGCAAAAATTGCTGAAGCTGCCGGGGCATGTGCAGTAATGGCCCTGGAAAGGGTTCCGGCTGACATCAGAGCTGCCGGCGGTATAGCCCGTATGGCTGACCCGACTGTAATAATGCAGATTATGGAGGCAGTCACGATTCCAGTTATGGCCAAATGCAGGATTGGTCATTTTGTTGAAGCACAGGTTTTGCAATCATTGGGCATAGATTATATTGATGAAAGCGAAGTTTTAACTCCGGCCGATGATAAATATCATGTGAACAAAAACGATTTTATCGTACCTTTCGTATGTGGAGCCCGCAATCTGGGAGAAGCCCTGCGGCGCATTGGCGAAGGAGCTGCCATGATAAGAACCAAAGGTGAACCGGGTACAGGTAATGTTGTTGAAGCAGTGCGCCATATTCGTCAGGTAAATGATGAAATAAGATGGATCAGCAATCTGCCCAAGGATGAACTTATGAGCGCAGCCAAAGAGCTACAAGCCCCGTACGAGTTGGTTTTGCAGGTGGCAAAGCTGAAAAAACTGCCGGTGGTAAACTTTGCTGCCGGGGGAATAGCTACACCAGCGGACGCGGCTTTGATGATGCAATTGGGTTGTGATGGAATTTTTGTCGGCTCAGGAATCTTTAAATCCGGTGATCCGGCTAAAAGGGCGCAATCAATAGTAGCGGCTACCACCTATTATAACGATCCCCAGGTATTGGCTGAAGTATCCCGTGACCTGGGGGAACCGATGGTAGGAATAGATATCAGCACCATCCGGCCTGAAGAAAGGATGCAGGAGCGTGGCTGGTAAAACCACCGTTGGGGTGCTGGCTATGCAGGGTGCCTTTATTGAACATGAACAGGCTATTAAAGGTTGTGGAGCTAAAAGTCGTCAAGTTCGTCGAGCTCAGGACTTGCAGGAGATAGACGCGTTGATTATACCCGGAGGCGAAAGCACCACAATGGGGAGGCTCCTCACACAATTTAACCTGCTGGAAGAAATCAGATTTCAGGCTGAACAGGGTATGCCGATGTGGGGAACCTGCGCCGGCATGATACTAATGGCCAAAGAAATTGCAGACTCTGATCAAATGAGACTGGGGTTAATGAATATAGAAGTTAAACGCAATGCTTTCGGCCGTCAGGCAGAAAGTTTTGAGACCAGTCTGGCAATCGAAGGTATCGGTACAACCCGGGCAGTATTTATACGGGCACCTTATGTACAGAAAGTCTGGGGAAATGCTCAGGTGCTGGCCAGCTATGAAGATAAAATTGTTATGGTAAGGGAACATCATTTGTTAGCCACCGCTTTTCATCCGGAACTAACAGCTAAAAAGGATTTGCATGAATATTTTCTGCATGAATTATAAATAACTTGCCAGGTTGTTATTCCTGTAATATAATATATGCTAATCTAAAAATATCGAAAATTGATGAAGGGGAGTAGTAATTGCAATACCCTGATTAAGAGACCTGGTGGGGGTGCGAATCAGGCAGGGAGGCAACGAATCCGCCCTGGAGAGGGCTGTTATATAAGCAGTACCGGTGGTTCCGTTATAACTTTAAAGTGGATAGTTAGCCAATATCTATCAACCAGGGTGGCAACGCGGGAGTAACCTCTCGTCCCTAACCAGGGACGGGGGGTTTTAATATTTAAGGCTAAAAATAGCCAAGGAGGGTTTCATTAATGACAGGGGACCAATATTTGTTGCTTCCAGGCCCGACTCCCATACCGCAAAGAATAATTCGTGCTATGGGTAAATCTTTGATTAATCATCGCGGACCAGAATTCAGGGAACTATTACTGGGGGTTACAGAAGGGGTAAAACAAGTCTATCAGACCAATCAAAACTTACTGATTTATCCCTCATCCGGAAGCGGGGCACTGGAAGCAGCAGTAGTAAACTTCATTAGTCCGGGAGATAAAGTTCTGGCTGTATCTATAGGTGCATTTGGAGATCGCTTTGCTGCCATTGCGGAAAACTTTGGAGCCCGGGTAGAGAAGATGGACTTCCCCTGGGGGCAGGCGGCGGATGCGCAAGCTATTAAAACCCGCCTTGAAGAGGATAAAAATGGGGAAATAAAAGCGGTTTTAATTACGCATAATGAAACTTCAACCGGGGTATTTAATGATATAAAGACTATTCGTGAGGTGACAGTCAATCATCCGGCTTTGTTCATGGTAGACGCAGTCAGCAGCCTGGCCGCATTGGAGCTGAAAATGGATGAATGGAATCTGGATGTAGTGGTAAGCGGATCACAAAAAGCTTTTATGATACCGCCGGGATTAAGCTTTTTAGCTTTTAGTGACCGAGCTCTGGCTATTCACCGGCATAGTACCAACTGTCGTTTTTATTGGGATGTAACCGAGGGACTTAAATATCTGGAGAAGGGGCAAACTCATTTTACACCGCCGATTTCACTGTACTACGGTCTCAGAGAAGCCGTTAACATGATGCAGGAAGAAGGACTTGACCAAATAGTATCAAGGCATCGTCAATATCGGGATATGGTTCGCAGTTCCGTAAAAGCCATGGGTTTAAAACTGGTTGCTGCAGATGAATCAGCCTCAACGGCAGTAACATCTGTATATATCCCCGAAGCCGCAGGCGCAAATAGATTAAGGCAATATCTGTATGAACAGATGAACATTATTATAGCCGGCGGGCAGCAGCAAATGGATGATGTTATTATCCGTATCGGACATCTGGGTTATGTTAGAAACCTTGATTTACTTGCGGTTCTGGCTGCCTTGGAAATGGGACTTTTGAAAATGGGATATGAATTGGAAATGGGAGTTGGCGTTAATAAAGCGCAGGAATATCTAATGCAAAAGTTACCGGATAATCTGGAAAGGAGATAAAATAATGAATCATGGAAAAAAAGTTATTGTAACTGAAAGAATAGCTGAAGAAGGCCTGGCATTACTAAAAGCTGAATTGGAGGTTGATTTTCGGGATGGGATCTCCCGCGAAGAATTACTGGAAATAATCGACCGCTATGATGCCCTGATTGTACGCAGCGTAACCAAAGTAGATGAAGAGCTGATCAGCCGGGGTACCAATCTTAAAGTAGTTGGACGGGCTGGTAACGGGATAGATAATATTGATGTGGATGTATGTACCCGTCATGGGATTATAGTTGCCAATACACCTGATAGTAATACTATTTCCGCGGCAGAACAAACCATTGCCCTGTTGCTGGCCTCATCACGAAAAACTGCCTGGGCCAACAATTATCTAAAAGGGGGAACCTGGGACCGTAAACCGTTCCGGGGCGTGGAGTTATATGGGAAAACCGTTGGGATTGTAGGTTTGGGCAGAATAGGTTCCATGGTGGCTACGCGGTTAAAGGCTTTTAATATGAAAGTCATTGCCTATGACCCTTATATAGCTGATGAAAGATTCGAGAGATTCGAAACCGAGAAAAAAAATACCCTGGAAGAACTGGTCCGGGAATCCGATTTCATTACCGTACACACGCCCAAGACGGAAGAAACTTATCATATGATAAATGCCGAAATGTTTAAGCTGGCCAAAGACGGCGTTCGCGTGGTTAACTGTGCACGGGGCGGCATTATTGAAGAAGCTGCACTTCTGGATGCTTTAAGAACCAGCAAAGCTCACAGTGCCGGCCTGGATGTTTTTGAAAAAGAACCGGCCCTTAATAATCCTTTGTTCGAGTTTGATAATGTAGTAGTAACACCACATTTAGGCGCTGATACCTTTGAAGCCCAGCGTCGGGTAGGGGAAACTATTGCTGAGCAGGTAATACTGGCATTAAAAGGCGACATAGTACCCAATGTAATCAATCTGCCAACTTTGATGACCGATGAATTGGAATATTTACGTCCCTATATCGGACTGGCGGAAAAGATGGGTAACATCTATTATCAAATTGAAAAATCGCCGGTTACGCGTATAGAGTTGACTTATAGTGGTCCTATTACGCAAAATGAAACCGAAATGCTTACCGTTGCCTTTTTGAAAGGGCTGCTGGCACCGGTAATGATGGAAAATGTAAACTATGTTAATGCCCGTTTGATGGCCGGGGAACGGGGAATAAAAGTCTTTGAAACCAAACAGCCGCAGAGCAATAAACGCTATAAGAATTTAATTACTGTCAACCTGTTTGGCAAGGATTCGGAAAAGCAACTGGCCGGGACTTTGTCCAGGGCCCGCCAACCGCTATTGGTTGAAATTGACAGCTATGAAACCGAAACTAATTTAGAAGGCTATGTAATTATGGTAGAAAACATTGATAAGCCCGGAGTTATTGGCCCATTTGCCACTATGTTGGGTGACGGGGGGGTTAATATTGCCTCAATGAAAGTAGCCCGGCAGAAAAAAGGCGAGACAGCAGTAATGATGGTCAATGTTGATAACAAAGTTGAAGAATCAATCTTTGAACGACTCGAACAGGTGGATGGTATTATCAGCAGACCGAAATTGCTTAAATTCTAATTTGCCAGGCTAAATACATCAGGTAAATAATGGAGGACTAATTTTATGTTGGACGCCAGATTAATTCGTGCCAATCCGTCCGAAGTGGAAAAACAGCTGCAAAAACGCAACATTAAAGGCGCTTTAGACAAATACCTGTCACTTGATGAACAGCGAAGAAAATTTTTATTACGGGTAGAAGAACTAAAAAACTTTCGTAATACCAGCTCACAGGAAGTCGGCAAGATTAAAAAGCAGGGTGGCGATGCAGCTGATTTAATGGAAAAAGTCCGTCAGGTCGGGCAGGAGATAAAAGAACTGGATGATGAACTAAAAACGGTAGAAGCGGAAATGGAACAGATTCTGCTAAATATACCAAATCTGCCTCACCAATCGGTACCGGTAGGACCTGATGAAACTGCCAACCAGGAAATTAGTCGCTGGGGTAGTCCACATAAATTTGACTTTGAACCCCAGGCGCACTGGGATATCGGTCCAAACCTTGATATATTGGATTTTGAGCGGGCCGCGAAATTATCCGGAGCGCGTTTTACCGTATATAAAGGTGCCGGGGCAAGATTGGAAAGAGCAATAATAAACTTTTATCTGGACATGCATACCATGCAGCATGGATATCGGGAAATACTCCCTCCTTTCATGGTTACGGGTGATTGTATGATTGGAACCGGTCAATTGCCAAAGTTTGCCGATGACATGTTTAAAGTGGCCGGCAGGGAAATGTTTCTGATACCTACGGCGGAAGTGCCCTTAACCAACCTGTACCGGGAAGAAGTGCTGGAAGCAGCGCAACTGCCCATTTATGTTACCGCCTATACGCCCTGTTTCAGGGCAGAAGCCGGTTCACACGGGCGGGATACGCGTGGCGTTATCCGCCAGCACCAGTTTAACAAAGTGGAACTGGTGAAAATAGTCTCTCCGGAAAACTCCTATGAGGAGTTGGAAAAACTTACTGCTGATGCGGAAAAGGTGTTGCAATTGTTAAAACTGCCCTATCGCAAAGTGCTGTTAAGTACAGGTGATATGGGATTTTCCTCCGCCAAAACCTACGACCTGGAAGTATGGATGCCCAGCTACAATGAATACAAGGAAATATCCTCCTGTTCCAACTGTGAGGATTTTCAGGCCCGGCGGGCTAATATTCGCTATCGTCCGGCAGATGGAGGAAAACTGCAATATGTCCACACCCTGAACGGCTCCGGGGTAGCAATTGGCAGAACCGTGGCAGCTATTCTTGAAAACTATCAGCAGGAAGATGGATCAGTAATAATACCCGAAGTATTAAGACCCTATATGGGTGGAATAGATGTTATAAAAAAGGCCTAACCATGGGGACGGTTCGAGACTGTTGAAACCTCTTTTGCGTGTCATTCAGCACAAGCGAAGAATCTCGTTAGACTGTCGAAAGCCTCTTTTGCGTGTCATTCTGAACGATAGTGAAGAATCTAGCTAAAGACCGAATATTACGGATTTCCAAAAGAGATCCTTCGTCGCCTGCAGCTCCTCAGGATGATATTTATGGTACTTTTTCAGTGATAGGTTCTCCTGGCAGGGTCGCATTTACTTTGTCTATTTACTTAGTCTTGATAAGGGATCGGTTAAGGGTTAGTTTTATTGACAAGCAAGCTTAGGCTATGCTATACTTTCATTTGCATTGGGTGTGCAACGTATCCTCTCAGTGGAGGAGTGTCCGAGTGGTTTAAGGAGGCGGTCTTGAAAACCGTTGGGCTTCACGGCCCCGTGGGTTCGAATCCTACCTCCTCCGCCATACTAAAAACTGATTTTAAACACGGAGAGATGGCCGAGTTGGCTGAAGGCGCTCGCCTGCTAAGCGAGTAGACGGCTAATACCTGTCTCGAGGGTTCGAATCCCTCTCTCTCCGCCATTTATGTGGATGCAAAGCAAACTTAATATATCATGCGCCCGTAGCTCAGCTGGATAGAGTAACAGACTACGAATCTGGAGGTCCGGGGTTCGAATCCCTGCGGGCGCGCCATATTTTAGAACCTAATTAATAACCTGAATTGGATGAGAGCAGATAGTACTCGACTAGCGCCCGTAGCTCAGCAGGACAGAGCAACGGTTTCCTAAACCGTGTGCCAGGGGTTCGAGTCCCTTCGGGCGCACCATATTTGGCGGTGAGACCCGATGTCCGATGAGATATATATGCGACTGGCTCTGGCCTTAGCCCAAAAAGCCTGCGTGGCAGGAGAAATCCCCATCGGAGCAGTAATGGTTCAGGATGATGAAATCATCAGCTGGGCCAGCAACGAAAAGGAATTTAGAGAGGACGCTACCGCACATGCGGAAATGCTGGCTATGCAAAGAGCAGCCCGTTATCTGGGCAGATGGCGTTTATCTGATATAACCATGTACTGTACCCTGGAACCGTGTGCCATGTGCGCTGGAGCAATGGTTAACGCCCGTTTGGGAAGACTGGTGTTTGGGGCCAGAGACCCTAAAGCCGGGGCAGCAGGGTCAATATTTGATTTAGTTCGATTTCCCGGGTTGAATCATCAGGTAGAGATAACAACCGGGGTTTTGGAGCGGGAATGTGCCGATACGCTTAGTTCATTCTTTGCTGATTTGAGGAGAGATGGCCGAGTTGGTCGAAGGCGCTCGACTCGAAATCGAGTAGGCGGCTGAACCCCGCCTCGTGAGTTCGAATCTCACTCTCTCCGCCATAACCTTAAACAGATGATGACTGCGGAGTTTATAAAGAGTTAACCACCCTGCTGTGCAGGGAAAAGATAAACCTTATAACTATATATACAATCTGGAGAGGTGGCTGAGCTTGGCTGAAGGCGCTCGATTGGAAATCGAGTAACGTGTCGAAAGCGTTCGCGGGTTCGAATCCCGCCCTCTCCGCCACTAATTAAAGATTACCAAGGGGTTTCAGACTTAGAGCTGAAACCCCTTTTTGATATTTGTACTTACTCTGAGTGCCGGGTTGCTATTAAGGTTTTCAGAATGACATGTAAAAAAGAACTTATTGAACAAATAATGCAAGGTATGTTAATAAAAATGCTATTAATGTTACAAAAAATCACTAGACATGTTACAGTATTATTAAAGATTAGATGTATAGGAGATTTTATCTATGGGTAAAGTTAAGGTAGATAAGCAGGAATTATCGACTTTTATTCTGAAGAATATAGAACGGTATCCGAAAGAAATCGTTAAGCTTACAAGTGATAAATTTAACATTTCCAGACAGACGGTTTATAGATATATAAGAAAGTTAACAGAAGATAAACATCTTATTGTTAATATAGAGGGACGAAAAATATCATATAAACTGAATAATATTTGGAATTATCTTGAGTTTGAACTTAAGCAAAACCAGCTTGATGAAGAGGATATTTGGAGGTTGCATGTTAAACCAATGCTTCCAGAGTTGTCGCGAAATGTCAATGACATTTGCCATTACGGTATTGGCGAGATGGTTAACAATGTTATGGCACATTCTGGAGCCTCAAAACTAGAAATTGGAGTTAAATATAATTCCATCGTAATTGAATTCTGGATAATAGATAATGGAATAGGCATATTTACAAAAATACAAAGGGATTTTAATCTTACGGATAAGAACCATGCTATATTAGAGCTCGCAAAAGGGAAATTAACCTCAGACCCATCTCAACATTCAGGGGAAGGAATCTTTTTTACATCGCGTATGTTTGACGATTTTACCATCTTATCCGAAGACACAGTCTTTTTAGGACATGATAATAATGATTGGCTATTTCCTGATCGAAAGGATTTTACGAAAGGAACAGTGGTAAAGATGTTAATTGAAAGGAGTTCCAAGCAGACAATGAAAGAAGTCTTTGATCGGTTTACTCCTGGAATTGATTCAGAAGATTATGGTTTTCAAAAAACTACTGTGCCGTTAACACTATTGCAGTATGAAGGGGAAGCATTGGTTTCCAGATCACAGGCGAAAAGACTAATAGCGAGATTTGATCAGTTTAAAGAAGTAACTCTGGATTTTAAAGGGATAGAGATAATCGGGCAACCGTTTGCTGATGAAGTTTTTCGTGTTTTTAGAAATAAGCATCCTAATACGCAGTTTTATCCGATAAATACTAATGAAGATATTGATAGAATGATAAAACATGTTAAAAGCAAGGAGCAATAATGGTCCAGCGGGTTAGACTCTTTCCGGGGCATGCGTCCCTGGCCTTTTCACAATAAATAATTACCAAGGGGTTTCAGACTTTATGCTGAAACCCCTTTTTGAATAGATATTGACATAAAAATAGCAGGTCATTATAATAAATGCAATATACCAAAATAATGATGATAGGGAATAGTATGCTGATTCTCGGGCTATAGAGAACCGCTGCCTGGTGAGAGGCGGTCAAAGAGGCAGACAGAACTCACCCTGGAGTTGCCGACCGAAATCATTTTAGAAAGTAGGCTCGGACGGAACTTCCACTGTTAAAAGGAAGGGGATAGCGGGTCTTAAGATCCTGCATCCTGATGGAGTGAACGGCATTAGTCGTTAAATTGAGTGGTACCGCGGAGTTAGTCCCTTCGTCTCAGATTTCTGAGCGAAGGGTTTTTTTTACCATGGGAAGAATGGAGGAACAGCATGTTAGAATTACGAATCAACGGGTTTGGCGGGCAGGGCTCCGTTACCCTGGCTCACTTGTTAGCGCAGGCGGCCCTGGAAAATGGCAATCAGGGGCAGGCTCTACCTTTCTTTGGGGTGGAACGCCGCGGAGCTCCAGTGCGGGCAGCAGTGCGTATGTCCCCCACCACTATTCACGCGCACAGTCAATGTGAGCTGCCGGATTATTTGGTAGTAATGAGTGAAAAGCTCATCGAAGCGGCGCTCAGTGAAGGCATTACTGAGAACGGCACCGTGGTCATCAATGCTCCCCACGCTGTAGCCCTGGATAAGCATCCTACCTGGCAGGTGGACGCTGATGCTATCGCTAGCGAAGCCGGATTATTTTCGGCTGATGGGCCCTTTATAAATATTCCGCTGTTTGGTGCGGTGTGCCGGGTACTAAAAATCCCGCAAAATATAATGGAGCAAACCATTTTAAATAAATGGCCGGGAAGTGCTGAGCGTAATCTGGGCGCTGCCGTCAAGGCTTATAGCGCCGTCAGGCAGATTAGCATATAGCAATATTTATATTTGGACGAGTGAAAGGAATTGAAAAAATGAAATCAGTTACAAAATCCTACCGGCCTATTTCCTGGCCGATGCAGGGAGCTGGCGGTGATACTGGTTCCTGGCGAACCCACCGTCCGGTGGTTGACACGCAAATATGTACCAAGTGCCAGATTTGCTGGATATATTGTCCGGAAGCAGTTATTGAGCGCAAAGAAATAATAATTGATTACCGCTACTGCAAGGGCTGCGGGATATGTGCCACCGAATGCCCCACCGGTGCAATCAGCATGGAAAAGGAGGCGTAACAGTATGAAATCAGCTCAAGTTATAATGGATACCGGTGCTCATGCTGCGGCGCTGGCCGTAAAAAGCGCCCGGGTGGATGTAGTACCCGGCTATCCTATCACCCCCCAAACCAGCATTATGGAAGCGATAGCCGCCATGGTTGAAAATGGTGAGTTGCATGCTCGTTTTATCCCCGTGGAAGGAGAACACAGTTCCATGGCCGCTGCTGTGGCTGCATCCGCTGCCGGCGCCCGTGTTTTTACAGCCACCTCGGCCAATGGTCTGTTGTATATGCACGAAGTTTTACATATGGCTTCCGGTGGACGGTTACCGGTAGTAATGTGCAATGTTAACCGTGGTATTTTTGCCCCCTGGACTTTGTGGGCCGATCATCAGGACTCAATGGCTCAGCGCGATACCGGTTGGATTCAGTATCACTGTTCGTCCAATCAGGAGGTATACAACACCATTTTACAGGCCTTCCGCGTGGCTGAGCAGATTAATATCCCGGTTATGGTTAATTTTGACGGGTTTGCGATCTCCCATTGCCTGATGCCGCTTACCTTGCCGCCACAGGAGGATATCGACCGGTTCCTGCCCCCGTTTGAACCCGAATGGCGGCTTGATCCCGCTCATCCTTCTTCCTTCAGTAATGTGACCAATGCGCCCGAATACGCACCTTTTCGTCAGATGTTGTCTGAAGATAATCTGGCAGCGATCCCGCTGGTAAAGCAGTCCGCGCAGGAATATAAGGATATTACCGGCATGTGGGACGGCGATACTATCGATACCTATCGGCTGGAAGACGCTGAAGTAGTAGCCTTTGCTATCAACAGTATGGCGGCAGAATTAAGACTTTCCATTGATATTCTTCGTGAGCAGGGCATCAAAGCCGGACTGTTGAGGCCGCGTCTGTATCTGCCATTTCCGGCTGAGGATATCATCAGCGCCCTGCCGCAAAATGCTCAGGTAATGGTGTTGGACCGTAACTATAATTTTGGGCACCCCGGTGGCATTTTGGCTGCGGAACTGAAAAGTGTGCTCTTTGGCAGGCGTAACGACATCACAGTTAAAAACCGGGTTATGGGCATTGGCGGTATCGATCTGACCCGCCGTTTCATGGCTGCCGAGATTCGTGCCATGATGGATGATTAGAAAATGGCTGGGCCATAACATTAGTTGTGCTGAGGAATTATTACTCTGTGATATTGATAATAAGGCATAGACCCGGAAAGGAATGGATTAGATATGACTACCAGTATTAAAAAATTACCGGATATAGAACAGGTTTTAAGCGGAAACGGGGCCTGCGGCGGCTGTCCCGCCACCATGGCGCTGCGTATAGTAGGCAAGGCTTTGGGTTCAAACGCCATCATGCTGCTGACCCCCTCCTGCTCGGTAGCCAGCATGGGTATGACTCCCAAACTGGGCTACAACTGGCCCGGCATTAATATTTGTTTTGCTACTGCGGGCTCGTCGGCCTCCGGTATTACCCACGCCCTTGAAATAATGAAGGAAAAGGGTCGTCTGCAAGGCGAACTGCCCACCGTGTTCAGTTGGGTAGGAGATGGCGGCACCTATGATATCGGTTTTCAGGCGCTTTCAGCCGCAGCTGAGCGCAATGATAATATGATTTTCTTTTGCTATAATAACGAAGCGTACAGCAACACCGGTGTACAACGCAGTGGTGCTACCCCGCGCGGGAGTTTCACCACCACTACCCCCACTGGCAAACGCCAGCCCAAGAAAAACATGGCCCTATTGATGCTGGAGCATAATATTCCCTATGTGGCTACTGCCACTGTGGCTTATCCCGGTGACCTGTACGACAAGGTTGCAAAAGCCAAAAACATCCCCGGTATGAAATATATAGAGATTCTGGCCCCCTGCTATTTAGGCTGGCAGTTTGATATGCCTGAAACCGTGCAAATGAGCCGTATGGCGGTAAGAAGCGGTGCCTGGTTGTTATGGGAAGTGGAAAATGGCCGGATCAGCTTTAATAACCCCAGCTCGCTTATCATCAGCGGTAAAAAGAAGGCGGAGCCAGTGAATGAATATGTAATGAAGCAGGGGCGTTTCACCCGTCTGCTTAAAGGCCCTGACGCTGATCAGCGCATCGCCGAAATTCAAGGCGATATCGATCGCGAGATTGCTTTTATGCGGGAACGGGCGAAAATTATTATTTAAAAGTACAAGGAGTGAGCAGCTTGTCTTACGCTGTTGAGTATCGTTCAAAATTAGTCAGTGCCGAAGAAGCCGTAAAGGTGGTTAAAAGTGGAGATTGGCTTGATTGGGGGCAGATTCTTTCCAATCCCTATGCGTTGGATGCAGCGTTGGCAGCTCGTAAGGAGGAGCTTGAGGATATCAAGATACGCCTGGTTATGAGTGCCAAAGTGCATGAAATTTGGAAAGTTGATCCGGAAGGCGAAACCTTCCATATGAATAATTGGCATTTTGGCGCGGCTGACAGAGCCCAGCATGACATGGGAAATGCCTGGCATATTCCCAACCTTTATCGTAATAATCCCCTCTTCTATAGAAAGAGTCTCTATGATGATGTTGATGTAGCTATGTTTAGAGTTCCACCGATGAACAAACACGGTTATTTTAATTTTGGCTGCAGTGTAGCCGTCCTTCGCGCCATATGTGATGTGGCCAGAACGATCATAGTGGAGGTTTGTCCTGGATTACCCTGGGCGTGCGGCGGGCGTGAAGAATTATTACATATATCTGAGGTGGATTACATTGTGGAAGCTGATTCACCGGTAGTGGAAATTCCAGCTGCCCCGCCTACGGCAACAGATGAGAAGATAGCTGAACATGTAATGAAAGAAATGGTTGATGGAGCTTGTCTCCAGCTGGGAATTGGCGGGATGCCCAATGTAGTAGGCACGCTGCTGGCTGAATCGGATCTTAAAGATTTAGGCTGTCATTCGGAAATGTTGTGTGATGCCTTTTTTCATTTGTATGAAGCCGGGAAACTGACTAACAAGCGCAAGTCGATTGATATCGGTAAGACGACGTATGCCTTTGCTGCCGGAAGTCAATTTCTATATGATTGGATAGATAACAATCCCAGTCTGGCCGCCTATCCTACTACCTATACCAATGATCCTTACATTATTTCTATGAATGATAATGTTGTATCGATAAACAGCTGTATAGAGGTGGATTTATTCGGACAGATTTCTTCAGAATCATCGGGTACCCGTCATATCAGCGGCACTGGCGGGCAATTGGATTTCGTTACCGGTGCCTATAGTTCCAGAGGCGGTAAAGCCATTATTTGCTGTACTTCCAGTTACCGGGATAAGCAGGGTAACCTGCATTCGCGGGTTGTGCCCATGCTTCCCCCGGGATCAATAGTCAGCGTTCCCCGTACCCAGGCGCACATTGTCATTACCGAATACGGTAAATGCGATCTGGCCGGGCGTAGCACCTGGGAGCGGGCGGAGCGAATTATCAATGTTGCTCACCCTGACCTCCGGGATGGGTTGGTTAAGGAAGCACAAACAATGAAAATTTGGAGCAAAAGCAATAAGATAACACAATTTGTGTAGATAAAGTTGGCGCAGGCGGGAGGTTACAGGAATGATCGCTACATTCGTCTTATCCCCGGCGGCAGCCAAGCGTCTCATCGCACGGGGAGTAATCAATGAACCCGTATTTAGAAATGCCTATACTACAGGTAAAGTCATTATCTGTGTTGGCACCACCAATTCTTATATCGCTCATGAGTTAGGCCTGATAAACGCACAAGAGCAAGGTTTGTTTGCAGCAGGTGTCATCAGTAACGGATTGCCCTGTGTTGCTGCTGATAACCGTTTATCCCATATATGCCTGGAAAAAGGCCAGCGGGTAGAGGTTGATTGGGTGGAATTTTTAAACGGGTTTGGACGGGATGATGTATTTATCAAAGGGGCTAATGCCTTTGACGCAGATGGGAATGCCGGGGTGCTGATGGCCAACCCCGGCGGAGGAACCGTGGGGGCTTCTTTTGGTATTTTAGCCGCACGCGGCTCCCATGTAATCATCCCGGTAGGCCATGAAAAGATGATTCCCTCCTGCCAGGCAGCAGCAAAGATTATGGGTATTAAACGCATTGATAACAGCCTGGGTCTGCGCTGCGGTTTGGCCATTTTGCCCCGGGGAGAAATTTATACGGAAATAAATGCGTTGAATTCCTTATTCGGACTTGATGCCACCGTCGTAAGTGCTGGCGGAGTAAATGGTTCCGAGGGTGGTATTATGCTGGCAGTAGAAGGCGACAAACAACAGGTGCAAGCTGCTCTCACCATGGCCCGCAGCTTGCTGAAAGAAAAACCCCTGTCCGTATCGAAGCTATCCTGTAAAAATTGTATTATGGATTCTCCCTGTGATTTTAAAAGTGAAAAGTGAAGCGGAAACAATAAATAAAGTGGCCGGCAATTTCTTATTACGGCGCAGCAGCTTTAGACTGATTATTAACATTATATAAACAGCTTCATAATATAGATTAAAAACCTGCAGAGAGGAGCCGGTATATGGCGGTAAAAACAAAAAAGAGCGGGCTAACCCCCAGGACCTCTACGCCTCAGGTTGTCAGTCTGCCTAACCCATTTGCCCAATCAGTTGCCGGAAAGTATTTTTTAGGACAAACAGAGATATTAACCTTAGGAGAGGGGAATTTCTCATGGGGAGGGTTGATTAATCCCTCCAATTCTGGGGTAAAGCTGTTTGCAAATGTTTTTACAGTGACTAATTTATCCGCGGAACCCTTAACGGCCAGAATCTGGTTAAATGCGGATCTGTTCGGCGGAGGGAAAACGGCGACCAAAGTAAGTCCGTCCAATACCAGTATACAACCACTTCCCCAACCAGGAGTAAAGCTAAAGTATGAAGAATCAACCACCTTATTCCCAACTGGCGGGGTTAATGTCTTCAATCGGGAAGTTCCGCCATTTAGTACGATTGTAGGAGAAGAAGATGGCAAATATATATTCTCGCCAGGGGGAGCTTATATTATATTTTTAGAGAAAACCGGTTCGGGTCTGGCAACTGCCAGAATAGCCTTTGGCTGGTGGGAAGAAAAAGTATGACCTTCCGGGCAGGGATGATTTGTTTAATCATTTTAATAAATTATGTTTAATGTGAACCTGAATAGTTTTATGAGTAGGGGGTTTCAGAGTTTTATTCTGAAGCCCTTTCACTATGTTAATCACTTTTGCTTATCATTAAACCTGCAATAATTGTCCCAAATAATTTTTTATCTGGCAGGATTTTACCTTTTCGAAAAGAATATACAAAATATCAACATTAATTACCATTGACAGCAATACTTTCCACCTATAGCGATGTGTTAAATATTTAAAGTGCATTATGAAAGCGGATTAACACCTGAACTGTCGGAATGTTTCGTCTTATTTGGGTTTATACTGCATAAAAATTATTTAAAGGGGGTTATTATCATCGATCAGTTAAAGAAAATAGGATTAAAGGGGCGTTTGTTAACCTTAATATTTTTAACTGTTGCCGTTGTAATGGGGATCAGTCTATTGTTGAATACTGCCAGCATCAACAACCTGATTTCAATAAGTACGGAAAATAAATTACAATCCGATAGTAAAATGGGGTTAGCCTATTTGGAGGTTGTATATCCGGGAGAATGGTCTGCAAAAGACGGCTATCTGTATAAAGGAGGGCATTTATTAAATAATGATGCCGTGGTAGTAGATGAAATTGGTGATAATAGTGATTCCCTTATAACAATATTTCTGGGTGATACCCGTATAAGTACAACAGTAAAAAAAGAAGATGGAACCCGCGCAGTAGGAACCCAGGCTTCTCCGGAGGTAATAGAAACGGTATTAAAGCAAGGGCAACCCTATATAGGAAAGGCCAATGTTGTGGGTACTGAATGTGACACCATTTATGTTCCATTAAAAGATAAAAACGATCAAATTATAGGAATGTGGTTTGTAGGTAAAAGCGCTGAATTAATTGCCAGCGAAAAAGCCGCTGCACAAAAGGCATCCATAGCATATTCAATTGTATTGCTATTAACTACATTGGGCTGCGGATATATTTTCGTTAATATGATTGTTACGCGTTTAAATAAGCTTTTCACCTCAATAAACGATATACAAAACCTGGATTTTACTAAACAGATTCCTCAGGATATTTTAGATAGCAAAGATGAAATTGGATCGCTGGGCAGTGGACTGGAAAAAGCATTCCTGGCTCTAAGCGAAACAATAAGCCGGGTTCGCAAATCTGCAGACGAAAATGAAGCCAGTGGTCGGATTCTATGTGATGATGGGCAGGATATTATGGCCAGTATGCAGGAAGTCTCTGCTTCCACGCAAGAAATTGCCGCGGGCATGGAAGAAGTATCTGCGTCAATTCAAGAAGTTGCTGCCTCAGCAGAGGAGATGCAGGTTGTTTTCAATGTGCTGCAACAGGAGATGGAAATAGAGTCAGAAAAGGCAAAAGAAATTGAAAAGCGGGCATTAAAAGTTCAATCGACCGCTTCTATAGCTAAAAAGGAAACCGGTAATCTATATACAGATATACAGGCCAAAATACAAAAAGCCATTGAAGATGTAAAAGTAGTAAAAGAAATATCCAGTCTTGCTCAGAATATCGCCTCCATTGCAGACCAAACCAATCTGCTGGCATTAAATGCTGCCATAGAGGCTGCCAGAGCTGGCGAACATGGCAAAGGATTTGCAGTAGTCGCTGACGAAGTGAGAAAACTTGCTGAAGAATCTGCCGGATCAGTAAAAAACATTCAGGGTTTAACAGAACAGGTACAACAGGCAGTAGGTTATTTAACCAACAACAGCGAAGAGGTATTGAGATTTATTAACGATAAAATATTACCTGATTATGATTATATTGAGTCTATCGGTGTACAATATCGTGACGATAGTGATATTATTGTGCAGCTATCAGATAAGGTTATAACTGATCTGAAAAAGGTTGGTCATATTATAAACGAGGTTAACCGGGCTCTGGGCTCCTCAGCAGCAACTATACAGCAGTCAGCTGCAGGCAGCAAGGAAATTGCCAAAAGTTCTGAATTTGCTACCGGGGCAGCTACGAAAATAAATGAGGCAGCTGCACATATGGCCGAAACTGCAAGGGAATTGAGTCTGCAATTGGCGCAATTTAAAGTATAACTTATAGTACGAAATAAATCGGGGTCATCACCATATAAAACCAAGGGTTTCAGATTATACTGAAACCCTTTTTATAGTACGCCGGCATGGGGATAAGCACAATCGGGCGGACCATTTGTGTAAATATAGGCAGCACTGACTATGGTGATAAAAGAGTTTTTCATTATTTTGATTTACAAGTTAAAAAAAGCGCGTTATACTCCCATCTTTGACACTTGGAGAAGATAAAAGAGCTCGCGAACCCCTAA
>ERZ764778.178-NODE-178-length-80257-cov-24.152266_pt1 | contig 80257 bp, 79 predicted proteins | sample MGYA00374951_ERZ764778 | MGnify/ENA primary metagenome ERZ764778 (study PRJEB28918, sample SAMN05720193) | bioreactor metagenome | isolation source: Anaerobic biogas reactor | place: USA:Washington, USA | collected 2015-08-08 ...
GTTGTATTGAAAACAATATGCCATAATCATTAACACTATAAACTATACCAGAGGTGATTTATGAGTTTCCAGATAATAGGTGACAGCTGCTGCGACTATCCGTACCTCGAAAACGATTTTGAGTGGATAAAGCGCGTTCCTCTCACCATTGAACTTGAAGGCAAAAGCTATATTGACGACGAAAACCTGAGCAGTTCAATGTTAGCGGAGAAGATGGCTGCCTCGCTTTATGCGCCTAAATCTGCCTGCCCGTCGCCAGCAAGCTTTGAGGATGTCTATAATTGCGGCGCGGACGACATATATGTTGTGACGCTGTCTGATAAGCTGAGCGGGAGCTATAACAGCGCTATAGTTGCCGCAAATATGTTCAGGGAGAGCAATCCCGACAAGAATGTTTTTGTCTTCAGCTCGAGAAGTGCGGCAGCCGGTCAGATAGCCGTCTGCCGGAAGATATACGAGTTGGCATCCTCGGGAATGGACTTTAAAAATGTTGTCAAAGAGACCCTTGGATTTATAGACAGCATGGGTACATATTTTGTTCTCGAAAATCTTGATGTTTTCCGCAAAAACGGCAGGCTCAACCACCTTCAGGCTCTAGTAACGGGCGCGCTGCGTCTGAAGCTTGTTATGGGCGGCGACGAAAACGGAAACATATGCGTGCGCGGCAAGGCTCTCTCGGTAGACCGGGCTATAAGCAAGATGGCGGAGCTGATAGGCGAACGCTGTTCCGGTCGGGATATGAGCTGCAGAACACTGTATATCACGCAGTGCCTGTGTCCCGACAGGGCGAGAAAGGCCCGTGACGAGATAATGAGGCGCACAGGGTTTGGAGACTGCCTGATTCTAAGGGCAGGCGGAATAAGCACGATCTATGCAAACTCCGGCGGAATTGTAGTTGCATATTGATTTTTTATGCGGTTTTTTTGAAGAAAACTCTTGCAAAGCCCGGATGCCTATGATAGAATCTCATAGTCTGTGTGGGGCTTTCTCCCGCATGGTGACCATCAGGAACGGTCCTCTGGCGGTAAATCCCGCGTAAGAACGTTTACAGTGAAGGGAGGAAACATAAATGGATTTGGTACAAACTCTCAATCAGCGATATATGAAGCCCGAGCTTCCCGAGATGAACGTTGGCGACACGGTTCGCGTCATCGTCCGCATAAAGGAAGGCAACCGCGAGAGAAACCAGGCTTTCGACGGCACCATCATTGCCAGAAAGCATGGCGGCATCAGTGAGACCATCACCGTTCGCCGTATCTCCTATAACGTCGGCTGTGAAAAGGTTTTTCCCGTACACTCTCCCACAATAGTTTCCGTTGAAACTATCAGGAAAGGTAAGGTGCGCAGAGCCAAGCTCTATTATCTCCGCGACAGAGTCGGCAAAAAGGCAAAAGTCAAGGAGCGCGTGTAACACTTGCAAAAAAGAGGCTTATAAGCCTCTTTTTTTGTTTTTAGCCACAAAATATTTATATTATTTATATTGCTAATGCTGCCTACTATCGTGTATAATATTCAAATGTATATGCAGATGTGTTAAAGTTCAAAGGAGGTGTCTGTTTTTGGAACAGGATCCTATTTTAAATACAAATACAGCCTCGGACAATAAAGGCTTTGACTATGAGCGTTTTGCTGCGGAGGAGGCCGAGCATGAGGTGTCATTGAAGGCCGGGACCGAAGTGCTGGAAAACTCCGTTAAGCCCGACGGTGGTACGGCTCGGAACAAGGACAGCAATGTGTTGGGCAAAGAGCCGGGAAGTGACCTGTATGACTGGGTACAGTGCCTTGTGGCGGCGCTGCTTTTCTGCGTACTGCTTTTCGCTTTCTTTGTGCGTATAATCGGAATCGTCGGCACATCAATGATTCCCACTTTCAACGATGGCGACAGTGTTGTCATATCAAAGCTCTTTTATAAGCCGCAGCAGGGCGATATCGTAGTTCTGCGCAAGGACAGCTTTCAGGAGGAACCTATTATCAAGCGAATCATCGCTACTGAGGGACAAACTGTAGACATAAATTTTGAAGAAGGAATCGTCTATGTGGACGGCGAAGCTTTAGATGAGCCCTATACCGCCGAACCGACATACAATCAGATAGATTTTGACGGCATGATAACCGTGCCCGAAAACTGCGTTTTTGTCATGGGAGACAACCGCAACGGCTCTCTTGACAGCCGGCTTGACGTTATCGGCTGCGTCGATGAGAGATATATAATGGGCAGGGTGCTGCTGCGGATACTTCCGTTTGACAAGTTCGGAACGGTTAACTGATATGTCCGAGAAGATGAACATACAGTGGTTTCCCGGTCATATGACCAAGGCCCAGCGTATGATCGAGGAAAATATGAAAATGGTGGATGCGGTCTGCGAGATCATCGACGCCCGTATACCTTATTCCAGCCGAAACCCGGACATCGACAGGCTTTCCGGCACAAAGCCCCGCCTTATTATCCTCAACCGAATCGATCAGGCCGATCCAGATGTGACGGCGCTATGGCGCGAACACTTCAGACAGCAGGGGCTTTGTGTTCTTGAGACCGACTGCAGGAGCGGAAAGGGCGTAGGCGGATTTTCCGCCGCTATCCGCTCTCTGCTTAAGGACAAGCTGGAGGCTTTCGCCGCAAAGGGACAGTCAAACCGCGCCCTGCGCGCCATGATTCTGGGCATACCCAATGTGGGGAAATCCACGTTTATAAACAAAGTTGCAAAGCGAAAGGCGGCTTTAGCTTCGGACAGGCCCGGCGTTACAAGAGGCAAGCAATGGATAACAGTAGACGCGGGGCTTGAGCTACTGGACACTCCGGGCATACTCTGGCCGCGCTTTGACAGCCAGGAGGTGGGCGAGTGTCTCGCGTACACAGGAGCTATACGCGATGAGATCATGGACAGAGAGACATTGGCCGCAAACCTCATGCTAAAGCTTCGCGAGCTATATCCCCAGAGCATAGAGCAGAGGTATAGATTTACACCCGACCCGGATGCGAACGGTTTTGAGCTGCTTGAGACCGCGGCGAAAAAGCGCGGGTTTTTAATTTCCGGCGGCGAATACGACATTGAGCGGATGTCCGCCGTTCTGCTGGACGAATTCCGCGACGGAAAGCTGGGGCGCATCTCACTTGAACGCCCCGATACTGCAGGTATATCAGATGGATTTGTGGGAAATTGAAAGTGAAATACGCGATGGCGGTATTTACCCTGTCTGTGGGGTCGACGAGGCGGGGAGAGGTCCGCTGGCAGGTCCGGTATGCGCGGCCGCGGTGATCTTGCCCTTCGGCACACAAATTGAGGGGCTGGACGACTCAAAAAAGCTCTCGGCAAAAAAGCGCGTTGCGCTGTACGATATAATTGTTGAAAGGGCTGTAGCATACGGCATAGCCTTTGCGGATGTGGAGGAGATAGAGCGTCTGAATATCCTCGGCGCCACATTTCTCGCCATGAACCGTGCGATTGCAAAGCTCTCTATTATGCCGCAATTGGCGCTCGTTGACGGAAACAGCTGCAGAGGTATCGAGCTCTGCAGCCGCTGTGTGGTCGGAGGAGACGGAAAGTGCGCCTCCGTTGCCGCAGCCTCTATTTTGGCTAAGGTCACACGTGACCGCCTGATGCTTGAGATGGACGCCCTCTATCCCCAATACGGCTTTGCGAAGCACAAGGGCTACGGAACAGCCGCCCACTATGCCGCTCTACGGGAATTCGGCCCCTGTCCCATACACAGACCCGGCTTTCTTAAAAAGGGCCTCCACGGGGAGGATGGGAAATGAACACAAAGCTTACCGGGCGCTGGGGGGAACAGACTGCCGCTAAATACCTGAAAGAGAAGAAGTACAGAATAGTCGGAATGAATTACTCATGCAGGCTGGGGGAAATAGACCTCATAGCCGAAAACCGCGAGTACATAGTCTTCGCGGAGGTGAAGCTCCGCAAGAGCGACGTTTTTGCAGAGGCAAAGGAATTTGTCACGCGCTCAAAGCAGGAAAAAATAATCAAAACGGCGTCACTGTGGCTTTCACAGAACGAGACTAAAAAACAGCCGCGCTTTGACGTAATCGAAATATACGCACCGGAGGGCGCTGTTCCCGGATCGGTGAAGATAAACCATATCCAAAATGCGTTTCAATAAGGAGCAGGAAAGATGAAATATTACAGCACAAGAGATAAAAATAACATCGTTTCGGCTGCACAGGCCATAGCCGCCGGCCTTTCTCCCGACGGGGGACTCTTTCTTCCCACTGCAATACCCACGGTCTCACAGAACGGGCTGAAAGCTCTTCTCGAAATGGACTACCGTGAGCGCGCCGTTGATATCATGGGTCGTTATTTGGACGAGTTTTCTGCAGACGAGCTGCGCTCATTTGTCAGTGAGGCGTATTCCGACAACTTCGACTCTGCGGCTATAGCACCGGTGCGTTTTATGGACGACAATACCGCTTTTCTTGAACTGTGGCACGGCCCCACCTGCGCCTTCAAGGATATGGCGCTGCAGATGCTGCCGCGTCTGCTGACCGCCTCGCTAAAAAAGCTGGGCGAAAGCCGCCGCGTCTGCATTCTGGTCGCCACCTCGGGAGATACGGGCAAGGCCGCTTTGGAGGGTTTCGCCGATGTTGAGGGCACGTCAATAGTCGTGTTCTATCCCCGCGACGGCGTTTCGGACGTTCAAAAGCTTCAGATGACTACTCAGCGCGGTGAAAACGTCTTCGTCTGCGCCGTAGACGGGAATTTTGACGACGCTCAGACGGGCGTCAAGAGAATTTTCGGAGACATGGATTTTGCAAAAAAACTCAATGGGCACAACTGCTTTTTGTCCTCGGCTAACTCCATAAACTGGGGCAGACTGCTGCCGCAGGTGGTCTATTATTTCTCCGCCTACTGTGACTACGTGAACTCAGGCAAAATCAAAATGGGGGATGAGATAGATTTCTGTGTGCCCACCGGGAACTTCGGCGATATTCTCGCCGGATGGTACGCCAAGAGGATGGGGCTGCCTGTCCGGAGACTCATCTGTGCATCGAACAGCAACAACGTCCTGACGGACTTTATAAGCACCGGCGTGTACGACCGTAACCGCAGCTTCCACACCACAATCTCTCCGTCAATGGATATTCTCGTGTCTTCAAACCTTGAGCGTCTGCTCTTCATGCTTTCAGACGACAAGACGACGGCGGCCTGGATGGACGAGCTGAAGACCACGGGAAAGTACAGTGTCGGAGACAGAGTCCTTGCCGACATCCAAAAGGACTTTGCCTGCGGCTACTGCACCGACGAGACGGCGAAGAAAATCATAGACGATACATTCAAAAGCCGCGGATACCTTATGGACACACACACAGCAGACGCCTACGGCGTTCTCAAGGAAATGCGCGAAAGGGGGGAGACTTTCCCGACAGTGGTCGTCTCGACAGCAAGCCCCTTCAAGTTTGCGGACAGTGTTCTGGATGCTCTGGGCGAAAACAGCGGCGTTTCCGGCGCTCAGCTTATCGACAGGCTTACAGCGCTCACTGGGACTCCGGCACCCGCGCCACTTTCTGGTATAGGAGGCAGGCGGGTGCGTTTTACCGACTGTACGTCGAAGGATAAAATGCAGGAGGTCGTAATGAACTTTCTTGTCTGAACCCAGTGTAGAATGTCTCCTTATGTAATGCCGGATCTGCGGAGAATATGCTTTATAGCAAATGCAAATTGAATCGGAGAAAGGCGATTATGGCACTGTATGCGATAGGAGATCTCCATCTCTCCATGACAACCTCAAAGCCGATGGATATATTTGGCGGCAACTGGGCAAACCATGCAGAGAAGCTGAAAGAGGCGTTTTCCAAGCTGGGAAGTGACGACGTCACGGTTCTATGCGGCGATCTGAGCTGGGGAATGGATCTGGAAGAAGCCAGAGAGGACTTTCTGTTTGTAGAGAGCCTGCCGGGTAAGAAAATAATCCTCAAGGGCAACCACGATTACTGGTGGTCAACGGTATCAAAAACGAAAAAGTTTTTTGAGAGTATCGGCGTCACCACAATCGACATTCTGAACAACAACTGCTTTCCGTACGGAGAAAGGGCGGCAGTCTGCGGAACGCGAGGGTGGTTTTACGAGGAGGAGACAGGTACGGAGCACGACAGGAAGATATTGTCCCGCGAGCTGGGCAGACTTGAGATCTCGCTGAAAGCGGCTGGAGACAGAGACAAATATGTCTTTCTCCACTATCCCCCGAAGTACGGTGGCTATGAGTGCACAGAGATACTGGATCTGCTGGAGCAATACGGCGCGAAGACCTGTATATATGGGCACATCCATGGTAAAAGCCTCAGAAAAATATTTGAGGGAAACTGCCGTGGAACAGCACACAGATGCGTCTCTGCCGACAACGTAAATTTTATCCCGCAGCTGATTACTCCATAGGGTAAAAGTTCATAAAAAGTGTTTGCTTTTTATATATGATTCTGTTACAATACAAAATACGTGATTTGAAAGCATCGGATTTTTTACCGATGTAAATAGTAGGAGGAATAAACCTAATGATCGTCAAAAACGTCGAGAACAAAGAGAAGAACGTTGTCGGCTTCCAAGTTGAAGTCGGTAGTGATGAATTTGAAGAAGCTGTTAACGCTGCTTATCTGAGAAATAAGAAAAAACTTACCGTTCCCGGATTTCGGAAGGGCAAGGCGCCCCGCATGGTTATTGAGGGCATGTACGGCGCAAGCGTCTTCTATGACGATGCTATAGACGATCTGGCAGGCAAGGCATACCGATTTGCAATTGAGGACCAGAAGTTCAACGCTGTTGGTCAGCCGACCTTCAAGGACGCCAATGTTGACGACGACAAGGTTCTTACAATGACCTTTGAGACCGCCCTCTATCCTGAAGTTACTCTCGGCCAGTACAAGGGCATAGAGGCTGAGAGAGAGGACGATACCATAACAGACAAGCATGTCAACGAATACCTTGAAGAGATGCGCAAACGCAACGGCCGCCAGATTCAGGTAGAGCGCGCCGCTAAGATGGGCGACACCGTCAATATCGACTTTGAAGGCTTTACGGACGGAAAGGCATTTGATGGCGGCAAGGGCGAAAACCACAGCCTAGAACTCGGTTCCAACAGCTTTATCCCCGGCTTTGAAGAACAGCTTGTCGGCATCAGCGCAGGCGAGGAGAGAACCATAGAGCTCACCTTCCCCGAGGACTACCACGCCGAAGACCTCGCCGGAAAGGCAGCCCAGTTCAAGGTAAAGTGCAACGAGGTTATAGAGACCGAGCTCCCCGCTCTGGACGACGAGTTTGCCAAGGACGTTTCTGAGTTCGATACCCTTGATGAGTACAAGAAATCCATTGAAGAAGAGCTGATAAGCGCCCGCAAAAAGGCCTGCGATGATGACTTTGGCTTCAATGTTATTGAGAAAGCCGCCGAAAACATGACTGTCGATATCCCGGAGGCAATGATCGAGGAGCGCGTCAACAAGATCGTCACCGATTACGACCGCACACTTATGGGACAGGGCATCCGTCTTGAGGAGTACATCCGCATGACCGGTATGACTCCCGACAGCTTCAACGACATGATCCGTCCTCAGGCCATCGCTCAGGTCAAGACAGATATTCTGCTCAAGGCGGTCGTCGAGGCCGAAAATATTGAGATCACAGACGAGGAGCTTGAAGAGGCCTGCAAAAACCTTGCTGAAGTATACAATGTGCCTGTCGAGAACATCAAGACAGCCGTTCCGAGAGAGACAATGGTAGACGATATGCAGAAGAAAAAGGCTAATGACCTCATAATGGAATCTGCTGTTCCCGTTACCGTCGCCCCCAATGAGGCAAAGCCGGCTGAATAATCTCGGAACGCTCATACCCTCTGAATAATTTCAGGTCACTTTGGATATGTTTTTTCCAGAAATTGTTTGTAAAGGAGAATTAATATGAGCTTAGTTCCTTATGTCGTTGAGCAGACCAGCCGCGGCGAGCGCTCTTACGACATCTTTTCCAGACTTCTAAACGACCGCATAGTTATGCTAAGCGAGGAAGTCAACGATACCACAGCCAGCCTCATCGTGGCCCAGCTTCTTTTCCTTGAAGCTCAGGACCCCGATAAGGACATACAGTTTTACATTAACAGCCCGGGCGGCAGTGTAACTGCCGGCATGGCAATCTATGACACCATGCAGTATATCAAGTGTGATGTTTCCACAATTTGTATAGGCATGGCGGCCTCCATGGGTGCATTTCTGCTCTCCAGCGGTGCAAAAGGCAAGAGGATTGCGCTTCCAAACTCTGAAATTATGATCCACCAGCCCTCCGCGGGTACTCAGGGACAGATTACGGATATGGCCATCCATCTCAAGCGTTTGGAGACCATAAAGAAGCGTATGAATAAGATACTTGCCGACAACACCGGTAAGCCTCTTGAGGTTATCACCGCCGACTGCGAGCGCGACAACTTCATGAGCGCAGAGGATGCGGTTGAATACGGGCTTATTGATAAGGTTATCTACAAGCGCCAGTAAAGCTTTAGCCTTATTAGAGTTTAAGGAGAACTATGTCAAAGTTTGAAGACAGCAAAAATATCCGCTGCAGCTTTTGCGGCAAGCCGCAAACGCTGGCGGAACGTATGATTGCTGGGAACGGCTCTTATATTTGTGACGAATGCGTGCGCCTATGTATGAGTATCATAGAGGACAATTATACCTCGGACGATGCCGAAGACGGCGGCAAGAGTGTTCTAAGAGCGAAATCGGGTCTGAGTGTGGACGACCTTCCGCGCCCGGCGGATATCCGCGAGATATTGGACAATTATATAATAGGGCAGGAGAGGGCCAAGGTCACACTGTCCGTTGCGGTTTACAACCACTATAAACGTATTCTTTTCGGCGACAGTAAGGATGTCGAGCTGCAGAAGAGCAACATTCTTCTGATAGGGCCTACCGGCAGCGGCAAGACCCTGTTTGCCCAGACTCTCGCCAAGGTTCTTGACGTCCCGTTTTCCATTGCCGATGCCACGACCCTCACCGAAGCCGGATACGTCGGAGAGGATGTTGAGAATATCCTTCTGCGACTGCTGCAGGCGGCCGATTTTGACGTTGAGCGTGCAGAACACGGCATCATATATATTGACGAGATGGACAAAATTTCCCGCAAAAGCGAGAACACTTCCATCACAAGGGACGTCTCCGGTGAGGGCGTTCAGCAGGCGTTGCTTAAAATTCTTGAGGGCACCGTTGCGAACGTACCGCCGCAGGGGGGCAGAAAGCATCCCCACCAGGAGTTCATCAAGATCGACACTACGAACATACTGTTCATCTGCGGCGGCGCTTTTGACGGTATTGAAAAGATCATAGAAAGCCGCCTTAACCGCAAGAGTATCGGCTTTGGCGCGGATATCAAGGGCAAGAAGGACAGCGACATCGGCACCATCATGCAGGAGATTCAGCCTCATGATCTGCTGAAGTTCGGTATTATTCCCGAGCTTATTGGCCGTCTTCCCATAATTGCCCCGCTCAATTCCCTCAAGAAAGAGGACTTTATCCGAATCCTCAAGGAGCCGAAAAACGCTTTGACCCGCCAGTATACAGCTCTTCTGGAATATGACAACGTGGAGCTCATCTTCGAGGAAGAGGCGCTTGGCGCAATAGCCGACAAGGCAATGGATATGGAGATCGGAGCACGCGGCCTTCGCAGCGTTATGGAGAGCATAATGACGGACATAATGTACAAAGTGCCGTCTGACCCCACAATAAACAAGGTTGTTGTCACGGCGGACTGCGTCCGTAATGACAACCCGCCTCTGGTATTCCATGAGAACAGAAATGCCGAAGCGGCGAAATAATTGACTTATTTGTGAGCCGCACGTTTTGTGCGGCTTTTTTCCCCCGAAAGGAGGCAAATCATGAACGAAAACAGGCTTATTCAGGGATACCCTCTGCTGCCCATGCGTGGGCTGTCGGTTTTCCCGGGAATGATAATCAACTTTGAGGTCATACGTCCGATGTCTGTGACGGCTCTCAATTTTGCAACCAACTCAAACCGCATGGTCTTTATGGTTGCTCAGCGGGATGTTTCCAAAGAGCACCCCGAAAGGGAAGACTTGTACGAGATCGGTACTGTCTGCCGTATCAAACAGGTGCTCAAGGTCCCCGGATCTGATGTTGTACGTGTTTTGGCGGAAGGTATCTCAAGAGCGAAGATAATTAATTACGAGGTGCGCTCCACCATGCTCTATGCAGAGGTGGAGGCTGTTGACGACTCAAAATTTAAAAACAATTCGCCCAGAGCGGAGGCACTTATGCGGCAGTGCGTGGCGCTTTTTGACGACTATTCACACGCTTTGGGCAACCTGCCGCCTGATATGCTCGCAAAAGTCGTTGCATCCGACGACCCCGCGTTTATTGCAGACTATATTTCCCAGAACATATATCTGCACCCTGACAAAAAGCAGAAGCTTCTGGAGGAAGTTCGCCCGCTTAAACGGATCAGGCTCCTCAATAACTTTCTGGCTAAGGAGCTGGAAATAATCGAACTGGAGCATGATATTGCCGAGGAGACGCGCAGGCTTATGAGCAAAAACCAGCGTGATTTCTTCCTCCGTGAGCAGCTCAAAGCGATACAGAATGAGCTGGGGGATTATGACGACACCGCCGAAGAGCTAGACGACTACCGCGACCGTATTCTGGAGCTGGGGCTCTCCCATGAGATAACAGAAAAACTGCTCAAAGAGGTCTCCCGCCTTGCAAAGCAGCCCTCCGGAACTGCAGACAATGCGGTCATACGCAACTACCTTGACACCTGTCTCGAGCTGCCCTGGAATGTAAAAACCAAGGAGACCGCGGACGTCAAAAGGGCGCGCACTGTCCTCGACAGGGACCACTACGGTTTGGACAAAGTCAAGGAACGGATCATCGAATATATCGCAGTCAAGCAGCTTGCCCCCGACGTTAAGGGGACCGTGCTTTGTCTTGTGGGCCCACCGGGAACGGGTAAAACAAGTATAGCCCTCGGCGTTGCCAAGGCAGTAAACCGCAATCTCGCGCGTATTTCCCTGGGCGGCGTCCATGACGAAGCGGAGATACGCGGACACAGAAAAACCTATGTCGGCGCTATGCCCGGCCGCATAATCGCCGGAATGATACAGGCCAAGAGCGAGAACCCTGTTCTGGTGCTGGATGAGATCGACAAGCTCGGCAGCGATTACAGGGGAGACCCCTCCGCAGCCCTGCTGGAAGCTCTCGATGCGGAGCAAAACTACGCTTTCCGCGACCACTATCTTGAGATACCCTACGACCTCTCAAACGTGCTTTTTATAACGACGGCAAACACCACTGAGACAATTCCGAGAGCGCTTCTGGACCGTATGGAGGTCATCGAGGTCTCCGGATATACCGACGAGGAAAAGCTCAATATAGCAAAGAGCCACCTTCTGCCGAAGCAGCGGAAGAAGCACGGGCTGACAGGCTCAAAGCTGAGGCTCAGCGACGACGCCATCCGCGAGATAATAACACTCTACACCCGGGAGTCCGGCGTACGTGTACTTGAACGCGAGATAGCTGCTGTCTGCCGAAAGGCTGCGGCACAGATAGCCGAGGGCGAGCGCAAGTCCCTGAATCTGAAATCCGGCATGATAGAGGCCCTGCTCGGTGCACCGAAATACAAGCCCGATGAGCTCCGCCCCGCGGACGAGGTCGGCCTTGTGCGCGGTCTTGCCTGGACGGCAGTTGGCGGTGCCGTACTCGATGTGGAAGTCGGTGTTATGGACGGAACCGGCAAGCTGGAGCTTACAGGCAATCTGGGAGACGTTATGAAGGAGTCCGCCAGGGCGGCTGTCTCGTATATTCGCAGCCGCGCCGACATTCTGGGTATCGACCACGATTTCTACAAGACCAAGGACATTCATATACACTTCCCAGAAGGGGCGATCCCGAAGGACGGTCCGTCTGCGGGAATCACGATATGCATTGCGGTCATATCCGCTCTGACGGGCATACCAGTCAGGCGAGACATAGCTATGACGGGAGAGATATCCCTGCGCGGCAGGGTTATGCCTATCGGGGGACTGCGCGAGAAGACAATGGCCGCGCTGCGCTCCGGCGTGACTACGGTCATAATCCCCAAGGACAACGAAAAGGACCTGGACGAAATCGACCAGATCGTCCGAAGGGCGCTGAACTTCGTCGTGACCGACCATGTGGACAAGGTGCTCGAGGTGGCGCTGAACCGTGATGTTGCAGCTAAGCGAGAAGAAGAGGAAATCATAGTGCCGCCGCAGGATATGCCGTCCGGCGTGAGCGTTTCCAAGCTGCGTCAATAGGGGAGCGCCATGAATATAAACAACGTAGAATTCATAAAATCCGCTGCGAGCCCCAGGGACTTCATTGCGGACGGGCTTCCGGAAATCGTGTTCTCCGGCAAGTCAAATGTAGGTAAGTCTTCGGTTATAAACCGTCTGCTCAACAGAAAAAATTTTGCGAGAGTGGGTTCCTCACCGGGAAAGACCGTGCACGTCAATTACTTTCTCATTGACCGCAGGGCATATTTTGTCGATTTGCCGGGCTATGGGTATGCTAAGGTCTCAAAAGAAGAAAAAGCGCGCTGGGGCAAGCTCATGGAGCGCTTTTTCGAGAGCAGCGGCGCTATCTCTCTCGGCGTATTGATAGTCGACTCACGCCACAAGCCCACGGCAGACGACGTCACTATGTCGGAATACTTCAAAGCGGTGGGACGGCCGTGGGTCGTCGTAGCCAATAAATGCGATAAGCTCAAGGCAGGGGAGATAGAGCCAAACATTTCGCTTATCCGCGAAACGCTGGCTCTGACGGATGATATACCGACCATTGTTTTCTCCGCGGAAAAGGGCACCGGTGCGAGAGAGCTTATGTCGCATATCCTCAAATATGTACAGTGATCCCAAAAAGCGGGACGGAGAAATCCGTCCCGCGCTTGTATTTTTCCCATGTGTTTGATATAATCGTCTGGTAAAAATATGCTACATATTTTCGTCTGGAGTGATTTAGATAGATACTGCTAAAACAATATGGCGGGGGCTGGACTGGTCTGCGCTTTGGGACATCCTCATTGTTGTTGTTCCGGCTCTGCTCTGCATAACCTTTCATGAGCTGAGTCATGGCTATGTTGCATACAAGCTGGGCGACAACACCGCCAAAAACGCCGGCAGACTGACCATGAACCCCATAAAGCATATTGACATTCTGGGTCTCATCATGATGGTGATTTTCAAGTTCGGCTGGGCAAAGCCTGTGCCGGTCAATATGTACAACTTCAAAAACCCCAAACGTGATATGGCCATCACTGCCTTTGCGGGTCCTCTATCAAACGTGATCCTTGCCGCTGTTGTGATGCTCATATACGGTTTAGTCTATCAGCCTCTGATTCTTGCCGGGAAAACCGGCGAGGCTGTGCTGGAGATGCTTACAATAACCGCATATCTCAGCTCTGCGCTGGCGGTGTTCAATATAATACCCATACCCCCGCTGGACGGCTCCAAGGTGCTCTTTTCATTTCTCCCCCAGAAGGGATACAATACGCTTATGCGCTATGAACGCTTTGGAGCACTAATACTGCTCGCCTTGATATGGGCGGACGCCTTTACCCCTTTTCTCACCACTTGTACACAGGCCTTGTTCGCATGGCTTTTCAGGATCTCCGAATGGAGCTATCTATTGACAATATAAGGTGAAATTATGGACAATCCGACCTTCCACCTGGAGGGCATAGTCAAGACACGCGATGAGATGCAGGATTTCAGCGGTCCGCTCAGCCTGATCCTGATGCTCCTATCTAAAAATAAAATAGAGATACGCGACCTAAAAATATCGGAGATATTGGACCAGTATCTGGCGTATATCGAACAGATGCAGGAGATGGATCTCGACGTAGCCAGTGAATTTGTCCAGATGGCATCGCATCTGCTGTACATCAAGACCCGCACGCTTCTTGTCGGCGACGAGGTCGAAGAGCTGGACGAGCTTATGACCTCTTTAGAGCAGCTCAAGTGCCATGACGCGTACAGCAGCATAAAGGCCATAACTCCCGAGCTTCTAACCGCGTACTCACGCGGATCGATGACCTTTTCAAAGCCCCCGGAGCCGCTTAATCCCATTATTGACAAGTCATACAGATACAGTCACGAGCCTCGGGAACTCCTGCTGGCACTCTCATCCGTGTTTTCTCGCAGCGGAGGGGTACAGGAGCCAACAAAACTCGTTCCCATGCCCAAGCGCATTATATACGGAGTGCGTGAGAAGTGCCTCCAGCTTGTTGAGCTTTTGAGAAGCTGCGAGGGGAGGACTCTCAAAGAGCTGTATCTGATGAGCAAGAGCCGCAGTGAGGTGGTTGCAACCTTTATCTCCGTTCTGGAGCTCTGCAGCAGCGGAAGCATAGCCATTACAGAGAGCGGGGGAGAACTGTCCGTAAGTCTAGTGAACGACGGCGATATAAGGCTCTCCGACATGATAACCGAATAGAAAGTTGAAAAAGCATGGATAATAAAGCCCTGGAATCCACAATTGAAGCCGTACTATTCGCCGCGGGAGAACCTGTGCCTGCGGGGCGAATTGCCTCTGTCGCAGGAGTGGTGGAGGATGAAGTATTTGCCGCCGCAAAATCTCTTGCGGACTATTACAGCTATTCGCAGCGGGGTATATGCCTTGTCCGTACGGACGATAAGCTTCAGCTCTGCAGCGCCCCGGAGTATGCCGGCGAGGTAATACACGTTCTTGAGAAGCGCAGGCCGCCCAAGCTCAGCCAGACCTCTCTGGAGGTGCTTGCGATCTGCGCCTATTTTCAGCCCGTTACACGCGCGTATGTCGAGCAGGTCAGAGGAGTGGACAGCTCGTATACCATGGGGGTATTGCTGGAACGCGGCCTTATCGAGAGCTGCGGAAGGCTGGATGTCCCCGGCAGACCCACAATATATAAGACGACGGATTTGTTTTTGCGTTCAATGGGTATAACTAATCTGTCGGAACTTCCCAAGTTGCCCGATATGACGTCACAGGACAGCATTTCGAAGCTGAACGGCATCATTGAGGCGATAAAGGCTGAAGAAAACGGCCAGCTCGCCATTGGTGACAGTGAGGACTGATCGCTGCAATTTTTGCGGGAGGAGGCCATGACATCTTGAAAGCCATTTTGATAATCCTGATTGTTTTAACGGTCATTGCGCTCCTGCCCATAGGAGTCGACGGGGGATACCGCTGCGGCGTTTTTGAGCTAAACGCCAAGTGCGGGCCCTTTCTGTTACGAATACTGCCGAAAAAGAATAAGGCGCCAAAGCCGAAAAAGCCAAGAAAACAAAAGAAGAGGGTGCCCGGCGTTACCGAAGCCGAGACTACCGGGAAGAGAAAAAAGCGCTTTGACAAACAACAGCTTATTGGTATAATAAAGGCAGGTATGAAAACGCTGGGACGACTTAAGAGAAAACTCAGCATTGACTATTTACGGATCCACTGTATCTTTGCATCCGACGATCCGGCCAAGACCGCGATGGGATACGGTATGGCGAGCGCGTCAGTGGGGGCAATCATACCTCTGTTGGATGAGACGTTCAGGATCAAAGAGCGTGATATCGGCTTTTCCTTCGATTTTCTCGCGGAAAAACCCGCAATAGACATCTGGATAACCGCTACGTTTAAAGTATGGGAAATAATATATATCGCGGCAGCGTTCGGCATAGATTTTTTGAAATTGAAGCGGCAGAAAAAACGTCGTATTCGCGTTAAAGAAAGGAATGAGTTAAATGGACAGACATCCAATCGGTGATCTTACCGAGGTTACACTCTCTAAAATCAAAGAAATGGTGGACGTCAACACTATAGTCGGCGATCCAATCACAACACCAGACGGGATAATGCTTATCCCTGTGTCAAAGGTGACCTTTGGCTTCGGCAGCGGCGGTTCCGATTTTCCAAAGACCGAGAAACCCGCCTTCGGGGGAGGAAACGGCGCGGGCGTAAAAATTGACCCCGTTGGTTTTTTGTGCATTACGGACGGTGTTGTGAAGATGATAACCATAACCTCTCCCGCCAGCTCCACGATCGACAGGCTCGTCGAGCAGGTTCCGGATATTCTGGACAGAATCGACCAGTTCATAGACAAGCACAAAAAGCAATAGCGGAATGGGGAAGTATATTCCCCAATTCCGAGGTCAATAATAAGCACTGCCCAATTATTCCAAGGGTGGTGCTTATTATTGAAAAAACATACCGTCGCGCTGCTTGCGCTACTTATTCTGACAACTCCCTTCTTCTATACCCGCGCATCTGCGGCTCCCGCTAACAGCGCCAAAGCCTCCGTACTTGTACATGCCGACAGCGGCACGGTGCTGTTTTCACAGAACGCGGACGAGCATATGCTTATTGCCAGCACGACCAAGATAATGACTGCGCTTGTAGTTCTGGAAAATTGCGATCCCGAGGAGAGAGTGGAGATCAAACAGGAGTACACAAATACGGAAGGGTCCTCTATATACCTGAAGACCGGTGAGGTATATACTGTTCGTGAACTGCTGTATGGTCTGCTGCTAGCCTCCGGAAACGATGCGGCTACTGCTCTTGCTTGCTATTGTGCGGGGAGCATTGAGGCCTTTGCGCAGATGATGAACGAAAAGGCGGTCTCTATGGGACTTTCTAATACCTCCTTCAGAAATCCCCACGGTCTTGACGCGGAGGGGCACTATTCAACCGCGTCGGATCTTGCTTCCATAACCTGTGAGGCGCTTAAAAACGAGCTGTTTGCAGAGATAGTGTCCACTAAAGTATACAGCTTTGGAGAACACAGTTATGTAAACCACAACAAGCTCCTGTGGAAATATAAGGGCTGTATGGGCGTCAAGACCGGATACACTATGGCCGCCGGGCGCAGCTTGGTGACCTGTGCAGAGAGAAACGGTATGAAACTGGTTTGCGTGACACTCTCCGACCCCAACGACTGGAACGACCACATGGCGCTGTACGACTGGGCCTTTTCCTCTTATGAATACAAAAATGTGATACCTATGGGGGAGATATACAGTGTTCCGGTAATCTCAGGAGAGATAGAAAAAGTCGGAGTAACGGCGACCTGCGGCGTGAGCGTTCTTGTACAGGCGGACGCTGAACTGACCTATTCTTTTGAGCTGCCTGAATTTGTCTATGCCGGGGTAAAAAAGGGTGAAGTGGCGGGCAGAATATTTGTCTATTCCAACGGTGAGCAGCTGACCGAATGTCCGCTGGTTTTTGCCTCCGACGCTCCGCTCGCGGACGGCATACGCATGACGGCCTGGCAGCGAATAAAAAAGCTGTGGTATATGACAAATAAATACGGTTTCGTATTCGGCGGAGATTAGGCGTAGCTTGGCGTCGGCGGGAGTGTATCTGGGAGGTGAAATATGGGCGACAGAATACAAAAGATAATAGCCTCCTCCGGCTTCTGCTCGCGCCGCGCGGCAGAGAAACTGATAGCGGAGGGCAGAGTCAGGCTAGATGGCCGGACGGTCTTGCTAGGTGAGACGTCCGACGGTACAGACGGGATAACAATAGACGGACAGCCTCTTTCGGAGATCGGAAAGAGGACTTACATATTGCTCAACAAACCGCGCGGATATGTCTGTACTATGAGCGACGAAAAGGGCAGAAGGTCCGTCGCCGACCTCACGGCAGATGTGGGCGCACGGGTCGTGCCCGTCGGAAGACTTGATATGGATTCCGAGGGGCTTCTTATAATGACCGACGACGGCGAGCTGGCCGCCCGCCTGACACACCCGTCCCACATGGTCAGAAAGACCTATAGCGTACGGGTGCTCGGAAAAGTCGGGGAGAGCGCCGTAAACGACCTTCGCAGGCTCAGAGAGCTGAGCGGGGAGCCTATAAGGCCCGCCGAGGTTAAGCTGCTTCGCTCGGAAGAGCCGACATCCCTGCTGCTCATCACAATAACCGAGGGGAAAAACCGCCAGGTGCGAAGGATGTGCGCAGCCGTTGGGCTTCAGGTTCTGCGGCTGAAAAGGATTTCCGAGGGTAATCTCACGCTGGGTGATCTGCCGCCGGGCAAGTGGCGTTATCTAAATCTTGAAGAGATAGAGAACTTGCAAAAACCGCTCGGCTGATTGCGTATTCTGCAAAATTTGTGTAAGCTTTGCAGGATTATTTGAGTTTACTTGCTAAGGCCCTTGCAAACTGCAACGTATATGTATTATTATTAATTAGACAAAGGTGAATTGGAAAGAGGGGCTAGGTGTGGAAAAGGACGTTTTAGCTGTCATTTCAGACGGAAATGCACATTTTTCAAAAGGACAGCGCCAGATAGCGAATTACATCCTCGAAAATTACGATAAAGCGGCGTTTATGACCGCGGGAAAGCTGGGCAGCACCGTCGGCGTCAGCGAGTCGACGGTTGTACGTTTTGCGGCGGAGCTTGGATATGACGGATACCCGGGTATGCGAAAGGCGTTGCAGGAGATGATACGCAATCGCCTGACCTCCGTACAGCGCATAGAGGTGGCGAAGGAGCTTATTGACGACTCAAACGTACTGAAAGCTGTTCTCTCGGCCGATATAGAAAAACTGCAGAGAACTGTCGAGGAGATCGATCAAAAAAGTTTTGACTCCGCGGTAGACGCTATTTTGCGCGCTGACCACGTTTTCATTTTGGGTATTCGTTCTTCTGCCGCGCTTGCCGGATTCATGGGTTTTTATCTGAATTTGCTGCGCGACAATGTGCATCTTTTGCACGATACCGCAATCAGCGAGGTATATGAACAGATCCTAAGAATAGGCCCCAACGATGTTCTTGTTGCGATGAGCTATCCGCGCTACTCGAGCCGTACAGTCAAGGTGATGCGCTTTGCGAAGGCGGCGGGTGCGACGACCATAGGTCTGACGGACAGCGAGGCCTCCCCATTGGCGGAGATATCCGATATCACGCTCTTTGCACGCAGCGACATGGTCTCCTTTCTTGACTCGCTTGTTGCTCCTCTCAGTCTTATAAACGCGCTTATCGTCTCAATAGGCATCCACAAGAAGGATGACCTCTCGGATACTTTCAGGCGCCTGGAGGCCGTATGGTCGGAGAATGAGGTCTATGAAAGAACTGAAAGCTGATGTTGTCGTGGTCGGAGGCGGAGCCGCGGGACTTTTGGCGTCCGGGGTAGTTGCGAAAAGGGGACTGTCTGTCCTGCTTGCGGAGCCGAATAAAACTCTTGGCAGAAAGCTTCGCATAACCGGCAAAGGCCGCTGTAATATCACGAACAACTGTGATACAGAGACTCTAATGGAGAATATTCCCGTAAACGCCCGCTTTCTGCATGGAGCTTTTTCAAAATTTGACTCCGCCGCAGCCATGTCTTTTTTTGAGGGACTGGGTGTCCATATGAAATGTGAACGCGGCAACAGGGTCTTTCCGGTAAGCGATAAAGCTAACGACGTAGCGGATGCTCTTATGCATTACGGGAGACAAAACGGGGTGCAGATACTGCACGAGCGCGTGACAGCTGTTGAAACGGAGAACGGCGCCGTCTCGGCGGTATTAGCGGGCGATACCAGAGTGTTCTGCAGAGCAGTGATAATCTGCACGGGAGGCGTGAGCTACCCGGGAACGGGGTCGACGGGCGACGGCTATGCTCTCGCTAAAGCCCTTGGACATACTATAACAGAGCCGCGCGCGTCTCTTGTGCCTCTGGAGTCGGATGATGACTATTGCGCGCAGATGCAGGGCTTTTCCCTTAAAAATGTCAGACTGCGTGTATATGACGACAGAGAAAAGCTCGTTTTTGAAGAGCTGGGCGAAATGCTGTTTACGCATTTCGGTGTTTCCGGGCCTCTGGTGCTCTCGGCAAGCGCTCATATGAGAGATTTCAAAAACCGCCGATACCGACTCTCCATCGACCTGAAACCCGGACTTGACGAGAAAAAGCTTGACGCACGCATCCTGCGTGATTTTGATAAGTTTGCAAACAAGGAATTTAAAAACTCGCTCGGCGAGCTTGCGGGACGCGCCATGATTCCCGTTTTGGTGCAGCTTTCGGGAATACCCGCGGATACGAAGGTAAACTCTATAACAAAGCAGCAGCGGGCAGTTCTTTTGAATCTCTTTAAGGGCTTTCCGGTATCAGTCAGGGGACCGCGGCCGGTTGCCGAGGCAATAGTTACTTCGGGAGGCGTGAATGTCCGGGAGATAGACCCGAGAACCATGCGGTCAAAGCTTGTGGAGGGACTGTATTTTGCCGGCGAGGTCATTGATGTGGATGCCTACACCGGAGGTTTTAATCTGCAGATAGCGTGGTCAACCGCATACACTGCGGCGTGTTCAGTTTGCAGTTTATAACCCCTCAATGAAAGGATTGTAAAATGGACAAATATTTCTCCGTCGCAATTGACGGCCCTTCCGGAGCCGGGAAGAGCACCATTGCAAAAATGTGCGCCGAGAAGCTCGGCTTCCTATATGTGGACACCGGGGCAATTTACCGTACCGTCGGACTTGCAGCAAAACGCGCGGGTATAGCCTCAAAGGACGCTGAAGGTGTTTCGGCTCTGCTGCCCGGCTTGGATATAACCATGTGCCACGATGAAAGCGGACTTCAGCGCATGGTTCTCTGCGGCGACGACGTTACAGAGGAAATACGCATGCCGGAGGTCTCGATATATGCATCCGACGTCTCCGCTATGCCGCATGTGCGCGCATTTCTTCTGGAGATGCAGCGCGGACTTGCGCAGACCCACAATGTAATAATGGACGGACGCGATATCGGCACTGTTGTGCTGCCCGATGCGGAGCTGAAAATATTCCTGACGGCACAGCCGGAAGAGCGTGCAAAGCGCCGTTATGACGAGCTTCTGATAAAGGGCGTAAAGACCACCTATGAGGAGGTTCTAAAAGACATACAGTACCGCGATAAAAACGACAGCTCGCGCTCATCAGCTCCGCTGAAACCCGCCGAGAATGCCGTTATGATTGATACCACTGGCAATTCCCTTGAGGAGAGCTTCAGACTCATTTGCGGTATTATAGAGGAGAGAATGGCAAAATGAGATTTCTGTATGTACTCTACAGTTGCCTTTGCTATCCCTTCATCTGGCTTTTCTGCCCCTGCCGTGTCACGGGCAGGGGGAACATACCCAAAGGCCCCGCGATTGTCTGCGCAAATCACAGCTCAAATTTCGACCCGGTGATGATGGCGCTCTATTTTGGAATGAAGCACCAATTGTATTTTATGGCAAAAGCCGAACTGCTTGAAATACCCGTTCTCGGTCCCATGCTGAGGGGAGCGGGGGTGTTTCCGATAAAGAGGGGCAACAATACGGACATAAAGGCTATAAGAACCGCAATGGGAATTCTTAAAGACGGAGGCAAGGTAATGATCTTTCCCGAGGGAACGCGTGTCCTTGAGGGCGAATCCGTCGCAGCAAAATCGGGAGCCGTACGTATCGCCGCAAAGCTTAATGTGCCTATCTTGCCCGTGTTTTTGACTTCCGGCAGAAAAGCTTTTAGAATCAACCGTATGGTAATCGGTGAGCCCTACCACATAAAGGTGCCAGCTGACAAGAACTATGAAGCTGTTTCGGATGAACTTTTAAATAAAATAAGACAACTGGAGCCAGAAAATTGAAAGACATAATCGTAGCCGGCAGTGCGGGCTTCTGCTTCGGAGTTAGGCGCTCTGTGGAGCTTGCCGAAGAGGCTATAGCGCACGGGGACAGGCCCTGCTACAGTCTCGGCGAGCTTATACATAACGACACCGTAGTGTCGGATCTGCATGACAGGGGGCTTATGGTCGCCCAAAGCGTGGATGATATCCCGCAGGGGGCCAGAGTAGTCATCCGCTCCCACGGTATCTCAACAGCTGAATATGACGCTCTCGCCGCCAAAGAGGCGGAAATAGTGGATGCGACCTGCCCCAATGTCAGCCGTATACACAGGCTGGTTGGCGATATCTGTGAAAAAGGCAGAATACCCGTCATAATGGGGGCCTCTGGGCACCCTGAGGTCAAAGGTGTGTGCGGCTGGTGTAAGGGCGCGAAGGTCTTTGCAAGCGTAGACGAGTTCAAATCCTGGCTGGAAGAGGACGAAGGAAACAGGAAACTCCCGCTGTCAGTTGTGTTTCAGACAACACAGACAAAAAGTATTTTGATTGAAACTGAAAAATTTACAAAAAAAGAGTGTACAAACTGCGAAGTATTTGATACAATATGTAGCGCTACATCCTTAAGGCAAAGTGATGCCGCTGTTTTATCCCAAAAATGCGGCGCCATGGTAGTTATAGGAGCGCGGCACAGTGCCAACAGTCTCCATCTTGCGGAGATATGCTCTGCACACTGCCGCAATGTCCAGTTTATTTCCAAGCCGGACGAGCTCGACATAACCGCTTTGGATGAAGCCGATACCATTGGTATCACCGCTGGTGCTTCCACGCCCGCGCGGATCATTAAGGAGGTAAAACAAGCTATGACTGACGAAATCAAAATTGAAGAAACCACAGCACAGCAGGAAGTAAAGGAGGAAACGGCTCCCACTCAGGAAGCGGAAATGTCCTTCGACCAGATGCTGGAGGATTCTATCAAGACTATATATAACGGAGATACCGTCACCGGCATAATTGCCGCGATTACCCCCACCGAAATCAGCGTGGACCTAGGAACCAAGCAGTCTGGATATATCCCCGTTTCAGAGTTCACCGATGACACAGACACGAGTATCGACCAGCTCGTGAAAATCGGAGACACCATCGAAGCGTGTGTCGTCCGCGTCAACGATGTTGAGGGTACGGTCATGCTCTCCAAGAAACGCCTTGACGCTGTAAAGGCATGGAACGTAATTGAAGAAGTCTCAGAAAAGGGCGAGATTATTGAGGGCACCGTCACCGAGGACAATAAGGGCGGCGTTGTCGTCAACTACAAGGGCATCCGCATTTTTGTCCCCGCGTCCCAGACCGGACTTGGCAAGGATGTTGAAATGAGCGAGCTGCTTAAGCAGAAGGTCCGCCTCAAGGTTACAGAGGTCAACCGCAGCCGCCGCCGTGTTGTCGGCAGCATTCGGGCTGTGCAGAGAGAAGAGCGCCGCGCCCGTTCCGAGAAGATATGGAACGAGATCGAGGTGGGCAAACACTACAAGGGTGTTGTGAAGTCCCTGACCGGCTACGGCGCATTCGTAGATATCGGCGGTATCGACGGTATGGTTCACGTTTCCGAGCTGAGCTGGAGCCGCATAAAGACTCCTAGCGAGGTTCTCTCCGTCGGAGAAGAGATCGAAGTCTATGTAATAAGCTTCGATAAGGAGAACCGCAAGATCTCTCTCGGTTACAAGGATCCGGCAGGAAACCCCTGGACAAAGTTCATGGATACCTACAAAATCGGAGACGTTGTTAATGTCAAAATAGTAAAGCTGATGCCGTTCGGCGCATTCGCCGAGGTCCTGCCCGGGGTTGACGGACTCATCCATATATCCCAGATCGCCAATCGCAGGATAGGCAAGCCGGAGGAAGTCCTCAATGTCGGCGATACGGTGGATGTCAAGATTACTGCTGTGGATGAAGAGAAGCAGAAGATTTCCCTGAGCATCCGCGCTCTGATTGAGCCGGAGAGGGCTCACACATCTGATGAGAAGAGGGAAGAAAAGCCTGCCTCACCTCGGGAAGACGCTCTCGTCTATGAAGTATCCGAAGACGGAAAGGCAACCGGCGAAGTTCCCGAGACCAACATAGATAATTCCGCCGAATAAGAACCTGACAAACATAAACGGCCCCAAAATATTGGGGCCGTTATTTTTTGTTGGGATAATGTCCGTGTGTGAAGCAAATAATAATTTCTTCATCTCCTTGCTAAATCCTCAAAAATCGTGTATAATTCTAATAATATGAGAATTAATAACTATTTTGGAGGGATCAATTTGTTTTGCGTAGGCGACCGGATAGCACATCCGATGCATGGTGCGGGGGTGATTGAAAGCATTACGACCCGCAAGGTTGACGGTGCTGAAAAGGAATACTATGTCTTAAAGCTGCCCGTTGGCGACATGCTGGTGATGATACCGGTCGATTCATGCAGTGCCATAGGCGTAAGGCCTATCGTAAAGCCAAGCGAAGCCGAAAAAGTCATTGCCTCATTTCCAAGATTACAGATCAACATGACTCAGAACTGGAACAAACGCTATCGTGAGAATATGGACAAGATAAAGAGCGGGGATCTTTTTGAGGTCGCCTCGGTTATAAAAGGTCTTATGCTGCGTGATCTGGAAAAGGGCCTCTCCACCGGTGAACGTAAAATGCTCCATTCCGCAAAACAAATCCTGATTTCTGAGATAGTTCTCTCGGAGAGCAGCAGTTATGAAGAAGTCGAGAGGCGTATAAACCTTGCAGTATCATAAAAACCATTTCGTCGGGGGTTGCGTTTCAGTTTTTGCTTACGCGCCCTTGTGCTGTATTTGGAGGACATCATGTTTTTCTCCGGTATATCGGGTTTCATCCGCTCAAAAAAAATAAGGTGCTCGGCAGTCGTTGTCGCCGGCGGCAGCGCGGAGCGCTTCGGCAGTGACAAAATCATGGCACCGCTTATGGAAACACCTGTTTTGGCTTACTCTCTGATGGTGTTTAACGCCTGTGAATACGTAACAGAAATAGTTGTTGTTGCCGCACCAGGAAAGATCGAAGAGATAGCAGAGCTCTGCGACGACTATAACATTCAAAAGGTAACGAAGGTAGTTGTAGGCGGCGCAACAAGAGCTGAGTCGGCCCTTAGCGGAGTGTCCGAGACCAGCAGCAGCTCAAATCTTATCGCAATCCACGACGGGGCTAGACCGCTTGTCACTCAGGAAGTGGTCAAAAGTGCTATTGAGTGCGCATTTCACCATAAGGCCGCTGTCGCGGCTGTCCCGGCACGCGACACAGTCAAAATAGTTCCGAGCAAGACAGTTCTTTCAACGCCAAAGCGCTCACAGGTATATTCCGTCCAGACACCGCAGGTATTTGAGCCGAATATAATAAAAGGCGCCCTGACAGACGCCTTAATGAAAGAATTGCCCATAACCGACGATGCGTCGGCTGTGGAAGCTCTGGGCTTCAATGTGTTTCTGTCTCAGGGCAGCGAGGAGAACATTAAACTGACGACTCCGCTGGATATGAAGCTGGCGGAGACTATCCTGCTCAGCAGACGCAGGTAGTCTTTCGTGAAAGGGCAGGTGCTTGTATGCGTATTGGACATGGATACGACGTTCACAGGCTGGTTGAAAACGAGAGCCTTATCCTGGGCGGCATTGAAATACCAAACGACAAAGGGCTTGAAGGCTATTCCGACGCTGATGTTCTGCTCCACGCCGTTATGGATGCGGTTCTGGGCGCTGCGGCCTTGGGCGACATCGGACTTATGTTTCCGGACAGCGACCCGCAGTATCAGGGCATAGACAGCTCCCTTTTGCTGAAGCAGGTCTCCGAGCGTGTTGAAAAGCTGGGCTACTGTGTGGCAAATCTTGACTGCACAATAATTGCCCAAAAACCAAAGCTTGCCCCGTATATTCCGGAAATGGAGCAGCATATAGCCGACATTATCGGCATACCAGTTACAAATGTCAACGTAAAGGCCACAACTGAGGAGCATCTCGGCTTTACTGGCAGGGAAGAGGGCATTGCCGCCCATGCTGTGGTGCTACTGTCATAGGTTAACATGCTCAAATATAGAAGCATAGAATATAGCAAATACCTTTCGGATGTGAGATGCTATGCTTCAATATCTTCTTATGTGTAAATCGCTGACCTACGCCCAGAGGGCACTGCGCCTCCTGGAGCGGATCGGCGTTTCTACTATAATTACCAAAGCGCCCAAAAGCGCGACGGGAAACGGCTGCAACTACTGCGTCAAGGTCTCAGAAAAGCACCTTGCCGCGTCGCTTAAAGCCCTTAACGAAGCAAATTTCGGCAATATAAGAGTTTTTCTCGTCTCAGACGACGGCAGCGTCAGTGAGGTGAGAAAATGATATACCTCGACTGCGCGGCAACAAGCCTTCAGAAACCGCAAGGCGTTGCCGCAGCTTCCTGTCGGGCGATAAATCACATGGCAAGTCCGGGCAGGGGCAGCCACCGTCCGGCAATGGATGCGGCTGACTGCGTTTTGAACTGTCGCCTGCTTATGGCCGAATACTTTAATGTCAATGACCCCGACAAGGTCATTTTTACTATTAATGCGACTCATGCCCTGAATATAGCTGTCGCCTCGCTTGTGGACCCCGGAGACAAGGTCGTAATAAGCGGATACGAGCATAATGCGGTGCTGCGTCCGCTCACGGCTTACGGCGCGGACATTGTTGTTGCCCGCTCGCCGCTTTTTGACCCTGCAGCAGTTACAGAGGCCTATCGCCAGGCGCTACCGGGCGCAAAATGTGCTGTCATAAACCATGTCTCAAACGTGTTCGGCTTTATTCTGCCGATAGAGGAAATATCGGCGCTCTGCCATGAATTCGAAGTGCCGCTCATCATAGATGCCTCCCAGTCCGCGGGGGTAATACCGATTGACTTCACGGCTCTCGGCGCCGCGTTTATCGCAATGCCCGGCCACAAAAGCCTTTTAGGTCCGCAGGGGACGGGGGTTCTGCTGTGTAATTATCCTGTAAAGCCAGTTTTATTCGGCGGTACGGGCAGCAACAGCCTGCTCTCCTCGATGCCGGACTACCTGCCGGACAGACTGGAGGCCGGTACACACAACGTGGCGGGGATTGCAGGACTGACCCACAGCCTGCGCTACCTTATGTCTAAACCGCCCCGCTATGTTCTGGAACATGAAACGGCTCTGCGGACTTGCTTTGAACGTAGGATCTGTGATATCGACGGGCTTACTCTTTATTCGTCCTGTGATCCCGACTGTCAGAGCGGCGTGCTTTCAGTAGTGAGCCAAAATCCAGCCTGTGACGAATTGGCGGAGATTTTGGGCAGTATGGGGATATGCGTACGCTCCGGACTGCACTGCGCTCCTTTAGCCCACGAGACCGCTGGGACTACGGAGACGGGAACGGTGCGCTTTAGTTTCTCGCCCTTCAACACCTGCACTGACGTGTTTCAAGCCTCGGAGGCGCTTAAAAAAATCTTTATTAATCGCTGAATATGGGGTAATTGTGTTTGCCATTTTAACGAGAATATACTATAATTAATTATTATGTTATTATGTAGATACGCTATATACCACTTGCGAACAGAGGTATAGAGAATGGAAGAAATAAAAACTGCCATAATGCAGGCGCTCAACTACCTTTTATCTGCGCGCTTCTCGGATATCCTTGATATGATGATAGTGGCTTTCTTCATCTATCATCTTATCGGGCTTATCAGACGTACAAACTCGAACAGGGTGGCAAAAGGCATTGTCTTAATCCTGCTTTCACTCTGGGTTTCAAGCTGGCTTCAGCTAACCGTCGTCAACTTTATTCTGACAAAGGCGGTTGAGCTGGGGCTGCTTGCGCTGGTTATATTGTTCCAGCCTGAGATAAGACGATTTCTTGAAAAAGTCGGCAGCGGCAGTTTTATGTCGGTCCTGCGTGGGAATGTCCACGCTGAGGTCGTGGACGCGGCCATCACACAGACAGTTATCGCCTGCAGCACCATGTCCGCAGATCATACCGGAGCCCTTATTGTTTTTGAGCGCGTCAACAACCTCGACAGCCAGATGAATACCGGGACGATAATAAATTCCGATACCACCGCAGAGCTCCTGAAAAATATATTTTACAACAAAGCTCCGCTTCACGACGGCGCCGTCATTGTACGCGAGGGCAGGATAGCGGCAGCCGGGTGTATGCTCCCGCTGTCCAATAATCCCAACCTGAGCCGCGACCTTGGAATGCGCCACCGGGCAGGAATAGGCATGAGTGAGCACTCAGATGCGGTTGTAGCTATAGTGTCGGAGGAGACGGGCGCGATTTCCATTGCTGTTGACGGTATGCTCAAGCGTCACCTCTCTATTGAGACCTTTGAAAAGATCCTCCGCAATGAATTGATCTCAAGCGACAATATGGATGTTACCGGAAAAAAGAAGAAAAAACTCCTCGCTTTTTTGGGGGGCAAAAAAAATGGATAACAACGTAAATAAAAGCAAAATCTGGGATAACAAGGTGCTGTGGATAATCATATCCATTCTCTCATCCATTCTTCTCTGGGTATATGTGACATCCACGCAGGGCGATATTATTGAAGTGAGGATAAACGATGTTCCGGTTGTATTCCTCGGTGAAGATAATATCCGTGAAAAGGACGGACTCATCATAACCGATATAAGCAGTGAGACAGTTACGGTCACCGTCAGGGGCACTAGGCGTGACATTGCAAAGCTGACACCCACAAACATAGTTTCTTCAATAGATGTTTCAAAGATTGCCGCGGCGGGCCAGCACACCAGCAGTCTGGATATAAAGTTCCCTCAGGGGGCGGACAGCAGCACTATGTCGGTGCTGTCGACCTCGCCGTCTACGATTTCCTTCTCGGTAGTCAAGGAAAACTCAAAAACCATCGAGCTGCGCGGTGAGTTCATCGGTAAGGTCGCAGAGGGCTTTGTCGTTGGTGATGTCGTTGTCGACCCCTCAGCCGTTATAATAAGCGGACCCAAATCCGAGATCAGTAATGTCTCATATGGGAAGGTCGTCATCGACCGCAATGTGGACAAGACCATAAGCTTTGACTCCGACTATGTACTCTGTGATGCGGACGGCAACGAGCTCGAGCCCAGAGAAATAGAGCTTGAGACCGAGATAGTAAATGTTACGCTGCCCGTATCCGCCACCAAGGAGGTCCCGCTCACGGTCGACCTTATAGACGGCGGAGGAGCTACTTCGGAAAATGTTAAAGTCACATGTGTCCCCGATACTATAACAATTGCCGGCGACACGGAGATTCTTGACGGTATCGACAAGATCTCCCTCGGTACAGTGGATCTCTCCTCATTTATTTCAAGCTTTGAGGAGACCTTTCCCATCGTCCTTGACAAGGACATTGCCAATGTGACCGGGCAGGCTGAGGCTAAGGTGACGATCAGGATAATCGGCCTTGCGACAAGAAAGTTCAATGTCACGAATATCTCTCACATAAATGCCAAAGAGGGCAGAAAAGTAGAGGTAGTGACCGAGAGCCTAATAGTCACCTTGCGCGGGGAGGAGGACGTCCTGAAAAAAATACAGGACAACAACATCCGCGCCGTGGTTGACCTTGCTGACATTACCGCCAACACAGGCGAGTTCCAGCCTGCGGCAAAAATATATGTCGACGGCTTTACAGGGGTAGGTGCCGTGGGTGAATATAAAGCCTATGTCAATATAACTTAATACCGGAAAGGAATTCGGGTTATGATAAAAAGTATGACCGGCTACGGTGGGGTAAAGCTCACCGCTGCGGAAATCGAGTTTTCGGTCGAGCTCAAAAGCGTAAATAACCGCTATTTGGATACTTCTGTCCGAATGCCACGCGGATATCTGTTCTGTGAGGATACGGTGAAATCGGCCGTATCAGGACACATTACACGAGGCAAGGTTGATGTGTTCATATCTGCCCAGTCTCTTGCACAGGACAATATGAGAGTAGTCGTAAACGAGGGGCTTGCCGCCGGGTATAAGGCGGCTGTAGACAGAATAGCCGATATTCTGGGTGTTGAAAGCAGTATAAGCGCATATCAGATAGCGCAGTTTCCCGATGTGCTTACGGCCGACAAGAACGAAGCCGACAAGGAAAAGGTGCAGGAGGCGCTGCTGGAAGCTCTGGAAGCCGCTCTCAGGGATTTTGACTCAATGCGTGTGCGCGAGGGAGCAAAGCTTGAGACTGATATCTCAGAGAAACTTGATAAGATCGAAAAGCTTGTGTCTTTCATAGAGGAGCGCTCTCCCCAGACCGTCGAGGAATACCGCGAGAAGCTCACACGCAGGATGCAGGAGGTCCTTGAGACAACGCAGATAGACGAGGACCGTATCATTACAGAGGCGGCAATATATGCCGACCATATCTCCGTTGACGAGGAGACTGTCCGTCTCCGCAGCCACATCAGCCAGATGCGCACCCTGCTGGCAGGCGGGTCGCCCGTTGGCAGAAAGCTGGATTTTCTTGTTCAGGAGCTCAACCGTGAGACGAACACGATCGGTTCCAAGTGCAATAACAGCGATATCACAAAAGCCGTTCTTGACATAAAGTCCGAGATCGAAAAGATCCGTGAACAGGTCCAAAACATCGAGTAGGGGGGATAGCCGTGAAACTTATTAATATTGGCTTTGGCAACATGGTATCTGCAAGCCGCGTTATCGCCATCGTCAGCCCCGAATCTGCCCCGGTCAAGCGTGTTATTCAGGATATCCGCGATAAGAGAATGCTGATAGACGCAACTTATGGCAGACGTACTAGGGCCGTCATAATAATGGACAGCGGACATGTTATTCTCTCGGCCATACAGCCGGAAACCGTGGCGGGAAGAATGGGCGGCAGAAGCGAACAGGAGCCGGGGGGTGAATCCGAGAATGAGTGATACAGGAAAACTCGTTGTCATTTCCGGCCCTTCAGGTGCAGGAAAGAGCACAGTAATTTCCCGGGTTATGAACTCCGATCCAAATGTGACATTTTCCATCTCAGCCACTACCCGCAGCCCGCGTCAGGGCGAGACTGACGGAGTCGAATACATCTTTATGGACAAGCTCCGTTTTGAGAAAATGATCGCCGGCGGTGAGTTTCTAGAATACGCAAAATATGTGAACAACTATTACGGTACGCCTGCCGCGCCGGTGAGAGAGAGTATTGCCGCCGGCAAAGACGTAGTATTTGACATCGAAGTCCAGGGCGCGATGCAAATTAAGAACAGATGCCCTAACGCTATACTGGTTTTTATTGTTCCGTCCAGTTTTGCGGAGCTTGAGAGAAGGCTTCGCGCCAGAGGGACGGACAGCGAAGAGGTCATAAACCAGCGTATACAGACCGCCAGAACGGAGTACCTTATGGTGCCGAATTACGACTATATCGTGATAAACGACGACCCCGATCAGGCGGCATACGAGATCAAATCAATTATTACTGCCGAGAAATGTCGCTTTTCTGACAGAAAAAAATACTTAACAGAGGTGTGCCAATTATGATGCTCTATCCGCCTATGGCAGATTTGGTAGAAAAAGTAGGAAGTCGCTATCTGCTGGTCAATATCATTGCCCGCAGAGCCAGAGAAATCGCCGCGGATGCCGAGGAAAACGGCTGTGCGCTGGAAAAAAAGCCGGTTTCCACCGCTATTGACGAGGTGTATACCGGTAAGCTTATACTGAGCAGTTTTGAAGAAAACATAGAACCTAGCGAGAATAGCGAGTTTTGATTTGACTTTTGCAGGGAGGTGAGCGGACTTGAACAGACGCATTGCTAGAATCGCCGTTTCCGCCGCTACCTTCTGGATAGACAGGCCCTACTCCTATATTGTCCCCGACGAGTTGAGGCAGTCCGTTGTCCCGGGAGTGCGCGTGACTGTGCCTTTTTCCCGGGGCAACCGCATTACTGAGGGCATAGTGCTCGCGGTGTCCGACGAGACGGCGGGGGAGGAACTGAAAAGCGTAGACAGAGTGCTGGACAGCACGCCTGTACTTTCTGACGAGATGATAAAACTCTCTCTCTGGATGCGCGAACGCTATTTCTGCACTGTATACGACGCCGTCAAGGCGATATTGCCCGCCGGGCTGTGGTATAAGCTCAGCTCCGCCTGCAGTATTGCAGGAGACTTTGACCGTGAGAGCGCCTATGAGGCCGCAGGGCGCTCTGAGAGACAGCAAAGAGTGCTGGACGCTGTGTTCGCACACGGCGGCTCATGCGACTACGGAGACGTCGTCGCAGCCTTCGGCGGGAAAGACCCGTCCTCGGCCGTCCGTGCACTTACCGCCAAGGGCGTTATTGTCACTGAGGATATCGGCAGACGCAGAATCAAGGACAAAACCACGAGCTTTGCGATTCTCAACATATCTGCTGAGGAAGCTGCGGGAATTGCCTCGGCAAAACGCCGCACAGCGCCCTCGCAGGCTGCTGTGCTTGAGTTTTTATCCGGTTTCGGCGGTGCTTCGCTTCCGGATATCCGCTACTTCACCGGCGCCGGCGCCGCAACTGTAAAAAGACTTGCAGAGGACGAGCTTATAAAAATAGAACAGGTCGAAGTATTTCGCAGGCCGGACTATAAGACTCTTGAAAAGCGTGATTTGCCAACGCTGAACGAGGCGCAGACACAAGCTTTTGACGGCGTATTTTCGCTTTTGCAATCAGACAATGCGGGGGCGGCCCTCCTGTACGGCGTCACCGGCAGCGGCAAGACCTCGGTCTATGTGCGGCTGATAAGCGAGCTTTTGAAGCTCGGCAAATCGACTATTATGCTTGTCCCCGAAATCGCACTGACTCCGCAGATGCTGCAGACCTTCTCCTCATACTTTGAGGACGAGATCGCAGTCCTGCACAGCTCCCTGTCCGTCGGTGAGCGCTACGATGAGTGGAAACGCATAAAAACCGGACGTGCGCATCTGGTCGTAGGTACACGCAGCGCAGTTTTTGCGCCGGTGACCGATCTGGGTATGATAATAATCGACGAGGAGCAGGAGGACAGCTACAAGTCCGAAAACTCGCCCAGATATCACGCCAGGGAAGTCGCAAAGTTCCGCTGTGCCTTTTCAAACTCCCTTCTGCTTCTCGGCAGCGCAACGCCTAATATTGAGACCGCATATAACGCCCGCATAGGACGCTACGGCTATTTTTCCCTGCCCGCGCGCTTCAATGAGATGGGGCTCCCCAATGTCATGATAGCGGACATGAAAAAGGAGTACCGCAGCGGCAACGTGTCCGATCTCAGCTCCGTACTCGTCAGAGAACTGGCGGTGAATTTGGAGCACGGCGAACAGAGCATACTCTTTCTGAATCGCCGCGGCATGAACAAGCTGATAAGCTGCTGTGAGTGCGGATTTACCTACAGATGTCCGCGCTGCAGCGTTAACCTTACATACCACAGCGCCAACAGCCGCCTGATGTGCCACTATTGCGGCTACTCGCAGAAGGTGGACGAGCACTGTCCCGAGTGCGGCGGCGCATTGAGCTATGTCGGCGCCGGGACTCAAAAAATTGTTGAGGAGCTGTCAGAACTATTTCCCGGTACAGAGGTTCTGCGAATGGATGCGGATACCGTCTCCGGAGCCGGCTCCCACGATGTTCTGCTGGACCGGTTCCGCGATGAAAAAATACCGATAATGGTCGGTACGCAGATGGTCACCAAAGGGCTAAACTTTCCAAACGTGACGCTAGTGGGCGTAATATCTGCGGACCAGGCGCTCTACTGCGGCGACTATCGCGCTTCGGAGCGCACGTTTTCACTCATAACACAGGTCATTGGGCGCTCCGGCAGGGGTGACGCCCCGGGTAGGGCCGTTATTCAGACCTTCACACCGAAAAACGAGGTGATAATGCAGGCCGCCGCGCAGGATTACGAGAGCTTCTACCGCTCCGAGCTGGAGCTTCGAAGACTGCAGGGCTGCCCGCCCTTTGCGGATCTTTTCTGCCTTACCGCCGTAGGACCCGTTGAGTCCGATGTGCTGCGCTGCCTTGATGCCGCGAAGCATATACTCTCAAAGCGGCTCTGTGAAAGCACCTGCCTGCGTATACTCGGTCCGGCGCCGCTGCCTGTGGTCAGAGTCAACAACCGTTTCAGATACAGGCTTTTGGTGTCAGGCAAGGATACAAAGGAGATACGAAAGCTGCTGGCGGACATTATCATATACTGCAGTAAAAGCCGTGAATTTAAGGGCGTTACGCTCTTCGGTGATATAAATCCTGTATGACCTAAAAGGGAGATATAATATGGCAATTAGAAAAATACTCGAAAAAGGTGACCCTACGCTTGAGAAGCACTGCCGCCCTGTGACTAATTTTAATGAGAGGCTTCACACTCTTCTTGACGATATGAAGGAGACGATGGTCAAGGGCAACGGCGTGGGACTCGCCGCACCTCAGGTCGGCGTTCTTCGCCGCGCGGTGGTCGTTTTGGAGACCAATGTTGAAGACGAAGGCGAAGAGTTTATAATAGAGCTGATAAACCCTGAAATAATTGAGCAGAGCGGCGAGCAGAGCGGCCCTGAGGGCTGCCTCTCGGTGCCCGGGGAATACGGTATCGTTACACGCCCGGATTTTGTTAAGGTTCGCGCACAGAACAGAAACGGAGATACCTTCGAGTATACGGGCGAGGGACTTACCGCCCGCTGCTTCTGCCATGAGATTGATCATCTTGAGGGCGTCCTTTTTACCCAGCGTGCGGAGCGCATGCTCACGCCCGAAGAGCTGAGGGGAGAATAACAAATGCGCATAGTTTTTATGGGAACGCCGGATTTTGCCGCGGCTTCTCTCAGAAGCCTTATCGACAACGGTTTTGATGTGGTAGGAGTTTTTACTCAGCCGGATAAGCCGAAGAACCGCGGTATGAAGCTCTTTCCCAGTCCGGTAAAAGAGATATCGGTCGAGAGGGGCATACCTGTATTTCAGCCTGTAAAGATGCGTGACGGAACAGCCCTAGAGCAGATGGAATCGCTTAAGCCGGATCTCGTCGTTGTTGTGGCCTACGGGCGCATACTGCCTGACGACATTCTTGCCGTCCCGCCGCTGGGCTGCATCAACATCCACGCTTCACTTCTGCCGAAATACCGCGGTGCGGCTCCGATTCAGCGCGCGGTCCTAAACGGCGACAGGGTCACGGGGGTCACATCCATGTATCTTGCCACTGAGATGGACACCGGCGACATCATTTACACCGCTGAGACAGAGATAGGCGAGTTTGAGACCTCGGGACAGCTTTTCGGGCGCCTGCGGGATATGGGCGCAGAGCTGCTTTGCAGAACGGTCCGCGACATTGAAGCGGGCAAGGCGCCCAGAACGCCGCAGGATCACAGCATGGCGAGCTATGCGGATATGCTAACTAAGGAGATGAGCCCAATTGACTGGTCAGGGACGCCAAGAGAGATAGTCAAGCATATATGCGGCCTGGACCCGTGGCCGGTGGCGACAGCGCAGTTTGGGGATACAGTATTCCGCATATTCGGAGCGCAGTATACCGGCAATAAAACCGATAAGGCCCCCGGAACGGTAGTTTGCACAGACCAAAAAAAGGGTATCGAGATCGCCTGCGGCAACGGCGAGACACTCCTGATCACGCGCCTGCAGGCCCCCGGCGGCAAGCAGATGCCCGCATCAGATTATCTGCGCGGCCACCCGATCTCACTTTGACTTCGGAGGGCATAATGGAGAATACGGCAAGACAGACCGCTCTTACGGTGCTCCGGCGCTGCCGCAGAGACCGGGCCTTTTCCGACGCTATGCTCAACAGCGTGCTGGCAGAATCGGCCTTGTCTGCTAAGGATCGTGCGCTGGTATCACAGCTTTGCTACGGTGTTCTGCAAAACGCAATATTGTGTGATTACTATATCGACAGCTTTTCAGGGGGCAAAAAGATCGAGCCAAAGCTGCGCGATATTTTGCGCCTTTCGGTCTATCAGATACTCTTTCTTGATAAAATCCCCGACCATGCGGCCGTCAACGAGGGCGTGGAGCTGTGCAAGCGCTCGGGGCTCGGACGCGCGTCCGGCTTTGCCAATGCGGTTTTGCACAGGGCTGCGGAGAATAAAAACAACCTGCCGCAGATCCCCGAAGACGACAGGATCAAATATTTGTCCATAAAATACAGCACGCCGGCAGCGCTTGTTGAAAAGCTGTTTTCAGACTTCGGTGAAAGTTTTACAGAAGAGCTCCTTAAATCCAACAACGAACTCTCACCGACTACAATTCAGGTAAATACGCTTAGGATAGGCGCGGAAGAGCTCTTTGAGAGACTCTCGGCCAGGGGCTTCGGCTGCCGTGCCCACTCGTTTTTATCCGACTGCGCCGAAGTATCGGGCGGCGACCTTGCTGCTTCGGAGGAGTTTCGGGAAGGGCTTTTCTATGTTCAGGACCCCGCGGCGCGCCTTGCGGTCATAGCGGCGTCGCCTATTAGCGGCAGCGCCGTTCTGGATGCCTGCGCGGCTCCCGGCGGTAAGAGCTTTGCCTCAGCGATACTCATGCAAAACGACGGCAAAATCATCTCCTGCGATATCCACAAAAACAAGCTGGGGCTTATTTCTGACGGGGCAAAAAGGCTGGGCATAGACATCATCACCACAGGAGAAATGGACGCTCTGCACCCTGACGACAGCTTAATCGCCTCCTGTGATACGGTTATTGCGGATGTACCCTGCTCCGGTCTGGGTATAATACGTAAAAAGCCGGATATCCGCTATAAGGAACTGAGCGAAACAGAGAAGCTGCCGGAGACGCAGCTTGCCATTCTGGAGGGACTTGCCCCCTGCGTAAAGGCCGGAGGAGTTTTGCTCTACTCCACCTGCACTATACTGAGACGTGAAAACGAGGACGTCATATCTGCATTTCTGGAAAAACACGGCGAATTCAAGCCTGAGAGCTTCTCTCTGCCTGAGCCTATAGCCGCGGTCGAAAGCGGCATGATAACGCTTTTTCCCCACATCCACGGGACGGACGGCTTTTTTATCTGCAAATTGAGGAAATGGCATGAAAACTGACATAAAATCCATGCTTCCCGCCGAAATAGGGGCGGCGCTCGCCGAAATGGGGGAACCCGAATACAGGGCAAAACAGATATTTTCTTGGTTGGCTAAGGGCGCCGTCTCCTTTGACGAGATGTCAAACCTGTCCAAAGCGCTCCGCGGGAAGCTCGACGAGAGGTATTTCATTACCGCGCCGAAGCCGGTTTGCAAGCAGGTCTCCGAGATAGACGGCACGATAAAATACCTCTGGGAGCTGAGGGACGGTAACGCTGTCGAGACCGTAATCATGAGATATAAGCACGGAAATACCGTATGTATATCCTCGCAGGTCGGCTGCCGCCAGGGCTGCGCATTCTGTGCCTCGACCATAGGCGGTCTTGTCCGCGACCTCGAGCCCTCAGAAATGCTGGATGAGGTGCTGTTTTCACAGATTAACAGCGGTATTCCGATTTCGAATATCGTCCTGATGGGGATTGGGGAGCCGCTGGATAATTTTGATAACGTAATCCGTTTTCTTGAGCTTGTCAATCATCCGGACGGGATGAATATAGGTATGCGACACATTTCTCTGTCGACCTGCGGGCTGACAGAAAAATTTGACAAACTGGCCGATCTTAATTTACAATTGACTCTGTCCATATCTCTGCATGCTCCCGACGACGAGACACGCTCCAAAATTATGCCTGCGAACAGGGGCAGGGGAGTTGAGGAGCTGCTTGATGCCTGCCGCCTGTATGCAGACCGCACGGGCAGGCGGATATCTTTTGAATATGCTATGATAGACGGTGTGAACGATACGGTCAAACACGCGGAGCTTCTTGCAAAAGAGGCAAAATCCGTTTCGGCCCACGTCAATCTCATACCGCTGAACCATGTTGAGGAGAGACCTTTTCGCCCCTCAACACCTGAGAACCTCAAGAAATTCGTTAGCGTTCTGGAGAAAGAGGGCGTAAACGTCACAGTCAGGCGAAAGCTAGGCTCGGATGTGGATGCGTCCTGCGGCCAGCTCCGCAGAAAGCTTGTAAGCGGCAAATAGGAGGAATCCATGAAAGCCTATACCCTGACCGATATTGGTAAGGTAAGATCTGAAAATCAGGACTGTGTACGTTTTGTTTCGCCCGCCGGCGCAAACTATAACGTGCTTGCCCTATGCGACGGCATGGGAGGGGCAAAATCCGGCGGGGTAGCCAGCGAAATTGCTCTCAACTCTTTCGTCGGCGGGGTGCGTATGCATATCACTGAAATGAAAAAGGGCGACGCTCTTGAGGAAGTTGTGTTGAAAGCTGCAGAGCATGCCAACGAGCAGGTCTACAATTGCTCTCTTACCGACAAGAAGTTCGAGGGTATGGGTACGACACTTGTTGCCGCCGTGGTCAAGGGTACGAAATGCTGTATCCTGAACGTCGGAGACAGCCGTGCTTATCTCATCTCCAATGGCGAGATAACGCAGATAACCAGCGACCATTCTTTTGTTGAGGACATGGTCAGAAGGGGCAGCATTACAAGAGAGCAGGCCCGCAATCATCCCCGAAGGAACGTTATAACACGTGCTCTGGGTGTGGAACAGACGGTGGAATGTGATATTTTTACCCCAATTTTCAGAAAAAATGACATATTACTTTTATGCACCGACGGTCTGAGCAACACATTGACTGACGAGGAGATACTTGAGATCACGGAGAAGAACAAGGTCCTTTCCGATATCGGCAAAGAACTTCTCGATCTTACCCTTTCCCGCGGAGCGCCGGACAATGTCACAGTCGGACTGCTTCAAAAATAGACTTTACGTAACCTCAATCATACGGAGGCCTCAAATATGGAAAATAACAGCATGGACAGGTATCTCGGTCAGATGCTCGACAACAGATATGAACTGCTGGAGATCATTGGTTCCGGCGGTATGGCGGTAGTCTACAGGGCTCTTTGCCACAGGCTTAACCGCTATGTTGCTGTAAAAATACTCAAGGACGAGTACGCTCAGGATGACGAGTTCAGGGAGCACTTCAAAGCGGAGTCACAGGCCGTTGCGATGCTGTCTCACCCCAATATCGTCTCTGTGTATGATTTCAGCAAGTCATCAGAATGCCAATATATAGTCATGGAGCTGTTGGACGGCATAACCCTCAAGCAGTATATGCAGACCAAGGGCGCCCTGAGCTGGAAAGAAGCTCTGCACTTTAGCACGCAGATAGCCAAGGCTTTGAGCCACGCCCACAGCAAAGGGATTGTACACCGTGATATAAAGCCCCAGAACATCATGGTTGTTAAAGACGGCAGCATAAAGGTTGCGGACTTCGGTATAGCACACCTCCAAAATGAGAGCAATGCCGATGAAAATGAGACCGTGGGTTCCATTCACTATATTTCACCCGAACAGGCGAGAGGAGAGCCGGTGGATACCCGCTCGGACATCTATTCACTCGGTATCGTCATGTATGAGATGCTCACCGGCCGCCTGCCCTATGAGGGCGACTCAGCAGAAGCTATAGCCGTTCAACATATCAATGCTATGCTTACACTGCCGGGCGACATCAATCCCGATATTCCTATGCGTCTGGAGGAAATCACTCTAAAGGCTATGACTGCCGACTTAAACTCCAGATATCAGACCGCAGACGAGCTGCAGGACGATCTGGAGGCCTTCCGTAAGCATATGAATATTATGGGCGCCGACACTGCAGGGGCTAGCGGCGCCGACGCTATCGGCAAAGCCGTTAACAGAGGAAAGACTGCCGGGAAGGGCGGCAGTCTCTCCAAAAAGGAGCGCAGGGAGAGTAAAAAACGTTCGCGAAAGGTTGGCTCTTTGACAGGAGCTGCGCTGATCGGTGTTTTCCTGGTCGCCCTTGTGTTTTTTATCTGGAGCTTTTGGCTCAGAGATATTTTCTCCGAAGGCCAGCGTGTTGAGATACCGGATTTTATCGGGCAAAACAGCGATGAGATCGTCAATAGCGAGGCATATGCCGATATATTCAATTTTAAAGTGACATACAGTATCAGCCAGGACTATGAAAAAGGTGTCATTATAGACCAAAACCCCGAAGCTGGCCGCAGTGTGGTTCCGGGTAAAAACGGTTTTGATATTGAGCTTATAGTCAGCGCCGAACTTGTTATGACCGAGATACCAGACCTTATTAACCATGAATACCGTGAGGCAACAATTGAGCTTGAAAAGCTCGGCTTTGAGGTTGAGGTAGAGATTGTCGCTTCCGATACCATCACCAAGGACTATGTGGTAAGCTCAAACCCCAAGGCCGGGGAGAAGCTTCCCGCTAATTCTAAAGTATATCTTTTTGTCAGCGGCGGTACCGATATCGATGAAGTGTCTATGCCCGACCTTTCTGGCTACTCTAAATACTCGGCTGTTACGACGCTGAGTTCTCTCGGACTCAGCGTAGGAAGCATCAGCTATGTCGACAGCAATAATGACAAGGACATAGTAGTTTGGCAAAGTGTCACAGCAGGTCAGAGAATAGCGAAAGGCTCTGTTGTATATCTGCAAATATCCAAAGGCCCGCAGGCTACCCCGACTCCAAGCCCGACCCCCACTCCCACTCCCAGCCCGGCCGTCGAACCAAGCGCGACGCCGGAAGGCGTCTCTGATACGGGAGCGGAGTAGCGGATGGAAGCCCCCTTTATCTATAAGGCCCTCAGCGGCTTCTACTATGTGCGTGACGGCGAGAGGGATATTGTATGTCGTGCGCGCGGACGCTTTCGCAATGAGGGTATAACGCCTCTTGTGGGAGACTTCGTGAGGTACAGTGTTGACTTCAGCGGGAAAGGTACTGTTGAAGAAATTCTTGAGCGCAAAAATTTCTTTCAGCGTCCGGCGGTTGCTAATATAGGCTGCATGGTCGTTCTTGCAAGCGCCGTCAACCCGGTCTCCGACCCTTTCATTATCGACTGTGTCACCGCTAGAGCTGAAAATGCGGGCTGCGAGGTAGTCATCTGCATCAACAAGTCCGATCTAGACCCGGGCGAATCTTTGTATTACATTTATAAAACAACCGGCTATACGGTAATCCGAACCAGTGCAAAAAATGGGGACGGCATCCCCGAACTTCGCAGAGCCATCGCCGGCAAGGTCTGTGCCTTTACCGGCAACACCGGTGTGGGAAAATCCAGTGTTCTCAACGCTCTGTCGCCCGACCTGCACATAAAGGTCGGCGAGGTCAGCGAAAAGCTTGGACGCGGCAGGCACACCACGCGCCATGTGGAGCTTTTCCCTCTTGGAGACGGAGCATACATAGCCGATACTCCCGGGTTTTCGTCCTTTGATATTGAAAATACAGTGCTCAACCCAAAAGAAAATGTCCAATACTGCTTTATCGAGTTTTCCCCATATCTCGGCTGCTGCCGTTTTGACGACTGTGCCCACATCTCCGAGCCCGGCTGCGCCGTAATGCAGGCGGTAGCTGAGGGGAAAATCTGTGCAAGCCGCCATTCGAGCTATGTGAGGCTTTATGAGACTGCGGCGCAGCTTAAAGACTGGGAAATCAATAAGGACAAGCACTAATACAGGCCCTTCCGCGTATAATGCAGCGCGGGAGGGATTTTTATGCGAAAAAAAGGACCCAGATCACGCTATAAAAATATTGGCTGCTTTATAATCGTTCTTGGTGTTTTCGTACTTCTGGCGTTGGTTTTGCCGCCTACGTTCTGGTGGTTCATACTCGGTTCTGTATTGATCTGCGTGGGTATATGGGTGTGCAAGTGTCGCTGACATAAACAAGTCCTTTTATTCATATCATTGAACAAAGCGCTTTGGAAAGGACTGATATCATGCGATTTTCGCTCGATCGGACTGAAAGCGAATGCTTCACACCGATATATGAAAACACACTTACGGCGGAGGAAAGCGCCGAACTTGTAATCCCAGACATACGAGAGGATGTCGGAAAGATCCTCGATATCCGGGGCCAGGTCGTACTGTCGTCAAAAAAGCTCATGACTGATGCGGCTACCGTCATGGCCTCGGTATGCGCCTGCGTAATTTATCTGTCGGATAACGGAGAGAAAATCGAGTGCGTATCGGCGGAAATACCTTTTGAGATGGACATTGCAGCCGTGGGCATAGACGAGGAATCGGTCATAGTGTCCGATCTTCGGCTCTGCGATGTCGAGGTGAAGATGCTTAATTCACGCAAACTGCTTTTCCGTGCGAGGGTTTCGGCAGTTTTGAGATGCTATGCACCTGATGTCTTTTCTATATGCAACGGGCTGCCCGAAGACGTTATGGGTATGAACATCCATCTGCTGAAAAAGAGGGCTGAGCACAACCTCGTGGCAGGGCTTAGAGAGAAAACCTTCGCTATGTCCGACGAATACAGTCTCCCAAATGGCATCGACCCAACTGCAAGGCTTCTGTGTACCGAGACAGGCATATGTGTTGATGATGTAAAAATGGTTGGCAATAAGCTCGTATTCAAGGCCAGAGCCGTTACAGACGCAATATTTTTAAAAGACGGCGACTGCTCTCTTCAGCTTGGTACGTTTGAGTCCATGTTTTCCCAGATAATCGAAGTCGACAGGGAAGGGGAAGAACTGGAACCCCGCGTATCAATAGAGCTTATGTCGGCCGATTTTACCCGCCTGCCCGAGAACACCGATATGGACATCGCCGCTACGTTTCGAATCAGCGCCACGGCTGTCTGCGTTGAGAATGTGGAGTCAGATTACATAGCCGACGCTTACAGTAACTGTCGTCCGCTGGAACTTGAGGGGACCTCCGTTGAGCTTACGACCATGCTTCCGCCAAAGAAGCTGCATATTCAGCTTGAGGGCAGTCTGCCGGAAGCTGTTATGGATGCAAAGCTCTGCTACCTGTCAATTTCCGAGGCGAGTACGCTCGTAAACGGAGGCAGAATAGACATAAACGCCACGGCGCGCGGCGTGGCCGAAACAGAGGACGGCGGGTATATTCCTGTGGAGGCGGTGCTCAAAGGAGACGACGAGATTGTGCTTAGTGATGGCCAGTCTATGCGGGTTATTGAGGTGTTCTGCGGCGAAACGGAGGTCGGCCGCAGCGGAAGCCTCTCGTCTGAGGCGGTCGTCTGTGTTGAGATCACCGGCACTTATGAGATAGACACAGTTTGTGCTGTGGAATATGACGAGGAATGCTCCATAAACGACCTGCGCCCGTCGCTCACGGTGCTCTGCTCCGATTCCCATGGCGGCGATCTCTGGTCACTTGCAAAAAAGTACGGTTCAACGGTGGAGGCAATAGAAAGGGCAAATACAATTGAGGGCGAATTCTCTCCTCTGATGCGTCCGCTTCTTGTGCCTAAGGCAAAGTAAATAGGACTTGCGCAGTAACGGCCAATGTGATAAGATATTTTAGGAAATCACATGAGGAGCTGTTATAATGTCTGGACATTCCAAGTGGCACAATATTCAAAAAACAAAGGGCGCTCAGGACGCAAAACGAGCACAGGCTTTTACTAAGATCGCGCGCGAGATGATCGTTGCCGTCAAAGAGGGCGGAGGCGGAGACCCTGCGAACAATTCCCGCCTTGCCGCCGTTATAACAAAGGCTAAAGCGGCCAATATGCCCAATGACAACATAAAGCGAACTATTGAGAAGGCTCTCGGCTCCGGCAACGGCGATAATTACGAGAGCATCGTCTACGAGGGCTACGGTCCCTGCGGTGTTGCCGTAATAGTTGAAACCATGACAGACAACCGAAACCGTACTGCCTCCGAGATGCGGCACTACTTCGACAAATACGGCGGAAACATGGGCGCCAGCGGCTGCGTCTCCTGGTCTTTCGACAAGAAGGGCGTCATAGTTATCGACAATGAGGACGGGAGTATCAGTGAGGATACCGTTATTGAGGACACTCTTGAGGCCGGCGCAGACGACTGCGAGACAGAGGGATCCACATTTATTGTCTACACCGATCCCAACGCTTTTCAGGAGGTTGCCGCCGGGCTTGAAGAAAAGTACAGGTTCCTCTCCGCAGAGGTTGAGATGGTTCCGCAAAACTACATTAAGCTCTCAAACGAGGACGACATCAAGAACATGAGCAAGATGCTGGATATGTTCGAGGACAACGACGACGTCCAGAACGTATGGCACAACTGGGAAAACGAAGACTGACAATATAAACGGCAGGCACCGGATCGTGTTTGCCGTTTATAAGAGGTGCACATATGAAAAAGAAAGTAACATACATCATCATAGGCATTTTGGTGATTGCTATAGGGGTAGCCTATGCGGGCGATATACTTGAATTCTGGGACGTCAATTTCAGCTTTGCGGGATGGTGGACGCTGTTTATCATCGTTCCCGCCGTCGTGAGCATGGTATCCGGCGGCGTAACTGCCGTAAATGTAATTATTGTAGGCATAGGAGTGCTGCTTCTTTTAGGTGCGCAAAACGCACTGGCAAACGACGCGGCCTATAAGCTGATTTTCCCATTTGTAATTATTGTTTTTGGTTTTTCAATACTTCTTAAAAAAACCAAAAAACCCACTGAAAAGGTAAATAATGGTATTTTTGCGGGCAGTAGAGGAGAAAACTACTTTGCCGTCTTTGGCGGTAATACGCCGCAGTTCAAGGATGTGGACTTCCGAGGTGCAAACACATTTGCCGTTTTCGGCGGGATCGACCTCTATCTGCAGGGCGCCAAAATAAAGCGTGACTGTATGATATGCGCATATTCTATTTTTGGGGGAACGGATATCCGGCTGCCCAAGAATGTGCGGGCTGTTGTGACCAGTACGCCTGTTTTCGGATCTGTGGAGAACAAATTTGTCCCCGAAAGCGAGAGCATGAACGTCCCTACGGTATATATTAGGGCCATCAGCATATTCGGCGGAATCGACATTAGATAGTAAAGTAAAACAGAGCAAAAGCGCCTCAGAAGAGGCGCTTTTTTGCTCTGTTTTACGGAATCCTATAATCCCAATAGGAACACGTTTGCATCCGTTGCGAAGTTGTAAACACTATAGCAGACTAAAACCTCGTCTATAGAGTTTTCTCTGATGAAGTTCCGTATGGATGACTGCATGAACTGGGTCTTATAGTAACGCAGGTCGATAAAATAAATCTTTGAAAAGCTGTTCTGAAGAAACGGTGCAAGACTGTCCATATAGCTGTCTCTCACAACAAGGAGGGTGGGGGCGTCTGTATTTCCGGTCTCGACTGTTATTAGTGGTGTTATTCCGCCCATGAACATGGAATACTTGTCTTTCTTCTCAAGGCAACCGTAATCATACAGTTCGGTCTTTACGGCTTCGCCCTCAGAGTAGTTCAGAACGGTGGTCGCCTCGTCCTGTTCAGCAAAAATCTCTATTGTATCCGGCTTAACCCAATTTATACCGGACTTTGAGTATACAGTGCCGAAGAACTCATCGGTGACGGTTCTGCGGTCGAAAGCCGTTAGGGGAGAGTGCCCCAGCCCCATGGCATCCATCAGGGAGGTGTAGCCGTAATACGCGCCAAGGCTTGTCCAGTGGTGATCCGTTCTGTAGAAGATGTACTCATCTGAGTGTGACTGAAGAGCACTGTATATATCTACGTTTACGGCCCCGGAGTTTTCATAGCAAAAGTTTATTACGTCCTTTTGACTGTCGTTGGGGGCGTTTTTAGGAAGGAGACTGGAGTGGATTTCGGCCGCTCCGGGTATAAGCGCGAAATATACCGGCACATCCGCGCTCTCCGACAGGGTTCTGACGGCATCTATGTTTTTCTCAAGCTGTGCCGGATCAGGCGCTTTGTAGGCTTCAATAAGGGTGTCGTCTTCGCAGAGATACACACCCTTGTTTTCTTTTTTACCGGTCAGAAGTTCGCTGCGGGCCTTGACTGTTATCCACCTGTCGCGCAGGGGAAACTGATCTGTTATATAGCTCTCAAATTTTTGAGTGAACTTACCGGAAAAGAGGTTTTCGAGGGTAAACTGCGGCGCCTGTGTCAGCTTGCGGTTTTCCTGTTCAGAGAACAGAACGTCCGGCATAGCAAGAAACAGAGCTAAGAATACGGAAATAAGAGCTGTAAACAGCAGAATTTGTATCCATTTAGAAGTTTTTGTCATATTATTGCACCTCAAAAACGGAAATAAAGGAAGGGGTTGTAACTGGAGTCCACAAGATATGCCGTGGGTATGAGAAGCCCTGCTACAACAAGAACCGGAGCCGCCACCGACCGGACCTTTTCGGGAAGCCTGTTAAAGAGATTTTTTAGAAGGGGAGTGGAGGCTATCACGCAGACTATGAGCATAACAGCGAAAGCTTCAAGGTAGTATGCGTCAGTTGAAGTGAAGAAGCCGCCCTCGGCAAATCCAAACATGGACTTGTAATAGCTGCTTACTTCAGCAAGAGAGTCAAGCTGGAAAAGCACCCAGCCGCAGATTGCGACAATCATTGTGTAGATGTGGCCGATGAAATTCGGGGCACGGTCAAGCGCCTTGAGCAGCCAAAGCTTTTCGATTATCAGGAACAGAGCGTAGTACATGCCCCAAAGCATGAAGGTCCAGTTTGCACCGTGCCACAGACCTGTCAGCGCCCAGACAATGGCTATATTGAGAAGTTGTCGGTATTTGCCCCTGCGGTTGCCGCCCAGAGGAATATATACATAGTCACGGAACCAGGTTCCGAGGCTTATGTGCCAGCGCCTCCAAAATTCGGTTACTGTTTTGGAAATATAGGGGTAGTTAAAGTTCTCGAGAAATTCAAAGCCGAGCATACGCCCCAGACCTATGGCCATATCGCTGTAGCCGGAAAAGTCAAAGTATATCTGGAAGGTAAAGGCGATGATTCCGATCCACGAGCCGACGACTGTAAGCTCTGTTGTGGGCATAGCGGAATAGGTGTCCCAAAGGACGCCTATATTGTTGGCGATCAGCACCTTCTTTGCCAGGCCAATGGTAAAACGTCTCACACCGCTGGAGAACTTATCGGCAGAATGCACGCGGTAGTCGAGCTGCTCGGCAACGTCCCTGTATCTGACTATAGGGCCGGCGATAAGCTGGGGGAAAAGGGCTACGTAGGTGCCGAAACTGATAAAGTTCTTTTGTACGCGAGTATCTCCGCGATACAGGTCGATGGGGTAGGACATTGTCTGGAAGGTATAGAAAGATATGCCTATAGGAAGCGCCAGACCCAGAGGGGCCACTATTTCTGTACCCACAATCTGGTTAATAGTGGCTGCAAAGAGGTCAAAGTACTTGAAAAAAGCGAGTAGAGCAAGGTTTATGACTGTATTGAATGTAAGAAAGTTTCTGGCTTTCCGCTGGTTCGTATCGCGGTACTTGTCTATCATGATAGCGTTTATATAGTTGATGGATATTGAAAACAGCATCAGAGCTATATAAACAGGTTCACCCCAGCCGTAGAAGACCAGATTTACAATAAAAAGCCAGAGATTGCGCCACTTAAGCGGACTGATATAATAAACTGCAAGTACAACAGGCAGATAAATGAACATGAAAAGTAAGCTGGAAAAGACCATAAGGATTTATCCTCCGGAAGATAATGGGGAAGCAATTAAAAATATTCTACAGGATTGGACAAATAATTGCAACAGAGTTATTTGCCTTTTTTATCATCCTTTTCTGGGTGGAAATTCGCAAGCGGATTTGCCTCTGCAGCGGTTCGAAGCTCGGAGCTGTCAATGTGGGTGTAGATCTGCGTGGTGTTAAGGTGCTCGTGTCCAAGAACCTCCTGAAGCGTTCGTACGTCAACGCCGTTCTTCAGCATAAGGGTAGCAGCTGTATGGCGGAGCTTATGCGAGGAATACTGTGTGGGATCAAGCCCCGCTCGAAGAAGGTTTTTCTTTACCATGCTGTGAACCATTTCACGGGATATTCTTGTACGGCGGTTTGAGACAAATAATGCGGGCTCGTGTTCGGGCACCATTGTTTTACGTACTATAAGCCAGCTCTCGATTGCCTCTGTTGTAGATTTATTTAGGTATACAATACGCTCTTTGTCACCCTTGCCGACAATGCGGAGGTTATCTCCGTGATAGTCTCTCACGTTCAAACCGACAATTTCAGAAATACGCAGACCGCAATTCAGAAAGATGCAGACGATGCAGTAATCGCGTTCACGGTTTTTCCCGTCTACAGAGCTCAGAAGCCTCTGGCTCTCTTCGAGATTGAGGTAGCGGGGCAGAGACTTAGGCGTTTTCGGTGAGTCCAGATCTGCGACGGGGTTATTTGCAATAAGTTTTGCCTTTACAGTGAGATATTTGTAAAAGCTCTTAATACTTGCAATTTTTCTTGCACGGCTTGTGGCTGTTAAACCGTATTCCTTGTTGCGGCTGTTCTGGTTGACAACGCGGTCACGGGCGAGAAAGGTGAGGTAATTGTAGACCTCCTCAAGGGTTACAGCGCCTACGAAGTCCAGATTAACGTCCATAATAGATATGTCGTCAAGTTCGGTACCGCGCGGAACGATGCTGCGTTCAATCTTTAGAAAACGGAAGAAAGTACGCAGATCAAAAAAATATTCATCGACGGTTGCTGAGGAATGACCCTTGATAGTTTCGTGGTACATTAAAAATTCTTTTAATATGTTCGGGCATTCGCTGCGATAATCCATTAGAAAACACCTCGTGTATAGAGCTTATCACATTTTGGCAGGGCAGTCTATAATAATATACCCCAAATTAAACAAAATTTTTATTTTGTTTAATTTGGGGTAGAGGGCGAAGTCCAGAATTCATCCAAAGACATGTATTTCTCAATTCGTTATCATAATCGGTCTATTCTTAACCGCTGATCATTTTCTTACTGCATTTCTCCCTGTGACTAATGCGAAGATACCTAAGCCCTGAACATCTCCAAAGAAGTACGTCCACACCAGGAGCAATGAGCGGGAATGTAACTACGGTCATCAAACTGCGGTATCTTGTTTGCACCTCAATAAAAAAATGTGCGCCAAAGTATGCGAGAGCAATAAGCACAAGCAGTGTATACGGCTCACGTATACGCTTTTTCTTTAGCACGGCGAGTGCTCCCGCGGCTGCCAGCAGGTTTGCCCAGAAGTAATATCCTCCGGCAAATTTATTTACTCTTTCTATTGTATTATATAGTGCGGCAGGTCCTCCCGGAAGTCTTGTTTCGGAATAGACATTTTCGGTGAAAGCCCAGTATGTTGGCTCGTATGAACCCCACATTGTAAGTGATTTCCTGTATATAAGCTTCAAAAAGTGCGGGAGGCTTATATGTACACGCTCCTTAAAAAGTTCTTTGTTTCCAGGAAGCCTGTCGGTACTCTGACCGAATACGGCCTGCTCGTCCTCGGCATTATACACTCCTTCGGATTTTTCGTTAAGCCCGACAATAAATTTCCACTCCGGTACATTGTTTGTCAACCCGTAATCATTAAGTCCGCTCATTTTTACGGCTGCGGATAAGCTGAAACTAAACACAAAATAAACTGCAATGAAGACCGTCGCTCGGACTACAAGCTGCCTGGGTTTGCCCCTGCGGACGATGACCCAAGTGAAGACTCGTATTATGGCATATACCAAAACGGCCAAAATCATTATAATTCCTACAGGGCGCATCGCGTTGCTGAGCGCCAAAAGCAAGCCTGCTGCAGCGCTTTTCATGACTCTAATTTTGCTGTTATTAGTTGGGGACGTATAGACATATACGGCAGACAGCATAAGAAATTCCGAAATATGCTGATTGGTCAGAACTGATACCAGAATAAATGATCCGGGATACAGGAGAAACATAACTCCTGCCGTCCTCGCTCCGCGCTCGGAGGCAAAGCGTCTAGCAATTTTGTAAATCAGGAGATTCGTAAGCGCTGAAAACAGGCAGTTCGTCAGCTTGAAAAAAACGATATTTGCACCGAAGAGCCTGATGAACAGGGCCATCCATGCCACAAATGCACTTTGGTAGGGCCAATAGAGGAAATATTTTTCCGAGGTCATTACATTGACCCCATGCGCCAGGTTTTCTGCGGCATTATACAATACGTAAAAATCTGACGTGGGCAAAGTGTCCACCGCAAGAGCAAAACTGGTCTTAAGAAGGAATGCCGCGGTAAACAGGAAGACACCGAAGTGCCTGCGACCGAGCCGACTCCGGCTGGCTACAGAGATGAGGGCGGCGAGAAACAGCAGCGCCGCCGCCATATATTTTACCATATTAATTAACTGTATTTCACGCGTGAGATTTATAACAGACATCAGCCCAATGAACACTGACGTCACGCAAAAGCATATACACACGAACGCTGTTAATCTGTTTGACCTTACCGCTTCAAGATTGTTCATAATGTTAAGAACCCTAACAATAGATATTAGATATTGTAAAAAAATTTAGGTTGATTTACTCTTACTTACCGACGCAGAATCTCTCAAATATTCTTGCTGTAACGTCGTCGCGGACCGTTTTGCCAGTCAATTCTCCAAGAGCGCTCAGTGAGTTTTCAAGCTCTGTCAATATGATGTCCGGGGTGTGGTCGTCCTCAAGAGACTGTAGTGCAGACCTGAGAGATATGAGCGCTCTTGAGACGGCGTCCGCATGACGGCTGTTGGTCAAAACCTCGCCTGCCGGGGCATGCGGCAGCGGGAACATCTCCGCAACAGTTTCCTCAAGAACGTCAAGGCCGGTTTTGTCAATTGCGGAAACACTACACACAGTATCAAAACTTTCCTGAATTTCATTTTTTTCAATTTTTTGCGGCAAATCACATTTGTTAATCACTGCAATTGATTTCGCCGCGGATTTTGCCATGAGTATCGCGTCTTCATCCTCTCCGGTAAGGGCGGCTGAACCGTCGAACACGGCCAGGACCAACTCAGCCTGTCTGGCGGCGCTAAACGCTCTTTCGACGCCGATTTTTTCAATAGGATCGTCTGTACCGCGCAGACCTGCCGTGTCGGCCAGACAGAGCCTGACACCTCCCAGTGTTACGCTTTCTTCAATAATGTCGCGTGTTGTACCCGGAATTGAGGTTACAATTGCCCTGTCATAGCCTAAAAGCGCATTGAGAAGAGAGGATTTTCCGGCATTGGGGCGGCCAACAATTGCTGCGCGAACTCCGCTTTTCATGACTTTTCCGCGCTCAAATGAACGCAGAAGCTCGTCAAGGGACTTTTCGGAATTTTCAAATACTTCCCTGTATTTTTCTATCTCAAATTCGTCTATATCCTCGTCCGGATAGTCGAGAACGGCATGGTAGTGTGACATTATGTCAACCAGCTGAATATATATTGCGTCTATTTTTTTGAAAATCGCACCGCCCAACTGTCCCGCTGCATTTTTGGCCGCTTCCTCAGTTTCAGACTCTATCAGGTCTATGACAGCCTCCGCCTGAGTGAGATCCATTCGTCCGTTGAGGAATGCGCGCTTCGTGAATTCTCCAGCCATAGCCTGTCTGGCGCCTTTGGCAAAAAGGGCTTCAAGTGCGAGCCTGAGGACTGTGGGGCTGCCGTGACATTGCAGCTCAGCGGTGTTTTCGCCTGTATAGCTGTTCGGCGCGCGGCTTATTGTGCAAAGGCAGTGGTCTATGACATCTCCCCTCTCGCCGCGCAATTGTCCCAAAACGAGCGTTCTGTCCGGCTTTTCCCTCAGCTTTTGACCGCTATTGGGAAAAAATACCTTCTCTGCGATATCTATTGCCCTGTCACCGGATAATCTTATTATTCCAATAGCTGAAACAACACTGCCGCTGGCGATTGCGGCGATAGTATCGGACATATTCGCACTTCCTTTTAGTTTAACAGCCGCCCCGCTTAGTATCGACGGGGCGGCTGAATGAGTTTATCGCAAAGTAAACGAAATTCGAGCTTCGCTTTTGAACATTCGCGTCATAATTGCCGCGACCTCGCTTCGCCTGATGTTTTCAGAGGGCTTGAAATCACCGTTTGCGGTGGAGCCGTTGAGTATGCCGGCACGGTAGAAAGTATATATTGCGGCCGCGTTGGCATCAGAGGTTTTCACATCGGGAATTGAATTGTCGGGAACGCTGTTTATGGCGCTGTATTCCCCGGCAGGCATTGTGCGGTAAAATATTGACACATACTCTGTACGTGTTATTTTGGCGTCGTAGTTGTCGTATGTGTGGGTGATGAGGCCGTTTTTGAGCGCATAGCTTACATAGCTGTCATACCAGGCGGGAGAGCCGTTTGTAAGAGTGACCGCGCCTTCGTTATACAGCTGATGTATACAGGCTGCAAGCTTGATTGCCTCACAGACAGAGAGGTTTGCTTCGGGGTCAAATATTGTGGGGCTGCGTCCGTCAATCAGCTTTCTCTTAACGGCATAGACCACGTCGCTGTAATACCAGCTTCCCTCATTGACATCGGAAAATGTTGGAAGGCTGCCGCCGGTAACACTGCCGAATGTTAAGACCTTTGATTTCGCGGTGACGGTCACTGTAGCGTTTGAGTTCTCCGCCGCCAAATACTGGTGCATTGCTGACAGTGTTTGGCCGGAGGAAACGGTGCTCCCGCTGGTGAGGTCTATAACTGTGCCTGTACAGGAGCTGAGCTTTGCGCTGCCGGACAGCAGCAGTAAGCCGCTGCCCTCTTTTAGGGACAGGCCCTCACCGCTCTCGATGAGCATAAAGGTCTTGTCTGAAACAGGAGATTTTTTTGCCTGCTCCAGCTTATATTTGAGAACCTGCATTGACTCCGACAACAGCTTCTTAGGATTTGACATAGCCATAGGCGGATAGCTGTTGTCGATATAGCTTTTTGTTATGAGCGGATCGTCCGCGCTGCCGGCGGTAGCCGCAAGGGCAAAGCCGCTGCAAATTGTGCACATAAGGCAGGAGATGACAGCGAGGGAAATAAATTTATTTAGTTTCATATATTCCTCCAGTTACTTTTTGGAGCCGGGGCTTGATAAGTAGTAGCTCAATGTCAGCAAACTGTCTGAAAAATGTATGTTTTCAACCTGTATGTCGTCCTTGTCAAAGTCCAGATCGGTGTTAGTGAAATTCCATATTGCTCTGACGCCCGCATCCCTAACGGTACCGGCCATCTCCTTTGCAACGGGCTTGGGAACCGTAAGAACGGCTATATCCGCGGGATTTTCTTTTAGCCACGGACTGATATTGGCGCTGTCCATAACAGTAATTCCGGATACGACGGTGCCGATTTTTTCGGGACTTGTATCGAAAGCGGCCGTGAGCTTAAAACCTATCTCCTCGAACTTCATGTTTTCCATAAGTGCATGTCCCAGGTTACCGACGCCGACAATAACAACGGAATAGTGTTCGTTCATGCCCAAAATACGTGCGATTTGATCGCGAAGCTCCGCAACACGGTATCCGTATCCCTGCTGACCAAATTCGCCAAAACAGCTGAAATCCTGCCTGATCTGCGAGGGGGTCAGACCCATCTGGCTGCCCAGTTCGTTTGAGGATATTCTGTCGACTCCGTGATAAAGTAAATCTTCCAGCTTACGCAGATACATCGGCATGCGTCTGATTACGTTGTTTGAGATACGATTCCTTTTCATTATTACTTCCTTCCGGTATATTAACAAGGCTTTTACCACAAAATCTTTTTTGTTATAATATCACATCTGATCAAAACAATCAATAGCGTCAAATCCGGATATATTGACATTTTTTGCGGATAGTATATAATGATTTTATACGATTAAATCCTTGCTTTTGATGATTTTTTTGAAAGGAATATCTTTTATGAGCGAAAATACAGGTGCTAAAGAAATGCCCGAAATCAAGATAAAAAGGGCGCTGAAAAAGCCGGATACCCTTCCCCCGCACGATGATACCAGCGTCAAAAAAATAATCGGCGTGGTAAGCGGTAAGGGCGGAGTGGGCAAATCTCTCGTCACTTCCCTGCTGGCTGTCAACATGAACAACCACGGCTTCCAGACCTCCATTTTGGATGCGGATATTACAGGCCCCTCGATTCCGCGCGCTTTTGGTCTCTCCGGCCAGCCCGTGACTGTCGGGGACGCGATGCTTCCACTGAAGAGCGAGGGCGGCATAGACATCATGTCCATCAACTTTCTTCTCAAAAACGACACCGAGCCTGTCATCTGGCGTGGCCCTGTCATAAGCGGCGCCGTTTCCCAGTTCTGGACGGATGTTATCTGGGGCGAGCAGGAGTTTATGTTCATTGATATGCCCCCAGGAACCGGCGATGTTGCGCTGACCGTATTCCAGTCCATCCCTATCGACGGTATTATCGTCGTCACCTCTCCCCAGGAGCTCGTCGGGATGATCGTTGAAAAGGCCGTCAACATGGCGGATAAGATGAACATACCCGTTCTCGGCATCGTAGAGAACATGAGCTATGCCGTCTGTCCAAAATGCGGCGAGAAGATCAACATATTCGGCGAGAGCCATCTCGAGGAGACCGCCGAAAAATTCGGCATTAAAACCTTCTGCCGTTTACCCTTTGATTCCCGCCTTGCCGAGATGTGCGACAACGGCACAATAGAAGATTTCCCAGAGGACAATCTCCACTCAATGGTCAAGATGCTCAGAAACCTAATCCCGCCGACCTGCGGAATCTAATTTTAATATTGAAGATTTTAATATTGGAGACCGGCTCTTTTTATAAGAGTCGGTCTTTTTATGCTCTATATAAATACGAACTGGACAAGGAGCATATAGCAGACCGTTCCCGCTCCTATGCTGAGAAGGTTGTTTCGTTTCCAGAGATGGAGCAATACGACCACTGCGGCGGAAATCACCTGAGGCAGTATGCTGTTTGCCGAGCTGAAGTCGACATCCTTGAGACAGTATATGATGAGTATTGCCATGACTGCGGGCGGCAGTACCTCGCCCAGATAGCGGACAATCGCAGGAGGCTTGTCGCGTGTGCCGAAAAGAACAAATGGGACAAGGCGCGTGGCAAACGTGCAGGCGGCTGTGACAGCCACCGTCAGTATAGCAAACAAAATCGGGCTCATTTAGCCGCCCCCTTTCTTTTGAAAGAGAGCTGTCGGTACATCGTGAGCACCGCCACGGTCGTCACAAGAGCGGGCAGGATGAAATTTGATGGGTCAAATATCAGAAAGCAGATTATGCCGCAGACAGCTCCGACAATTGCAGGCATGTGGTTTTTCGCGGCAATCCACTGTTCGACAAATATAACTATAAACAGCGCTGTCATGGCAAATTCGACGCCGGATGAATTAAAGGGTATGAGCTGGCCTATGAGCGCTCCCAGAGCGGAACCTGCGATCCAGTAAATTTGGTCGAAGAGCGCTATCAGGAAAAAGACCTTTTTTTCGTCTGCATTTCCAGGGACGGCGGTCGAGCAGAGCAGAGAATATGTCTCATCGGTGAGGGAAAAAATCATATAGGGATAGAGCTTTCCCATGCGCTTGAACTTTTCGATGAACGAGAGGCCGTAAAACATATGGCGGCTGTTGATGGAAAGCTGCATGACGGCGGTAGTAAAAAGTCCCGCCCCTCCGGACAAAAGGCCAACAAGCGCAAACTGCCCGGAACCTGTGTATACGAACATGCTGATAAATATTGCCCAGATAAAGTTGTAACCGGCGCTTTGGAGCATCAGCCCAAAGGCCGTACCCAGAAACAGATACCCGAAAAGCACCGGAACGGTACGTCTGAACGCAAAGCTCATTTCTTCTTTCAATTGCGTACCATACCTTTCACATGACCGCGTATTTCCCGGGAATATAGCTCTCGCCGCTCCAGATTACAAGGATACAGCCGTTTTGGACGGATACGGACGACGGCAGCCCCATAAATTCGTTGCTGACGCCCAGAGGGTAATCGTTGGTCAAAGTAGCGTCTGTGAGCGGGTATTTGAGTCCTTTAAGATACACTCCCCTGCTCTGACTGCCGAGGCTGAAGACTGATACATAGCCTGAAAGACTGTCTTCAAAACAGATCCCGCCGTTTTTTATTACGGTACAGACATGTCCGCAGCCCACAAGATAGCCGCGCGATCCGTTTTCGGCGATATATTTGAGTGTCTGTATGTTGGCGAAGCTGTGGTCAAAGCGGCCACCCATGCCGCCGTATATGACGATTGTGCCGGCACCGACGTACAGCGCCTGACGCACCGCCAGCATTGTGTCGGTGTCATTTTTTTCAGGACCTGTCGCCCAAACGTTTTCACCGGGCGGGACATGGCCCAAGGAGTCAAAATCACCCATAATCAGATTCGGCGAGATCCCGGCATCTCTGAGATGTCCGAGTCCGCCGTCCGCAGCTATGATCAATGCGCCGTCCGGCACATAAAGCTCGGTGCCGGACATATCTCCTGCACCTACTATAATACAGATATCTTTCATTTTAGAAGAAGCTCTTCGGTTTGTCTGAGCTGCTCGGGTGTGTTGACCCCAATAAGCTCACTGCCAAGCTCTCTTTTGCAGATACCGATGGGCAGCCCGCGCCTCATCAGGAGGAGAGGCGCGTCGGTGAGGTAATATTCGCCCTGCGCGTTGTCGTTTCCGAGTTCACTGAGAACGTCTCTGAGCTGCTGTGCGTCAAATACATATACTCCGCTGTTGAGCTCTCTGATGTTCTTCTGCTCCGGCGTGGCGTCCTTGTCCTCCACCATCCCGCAGAAGCTGCCGTCATCGCCGCGCAGGATACGGCCATAGGGCAGGTCTATGTCCGATGTGCCGCTTAAGATAGTGCAGACGTTATTTGAAGACATGTGAGTATCTATGAGTGCAAGATAGGTTTCGCGCTTTAAAAGGGGCATGTCGCCGCAGCATATAAGCAGAGCGCCGTCATAGTCCTGAAGGGCTGTGAAAGCCGCCATTACGGCATGACCTGTGCCCAGCTGCTCTCTCTGTTCTGCGAAGGTATAGCCTTTGAAGGCCTCTATGACGCGCTCTTTTTTGTACCCGACGACAATAACGAAGTCCTCCGGAGAAATGAAGTCCAGAGCCTTCAGCACATGGGCTAGGAGAGGCTTGCCGGCGGCCTCGCGCATGACCTTAGGCAGGCTTATGCCCTCGGTCTGGAGCCTTGTACCCTTCCCTGCCGCGAGAACTACGGCCTTGAGCTTTTTATTATTCAATGCAGTTTCCTCCAATCGGTTAACCTCTATATTTATATTGATGTCTCACGCAAGGCCATAACGAAAAATTTGTTTGCTGTGAGATACTGAAGCACGGATGTCAGCAGCTCGACACTGTTTTCAGCCGAAGAAAAGCAAAGGCTGCCGCTGTTTTGCGTGAGGTCCAGTCTGGTCTCTATATCGTTAAATGAGCTAACGCCCGGTGTGATGTAGTAGTCGGCATTAAAATATGCCAAGGCGTTGCTTTCGGCATACTCTTTACACTCAGTTTCAGTTGAGGACGGTGACGATACTATGGTAGGCACAAACTGTGCCGCCAGAAAGATTGCGTCTGAGGCGGCGGTTATATCCTCCGACGGAGTCCCCGAGCTGTATATTCCAATGCTGTGTCCTGAGCCTGCGATTCTGCGTACGGTATCCGGATCATTTTTGGCGTCCTCAGCCGTGAGGAAAAAGCAGCCGCTCAGACCGTAGCGGTCAAAAGTATCGAGCAGCTTGCCGGATGGCAGACCGATAAAAGACAGAGTTATCACGGCGCTGCGCTTTTTGATAGGGGCTTTTGGAGTTTCGGTGGCCGGCGGCTCGGTATTTTCGCTGTATCCATAGTATTCGTTATAGCGGCATTGCATCAGCGTAGTCGCCGCATTCAGGAACAGGCTGTCCGAAAGGACTTCGGAGCCGCTCTTCAGTCGAAGGATGTCGCCATAGCCCTTGCCGCTTATGTATGAACAGCTAAGACCAAAATAATTGCAGGTCCATTCCACGGGGACATATGTCACCCCGTTGCGATAGACTGCAGATGCCTGATATTCCTCCATATTGGCGTTATAGGCATTTCCGGCATCCATGTTGAAGAGGACCAGTTTAGAGCTGTTGTAGAGCTGTGCGGTGAGCTCGGAGGGAAAGTAGCTGTAGTATATGCCGAAGTATGCAAAAACACGCGCAGAGACGTAAGGTATGCCGCTGTAATATACCGGAGAGAGCGGCAATTCAAGCAGTGTATCATCGGTAGATGTGAAGCAGACTCCCGTGCTGTCTGCACCAGCGGAGATGGATAGACATAGTAGAAAAGCGGTGACAAAAAAAGTCGTTATATATCTTTTCAGCCATTTTTTCATAGCCACACCCCACAAAAGTTATTAATGGTCTTTTATGGCATTTTATCACAGACTGCCGATGTAGGCAAGACCGGACGCTATAAATAGCCTGTGTCGATTTTGAAAAGATACGCGGTTTTGCGCAATAAAAAGGTGTTGACAAAGGTATTATTTCATTGTACAATAGCGGAGCGCTTGTGGCCCAGTAGTTCAGTTGGTTAGAACGCCAGCCTGTCACGCTGGAGGTCGACGGTTCGAGCCCGTTCTGGGTCGCCACACGCTGCTGTAGCTCAGCAGGCAGAGCACATCCTTGGTAAGGATGAGGTCCGCAGTTCGAATCTGCGCAGCAGCTCCAAAAAAGTCCCGTAGTTTCAATGACTACGGGACTTTTTACTTTGCTCCCATATATGGCGCTTAATGGGCCTCTACTGTATATCGTTATACCTCTGTTTTGTGAGATCATCGGCAATTAAACCGACCAATATATCATTGAGCGCTTTGTTTTCAACCCAGGATTGGGTGAAGCTATAAGTTGAGCTGGGAGTTCGGAACACTATTTTATCAATAGGGTTTGTTTCTTCTTCTTTGTCCTGATTATCATTAATAATCATTGTCATATCTCCTTCATATTGGACATTGCAAGGGTTTCGGACCTCGGAGGCTGGACTTTTCAGTCTGGATCAGGCTCATTGATCTCCAAATAGAATATAACCATTTATACGCTGGAAAATACGGTATTGGCTAATTTGTAAGTTATAACAATGGCATACAACAACTGGCTGAAAACCTCAAGTAAAACAAATAAAAGAAGAGCCGTACCAAAATAGGCTCTTCTTAATCATTAATCAGCTGTACATACCGTTTACCGACATATAATTGTATATGCGCTCGCCGTGCTGCTGCTCTTCCTTCTGTATGTGGTTAAGGATATCGCGAATGGCGGGGTCAGCGAACTCAAAAATGCAGGTGTTGTATGAGGAGGATACATGCTTTTCCGTGGAGAGTGCGTCGGAACATAGATATGAATCTTTCTGTTTATCCTGCGGTGAGCAGGAGCTTGGCTGGATTGTTTGCTGCGTGGTCTGCTGTTGTCCGCCGCCCATCTGCGGAATGGTTCCGGATGCGATTTTATCCAGAGTCTGCAGATGCTGCTGCTCGGTCTGCCCCAACTGATTGAAAAGGTCTTTGAGCTGACAGTCGCAGGCGTCGGCCGAGTATTTCCCATATTTTTCAATACAAATTTGTTCCTGAGACCGCATGTCTTTTAGCAGCATTGTTTCTTTTTGGGTCAAATTCATAAAATCACCTCGAGTCTATTATCTGAAAAACCCGGGCTTTTATGCAAAAAAACGGGAGCATATCAAAATTGAGGGCTTTTTACTTCTTGTCAGATGACACCCTTTAAAACCAGAATTACGAGTGCACATGTCGCAAGCAGCAAGAACCCTAGCAGTACCATGCCCTGAGTCCTGCTTTTATTCGGAGCGGAGTCCTCGACAACTTGCCCGATTAGCTTTGTCTTGCGCAGAGCGGTGACAATGGGCTTGTATATGAGAAGCGTCAGACCCATGTTTATTGCTCCTTTCAGCAGATTAAAAGGCAGAAATACCGGAATCAGCATGGCGGCAATATCAGCTCTTGTTGTATCCATATAAAGCGGCGTGATAAGGTAGTTCCAGAGGAGCATGAGCGCGGTCATCATAATAACGCCGTAGATTAGACCTGTCACAGCACCTGAGAGAGTGCGTTTCTTTTTGTAGACAGCCGCCGCTGTGCACGCAAAGGCACAGGTGGAGAGCACGTTCATAAGAAGCCCAATTGGGCCGGTTTGACTTACCGTTAGCATTTCGATGACAGAAACTATCAGTGAAATTATAAACGCCGATATGGGACCGTAGATAAAGCCCGCAATGACAATGATGACATCCTTCGGATCGGTTTTCAGAAACGGGACGGCGGGTATCAGCGGAAAGCGTCCCACCAGCATTACGACAAAGGCTATAGCAATAAACATAGCGTAGGCAGTGATCTTTTTGGTTTTTGTGTTCGACATAAGTACTCCTCCAAATAAAAAATGCGTCTGAACAAAAACATTCAGGCGCAAAGAAATTTAAACCGACCCACAAAAAGCCAGCAGAAGAAGTATCGGGGAAAAGAGCCGATATAAAACTACTTCTCTCATCCAGACTTTAACTGTCGGTATCGGAATTTCACCGATTCGGCAACTTGCGTTGTTTGCGGACTGTACCGCCGGTAGGGACTTTCACCCTGCCTTGAAGTATTTTTGTTCAATTGAATGACTGTATTATAGCATTTCTTTTGGAAATTGCAACAGATTTTTCGATAATGTACGATTTTCTACAAAAAGTTTTTTGACAGCTCTGCATAATCATAGTAGACTCTAAAGTACAGAAACGCGGAGGAAATTATGTACGATAAGAATACAAGCTGCTGTTTTACAGGTCACAGGCCGGAAAAGCTGCCGTGGGGATACAACGAGAGCGACCCCCGCTGTCTCGACCTGAAAGAGCGCATCTTTGCAGCTGCCGAGGCCGCCTATCACTCCGGTACCAGGCATTACATATGCGGCATGGCTGCGGGCTGCGACCTGTATTTCTGCGAAGCCATTATCGAGCTTCGCTCCTGGCACGATGACATTACGCTTGAAGCGGCCATACCCTGGTCAGGACAGTCGGGCTCCTGGTCGATGCCGCTTCGTAGACGTTATGACCGACTTGTTGAGGACTGCGACTGCTATACTCTGGTTCAGGAGCACTACACGCCGGAGTGTCTTATGAAGCGCAACCGCTATATGGTGGACAGCTCCTCCCTCTTGATTGCCGCCTATAACGGTAAGCCCGGCGGTACAATGAAAACCATGCTCTATGCCATGCGGCAGGGCATTGAAATAACAGAGCTGCCCATTGAGTAGGAATAAATAAACAGCTCCGCCTTTTGGCGGAGCTGTTTATTTATTCCTCGGACTCCTCCCAGTTGCGGGCGCGTTCAACTGCGCGTTTCCACTTTGAGTGGTACTCCGAAGCACGGGAGATATCCATTTTCGGCTTGAACAGGCTGCCGCACTGCCAGATGTCCTCAATATCTGTTATGTCGTGCCACAGGCCTGCGGCAAGGCCCGCAAGAAATGCCGCGCCCTTTGCTGTGGTCTCGACCACTATGGGGCGCTGTATGTCACGCCGGAGCAGGTCGGCCTGAAACTGCATCATAAAGTCACTGACCGAAGCGCCGCCGTCAACACGAAGAACCTTGACCTCACCTGCGTCCGCCTGCATAACATCCAGCAGATCCTTGACCTGAAACGCTATACTCTCTAGTACGGCGCGGGAAATATGCGCTCTCGAGCTGCCCCGTGTAAGCCCGAGAATGGTGCCTCTGGCGTACATATCCCAGTAGGGCGCTCCCAGACCCGTAAACGCGGGAACAAAGTACACTCCGCCGTTGTCGGGTACCGATTCCGCAAGTATGTCTACATCGTGCGGAACCTCAATTATTCCAAGCTCGTCACGCAGCCATTTGATGGCGGAGCCGGCGTTAAAAACGCTGCCCTCCATGGCATATGTAGTTCTGCTGTCTATACACCATGCAACACTTGTGACGAGTCCGCTGGCGGACATGACCGGCTTGCCGCCGACATTCAGGAGCGTAAAGCAGCCGGTGCCGTAGGTGTTCTTTGCCTGACCCCTTTCTATACAGCCCTGACCCAGCAGCGCCGCCGCCTGGTCTCCCGCGCTTCCGCATACTGGGACCCCCTCAAGCGTTTCTATTCTATTTATACCCTTTGCCACCCTGCCGTATATCATAGAGCTTGGTACGGGCTCGGGAAGTATGCTGAGCGGTATGTCAAGACGCTTTAGCAGTACGTCATCCCACCTGAGCGCAGATATGTCAAAAAGCATGGTGCGGGAGGCGTTGGAATAGTCTGTCACATGCGCTTTGCCGCCCGTGAGGTTCCATATCAGCCAGCTGTCCACAGTGCCGAACAGCAGGTCTCCCCTTTCGGCCCTTTCCCTCGCCCCGGCAACATTGTCCAGTATCCACTTTATCTTTGTACCCGAAAAATAGGCGTCGATGAGAAGTCCCGTCTTGTCGCGGACATAGCCTGCAAGCCCCTCGTTTTTCAGCTCGTCACACAGTCCGGCTGTACGCCTGCACTGCCACACGATGGCGTTGTATACCGGCATCCCTGTGTTTTTGTCCCAGATAACGGTCGTTTCACGCTGGTTGGTAATGCCTATTCCGGCTATGTCCTTGGGAGAAAGGCCGCTTTTTTCCATGGCCTCGGCGAGCGCGGAGAACTGGGAGTTCAGTATGTCCATGGGATCGTGCTCGACCCATCCGGGTTTTGGATAGTGCTGCTCAAACGGGTGCTGGGCCATGCTTTTGATTTGTCCGTCCTCGTCAAAGATTATAGCTCTGGAGCTTGTGGTACCCTGATCAAGAGCGATAACATATGCGCTCATATAACCTCTCTCCCCTTTTTTGTTGACTTATCATTATACTGGAACTAAAATATACATATAAATATCTCACTAATAATAACACATATAGGGGGACATTGTCATGCCTGTTTTGGATGAATTTTACTTTGACTCCTGCAGCTGCAAGAATCAGATATATGTTCGCCAATGGATACCTGACGGCGAGATAGCCGGCATAGTCCAGCTCTGCCACGGCATAGGCGAGTACATAGAGCGCTATGACGACCTCGCGCAGTATCTCGCGGAGCGAGGCTATGTGGTTGCGGGAGAAGACCATCTGGGCCACGGCAGGAGCGCAGCCGATCACTCAGAGCTTGGCTATGTCGGAGAGACAGAGGGCTGGGATCTCATGGTCGGCGATATGCGTAAACTGTATGAGCGTCTTCGCGGGATGTACAGCGGCAAGCCCCATTTTATTCTAGGCCACTCCATGGGCAGCTTCCTCACCAGAACATACATAATCCGCTATCACGACGGCCCCGACGGCGTTATTCTCAGCGGCACAGGTCATCAGCCGAAGCTTTTGCTGCACGTTGCGGCGGCGATGGCCAAATTCTCAGTCGGGAAAAAGGGCGGCAGCTTTCACAACTCCCTGCTTAACAGCTTGGCTTTCGGCAGCTACAATAAGAGGATTCCGCAAAGCTCCGGCGAGTACGACTGGCTGTCCAGAGACACAGCTGTCGTAAAAGCATATGAGGAAGACCCTCTCTGCGGCCCGGTTCCGACCTCCGGACTTTTCTATGCCATGTTCAACGGACTTAAGGAAATAACTTCTGTGAACAACATTGTCCGCGTCAACAAAGACCTGCCAATTTACCTTTACGCAGGGGATGCTGATCCTGTCGGAGGCTACGGCAAGGGTGTCCGAAAGACCTATGACGAATATCTCAGGGCGGGCGTCAAAGATGTCACGCTAAAGCTGTATGAGGGGGCGAGGCACGAGTGTCACAATGAGCTCTGCAGAGCCGACGTCTATTCCGACGTTCTGGCATGGCTTGAGAAACACAGCTTAGATCACACTGCTGTGAATAAAAACGACACAGAGCAGAAAATCCTCTGACTTTTTAAAAGTCAGAGGATTTTTAATATAGCCGCTATTTCATCTGGCGCTTTCGGGCGATGTTGATCATGCCCTCTTCCATCTCGCCCAGGTTTATGAGCATCTTGCCTGCCCCGTATGCGGTACAGGTGAGCGGGTCATCCACAACCGAGACACGTATGCCCGTTCTCGCCTGAATGATCTTGTCGATACCCGGAACAAGACTTCCTCCTCCTGTGAGGATTATACCGTTCTGTGAGATGTCGCCGACAAGCTCGGGAGGAGTCCTCTCCAGTACCGACTGTACAGACTCCAAAATGTGGTCTATTGGCTCCTGCAGGGCCTCCGCAATGTCGTTTGCATATATTCGCGCGCTGCGGGGCAGCCCCGTCATAAGACAGCGCCCGCGGACCTCGTCGCTGGCGGGCTCGCTTATAGGAAGAGCGCTCCCCACGCTGACCTTCAGCTCCTCGGCGGTCTTCTGACCGATGAGGAGGTTGTGCTTGCGGCGTATGTATTTGACAATAGCCTCGTCAAATTCCGCACCTGCAATTTTGATGGAGTCGCTCTCCACTATGCCGTTTAGTGAGACGATGCCGACCTCGGTGGTCCCGCCGCCGATGTCCACAACCATGTGTCCGTCGGGCTTGGATATGTCCGAACCGCTGCCTAGAGCCGCGGCTACGGAGGACTCAAGAAGGTATACTTTTCTGGCGCCGGCCTCAATGCCCGCGTCAATCGTGGCGCGCTCCTCAACTCCCGATATGCTGCCGGGGACAGTAATTATAAGGCATGGCTTGAAGAGACTGAAGGAGGTGATGCGCTGAATGAGCTCTCTCATAAGACGTACCGTCATGTCGTAATCGGAGATAACGCCCGCCGTTATGGGGTGAATAGGTACGATATTCGCGGGAGTGCGCCCGAGCATCTTCTGAGCGTCCTCTCCGACTTTTAGGAGTTTGCCGCTGTGCTTGTCCACGGCGACGACGGTCGGCTCCCGGAGGGCTATTCCTTTTCCGCTGACATATACCATTATGTTGTTTGTACCCAGGTCTATGGCGATATCTCTTTCAAAAAAGTCCATTCAATTCACCTCAAAGTAATGGTTAACAGTTTTTGGGGTTTTTATTCCCTTGTACGGGCAAGTGTGGCGCAATAAACTTCGGCCGCCCCGGCCATTTTGAACATTTTTGCGCATTCGGAAAGAGTTGACCCCGTGGTTATGATGTCATCGATCAGGAGTATCCGCTTACCCCGGACAAACTCCTCGTCCGAAATGCGGTAGACGCCGCTTATATTGGCTCGACGCCTTTCAGCGCCGCCAATCCCGGACTGGGCGGGGACGTCCGTATGCTTGACCAGAAGCTCCAGCGCGACATCATCCAGCTTGAGAGCTGTTGACATCGCCAAGAGCATTGCCTGGTCGTAGCCCCGCTTTCTAAGGCGTTTGGAGCTTAGAGGAACCCATGTTATGAGGTCGTAGCTGCCGCTTAAGTGCTCCTTCACACATTCTGCAATAAGGCTGCCGTATAGATCGGCGTAATGGGCGGCGCCTTGAAACTTGAAGCGGAGTATGGAGCTGCGCACATAGCCCTCGTAATACAGAGGAGAGATGCAGAGGGAAAAGAACTCACCGGACTGCCGGCCGCCGTTTTTGGTGCGGGGGATAGTCTTTTCGCATCTGGAACACATTCCTGTTTCATCGGGTCTGAGTATATGTCTGCAAAAAGCGCAGCGCGGCGGAAAAAAGAGGTCAAGAAGCGGAGAAAAAATACTCATGGCAATACATCCTTTCCCACATTAGCTTTACCCGGAGCGTCTATGTCTGTTCCGTAAGTCTTGCGCGGAGTCCGCTGTAGCGTCTTGAAACTCTGTGGTTATCTATCATGCGATATACGGTCCCATCGGTGCCGACAACGATGAGAAGCTCCTTTGCCCTCGTAACGGCTGTATAGAGGACTCTGCGGTTCAGGAGCTGGGGCATTCCATCAGTCGCCAGAAATATGACCGCCCTGTACTCGCTGCCCTGAGATTTGTGTACTGTTATTGCGAATGCGTGTTCGAGCTCGGTGAGCATATCGTAGTCGTAGACGGCGATACGGTCGTCAAAACGCACATAGACAAGCTCGGCGGTGTTGTCGATTAAAACGATTTCACCTATGTCTCCGTTGAATACACCGGAGCCCGTATCTTTCTCGTCACTATTCCCGGTATCTGTCAACTCAAAAGGAATAGCGTCTATATCGTTTGTATCTTCCTTGTGATCGTTTTCAGGCGAATGTGACAGTTTTAGCTCAGATACAACGGGATATGATCGCCACATTATATCATAGTTATTTCTGATTTGCATCACCCTATCGCCTTCGCGGAACACTATTTCGCCGAATTTCTTTTCTTTTTTCCCCTCGGACGGGGGGTTTAGGGCATTCTGAAGCACCGCGTTGAGGTAAGCGGTGCCGACTTTTCCCTTCCTGGTTGGGCTGAGCACCTGGATCTCCGACTGGGGTATCCCCATGTTTTTGGGCAGACGCTCAGCGCACAGCTCGGTAATGGTCTCAAGCGCTTCACGCGCCGTGTTGCGCCGCAGAAAGAAAAAGTCGCTGTCTGCGTTGTCGTTTTGCAGCTCGGGATAGTCACCCCTGTTTATTATGTGGGCATTGGAGACTATGCGGCTGCTCTCCTTCTGGCGGAAGATGTCTGTAAGGCGCACGGTCTCAACGGTTTCGCTGCGGATAATGTCGTTAAAGACGTTGCCCGGACCCACGCTGGCAAGCTGATCGGCGTCCCCCACAAGCACCAGACGGCAGTTCTGCGGCATTGCGCAGAGAAGTGCCCGCATAATAGTTATGTCAACCATTGAGCACTCGTCCAGAATCACCGCGTCGCATTTTAGCTGCTCATTTTCGTTGCGCCGGAAAATGAGTCCGTCGCCGTCCTCGGTATATCCCGCCTCAAGCAGCCTGTGAATGGTGGAGGCCTCGCATCCGGAAAGCTCGTTCATACGCTTCGCGGCGCGTCCCGTGGGTGCTGTCAGCATGGTTTTTAGCCCCAGCTTGTCGAAGAGCGAGACGATGGCGCGTACCGTGGTGGTTTTTCCTGTCCCGGGGCCGCCGGTCAAAACCATTATCTGATGCGTGGCCGCTATCCTGAGCGAATATGTCTGCAGGTCAGCATAGACCACCTTTTGCTCGCTTTCTATGGCGCCTATCAGCTTGTCGATATTTTTTGATGTATAGCTGACCAAAGCCATCTGCTTTATCCGGTCAGCGACATAGGTCTCCGCTTCGTACAGTGACGCGAGGTAGCAGGCGTCCCTGTCCGCTATCTGGGAGCGGACCAGCTCGCCGCTGTCAATGAGAACTTCGAGAGCCTCCTCTATCTGTTCCGCATCTACGCCGATGAGCTGCATCGTCACCGATATCAGGTCGGCATAGGGTATAAAGCAGTGCCCGTTGCGGGTATTGTAGCGCAGTTCAAACAGCGCCGCCGCCGCGACGCGCTCCGGAGCGTCCCCCTCGAAGCCGCTGCCGAGTGCCAAAGCGTCCGCCTCGGCAAAGCTCGCCCCGATATCTTCGCGGGCGATTATGTAGGGATTTTCCCGGAGGCGCTCAAGAGCGCTGTCGCCGTAGATCTTATAAAGCCTGACTGCGGCGACGGGGCGAACACCGTAGTTGCCAAGAAGCTCAAGTATACGTCTGACGATCAGCTGTCGTCTGAAAGCTGCCGAGATCTCCTTTGCCCTCCTGCGTCCTATGCCGCGTATTTCGGCAAGACGCTCCGGCTCGTTCTCAATAACATCCAAACTTCTGTCTCCGAACTGCGCCACAATGAGCGAAGCTGTAGCGGGGCCTATTCCCTTGAGCGCGCGGGATGAAAGATATTGAAAGATGGCGTCAGCTCCCACGGGAAGCAGGCGCTCCGCCCGCTGCGCCTTGAACTGCGGGCCGTGTGTGGGGTTGCTTACGAATTCGCCTGTCAGGATCATTTGCTCGCCCGCAGTCGTGCCGGGGAGACAGCCCACGGCCGTTATATCCCCGCCCTCCTGGGTTTCGAGCTTTATGACCGTATAGCCGTTTTCCTCATTTTGAAAAAGAACAGCCCTTACCGTTCCCGCTATTTGAATGTAGTCTGCTCTCTCATCCATCAAAACTACTCCGAGTTGTCTTTATTTCGGCATGAAATTATCTTCACACAGCTGTTCTCTCTTGAAAATATCTCGGCCATCTGTCTCTTTTCCTCGTCTAAGCCCTCGTCTAAAATGACAATATCAAAATTCTGCCCCAGACGGCTCCGCTTCCACAAAAGACAGCGCACGGTGTTTTCCAGCTCTGCCGCGCTTACTGTTCCCGTGAGTATGAAGCCGTCTCTTGTCGCTTCGGCACGCGCCGCCAGCCGCATAAGCAGCGCCTTTATGCTCCAGAGCAGAAGCATAAACGCCGCGGAGATAATTACAGCCGTAATGATCTGCAAAGTTTCCATATCACAGCCCCCCTTTACCGCATGATACGGGAGCCGAACATTTTTTGTTAATTGAGTACGCTTGAAAAGCCGTAAGTAATTCCGGTCACCAGGAAGCCGGCTATTATTACACCGAGAAAAATAGCGGGCATGGCGCTTTTAAGCCTGATATCCATCAGTGCGGCGACGAGCGCCCCTGTCCACGCTCCGGTTCCCGGCAACGGTATGGCAACCAGTATAGCGAGCCCGAGCAGCTGATATTTGCGCACGCTTTCCCACTTTCCCTCGGCGCGTGTTTCAAGCCTTGAGACAAAGGCCTCCAGCCTTGCGCTTTTGGCTCTGAGCCAAGCAAATATACGCCTTATGAATATTATAATAAACGGAACAGGCACCATATTGCCCAGCACTGCGGTTATCATGGATTGCCAGTGCCCAAGTCCCGCACCGACGCCTACAGGTATGGCTCCGCGAAGCTCGACGATCGGCAGCATGGACACCAAAAAGGTGAGCAGGTAACGACCAAACTCTGTCTGTGATAAAGATTCTACCATTCTTTTTCCTCCGTTAGTTGAGAACTTTTTTAAGAAATTGGCCGGTATAGCTTTCTTTGCACTCGGCACACTCTTCCGGCGTGCCCACAAAGACGAGACTGCCGCCCTCATCGCCGCCCTCGGGGCCAAGGTCGATTATATGATCTGCACATTTTATAACATCGAGGTTGTGCTCTATGACCACTACCGTGTTTCCGGCGTCGGCGAGCCTGTCCAGCATATCTATTAACTTTTTTACGTCGTCCGCATGCAGGCCTGTAGTAGGTTCGTCAAGGACATAGACCGTCGAGCCGGTGCTGCGCTTACAGAGCTCCGTAGCCAGCTTGATACGCTGCGCTTCACCGCCGGAGAGGGTTGTAGAGGACTGACCTAGACGGATATAACCCAGTCCGACCTCGTAAAGTGTCTGAAGCTGCTTTCGGATCTTCGGCAGATTCTCGAAAAATTCCAGAGCTTCCTCGACGGTCATATCCAGTACCTCGGAGATGTTCTTGCCTTTGTACCGAACTTCCAGAGTTTCGCGGTTGTACCGCTTGCCCTTGCAGACGTCGCAGGGTACATAAATATCGGGAAGAAAGTGCATCTCGATTTTTAGCAGGCCGTCGCCGGAGCATGCCTCGCAGCGTCCGCCACGGACATTAAAGGAAAACCTGCCGGCGCTGTAGCCGCGCATTTTCGCGTCCTGAGTCTGAGCAAACAAATTACGAATGTCATTGAATACTCCTGTGTAGGTCGCGGGGTTGGAGCGCGGAGTCCTGCCTATGGGGCTCTGGTCAATGGCTATGACCTTGTCCACATACTCAAGTCCGTCGATGCCGTCATGCTTTCCCGCGTGGGTCTTGGCACGGTTCAGCTTTGCGGCAAGCTCCTTATATAACACCTCGTTTATGAGTGAGGATTTTCCGCTGCCGGACACTCCTGTTACACAGGTAATCACACCCAAGGGAATATCAACAGTCAGGTTTTTCAGGTTGTTCTCTCTGGCACCGTGGATTGTCAGGCGCTTACCGCTCCCCTCCCGGCGCTTTTCCGGGACCGATATTTTTTTCTTTCCGCTGAGATACTGTCCGGTGATGGAGCGCTCACAGTTGCAGATATCTTCGAAGGAACCGGCACAGACCACTTCGCCCCCGTGAATCCCAGCGCCGGGGCCAATGTCCACGATATAGTCGGCGGCGCGCATAGTGTCCTCATCGTGCTCGACAACAATAAGTGTGTTGCCGAGGTCACGCAGTTCTGTCAGTGTTTTCAAAAGCTTTTCGTTGTCGCGCTGGTGAAGGCCTATGCTGGGCTCGTCCAGAATATATAGAACGCCCATAAGCGACGAGCCTATCTGTGTGGCGAGCCTTATTCTCTGGCTCTCGCCTCCGGAGAGTGTTCCGGCGCTTCGGGAGAGCGTGAGGTATTGCAGTCCCACGCTCTGCAGAAAATCGAGTCGTTGCCGTATTTCCTTGAGTATCCTGTCCGCTATCATCGCGTCGCGTGCAGAGAGCTTGAGCTCATCCACGAACCTTATTGCGTCCGTCACGGACTTGTCAGTAAATTCGGCAATATTTATGCCTCCTACAGTGACAGCCAGCGCCTCTTTCTTAAGCCGCAGACCGTGGCACTCGGGACAGTCAAATTCTCCCATGCTCTGCAGTAGCTCCGCGCGCATGGCGGGACTCTGCGTCTCCCTGTACCGGCGTTCAATGTTGTTTGCGATTCCCTCAAAGGGCTGGCGCATGATCCCCTTGCCGCGCGGCTGATCGTAGTGCAGCTCCAGCTTTTCACCCTTTGTACCGTACAGTATTATGTCAACTACTTCCGGGGATAGCTCTCCGATAGGCTCGTGCAGACTGAAACGGTATTTCTTGGACAGTGCCTCGAAGTACATTCTGGAAATACCGTCGCTGCGGACATTGCCCCAGCCGCTTGCGCTGAGGCCGCCGTCCAAAATCGACAGAGACGGGTCAGGCATGATGAGTTCGGGTCTTACACGGAGCTGGACACCGAGTCCCATACAGCTTGGGCAGGCGCCATAGGGGTTGTTGAAGGAGAACATGCGCGGCGTCAGTTCTTCGATGGAGATGCCGCAGTCCTCGCAGGCGTAGTTCTGGGAAAACATAAGGTCCCTGCCCTCGTCGGCTATGTCAATGATGACAAGGCCACCGGAGAGAGTTGAAGCGGTCTCAACGGAGTCTGAGAGCCGCTGCATATAGTCCGGCTTTACCGTCAGCCTGTCCACAACAATTTCTATGTTGTGCTTTTTGTTTTTCTCCAGTTCAATATTTTCGCCGAGGTCATATATTACTCCGTCGGCGCGCACACGGACGTAACCGCTCTTGGCAGCATCCTCGAACACCTTGCGGTATTCGCCCTTGCGGGCACGGACCACGGGAGCGAGAATCTGAATGCGTGTGCCCTCGGGTAAGGTCAAAATTTGGTCTATGATCTGGTCAATGGTTTGCTGTCTGATCTCCTTGCCGCAGTTCGGACAGTGCGGAACGCCTATACGCGCCCACAGAAGACGGAGATAGTCGTATATCTCTGTGACGGTACCGACCGTTGAGCGAGGGTTGCGGGAAGTTGTTTTCTGATCAATGGATATGGCTGGGGAAAGCCCTTCAATGTAGTCTACATCGGGCTTTTCCATCTGTCCCAAGAACATTCTGGCATAGGAAGACAGCGACTCCACATAGCGCCGCTGTCCCTCGGCATAGATAGTGTCAAAGGCAAGTGATGTCTTACCGCTACCGGAGAGTCCGGTAAATATCACAAGCTTGTCGCGGGGTATGGCCAGATCAATGTTTTTTAGATTGTTTTCTCTCGCGCCTTTTACAAAAATGTTGCCACGCATAAATATCGGCCCTCGATGGTAAAAAATAGTATTGAGCAAAATACCTAGATATATAATTATATCCGATTTAAACTAATAATTCAAGATGAAGCGCTAACATGTTAACTGTCTGTTTATAAATTGAGAGCGTGACTTTCGATAAAATCGGTTGACATCATTAAGGAATTGTGCTACGATACCAAAGCGATCGAAACGGAGAGATGTCCGAGTGGTCGAAGGAACCGGTCTTGAAAACCGGCGATGTGAAAGCATCCGTGGGTTCGAATCCCACTCTCTCCGCCAAAATAACAGAGATATTGGTGTTTTGGCGAAGAATGAAATACCATAATCTAATCAGTATTGTTTTCGGCTTGGAGAAGTACCCAAGTGGCCGAAGGGGCTCCCCTGCTAAGGGAGTAGTACGTGATGAGCGTAGCGAGGGTTCAAATCCCTCCTTCTCCGCCATTATCATCAGCTTTTTGATGATTCTCACTTGAATTAGACTGTCCTTGAATGTCTCCTACACATTCAGTTATAGGGCGGTCTTTTTCTATATCATCATCAAACTTTACTGATAATTCGGGGAAAAAGTTGAACTGAACCCTCGCTTCATCAGGATAAATTACTATCTGGTTTATGTATGTGTCTATTACTTGCTTTATGCTTTTTAAATTGCCAGATTTGAGTTTAGCGCGAATTTCCAAGAAAACAGTTTTAATATCGTCCTCGGTAAAAGATTTACACTTGCTTTCTTTTTTTAATTGCTCCAATGCTGATTCAACTTGAATTTTTTCTACCTCTAGTTTGTCAAGCTTGCTAATCAAAGTTGGGGAATTAGTTTGAAGTAACAACTCAACAAGTTTATTAATGTCCTTCTGAATCTCTTTAAGTCTTGTAGAGAAAACTTGATACTGCCCGTTAAACTTTCGACTGTTATCGCTAATATAACGGTTATATTCTTTAGTGATATATGGGATATACTCATCATTAAACACATAGTTTCCTAGTTGTTCCAGTACCCAGCCTTCAATATATGACTTGCTTATTTCTTTGTTTTGGCACTGTGTACCGCTCCTGTATCGAAGATTACACCCATACGCTGTATAAATGCTTTTATCGCCTCTGGCGCGTCTTGCGCCAACGTAGGAGCCTCCACAGATACCACAAACCATTTTACCTGTTAGAAGATAAGTTTCAATTGCTCTGCTGTGCTTTCTGGTCTGCATACGCTTAGACAACTTAACTTGAACTGCGTCAAAATCTTCTTTTGATATTATAGAGGGACAGCCTCCTTCAATGATAATCCACTCGTCTTTAGGTTTATAGGAATGTCCATTTCTCTTTCCGTCAGCGTCCTTTGCTGCACTTTTATTATAGATATAAGTACCAGTATATTTTTCGTTCTTTAAAACGCTATGTAGGGAATTTTTACCAAGTTCTTTTCCTCGCTTACCCTTTATTCCAAGTCTGCTTAGTTCTGCTACGATTTCATCATAGCTATAACCATCTAAAAACCTTTGGTAAATAAGTTTTACAGCCTCGGCCTCATAAGGGTTTATAACAAGGTGTTTTGTTTCTGGATCTACGTCAAAGCCCAACGGAGGAACACCCCCGGTATGCCTACACTGATAAGCATTCTCTTTTTGTCCCTTTTGAACTTCACGGGCTAAGTTCTTACTATAGTATTCAGCCATTCCCTCAAGAACACTTTCAAGAATTATGCTTTCCGGTGAATCATCCAAGTTTTCAGATACAGAAAACAACTTAATACAGTTCCTTTTTAGTTCACGCTTATAAAAAGCACTATCGTACCTATCTCTACTAAATCTATCAAGCTTATGCACAATTACAGCATCGAAACATTTTTTTGATGAATCTTTAATCATGCGCTGGAATTCAGGGCGATTATCTGTTGTAGCCGATTTTGCTCGATCTAAATACTGATCCACGATTATATAGCCATTTCTGTTTGCGTACTCTTCTATGGCTCTTAACTGCGCCTCTATACTTTCCTCACGCTGCATATCGCTAGAATATCGGCAATAGGCAACGGCTTTTTTAAAAGAACTATGCTGTTTTTCTATCATGTGTTTGATTCTCCCCTTTGTAGTTTTCTGTTAATTCTTCGTGTATGATATTCATAAGTAAATCCAAAGCTTTTTTATTAGAGCCTTGCCTATCATACTGGATACTAATGGTGCGCTGTGTTTTAATAACAACACACCTTCTTTCGGGGAGAAGCCATTACCAGATATGGAGTTGTCAAGGTACAATTACCTTGTAATTTTATCATATTTAAATTACTGATACAACTGATCATTATTTTTATTTTAATCATTTCCTTTTCAATTATTTATGTAGTAAGAGCGGGGTTTTACCCCCGCCCTCTTAATGTCTTACTTATTTTTATATAGAGCCTGTTTCATTTTCATTGGGAATTCTCTTTCTATTGCTTTCGCAAAATCATCAGGATTATCAACATGTTCAACAACAATATTACCCATTTTGAAGTTAAGTACCTGACTTGCTTCATTCTTGCTATTGAGATTATTGCTATATGCTGCGTTTTGCGCTGCGGTCAATACTCGCTCACCCCTATGCAAGAGAGCAACATAGCCATCAAATGGAACATAGGACAATCCATTAGCATGTGAGCCATCAACTGAAACACCACCGCCACCTGACATTTCAGCTTGTGATGATCGCCAGAAAAGCAGTTTATCAGTCAGCCATTGTACACAGTTGCTAACCCAGTTAGCAATACCTGTCCATACGGATTTCAAGCCGTCCCAAAGTGAAGTGAAAATATTAGCTCCGGCGCTAAATAGTTTACTTGCAAAGCCTGTAATGGTAGTCACGACACCATTAAAAATCTCAGTTACCCAGTTAGAAACGCTTGTCCAGATTGATTTTAAGCCGTTCCAAAGGCTAGTAAATATTGTAGTAGCCGCATTGTAAAAACTACCTGCCAGACCACTCAGCCAATTTACCAAGCCATTCCAAGCGCCCTCAAACCAAGATTGTATATTTGCAAAAATGGATTTTAAGCCTTCCCACATAGCTGTAAACAAACTCAGAGCAATTGTTTTCATAGCTTCAAAAGCCAAACTCAAAATTGATTTAAGGGCATCTGTAACGGTTATAAATAGATTTTTAATTAAATCCCAAACACCCTTAGCAATATTAAGCAGCCCTTCCATGAAGCCTTTCCAGTCACCACTAATTAAAGCAGTGAAAGTATCTATTATTGCAGTAATTATGTCAACCACACTTCCAATAACAGAGGCTATATTGTCCCACGTTGTTTTTGCGCTTGCGGTTATCTCGTCTCCAAATTTGCTCCAAATTATATTGATAATATTTACAAAGCCCTCTATTATGGTTTTTACGGCTGTAATAACTGAGGATATACAATCTTTAATCGATGTAAAGGCGCTATTTGTTTCATTATCTGCACTTTTAAAACTGTCTACCATAGTTTTTATTAACTCGATAAATGGAGATAAAAGTTTGGAAATAAAATTAATTACACCTTCTACAGTGTTTACAATTGCTGGCATTTTTTCGGTAACCCATGAGAGTACACTATTTATTGTAGGCATGAGCTTCTCGCCTATTTCCATTGCCAACCCCGAAAACTGCTTTTTCATTAACTGTAATTGAACATTAAAGTTACTATCGAAAGCATTGCTTGCTTCGTTGACTGTACCAGTACACTCTTCGGTAGTTAAAACAAAGTCTTCCAGAGATTTATTATTATCAAAGGCATTAGAAAGGGCTACACCTGCTCTTGCTCCAAATAGCTCTACAGCCTTTTGCGCTCTAGCCGTAGGGTCTTCTATAGTATGGGGTTGTACTTTTTGAGCTAAGGGAACAATCAACTCCGTTGACAGCCGTTGCCGGAAAAGATATTTTAAAAGCTATCCTGTCAGGGTCAATTCCACGGGTAGAGTTATATATTGGCCATCAGTATTAATACCTCTAATTTTGCAGAATGTTATTATATCCGTTTTTGATAGAACCGTCATATTAAAGTTATTTTTATTACCGATCCCCAAATACTCGCGGATGGTGGACTTCTTGTATTTGCCTTTATGGGTAATGCCCTTTTTATCGGTATACTGTAGCTCCGGATGTTTGCCGCCCTGTAGCTCTACTATCAAATTCATAAATTTTGTTCCAAAAGATTGTTCTTTTTGTTTTTGGTTATAAATGTCTCTTTTATTTTGCTTAATAATAAATTCATCGGCGGTCAAAGTTTCAAGTGTACATCCGCTCAATTGCATTCGTAAAAGCTCCATTACGTCATCATTATTCATGATGATTACGGCTTTTGTATCATGCTCCATGCAGCGGTTAACTCGCTTGATACCCTGATATATCGTCTCGGCTATATGCAGTACCCTTATCTGTTCTAACCGCGGATCGTTAAAGCTATAGCGGCTTCTACCTTGTTTGCCTGTAGCTTTTGTACTGAGAGAGGGGATATTTTCGATAAAGCCTCTAGAGTAGTGTAAGAGCTTTAAAATATATTCTGCATCATCAATATTCGGAGTTTGGGCTACAACAACATTTTGTAGATCAGCCCATTTATTAGATCCAACAATATTATAATGGTATGCTTTGCGGCTCTCCGGAACATCAATATACTGCATATCTGCCTTATTGGTAATCACCAACGTGCTATCTCCACACTCTTTGGCTATTCTATTGACTTGCTCATAGTAGTTAACAACTCTGCCGATTCCGGCGTTTGTCGTTTCCAGTTTTACATTAGTTAGCGTCCAGTTGCTATGATTTAAGACTTTTTCACACCCAGCAAGCTTATATAGTTTTTGGTCAAGTGTATAGGCGATCTGTAAGCCTCCGCTTGCATCAAGCATAATATTATTATTTAACAGCCACATTTTACAGCGTGTATCAGTTGTATATATTATGCCCCTGTCAATTAAGCATAGGCAATTAAAGAATTGGTGTAATTCCTCAATTTTCTCAACTAATTGCGAAACTGTATTGATACTGTCCAGCAGCTCTAAATTGATATTTTCAGGGCATTGCTTTTTTATGGCTGCGACTCTCTTTTTAAGGAGGGGGGTAGTAATATTTGCCCTAATGCATCTTTTAAAGGCGGCAAATTGCTTTTTATGGGATTTAAGATTAATCCTAATAATGTTTTTACCCGTTGGATTGCCGATAAACTCATCTTGTAACTGCTTAACTATATTAAGATATTGGTATAGCAGCTCATGATCGTAATCAAAAAATACTTTTAATGTGTTAATGTCGTTATAAGTAAGCTGTAACCTTACAACAGTATTGATAAATTCATCAATTACTAAATTATTTCTCCCTTCACAAAATACTTTTCTTTTCTGCGGATTTTTCATTAAAGCCATGTATTTTGCGTGGGTAATAACTAAAACTGGATATTGATTAAAAGTTTTTTCAATCTTTGTTCTTTGCACTTGTGTAGGAAAAACCTCGTTATTAAAGGCTAAGGCAATAATACCGCCATACAGATTATTAATAATGTTTGCCGATTCTTCGCAATCGTTATTAAATTGTCTTACTAATATGTATTTTTGGTTATTTTTTACGCCTTTGGCGATCCCTTGCTCTGATGCTCTGGTTTTACCAACCCCCGGCTCAAGGTCAAATACTTTTATATAACTTCGGTTTTGTCCATTAATAATTTCATTAATCAAAGCGCTCTTTTGTTTTTCAAGTAATCGCGTATTGCAATTACTTATCTTAGTGGTATACATTGTGCTGCTCCTTCCGCTACTTTCTACTCAAGTAAGCTTGAATAGCTCCGTTAAGCTCCGGGGAATCGCGAAAGAAGAAGGTATTCATATTAGGGTTCTTTGTGTTTGGAGCCATAGCTACTAACACAAAGCCCCGCTGCATGAGATACCCGGCTAACCTTTGTTTGTATACTGGTTTAGTTGTCGCTTTTTCCACTCTTTTCTTTTTTCCTCTTTTCTTTAATTTTGTTTTGGAATTTTTGCGTAGTATTCTTCTACGGTCTCATATAATTCCGGACTATTTTTAAATATCCAAATACTAAATTTGGGGTTAAACATATCCTGTTTTTCTGCAAAAGGTTTTAAACCTTTTGCAGTTAAAAATTCCAAGACTCTTAATTTTTTGCAAAAGTAAACGCCATCTTCTTTTGTATACATTTTTTTCCTTCTTCCCTGTTTTTTTCTTTTACTTTTATAAAAAGCACCTGCAATAAGCAAGTGCCGTAATGCCTAATCTAGTTTATGGCAACACGGGGAGCCGAAAGGTAAGCGCTCCCCGTGCACAGCAGTATCCTCACCGCCGTTATACCTAATGGGTTGCCACAGACGATTCTTTCTTTTTTTTGGAGGTGTCTAGATTCGGACTAGAATTTGAATCGCCAAGAGTTACCAAATAATATGCAAAACTGCAAGTTAGAACAGTAAGGGGTAGTCCCCTCACTAGAAAATATCAACTATTAAAATTGCTTTGAATTATGCTTGTAATCGCCTTAAGATCATCACCATAGCCGCGCTCGGTCAAGAATTGGTCAAGACGCTCGCATTCAGTATCGTTAAGATTAAGATTGTCTTTCTTAAACTTAGTCAGAGTACTCGGAAAAATACCCGTACGTTCACAAATAAAGTTTTGCCGAGTTCCGTAATCGGCAAATAATGCATTCATACGAATGCGCAAACTGTCTTGCTTTGTCATTTTTTCACGTCCTTTCAAATTAATGTGAATTATAATTATTATGTCAAAAAATAAAAACACCTGTATGTACAAGCCTTAAAAAATTTTTTAAAAAGTGCTTGACATATAGATTGTTTGTGGTATAATATATATGGTTAGTTTTGCCTTCTATACCATATACCCATTTATGAAATCTATAAAAGTCTTTATTTCTCAATGGTTTCAGCGATTACCTTTACAAAAAGTATCGATTTTTAGGTAAATTCTGACTCTGATTTTCTTTCAAAACATGAATAAAACAGTTTTGGTTGTGCTGCTGCTAATAGGTTCAGTAGCACTTTTTTTGTATCCTTATCCACTAAAGTTTCATCTTTTTTTAGTGCTCCGGTGGGCTTTCCATAGGAACGGCAAATAAGATTGTACATAGTAGCCTGTGACATTTTTTTTCGGCGTATGTAATCTACTGTCTCTTTAAAAGCCTCATTTGCATACTCTTTGTATTTCTCGTAGTCTTCTGTGTTATTGTTTTCATAGGCGTCTTTTTTCTTTGCCCAATACATTAGTTGATGTTTTCTAAGGGAATTTGCCGATTCTACTACATCTCTTTTAAGCTCCGATTGTGCTTTCTGGTTGGGTTTTGTTATGAGTAAATCCCAAAATTCTAATTTCTTTTCACGTTTTTTAGCATTTGGAATACGGTGCAAGACGGGCTTTTCTTTATCATTATCGTAATTATAAAAGCCATTTACTACATCAAACACAAAATCCATAGGAGTATTAAAGTGTTCAAATATACAACTTCTATCTTTGCTGTTTTCTTCCATGAACAAAGGTTTAACCTGTTTCTTCTTTTTAACCTTTAAAAGCTCAAATTTTGCCGTTTTATATTCATCTCTAGCGTGTTTGAGAAGCTCAAACCTTTCTTTTCTATACTTAGCCTTTTGTGCTTCATCTCTTGTTTTAGCTTCTTTTTCTTTAATGGTTTCGGCTTTTTTCTCAGCCTGCGATAATTTACCTTGTATTTCTTTCACCTTTTTAATCAGTTCGTCGGTTTCTTCTTCTGTCTTTCTTCTAAGTTCAGCTTCTTCGCGGAATACCCTACGACGTTGAATAATCTTATTTTTTGATAGTTTATCCCACTCTTTTCTCGGGTCAATTGCGAAAGTTTTCTTAGCTCGGTCGATAGCTATCTGTGACAAGCTAGAAAGCCTTGAAATGCAATTATATATTTGATTTAGCTTTTCTTCGTTACACTCTCCAAAATACTCATGCCAATAATAACTATTATAGATTTGCCCAAGGTTACAAATATCGCCTATTAAATGGTTGGCCATAGTCTTATCTTTATCAGATAGAGTTTCCATGCTATATGCAGGTGGTGCTTTTGGTTTACCTTTTATTTGGTTGATTGGTGTAAGAAAGCGCTTCATGCACTCTTTAGCGGCATTAACAACAATTTCGTTATTTGTCAGCAAAACAAAATCACTATCTGTATCGGCACCCTGAAGACGCTGCATAACATCACTTTTGTAAGCATCCATGACAACAATATTAGAGGTAAGATTCAAATACGTATCGTAGTCGTTATTTTTACAGTTTTTAAATATGCACACATTTCCGGCTGCAATATGCGGACTTCTGAATCCTGCAAGTTCCGCACCATCCTCAAAAAGAGGAGTAAATACTTTATAGTAATACTCTTTTGCTGGCTCTCTATCTACTAGTTTTTCTCCACAAGCACATTTAAGCATTTCAATTGGGTTAGACACCATTATGCAATTATCGCCCTCAACAATTATTTTTCCTTGCTTCATTCGGTCTTTTAGCGTTCTAATTGTTTCTCTTCTGCTCTCAGAATAGAAATCCGTGTATTGAACATCGGGATTAACAGCACATAGGGCAGATAACGCAATATCACCATTAGCATTATAATGTGAAGCACCTAAATACTTTTTGTATGTTTCAAAGTCACTTCCTATGCCTTTAATTTGCTCAATATTATATTCGCAAAGTTTTTCAACTTCTTTTATTTTAAGTGGTAAGCTATTAATCATCTGGTAGGACATTTGCTGTCTTACTCTACCATCACTACATTCTATATGTGTTGGTTTCTCATACTTTACTACACCAAAGTTACAATCTGTATGTTCTAACCAATAATCGAACATTCTTTGTTTTTCGCTTCTGCTGTCTGAGGGGCTTTTTAACGGTGCTTTATTAGCAAACTTAAGTACCTTTAGAGAGTTCGGCGTTGTAATGAGCTTAATTTTCTTAGCCTTATGGGGGATACCAAACATATCAACAACAGTTGCAATATAATGATTCTCAAACCATAATTGTATATTGGTGTTAAATGCGCAAGATTTAAAAAACTTATTACGGAGGAGTAAACAGCCTTTACCCTCCCATTCTCCAGTAAATAGGCTACTATCTAACAGGCTTTGTCCATCGAATAGTTCTTGCTCAATTTCAATTTCTTCATCCTTGGTATATATAGTTTTCGTTATTTCATCATATTTGGTAACGCTTGCTCTATGTTTAAATGCTGGTTTGCGATCCGCTATGAGAAGTATTTCCTCAGGTTTTATTTGTAACCGTCAAATAACAGGTCACCTGTCACAGGGGCAACATACATGCTACAATTA